>Ga0066635_10000410_pt1 | contig 12425 bp, 7 predicted proteins | sample CryGeyCG2014_300_2_FD_59503 | JGI IMG/M metagenome (GOLD analysis project Ga0066635, IMG submission 59503) | Groundwater microbial communities from aquifer - Crystal Geyser CG06_land_8/20/14_3.00 | ecosystem: Environmental > Aquatic > Deep subsurface > Groundwater | place: USA: Utah: Grand...
AATTATAAATTATTGCTGCCCCAATCCCTTCGAAAATTAGGGTCAAGAATATAATATAATATATTAATTTTAATATTCCTGTTACTTGTCCTTTATTTAGAATGTCTTTCAACATCAATTGATCGCGGAACGAGAAATTACCACGAAAAAATAGAGCGAAAAATCCAGTAAAAGTCATTACACCAATTCCACCAATCTGGATAAGAAGTAAAATAATGGTTTTGCCAAGTTCAGTAAAACAAGAGTAAGTATCAACAACAGTAAGCCCTGTTACACATACTGCACTAGCAGATGTAAACACTGCATTAATTATATTAATACCATTATGAGTGCTTTGTGGCAATAAAAGCAACAAACTCCCAAACAATATAATAAACAAAAAACTTATCGAGAATAATTGAGCTGGATTGACAAAATAATGCTGCAGTTGAACTGTTTTTTTGCTAAATTGCCTGACAAAAATCAAAAATACTATCAGCATATTGAACAAATCCTTATTGTTATGAATAGGTAGCCTAAATTGGAAATAAATAAAAAAATGGTCTTGAAAATATTGTAAGTTAATTGAAGCGAAAAGTGATAATAGTAAAACATATAGAATTCTTATAAATAATATATTCTTTATAAAATAAATTTTGTATGAAAAAATTATTTGTAATAATGCACTAATAAAGAATATATAAACCGAAAATTCGAAAAATAAACTAAAATTTTCTGGAGTATTAGCTTTATGATTGAAGCCAATAAAGTAAATTATTGCAATGAAGCCAATTAGACTTAAAAAAAAATCAACTTGTTTGGCAAGCGAATTAATAAAATTCTTAAATATTGGAAATACTATTCTAAACCATTTGAATAGTATCAATTCTCTTCTAAGCCACTTAATTATACTCGCTTTCATCTTTTTATTGGTGTTTTTTAAACCTTTTTGTCATTTATTATTGATGCAATATAATGCAGCGGTTTTGCGAAATACTTATAATTAATGAAAATAATAATTGTTAAAAATTTTCTCACCTTAATTGGCTTTAAATATATGTTTTAAATTTCAAAGATAATATAATTTCTAAATCAACATAAATAATGTATTTGTTCAATTATGATTGGAATGCTTGCTTATTTATGCAAACATTAGAATAAGCAATTGTGCAACAATAATACGTAGAAACATAACCAAGGGATAAATGGTAGCATAGGCAACAGCAGGAGCTTCTGATTGAGCAATGGAATTAGCAAATGCCAAGGCAGGAGGGTCGGTCATGCTACCAGAGAGTAAACCACAAATTTCAAAAAAATTACGTTTAAGAATTAATTTGGTAAACAGACCAACTATAATAATTGGAATTAACGTGATGATAGCTCCATAACCCATCCAAATAAAACCGTCACCAGAAGCCAATGTGAAAATAAAGTTTTCGCCAGCTTTGATACCAACACTTGCTAGAAAAAGCACAATTCCTATTTCACGAATCATAAGATTGGCACTGGGCGTTGTGTATGAAACGAGCGAGAATTTGTAGCCAAATTTGCTTAATAAAATAGCAATAATTAAAGGACCTCCTGCCATTCCAAACTTAATTGGGGTAGGCATACCTGATATTACAAAAGGGATACTTCCAAAGAGTACGCCTAATGAAATGCCTACAAACAAAGGAAATAAATTGGGCTCATTTAAGCGTTTAAGCAAATTCCCAATTACATTGGCAGTATTTTCGATAGAAACATCATCCCCAACCACCGTGAGTTTGTCGCCCATTTGTAGTTGAAACGAATGAGATGCAACTAATTCAATGCCTGCTCTATTGATTCTGGTAATATTTATTAAAAACCTGGAACGTAATTTTAATGAACCTAAAGTTTTGCCAACAACATGGGAGTTTGTTACAATTACTTGTTTTGACATTAGCTTACCAGGATGAGTTGCTAAATCAAATTTACTGGGTTTACCAATTAATTTAATCAAAGCAGTTATATCGCTTTTGTGGGCAACAAGAAGAACAGTATCGCCTTCTAAAAAAACTGAATGAGAATCGGCTAAAGCTACTTCATCATTGTGCAATATTCTAGAAATAACGGCATCATTTTTAAAATAGTGTTTGAAATCGCTAATTTTTTTTCCAAATACTTCGGGGTTGCTCACAATAATACTCACCTTTTCGGGAAGTGCTTCATAAGGATGTTGCACCTCATTATATATTTCTAATTCTTTTTTAATATCAACCTTTGTAACTCTTCTAATAAAAAGCATGGTAATTATAATTCCCAATACGCCAAAAGGATAAGCAACTGCATAACCTAAACCAATATTAGGAAATATTGCATTAAGGTTATTTTCCGAAATTTGTTTAAGAGCCTGTTGTGCAGCCCCCAGTCCAGGTGTATTGGTTACTGCACCTGAAAAAATTCCAACCATCATTGGCATTGAGAGTCCTGTTATGAAATGTAAAATTATTACAACAGCTGCTCCTAAAAAAACAATACTCATTGCCAACAAATTTAAAGTAAGTCCTCCTTTTTTGAATGAAGCAAAGAAACCAGGACCAACCTGTAATCCTATAGAGAATACAAACAATATTAATCCAAAGTCTTTAATAAAATCGAGTACCTGATGGTTTACTTTGAACCCAAAATGACCAACCGCAATGCCCGCAAATAATACAAACGTTATTCCAAGTGAAATTTTAAATACTTTTATTTTTCCTAATGCTACTCCAATAGCAATTACAATGCTATATAAGAATATTGTTTGGGCTACCGAATCTTTCCAAAGCAAATCACTAAACCAATCCATAAGTTTTTGGTGTTTTAAGCCACAAAATTACTTTAAATTATAAAGAGTTTTTCCTTTTTTTATTGAAAATGTTTATTTGTTAGAAATACCATAAAATCTCTTCTTGCTTTACATAGATTCTTTTGGGCATTTAAAAGAGAGAAATAGCTACTCCTTCTATTCGCTGATTTATTTATATATTATTATACTTAAACAATGTAATTTTGTGGCAAAGAATAATGGCAATGACAATTAAATTTAATTTCAAATCTAAATCAGCTCAAATATTACTTCATTCCTTGGTTTGGTTATTCTTTTTGAACTTCCCTTTTCTTTTTTTTAATGACGATATTTCGCTTATTCGCTTAACAGAACATTTTTTTCGTAGTTTATTGCTTATAGTCTTGTTTTATACCAATTCACTTATTCTTATCCCTAAATTCCTTACAAAAAACAAAATTGGAATTTATATATTAAGCATTCTAACAAGTATTATATTATATATAATTTTATGTGTGCTTTCTGATTATCTAAATCATGTAATTTTTTCAATTCCCCGATGTCATCCTTTATACTTTATAATTCCCAAATCGTTTTTTGCTGCCTTATTTATTTTAGGCTTAAGTACGAGTTTTAAAGTTACAATTGAGTGGTTTAATTCGGAAAGACAAAAGAAAGAATTGGAAACGGAGAAATTAGCCTCAGAATTGGCGTTTTTAAAGTCTCAAATCAACCCTCATTTTCTTTTTAATACTTTAAATAACGTATATTCGCTTGCCTTCAAAAAATCGGATGATACACCTGATGCAATCATCAAATTATCTAAACTTATGCGTTATATGCTTTACGAATCTAACGAAAATCAAGTGTTTTTAAGTAAAGAAATTGAATATCTTCATAATTATATTGATTTACAAAAGTTACGTTTACCAAATACAATAAAAATTATTTTTAATGTAGAAGGCGATATTGAAGGCAGATTGATAGAACCAATGTTGTTGATCCCTTTTGTGGAAAATGCTTTTAAACACGGCATAAGCTATGTTGATAATTCTAAAATATCTATTTCTATTAAATTAAGTGCATACGAATTGTTATTTGTTATTGAAAACAAAATTAATAATGCAAAAATAACAGAAGAATCTGGCTCTGGAATTGGTCTTTCAAATGTTAAAAGAAGACTTACCCTTTTGTATCCTAATAAACACACGATTACTATTAACGACAATAACGATGAATTTAAAGTTACGTTGAAAATTAACTTAGAAAAATGTTAAACTGTATAGCCATAGACGATGAACCTTTAGCCCTTGATTTGATAGAAGAATTTATCAATAAAGTTTCGTTTCTAAACATTGTCAGCAAATGCAATAGAGCCATTGAAGCAATAGAAATAATTCAAAAGAATAAAGTGGATTTAATTTTCCTTGATATACAAATGCCAGATATCAATGGAATACAATTATTGAAAAGTATTAAATATAAACCAATGGTAATTTTTACTACTGCCTTTGAGCAATATGCATTAGAGAGTTACGATTTGGATGTGATTGACTATTTGCTTAAGCCAATTCCCTTCGATCGATTTGTTAAAGCTGCCAATAAAGCGATGGAATATCATCATTTAAGAAATAACCCACAAACTACAAGCGCTCAATTAACTGAAAAACCCAATGATTTCTTTTTTGTGAAGTCCGAATACCAAAACGTTAAGATAAACTACCTTGATATTTTATATATTGAAGGCTTAAAAGATTACGTTAAAATTCATCTTTCTTCAAAAGATAAGCCTATTTTAACACTTTTAAGTTTAAAATATTTGGAAGAAAAACTGCCTACCGCAGATTTTATTCGTGTTCACCGCTCTTATATTATATCAATAAACAAAATAGATGCGCTCACTAAGAGTATTATTTATATTGGAGAAAAAGAAATTCCTATTGGTGAACTCCACATTGATAATGTTTTAAAAATACTAAACCATACTAAATTATAATCTGTAAATCATAAAAATTAAAAAGAATGAAAATAAGAACCACATTAAAATATTTTGCATTTTATACCATAATGCTCACTTCTGTTATAACAATTAATGCACAGAATACCCCCTCCAACAAACCAAATTCAACTGGTAATTCGGCAATAGGAGTTATTAAAGGCGAAGTGGAAGATAGCCTCACGGGTGACCCTGTTGAATATGGCAATATTGTTTTGTTTAGAGTAAAAGACTCTTCTATGACAACAGGAACCATTACCAATGAGAAGGGACAGTTTGTGTTAACAAAGGTTCCTTTTGGGAAATATTACATGGTAGTTAGCTTTATTGGCTATAAGAATATAAAAATTCAGAATATATTTATAAAACCACAAGCATCTGAGCTTGATTTGGGCTTAATAAAGCTGGAACCTTCTACCAACAATCTTTCTACAGTTAATATTACTGGTGAAAAAAAATGATGGAGTTCAAACTTGATAAGAAAGTTATTAATGTTGATAAAATTCTTACCAGCACAGGAGGCACCGCTATTGATGTGCTTCAAAACATTCCCTCGGTTACGGTTGATTATGATGGAGCCGTTAGTTTAAGAGGAAATTCAAACATCACCATATTAATTGATGGACGCCCTTCAAGTATTACTGGTACTAAACTCGAACAAATTCCTGCTTCTTCAATCGAAAGCATAGAGTTAATTACAAATCCTTCTGCAAAATACAATCCTGAAGGAATGTCGGGAATTATTAATATCAAATTGAAAAAGAAAAAAGCATTTGGTTTAAACGGCTTAGCATCTGTAAACATTGGTACTGGAGATAAATACAACGGCTCCATCAATTTGAATTATAATTTTAATAAAGTAAATTTATTTGCTTCTTATGATACCAGATATAATAGAAGAAAAGGATGGGGCGATATGTATCGTACAAGTACAATAAACGACACTACTTTATATTTGGCAAATAGTTCTAAAAGGTACCGAAAAGGAAATTCAAATAATTTTAAAGTAGGAGCCGACTTTTTTCTTGATCCCAAAAATACTATCACCTTAACTTGGCTTTATAACAAAGGGAAAGATGAAGACAATGATGTAACGAAAAGTTATAATTATAATATTAACCAAGTATTACGCGATCAATACAATTCAAACACGCTTGAAAGTGGCGATGATAACGAATCAGACTATACGCTAAATTATAAGAAAACTTTTGATAAAAAAGGGAAAGAATTAACGGCTGATATTATTTTTAGCACAGGTAAAGAAACTGAAGGGAGCAATATAGATAATTACTACTATATGCTCAATTATTTGCCTTTCGAAAAGGTAATTCCTGAATCACAAAAGCAAAATACGGATGGAAATAATTACGATGCAACACTACAAACCAATTACATTTATCCTTTTGGTAAAGATGCTAAATTTGAAACTGGTTTTCAAGGAATTATCAAAAATAACGACAATAATTTTAAAATAGATAAGTTTGACCATGCTTTATCGCAATGGTATGCTGATACAACCCAAAGTAATCATTTTGTTTACAATGAGCAGATATATGCAGTATATGGAATATTTTCTAAAGAGTTTAAGAAATGGTCTTTTCAAATTGGTACTCGTTTAGAACAAGCATTTACAAAAGCAGAACAAAAAACTGTTGTTGAAACAAACAATAAACAATACTTTAGTGTTTTTCCAACAGTGCATACAACCTATAAAATAAAAGAAAATCAAGATATACAGCTTAGTTATAGCCGTAGAATCAACAGACCTGATATGCACTCATTAAATCCTTTCGTAGATTATTCTAATCCAAATGTAATAAGATATGGTAATCCAGATTTGAAACCCGAATACATTAATTCCTACGAAATAGGGCATTCTATTTTCTGGAAAAAAACTTCTATTAGTTCAAATCTTTTCTATCGCCAAATAAATGATGTGATTAAAAGATATGCTTTTCTCGATTCCAATAGAGTAAGCAATATGACAACTGCCAACCTCTCCAAAGGTAAGTCTTATGGTGTTGAATTGGTTGTTGAACAAACTATTTTGAAATGGTGGAGGGTAAATGCTAACTTTAGCTATTTTAGAACTATTATTGAAGGCGATAAGGACAATACCAGTTTAACCAATGATAATTATAGCTGGACATCCAAACTTAATTCTAACATGATGCTACCAAAAGGAATAATGTTTCAGATTAGTGGTTTTTACAGAGGTCCTATGGTTACTCCTCAAGGAGAAATGGCGGCTATGTATTCTGCTGATATGACTCTTAAAAAAGATTTTTTAAAAGATAAATTAAGCGTTAATTTTAGGTTAAGCGATGTTTTTAATACGCAAAAATTTAAAATGAATATAAAAGGTGATAATTTTACTTCAGAGGGTAATAGACGAAGGGATTCCCGAATTGCCTATATCGGAGTGAGCTATAAAATTAATGGAGGTTTAAAAACTAAAATTAAAAAACGCCCTATGGACAATAATAATATGGATGATGGCGGTGGGGATTTTTAATCCTGTACAAATACACTATAATGATAAGGGTTTACTGAATTTTTAATAGTTCATTATGCTGACTTGTGTCCATACATGCAATTTCAATGCACTTTGCTTTTTAAATTGTTTCTGATTTGTTTTGGCATCATACCAAACAAGCCTTTTTTGGTTATTTCCTTTATGAAAGCCAATGGATTCCTTCAATAAAAAGCAATTCAGTCAATTTATAAAATATTTTGTTTTCTAATAAGGGTAGCTTTGTATTTAGGTGTATTAATAACAAAAGCAACAAATAAGTTTGCGTTATAGAAATAAATATAGTAATTTTATTAAAATCTTAAAATCATGAAAACAAAAAAAATATTTAGATTAGCAGTAATCTTAGTTGCTATAGCAGCTTTTGCAGTTATAGGATGCAAAAAAGACAAAAAAGAAGACCCAACTCCCGACTCTTCTTCGATGCAACAATTAACCAAAGATCAAAATGAGGAAGAAACATCATCAAATGATGCTTTGAATGATGTAAGTGCTGTGCTTTCTGGCGGAAGTGCTAAATCTTTAGAGTTTCTGCCATGTAATGCTACAATAGATTCTACTACTGTAATAAATGACTCAATTACATACCATATTACATACAATGGACTCAATTGTAATGGAACTCGCAATAGGGTTGGGCAAGTTGAATTTATAAAGAAAGTTGGAACTTATTGGGCTCAAGCTGGAACTTCGGTATCTGTAAAGTTTATTAACTTAAAAATTACAAGGATTGCCACTGGAAAATCTTTAACACTCAATGGCAATAAAGTTTTTACGAATGTAAGCGGCGGTCTTTTAATAAATCTTGGTTCAGGCTCAACTTCTATTGTGCATACTGCAATAGGAACATTGCAAGCAACTTTTGATGATGGCTCCACTAGAACATGGAATATCAATAGAAAAAGAACTTTTACAGGAACACAAGGACAAATATTAATGACGGTTGATGGACAAGCCACCGTAAATGGCTACAATAATTTGGTTGTGTGGGGTATTAACAGAAATGGTGAAGATTTTTACAGTCAAATTAACCAATCAGTAGTTCACAAACAAGCTTGTGGATGGGAACCTGAAGCTGGGGTTGTTGTTCATCAAATTCCTGACAACAACAAAAAAGTTACCGTTACTTTTGGCTTTGATGATAATAACAATCCTGTTCCTATTTCAGGAAGCAGTTGTGCTTCTCGCTATAGAATTGATTGGGAAAACAATGGACATTCTGGCACCGCATTTTTACAATTATAGATAAAATTAGCATAAAAGCAATGCAATATATTACCACTTATGTATTTGAAGCACTTTAAACAAAAAGCCCTTGATTTCTCAAGGGCTTTTGTTGTCCGGCCAGGGCTCGAACCTGGACTCTTTTGATCCAAAAACAAATGTGTTGCCAATTACACCATCGGACAAACTGAGGTGCAAAAGTAGAAAAATTATTTATTATTCCCAAAAATAAAATAAAAAAACCTTCCTTCATTCATTTATTGAAAACCTTTCTTAAACAAACCTCTGTATTCATTGTTATTTGTATATTTTTATTTGATTTTACTTTTCAACTTGTTTACCTGTCTAATTGTTTATTGTTTTTCATTGCCTATTGTTTATTGCTCATTGTTAATTTTTGTTAAATAATACTTTTTTTTTAAGCTGTTTTTATACTTTTAAATACAGTTTGATTTTTTTTTCATACTTTCGCAACTTATAAAACATTAAAAAATTAGCTAATGAAGAATTACCAAAAGTTAAACAACATTTTCGGATGGTTCACCTTTGCCATTGCTGCAATGGTTTATATTCTTACCTCCGAACCCACCACAAGTTTTTGGGATTGTGGCGAATACATTGCTACTTCATACAAATTAATGGTTGGGCATCCTCCTGGTGCTCCATTATTCCAATTAATGGGTAGATTTTTCTCCCTCTTTGCTTTTAACGATGTTACCCATGTTGCACGAATGGTCAATACTATGTCAGCTTTAGCAAGTGGGTTTACTATACTATTTTTATTTTGGTCTATTACCATGTTAGCCAAAAAAATTGCTTTAAAGTATGGCGAAATGACGGAAGGCAAAATGTATGCTATTCTAGGTAGTGGTTTGGTTGGAGCTTTAGCTTATACATTTACTGATTCTTTCTGGTTTTCTGCTGTTGAAGGCGAAGTTTATGCTACTTCTTCTTTCTTTACTGCGGTTGTTTTTTGGGCAATGCTCAAATGGGAAGTTGTTGCCGATAAAACTACTTCCGTTAAATGGATAATTCTTATTGCCTATTTAATTGGTTTGTCTATTGGCGTTCACTTATTAAACTTACTTACCGTTCCTGCGATGGTTTTCATTTTTTACTTTAAAAAATACAAACCTACGGTTAAAGGGATTATTTTTACATTTATTATTTCTGTGGCACTTTTAGGCGGCATCTTATATGTTATTATTCCTTGGATAGTTAAATTTGCTGGCAAATTCGAATTATTCTTTGTCAATAGTATTGGCTTGCCATTTAATTCGGGCACCATTATTTATTTTGCGCTAATAATTGGCTTAATTTTATGGGGTATCTATTACACTCAGAAAAAGAAAAAGTTGGTGCTAAACACCATTGTTTTATGCTTTACTTTTTTATTAATAGGCTATTCTTCTTTTTTGATGCTGGTTATTCGTTCAAATGCGAATACTCCTATCAATGAAAACAGCCCCAAAAATGCGATTGGCTTGCTCTCTTATCTAAATAGAGAACAATATGGCGAAACTCCATTGTTTTATGGTCCCTATTATAATGCCCCAATGACAGATGCTGAAGATGGAAATCCTATTTATACAAAAAATGAAAAAACAGGAAAATACGTAATCACCAATAATAAATACGGAACAGAACCTGTTTATGACCCACGCTATTGCACTGTTTTCCCAAGAATGTGGAGTCAAGATAGCGACTTAGGGCACCCTCAAGCATATAGAACTTGGGCGGGCATTCCTAAAAACAAACCAGAAAGTTATATTCCTACGGTTGGAGATAACCTCTCTTATTTGTTTAGTTACCAAATTGGACACATGTATGTTCGGTATTTTATGTGGAACTTTGTTGGAAGACAAAACGATCTCCAAGGGATGGGCGGTCCTACCGAAGGTAATTGGATAAGTGGTATTAAATGGATAGACGAAATGCGTCTCGGTCCTCAGGAAAATATTCCTGAAAGTATGAAAAACAAAGCTACCAATAAATTCTATTTCTTACCTTTCCTTTTAGGTTTGATAGGCTTATATTTTCATATCAATAAGTACTCAAAAGACGCATTTATTGTAGGACTTTTATTTTTATTTACAGGTATTGCCATTCTGTTTTATCTCAATCAACCACCAAATCAACCCAGAGAAAGAGATTATGCCTATGCGGCTTCATTTTATGCATTTGCTATTTGGATTGGCATTGGCGTGATGGCTATATATAATTTTATAACAAAACTAAAAGTTGCACAAAAGATTAAACAATCTTATGTTGCAATAATTACAACTGCTGTTTGCCTATTACTTGTTCCTGCTGTGTTGGCAAAAGATGGCTGGAACGATCACGACCGTTCTAATAGATATACCGCACGCGATTTTGCTTCAGATTATCTTAATTCCTGTGCTCCAAATGCAATATTGTTTACAAACGGCGATAATGACACATTCCCTTTATGGTATGCCCAAGAAGTGGAAGGTATTAGAACAGATATAAGAGTAGTTAATCTTAGTTTATTAAATACCGACTGGTACATCGATCAAATGAAATCTAAAGTTTACAAATCAGACCCTGTTCCTTTTTCCATGACACTTGAGCAATTTAGAGATGGTAGTAACAGAGATTTTGTATATTATTATGAAGATACTACTTTAGTTTCCAAAAATAAATTTGAGGATTTAAAAAATATTATTCAATTTATTGCAAGCGATGACCCAAGCACCAAGTATTCCATACAAAGAGGGAAGCACAATGTGGATGTTGCTACTTTCCCTACGAAAAACTTTTCTATCCCAGTTGATACGGTGAAAGTATTGAAAAATGGAACTTTAACAAAAGATTTAGCCAAAAATGTAGTCTCTAAAGTACAATGGACGCTTAATAGAAATGGAGTTAATAAAAATTACTTGATGGTGCTCGACTTATTGGCTACCTTCAATTGGGATAGACCTATCTATTTTGCAACTTCTTCTGGTCCCAGTACTTTTTTAGGTTTACAAAAGTATTTTCAGTTAGAAGGACTTGCTTTCCGCTTGGTACCTGCAAATTTGCCTCCAAATGATTATGGTGATGGATATATCAATACTGCCATTATGTACGATAACATGATGAACAAATTCAAATTTGGAAACATCAATAATCCTAACAATTATTTTGATGAAGAAACCAATTTGAGTATGGCTCGTAATTTAAGAAATAGTTTTGCTCGACTTGCTTTAGCGCTTGTTAAAGAAGGTAAGAAAGACTCCGCTCTTAAAGTATTAGATAGAAGCCTCGAAGTTATTCCTGAATCAACAGTAAGTTTAAATGAATATTCTTTGATGTTGCCAGATGCTTATTATAAAGCAGGTGCAACTGATAAAGCAAATAAAATAGTAAGCGGTATGATTGCTAATTATGAAAAAATATTGGCTTATTATTTTTCATTTACTGGAAACAATGCTAAAATGGTAGAGGAAAAACAACAAATATCATTAGAAACAATGTATCGCCTAATGCAGATAGCACAAGCCTATAAACAAGATGCTCTAAGCAAAAAAGCGGAACAAATTCTTACCAATTATAGCAAATATATGCAACAATAATTTTTTTCAAAAATTTACAAAAGCAGGGAGAAGTCGATTCTCCCTGCTTTGTTTTATAATATACTAAATGAATTTTGTCAAACCTCCCTTTTTATTAAGTAAATTAACCAAAAACAATTTAATTTGGCAAATTCAAACCGAAAACCCAATTATATATCTCACCTTTGACGATGGTCCAATTCCAGAAATAACCCCTTTTGTTCTTAAAACACTAAGCGATTTTAATGCAAAAGCTACTTTTTTTTGTGTAGGAGACAATGTTAGAAAGCATCCTGACATTTTTAATGAAATTGTTGTTTCGGGTCATAAAATCGGCAACCATAC
>Ga0066635_10000415_pt1 | contig 12380 bp, 22 predicted proteins | sample CryGeyCG2014_300_2_FD_59503 | JGI IMG/M metagenome (GOLD analysis project Ga0066635, IMG submission 59503) | Groundwater microbial communities from aquifer - Crystal Geyser CG06_land_8/20/14_3.00 | ecosystem: Environmental > Aquatic > Deep subsurface > Groundwater | place: USA: Utah: Grand...
CGGGGGTGGTGAAGGCCGGGGTGTTGTTGGCCGTGCAAAGGATATTTGGGGTACTCGGATTGGAACCAAGACACGAAAGAACAAGCGTACAAACAAGTTCATAATTAAACGGAAGACTACCAGACGGAGGCCGTCAAAGAAGGTTTAATTTAGTACAAGACATAATGGCTCGGTCACTCAAAAAAGGTCCGTATATAGATGAAAAACTAGCGAAGAAGGTCATGAAGGCAAAACAGGCGGGAGATACATCGCCAATCAAAACATGGGCGCGTAGTTCTACCGTCTCCCCCGAGATGGTTGGACTTACGATTGCGGTTCACGATGGACGGAAGCATGTTCCTGTCTTTATAACAGAGATGATGGTCGGGCAGAAATTAGGCGACTTTGCTCCAACACGGACGTTCAAAGGGCACGCGAAGAAGGGCAAGATCTCAAAGGTATACGGTGGGGCGGGTAGGTACGAGGGGTCGTAACCTACCATGTATTAAGACTAATTACTCTATTTACACGGAAATGGCTGAAAAGAAAAGCGTCACAAAAGAAAAAACAAAAGAGGCACCGGTTGCCCCAGCCAAGGTAGTTTCTGATTTGGCTACAGTAGAGCCCAGGGTCGCAACAGCAGTGTACAAGAATTCTAGTATTACTCCCCAGAAGGGACGGCTGATTGCTAATATGATTCGAGGTAAAGCTGCGGCGGAGGCCCTCTCAATCCTTGATTTAACAAACAAAAAGGGAGCGAAGATTATGAAGAAGGTATTGATGTCTGCAATGGCGAATGCTGAAAATAGCGGAGAAATGGACAAGAATGCACTTGTTGTCACTAGGATTCTTGTCGACGATGGTATAAAATTGCGCCGTTACCGTGCGGTTGCACGTGGAAGCGCTCATGGGTTTGTGAGGAGAAGGGCGCATATTCTAGTTGAGTTAACCGAAAAGAAATAGTATGGGTCAAAAGATGAATGCAAATGCGATGAGGCTTGGAATAGGAAAGACCTGGAGTTCGCGGTGGTACACCGATGATCCAGTGCTGTACCGCAAGCAACTATTACAGGATGAGGCAATGCGGATCTATCTTAGGAAAAAACTAAACTTTGCCGGCCTTGAATCTGTAGAGATTCTTCGGTCATCGAATACTGTTCAGGTCAATGTGTATGTTGCACGTCCAGGAGTGGCGATTGGACGGGGCGGTGGTGGAATAGATGATATCCGTAGCTATTTAAGTAGAAAATACCAGACACCCGTTGATATTAAGATCAACGAGGTAAAAAAGCCGGAAACGTCTGCCCGTGTGATTGCACGGAATATTGCGGACGGTATGGAGCGCGGCCGTGCCCCGAAACGATTAATGGTCACCGAAAAAGAAAAGGCAATTACAGCGGGTGCTCATGGGATCAAAATCTGGATCTCGGGGACGTTTGGGGTTCCCAAGCAGAGCCGAACGATCAAGTTGGAGGAAGGTGTTGTACCGCTTCAGACACTTCGTGCGAACGTTGAGTTTGCATCGGAAATGGCGCCGGTTCGAAACGCGGGAATTCATGGGATCAAAGTGTGGGTATACCGTAAATCAGAAGATGAAGTTTCTAAATAGACTACTGACATGCTAGAGCCAAAGAATGCAAAACACAGAAAGCAGTTTAGAGGAAAAATGGGTGGAGTTTCCTCAGCGGCCAATACTATTAGTTTTGGGGAATATGCCCTGCAAACAAAGGTATGCGGATGGGTTTCTGCTCGGCAAATCGAGTCAGCGCGTAGAGCAATAACGGGTCATATGAAGAGGCGGGGCAAAACATGGGTCAGACTATTCCCTGATAAACCTATTACAAAGAAACCGGCAGAAGTAAAAATGGGTAGTGGAAAAGGGGAGGTTGATGGTTATGTGGCGGTTGTGAAGCCAGGGCGGATTCTGTTTGAGGTAAGCGGAATTCCCGAGGATGTGGCACGTGAGGCATTTCGACTTGCGGCGCATAAGTTGTCCGTTAAGACAAGAATTTTAAAAAGATAAACGAAATGAAGGCGAAAGATGTAAGAGGTACAACTGAAAAAGATTTACAGAAAAAGCTATCCGATCTTGAAAAGAATGTGATAGATGCATATTTCGATATGAGGATGGGTAAGGTAAAGAATGTTAGAAAGCCACGGCAGCTGAGGAAAGATGTGGCAGTTCTCAAAACAGTTTTGGCAGAAAAATCGTCAGAGAAAAAGGGAAAAGCTAAGTTGAGTACACGTACGGCTGATGAGTAAGCGAATGACTATGAAAGGAACAGTTATTGGTAACAAAATGCAAAAGACCGTTGTTGTTGAAATTATAAACAAAGTAGCACACCCGATGTATAAGAAGTACGTAAATCGAAAAACGAAGGTGTATGCGCATACCGAGTCTCCTCTTGATGCGGGGGCGACGGTTGTGGTGCAGGAATCGAAACCGATTTCAGCATTGAAACGGTGGATAGTGGTAGATGTAGTTAATACTGATAAGAAATAACGATGGTCCGTATTGGAACAAGAGTAAAAATTGCAGATAACACTGGAGCAAAGATAGCGATGGTTATTGGAATTCCAGGTGGAACGAAAAAGAGAACAGCAGGTCTTGGCTCGAAGGTTACCGTGGCCGTCAAGAAAGCGATGCCGCATTGTTTGGTAGCCGAGCATTCAAGACAAAAGGTTGTTATAATCCGGCTTCATAAGGAATACCGGAGAAAGGATGGATCCTACGTTCGATTTGACGATAATGCCGCGGTTGTGCTGGAAGGAGCCGACACAAAAGCGCCAAAAGGATCACGGGTATTTGGACCAGTTGCGCGGGAACTAAAGGAATTGGGATATGACAAGATAATCTCTCTTGCTCCTGAAGTACTATGAGAATCAACAGAGGGGATACAGTTACAATGTTGCGAGGCAAAGATGCCGGGAGACGAGGGCGTGTAGTCAAGGTGCTTCCTAGTGCCTCTGCGGTAGTGGTTGAGGGAGTAAACGTATTCAAAAAACACATGAAAGGGGATGGCAGGGACAAACAGTCGGGAATCATAGATGTCGCGAAACCGGTTCACATCTCGAACGTCAAAGTGATTTGCCCTGCGTGTAGTAAGCCTACAAGAATCAGGTATGAGGTGAAAGGCGCAAAGAAAACAAGAGTATGTAAGAAATGCGGGAAGCCTTTTGAAAAAATAGAATTGGTGGGAAGTTCTGCTGAAAAAACAGAAAAGGCGGCCGAGAAGAAGAAACCCGTGGTGAAAAAGAAAACGGTAAGAAAGACGGCAGCATCAACATCTGCATCGAAAAAGACTATGACACCGGCAAAAAAGAAACCGGCAACTAAACGAAGTACAACAAAGAAATGAAGAATGGACCGCGATTAAAAGAACAATATGCGAAGACAGTGAAAGCAGAGCTCAAAAAAGAGCTTGGCCTTACAAACGACATGGAAATTCCGACATTCAAGAAGGTCGTGATCAATGTCGGCCTTGGTGAGGCTATAAGTGACAAGAGTGTGCTGGAGATCGTTGCGGGAGAGTTGTCACTGATATCGGGACAGAAGGCTATCGAGACAGTGACGAACCGTGCGATCTCTGCATTCAAAATTAGACAGGGTGACGTGGTGGGACTGAAGATCACATTGAGAGGGGCTCGGATGTGGGAATTTATTGATAAGCTTATTAACGTGTCGTTGCCTAGGACGAAGGACTTTCGAGGGCTCTCTCCGAAAGCGTTTGACGGAAGCGGTAACTATTCCATTGGTATTGAGGATCAGACGATCTTTCCAGAGATTGATCCAAATACAGTAACGAAACTACGTGGAATGGAAATAACACTTGTGACATCAACACCCGATGATGCTCAGGCTCGGGCTTTACTGACTAAGTTTGGATTCCCTTTTACAAAGGATGGCGAAAAAGTCTAACGTAGTAAAACAGAGAAAACTTCAGAAGAAGTCAAAATATGAAACTCGCACATATGCCCGCTGCCAAAGATGTGGCAGAGCGCGAGGATATATGAGAAAATTCGCGTTATGCAGAATTTGCTTTAGACAGCTTGCTCACAAAGGTGAGATCCCTGGAGTTGTAAAGTCCAGCTGGTAAATTTTATTGAAATAGCACTATGGATCTGGTTTCAGATGCAGTCATTCGAATAAAAAATGCGGTTATGTCACAGAAAAAGGAAGTCGAGCTTCGTAAGAACAAAACGGTCTTGGCTATAGCAGAAATTATGAAGAAAGAAGGGTTTGCCTCTGATTTTTCTGAGGATGACCGAAGTGTGTACATCACTCTTACGAAGGATACGAAAGGTATGGTCTTATCTGATGTAAAGCGGGTCTCAAGTGGTGGACAGCGTATCTACGTTGATTCGACACATTTGAAAAAAGTCTTGGGTGGTCGCGGTATTGGAATAGTTTCGACGTCCCAGGGAGTTATGACGGTTGAAGAAGCAAAAGCGAAAAAAGTTGGTGGTGAATATATTTGTAAGATGTGGTAACTATGTCAAGAATCGGTTTGAAACCAGTACTAATAGAAGAAGGAGTAAAAGTGGCTGTAAACGGTAAAAAAGTGGTAGTATCTGGGCCGCTTGGTGAATTGACACTTTATACACCAGACACGGTGAAGGTCTCTATTTCGGGTGAGACTGTCGTCGTCGAACGTGTAAATGATGCAAAGCAGGCCAAATCCGATCATGGAACGATCCGTGCCCTTATTGCGAATATGGTGTACGGCGTGAAAAACGGTTATTCAAAGGAAATGGAACTCGTTGGGCTTGGATACCGGGCCTCCATGCAGGGGGAAACGCTGGTGATGGCCCTGGGATGGAATCATCCAATTACCGTGACGCCTCCTCCAGGGGTGACATTCTCGGTAGAGGATGGCACGATTGTGAAAGTGACTGGAGCTGATAAGAATCTTGTGGGGTTGTGGGCGGCAAAGATTCGAAGCCATAGAAAGCCCGAACCATATAAAGGCAAGGGAATTAGGTATATGGATGAAGTGGTTCGCAGAAAAACTAGTAAATCAGTTAAGGAAGAGTAAGAATGAAAAAAACACGACAAACACAACGAGCACGCAGACGGTTGCATATCAGAAAGACCGTGTGCGGAACATCTTCAAAGCCGAGGTTATCGGTCTTTCGAAGCAATCGTTTTTTGTTTGTTCAGGCGGTTGACGATGAGGCAAATAAATCAATGGCGGCGCTATCAGAATCAAAAATCAAACCCGCAGAGGGGGAGAAGCCTGTTGACCGTGCCGAGCGGATGGGAAAGATGTTCGGCGCTTTGTTGAAGAAAGTAAAAATTACCACTGTTGTTTTCGACAGAGGAGGGTACAAGTATCACGGGCGGATCAAGCGGTTTGCAGATGGAGTACGAGAAGAAGGAATTAAGTTTTAATGTGAGTCGTTGTGGCTGAAGATCAGAGGATGAGAAACAACCCAAGAGATAGACGAAGACAGAGATCCAAAGAGGACGAATTTGAAAGAAATGTAATCTCTATCAGACGCGTTGCCAAAGTACGTGCTGGTGCGAAAAGATTGCGCTTTAGTGTAGTCGTTGCAGTTGGTGACCGGAAGGGTCGTGTATGTGTTGCCCTTGGCCGGGGTGGAGACACGAAAAGTGCTATCAATAAGGCAATCAAATACGGATCTGAGCACCTTACGAAGATCGACCTGATAGGAGATACGATTCCGCATGAGGTCAGGATGAAATATGGTGCAGCAAAGATCATGCTCAAGCCGGCTGGTGTGGGTACTGGTGTCATTGCAAGCGGCCCAATCCGTGCAGTTATGCAGGTTGCGGGGGTGAGAAATGTTTTGAGCAAGCAATTTGGAAGCAATAACCATGTGACAAACGCATATTGCGCATTTGAAGCGCTCAAGTCCCTTGATAAGCGGAGAATTCAGGAAAAAAGAACCCAGAAAGCACGTTCTACTTTAACAGAGCAAAAAGGTGAGACTACACAAACTACCGTTAAGAAAAAATAGAAAATTCAGAGCGAAGCGAGTCGGACGCGGCTATGGATCGGGAGTCGGAGGTCATACTGTCGGCAAGGGGCAGAAGGGCCAAAAATCGCGATCTGGTAATAGTAAGGGAGTTGGGTTTGAAGGAGGAAATGTCCCGTTGTTTAGAAGATTGCCGAAGTTCAGAGGCTTCAGAAACCCAACCCGTGTTGAATATCAGCCGATCAATTTCGCTGACATTGAGAAGAATTTCACCGACGGTGATGTCGTTTCTCTCTCATCTCTTCGCAAAAAGGGAATGGTACGAAAAAACGTCAAACGGGTAAAAATCCTGGGCAAAGGGACTCTGACGAAAAAGGTCACGTTCAAAAGTGTAGAGATGTCTTCAACCGCACGCGAACGTTTTGAAAAAAATAGTATAAGCACGTAATATTGCCGGAGACAGTCGATGTCCACGATATCCTCGATCAGAGAAAGTTTCCAAAACATTTGGAGGAACAAGGAAATTAGAGATAAGTTGCGGTTTTCGCTGCTGGTAATCGTCATTTTTCGTGTAATGGCGGCAGTACCAGTTCCGGGAGTTCCGCTCGATGCTCTTAAGCAGTTTTTTGGTAACAGCGGATTCGGAGAGGTAATGTCTCTTGTCTCGGGCGGCGTACTTGAAAATGCAACATTAGTGGCAATTGGTTTGGGCCCGTATATCAACGCTTCTGTTATCTTTCAACTGCTGGGGTCGGTCATTCCCAAAATTGAGGAACTTCAAAAAGAGGGTGCACAGGGGCGTCGGGTCATCAATATGTATACACGGTTGCTTACCGTGCCGCTTGCGATACTTCAATCATTCGTCATCTACTCGGTTTTGCAAAGATATGGCATCATGGCGAAACTTGAGCCAATGGATCTTGTGAACATGGTTGCCACAATGACTGCGGGAGCAGTCCTTATGATGTGGATGGGAGAACTTGTGACCGAAAAGGGGTTTGGCGGAGGATCGTCTCTGCTTATTTTTGCAGGTATCCTTGCGGGAATTCCCGGAAGCTTACAGACAAATATAAGCGACATGGGGCCATCAGACGTTGCGACACTCGTTATTTCCTCGTTGATAATAATAGCCGTTGTGATCTTTGTTACTCAGGCAGAAAGGCAGGTTCCCATACAATTTGCCAGACGTGTCCGTGCAGTTGGGCCGACAGTAGAAAGCAGTATTCCCATCAAACTAAATCAAGCTGGTGTGATGCCTGTCATTTTCGCTATGTCTCTCCTGTCTTTTCCGCAACTTATCGCACAGTTTCTTACGGGAGGCAATATTCCGCAGGCAGTTCAGGATGTTTCCGGCTGGGTCGTAACGCAACTAACTAATCAGGTAACGTACAATATCATTCTGTTTGTCGCGATCGTTGGATTTTCGTTCTTTTACACATTTGTTGTGTTCAACCCCAACCATGTGGCAGAAAATCTCCAGAAACAGGCGGCATTTATTCCCGGAGTACGTCCAGGAAAACAGACAGTGAAGTATCTTACAGCTTCAGCAGGCAGACTTGCGATTGTGGGTTCACTTTTCCTTGCGTCTGTAGCAATACTTCCAGAGCTTGCGACTGAATCGGGGATCCTTTCTCGGTCGATTATCAGCGGAACTGGTCTTTTGATCATGGTTGGCGTTATACTGGATGTGCGTAGGCAGATTTCATCCATGATTGTCACCAGAAGTTATGAAAGCTATTTGTAATTTTCCTAAGACAGTACTCGTTTTGGGCCCCTCCGGGAGTGGAAAAGATACCCAGATAGATAAACTCGTCGATCTGTGCGGGTATGAAAAAATCGGGACCGGAGATATGCTCAGGGAGGAGTACGCAAAGCGCACGACGAAGGGTATAGAAGCTCATAAATCATGGGGGGAAGGACGGTGGGTACCGGATGATCTGATGTACGAACTGTTTTCTGAGTGGATAACGAAGTATGATAGATCCAAACCATGGATTTTTTCACAGGTAGTCCGGGCTCCAGGTCAAGTAGCAATGTTTGACGATTTGCTTGGGAAACTAGGGCGAAAACTCGATATGGTCCTCTATTTCAGTTTATCTTCCGAAGCCGCAATTGAGCGGATGTCTTTGCGGCGTCATTGTCCTGTGTGCGGGAGGGAATACCACCTCGTATATGTAAAACCAAGGAATGGAGAGGTATGCGACGATGATGGTACGGCTTTGATAAGAAGAGACGATGATTATCCCGAAGCTATAGAGCAACGACTTGAGGAGTTCAAGAACAAAGTCGTACCCATCCTTTCGGAGTATACAACAAGAGGGATTCTCACAGAAGTCGATGCTTCACCATCAATTGACGATGTGTGGAAGAGCGTTAAGGCCGTTTTTTGCGGCGATACCGGTATAACATCTGATGAAAAATCCTGAAAAAGTTGAAAAAATGAGGAAAGGCGGGAAGATTATCGTTTCGATCCTCCGTGAAATTCTTCAAAAAGTTACTCCTGGAGCTACGACTCTTTCCCTGGATGAATTCGCCGAGCAATTATGCAAGGAAAATGGTGTAAGGCCGGCGTTTAAAGGCTATAGTTCCTATCCCGCGACACTCTGTGTTGGTCCAAATGATGTTGTGGTGCACGGAATTCCCGATGATACCCCTCTAAACGACGGAGATATCGTAAGTATCGATTTTGGGATCATTTATGACGGGGTATATCTTGATATGGCCAGGACGGTCCCAGTTGGTGCGATTTCCTCCAAGGTATCAGCGTTTGTATCGACGGTGGAAGCGGCGCTTACTGCGGGGTGTGAAGCCGCACGTGTGGGAAACACGGTTGGTGATATCGGACATGCGATTTCATCTGTCGCTGAAGCAAAAGGATACTCTGTTGTCCGTGAAATGGTGGGACATGGGGTTGGATACAAACTTCACGAAGATCCAATGGTTCCCGGATATGGAAGAAAGGAGGAGGGAGCGCGCTTGTATGCAGGTCAGACGCTCGCAATTGAGGCAATTATCAACGAGGGAACGAGCGAAATAGCTATCTCTACCGCCGATGGATGGACTTCTCGGACAAAAGATGGTAAGCTTTCCGCGCTTTTTGAAAACACTGTCTGTGTATTGGAAGAAAGTGAGATTTTGACGCCATTATAATTGCAAGAGCATCGTCGCTCTGCTATAATCCTGCGAGGCGAAAAGGATATTTGGATTTCGTCGTTATTTGTTATGTAAGCAGGGCTGAATGGCTGTTGCCACAGAAGATCCGAAGAGAAAGACGTTTGAAGTGGAGGGTGTTGTGGAGGAATGCCTTCCCAATACCATTTTTAGAGTGAAGCTCGACCTTGAAGGTCGTGATCATGAGGTTATGGCACGTCTTTCTGGAAAAATGCGCTTGCATTACATCAAAATTCTTAAGGGGGATAAGGTAAAACTCGAAATTAGCCCCTACGATCTGGAGAAGGGTCGGATTATTTATCGATACAGCAGTAACTGATTCATAGTATGAAAGTACAGCCGTCAGTAAAGAAAAGGTGTGTACACTGTTATGTGGTACGGAGAAAAGGCCGCGTGTACGTGTATTGTAAGAAAACCCCCAAGCATAAACAGCGGCAGGGTAGATAACTTTGAGTAACAATTAGAGTGGCGCGATACGTTGGAGTTGAGATCCCGGATGAAAAAAAGATGAAAGTTGCGTTAACGTATATTTATGGCATTGGGTCGGCTCTTGCATCTGCAATTTTGAAAACAGTTGGCATAGATGGGGACAAAAGATTAAAAGATCTTGATACAGATGAAGAGACGCGTCTACGCGGGGCATTGGAGTCGCAGAAGGTCGAAGGAGAGCTTCGACAGGAGGTCTTTCAGAATATTAAACGACAGAAAGATATCAGAAGTTACCGAGGTATTCGTCACAAATTGGGTCTTCCCGTCCGTGGGCAACGTACACGAAGAAATGCACGGACTAGAAAAGGTAGAGGGATGGCGGTTGGTGGATTGAAGAGAAAGCTCGAGAAAACTTAGCGTGCTTACTGTTTATATTGGATCTATGAATTAACTATGGCCGTAGAAAAAGAGAAAAATAAGAAGGTAGCAGTGAAGGCGTCAAAGAAGACACCAACAAAAAAAGCGGTTGCCGCTGAAAAGCCGGAACCGAAAGCGGATACCAAAGCGGGAGTAGCTTCGGTAGTAAAAGCTGTAAAAAAGGAGAAAAAGAAGACTAGTAGTGCCAAGAAGGTTGCTACCAAAGAAAAGGCTCCTTCGGTGGAAAAAGCATCCCCGGAAGTAAAAGATACCGCTAAAGAGGCGGTGGATTTTGTTGAAAAGGCGGCCCCAGTAAAAAAGATAAAAAGGGCTGTACCGGAGGTGAATGTGTATGTTCAAGCAAGTTTTAATAACACAATTATTACCATTACCGATCCAGAAGGAGCGGTGTTAGCTGCTAGTAGTCCTGGAGTGGTGGGATTTAAAGGAACAAAGAAGAGCACAGCGTTTGCTGCAACAAAAGCCGCTGAAGATGCAGCGTATAAAGCACAAAAATATGGGATTAGAGAGGCAAAAGTGTATATTAGCGGCCCTGGGCCGGGGAGGAACGCAGCCGTGAAAGGCTTGGATTCGGCAGGGGTGAGGATAACACTTCTGTCTGACATTACGCCTCTCCCTCATAATGGGTGTAGACCTCGGAAAATGCCGAGAAAATAATACTTTAGTCATATTATGTTCATATGTCTCGTGAAACCGGACCAAAATGCAGAATGTGCCGAAGAGCAGGTGAAAAGCTCTTTCTGAAAGGGGAACGATGCTTTACCGAAAAGTGTGCGCTCACCAGAAAACCGTATGTTCCCGGTGGAAACTCCATGTTTACCCCACGACCCAGTACGTATGGTTTGCAACTTCGTGAAAAACAGAAGGCAAAGCGGATTTATGGCCTTGGGGAGACACAGTTTAGGAATCTTGTTGATCGTGCTGGTAAAATTGAAGGCGACAAGGGACTTCACCTCCTACAGCTTCTCGAGATGCGTCTCGATAATGTGGTATTCCGATTGGGTATGGCGCCGTCAAGAGCGGCAGCCCGTCAGGCAGTTATTCACGGAAATTTCGCAGTCAACGACAACAAAGTTGCGGTCGGGTCTCATATTTTGTCTGTCGGGGATAAGATTTCTATTCGCACATCGACGTTTAATCCTATCGCGGTCTCTGCGCTGAAAACACCTTCATGGTTGAAGAAATCAGGTAAAGGTGGTGAAGTTTTTTCAATACCGAGCAGGGAAATAATTGACGGTGGGATTAAGGAAAATCTCATTGTTGAGTTCTACTCGAGGTAGTCTAATTTTTTTATAAGTATGTTATGATCGATCTTTCTGATATCAAGATAGAGCAGGTAGAAAATGATGGAAAAGTAGGAATTTTCAAAATAGGCCCTCTCCCGAAGGGGTACGGAAATACGATAGCAAACCCTCTTCGGAGAGTTCTCTTGTCATCGTTGCCGGGAGCCGGAGTAGTCAGTATGCGGCTTGAGGGGGTAGAGCACGAATATTCCACCCTTAAGGGTGTTAAGGAGACAGTCGTTGAAATTCAGATGAATATTAAGGGTATCCGGTTCAGCTGTCAGAGTGATGAACCTCAAGTGCTTACGCTCAAAAAGAAAGGTATTGGTGATATTACCGCCGGTGATTTCTCTTTGACGGGTGATGTGACAGTCATGAACCCAAAAGTAAAAATAGCCACATTGACGGACAAGAGCGCGACATTCGACCTCGAAGTTGTTGTCGAACGGGGTGTCGGCTACCAGGTTGCAGATGAAGATCTTCGTTCCGAAGTTGGGAGACTACCCATGCATGCAGACTTTAGCCCTGTTGAGCGGGTGATGTTCAGTATTGATCAGGCACGTAAGGGTAAGCAACTTGATCTTGACCAGATAGTGCTCACGATTTACGCTGATGGTTCGATCGATCCAAGAGATGCAATCGGTCGTGCGACCGAAATTCTGAGAACGACGTTTGAGCGGATGATGACATTGACAGGAATTGCACCTGAACCCGTTGTCGAAAAGGAAGTTCCCGCTGAGGAAGTACCCGCGCGTGCTGCTGATGCAGAGGCATGGCTTATTGAAGATCTGCCAATATCGGCTCGATCCAAAAGCCGGCTTCTCGAGGCTGGTATAACAAAATTGGGGGACGTTGTAAGTAAAAGCGCATCCGATCTTCTTGATGTGCCCGGTTTCGGCGAGGCTGCTTTGAGGGAAATGAAAGAATTACTTAAAGAATACGGCTTGTCCTTGCAAGAATGAAGAAACGACAAACCCGTATCCGGGTAAACGCAAAAAAAAGTCACAGTGATCTCATGTTGAGAAGCCTTCTCCTTTCCCTTCTGGAATATGGGAAGGTAGAGACGACCCAATCTCGTGTACGTGCTCTCAAGCAATATGCAGACAAGGAACTTTCCTATTGCGTCGGACTGGAAGGCCC
>Ga0066635_10000434_pt1 | contig 12098 bp, 13 predicted proteins | sample CryGeyCG2014_300_2_FD_59503 | JGI IMG/M metagenome (GOLD analysis project Ga0066635, IMG submission 59503) | Groundwater microbial communities from aquifer - Crystal Geyser CG06_land_8/20/14_3.00 | ecosystem: Environmental > Aquatic > Deep subsurface > Groundwater | place: USA: Utah: Grand...
TTTGCATATTTTCAGTAATTGGTTTAATATCCTCACAATAGGGGCCCTTAGCTCATTTGGTAGAGCGCCGCGTTTGCATCGCGGAGGTGACCGGTTCGAGCCCGGTAGGGTCCACGGCCCATTAATCATTTCACTCTACGTATCCCTAAACAAGTTAGGGTTACTTTGAGTTTCGTGATTGTGTACCTTTTCGTCAAAAAGATGCTTGGTATACCCGCGCACCTTTTTTTGACGATTGTAAAAAGAACCGGGCAGACGCGTTGTGCGTCTGTCCGGTTTTGTATGTTGAAAGATCGTTAGAATCTTGTCTTGAGCGCCGTGATAATCTCCTGAGCGAAGTCATCGTCTACGTCATTGAGCTCATCCCAGAGCACGGTGTTGTCTGAGTAAAGCAGTGAATTTGCAAAGACGAATCCTTCGCCATACGCCATTCAGGAAAGCTCCATCGGCTTTTTATCGCTTGGTTTAATACCCTTGCTCTTTCTGAGCTCGTTGACTTTCGATTTGATTTGATTGATCAGATTTTTGCTGGCCATTGTATTTCCCTTCTACAAGAAGTGTGAATGTTCAGTTACTGTTTGCGCGACATCATGCGATGCCGCACTTCTTCGAGTGCATGCAGGGTGTCCACCCCAAGAAAGTTCTCGGGATGCGGACTCGTGCAAATTGAGACACCCGTATCAGCTCTTGCCGCTTCGAGCGCCTCATAAAGGTGCCACTCTGGCATATCATCCGTATGATGCGTGTGATACTTACTCAAGCTGGTAAGCACGCCACGCAGCCATGATGCTTGGAACAAATATGGACCCGCATGAAGGGTCTCTTTTTTGTTTTGCGGAACAGGTGTCCGCGAAGCGATGTGAGTGAATTCTCCGTGCGCGTTTTTGTGTACAACGCCACATTTTTTGTAGTCGTCATTTTGGCGACTTTCTTCAAATGTGAGAATGCCTGCACGTTGCTTGCTTTGAACCATGTAGCCGAAGAACGCGTCAAGATCTTCAGAAGTGATCAAGGGTTGATCACCCATTAAGATCAGGACATAATCCGTGTTCGGATACGCTCCCTGGTTGATAGCCTCCCAGATTGCGTGCGCTGTTCCGTGGTGCGTTGTTTGAATAGCGATTTCAACGCTGTGCGGTCGTAAGAATTCTTTGAGTTGTTCTCCATACCGTGCGCTGATAATAGTTGTAATCGAATTTATTGACACGCGAGTCATGCCCCGTATTGCTTGTAGCGGATAGCTTAGCACTGGTTTGTTCCCAACCAGTTCAAGCAGTTTTGGTAACCACGGTGCCTCGTGTTCTCGAAGCGCGCGTTTACCACCTGCAAGTAGGACTCCGCCCAGTGTTTCTAGGCTCATGTTATTAATCTCCTGTGTTTGTTTCTATTTTGAAAATCTATGTACCTTAACGAAAACACCACTATTTGTCAAGCTTTGTGGTGCTTTTCTACATTGTGTACTTCGAAGGGGAAATTATTTAGAACCAGAAAAGGTAATTGATTGTAGAACAACCGTACCAGATGTCATGGGGAGTATACGGAATTGATTTACGTGATCCGTCAACGTCCAGTTCGGATATTGGCACGTTTGTATTTTAGAAACAACATTTATTGTTTCTTTGTATGCTTTCGTAATCGCGTTCCCATTTGAGTATTCGTCATTCACAGGCCACGAGAGCGTGAGTTGTCTCCCCCCGAAGTCTTCGGTGGTTTGTATTATTTTAAATTTTACCGTGACTGAACGAATCGATCCTAAAAATAGTTCTGGAAACTTAGGGCTTTCAATATAGCTGTTCCCCTTGGAAATCTCGAGTCGCAATCCATCAGATTGTTGTGTCATCTTAATTCCTCTACTCGTCCATTGTGATGCGACGTCCGAGTTTGTAAAGTCCCACTTCAGTGTATCGGCTGTTGATTGTTGTGCGCTATCAATTTTTTCAATCAGTGGACCCGTTGTGCTCATAAATTCTTTTTTGTCAGCATCCCATTTTATAATAGCGATGCGCGCGGTGTTGTCTGGTTTGCAGAATGGAGATTCAGCGAACGGACGGTTTCCAATTAAAAATGTTTCGATATCAGGGTTGCGGGTTATTTCATAGACGCTTTCCCTAACACTGTGGACACCATAAAATTCGTACGCTCCATAGAAGAGCCCCGGCACCCGACCGACATATACAAAATTTGGATCTCCCTCTAAGAGTGTTTCTGTATTATTAGCGAGTGATTGTTTTACGATTTGCACATTGTTAGAGGCTTTTGACCAAGGAATATAATTAAAAATCCACAAACCCACAAATAAGAGCCCAATCAAACTAAAGAGAGCAGTCCTTGTTATTGCCCACGCTGATCGCCCCTGAAATGGCCACAGTATGGCAAACCAAATCATCACATATCCAATAGAACTAAAAAAGAGTAATCGGGATGCAGCCAAATCATTTGCAATGTATGCATTCAAGCCGAGGACGGGTATGTAGGCGATGACTGCCCACACACATCCGATAACAAGCAATGAGATTTGTTTTCGGTTGCGAATGTTCCCCAACATAAGCGCGACAAGCGCTGATGCGCCCAAAAACATAAGCTTCCAATGAAGAAGAAATTTTTCAAGTAACGAATATCCTTGTTTAGCAATTGACCCAAATATGGATATTGCATAATTCCAGTTCACGACATATATGAATGAAGTGAATATTCTTGACATGTATGATTTTTGAATATTTAGACCCCTTTTTTCTCCACCAACGAGGTAGCCGCCGATTGGGTCATGCAAGATAGTATTCCGACTTATGAGCACGATACCAAGGAAAACCGCAAGCGGAATAATAAAAAGCAACGCAACGGCAATAGCTTTTCGTTTGTTCCAGTTGACAATAAACGGGACGATGAGCGCCGCAAGCGCCGGAAGGACGAATGCAATTTCTTTACTTAAAAAGGCGAGAAGCGCGAACAAGCAGCACAGCATGTACTGCCACCATTTTTTGCTACGTAAAAAATATGTAAAAAAAGCGAGAGAGAAAATTGCAAACGTTGCCGCGTATAAGTCTGGCCGTCCCGCAATCCAGGTAATGACTTCGTGTTGTGCGGGGTAGATCGCAAAAAGAAATGCAATTGCAAACGCAATCTTTTTTTCTTTGAAGATTTGCCATAGCAACATAGCAACACCCATGACAAGCGCGATATGAAATAGTAATTGATGCAAATGATACCCGAGAGTGTTATATCCCCAGATGGCATAATCGAATTCAAATCCAAACGCAACGAGCGGACGATAAAAATTACCGCCTGTTGAAGTTTTAAATGAATCAAACCAGTCATGGGCTTCTACGCGGATGCGAGCATTTCGAACCCAGTCGTAATCGTCTGACAAAAACTGCCCATGAAGCGAGGCAAACTGCAACGCGAACAACGCTATGACGACTACAAGAAAAAATAAAACCCACGCCATTCGAGGAGACGGGCGCATAACACGATGTACTGCATCTTTCATCACAAACATAGGAGAGCGTGAGTTGGTTACCCCTTGAGCGCGTCTTTCAGGGTTTTCCCCGCTTTAAATTTTGGAATCGTGACGGCGGGAATTTGAATTCGCTCTTTTGGATTTAATGGATTTACGCCGGCACGCGCGCTACGTTCTTTTGCCATAAATGTGCCGAATCCTGTGAGCGTTACTTCTTGCCCTTCTTTCAGTGTTTCGATAATCGTTTCGAGCAGGGTATCAAGCATTTTTTCCGTATCCTTTTTTTGGACACCGAGTTTTTGTGATAATTTATCGATGAGTTCTGCTTTATTCATACGTCTCTAGTCTAGTGAATCTCTACAGTTTGGTCAACGCGTTCAATGGAGCGAGCTTTTTTCGATTTTGTATCCACATCAATAATAACAGCATTCAGAATCATGGTACCAGTCTCGGGAATCTCGTGTCTTTTTTTTCGCCCCGTTGTAAATGTTGATACGATAATATCTTTATCAACTCCTATCACACTGTCGCGCGCACCGCACATACCGACATCAGTGATAAACGCAGTCCCCTCTGGTAAGATACGGTTATCTGCCGTGGCAACATGCGTATGTGTCCCGACGACTGCTGACACACGTCCGTCTGCATGCCAGCCAAACCCAACTTTTTCGCTTGTCGCTTCGGCATGGAAATCAACTAGAATAGCATGAGCGCTTTCAACGAGTGGGTCTTTGAGCATTTCATCAAGCGCTGTAAAAGGATTGTCCAGCCCCTCAGCCATAAATACCTGCCCTTGCAGGTTAAGAACCGCAAGTGAGTACGCGCCAACATGCAACCTGTCTATTCCAGATCCTGGGCCTTCTGGATAGTTTTGTGGGCGGATTAGATGGTTCGTTGAATCTCCAAGGAGTTCAAGTGCTTCATCTTTTGACCAAATATGATTTCCTGATGTAAAGCCGTCAATACCTGCTGCGCGTAATTCTTCAAGTGTGCTGCGGGTGATGCCGACGCCATGCGCTGCGTTTTCTGCATTTGCAATTACAACATCTACCGTATACTTTTTTTTAATTTCTGGAAGGGCGGATGCAACAGCTTTGCGTCCGCCTTTTCCGACAATATCACCGATAAAAAGTATTTTCATAATTACCGTGCGTATTCGATAACTCGTTTTTCCCGAATCAGCGTGACTTTGATTTCACCTGGATAATTTAAGTCTTGTTGAATTTGATCTGCGATGTTTCGAGCAAGCTCCATTGCTTTGAAGTCATCTACTTTTTCAGGAGTAACAAAGACACGTAGTTCCCGGCCTGCCTGAATGCCAAATGCTTTTTCAACACCAGGGAAACCTTTCGCGATTCCCTCGAGCTCTTCAAGACGTTGAACATATTGTTCGTACGTATCCTTGCGCGCACCAGGGCGCGATCCTGAAATTGCATCAGCAGTTTTGACAATTGCTTGTTCGATCGTGCGCATGTTGTCTTCATGGTGCGCTATTGTATGGTATGCGATTTCTTCGGACATGTTGAATTTGCGCCGTAAGATATCGTAGCCGATTTCCATGTGAGTTCCCTGGACTTCATGATCGACTGCTTTTCCGATATCGTGCAGAAGCCCACCTTTTTTACATTCCACAACATTCGCTTTTAGTTCCTCAGCAAGCAACCCCGCGATAAGCGCGACTTCAATCGAATGACGTAGGACATTTTGTCCGTAACTTGTTCTGAATTTCAAACGACCCAAAATTTGTAATAATTTCGGATCAAGTCCCGCGACACCAACTTCGAATGCCGCATCTTCACCAGCTTTTCTCATTTCAAGCGCAAGTTCTTTTCGTGCAAGATTAACTGATTCCTCAATGCGCGCAGGGTGAATACGTCCATCGGACATAAGTTTTTCGAGCGCGCGTTTTGCAAGCTGGCGGCGTACTGCATTAAATCCGGAAATAACAATTGAGTCGGGAGTTTCATCAATAATAATTTCAACGCCAGTCAAACTTTCAAGCGCTTTAATGTTGCGACCTTCTTTTCCGATGATGCGGCCTTTCATGTCTTCGGATGGGATAGAAACAATACTTGATGAGTTCTCTGCGGTGACGGGCGATGCGAGTCGTTGCATTGCGAGAGCAAGCAAGTTTTTTGTTTTTACCTCAATTTGTTCCTGGCCATCTTCTTCAACTCGTTTAATGCGTTGTAAAATTTCGTCTTTCATCCGACGCTCAGTATTTTCCAAGAGAACGCGTTTTGCTTCGTCACGTGTCAGCTCGGCAATGCGTTCAAGTTTTGCCATTTGCTGTTCTTTGATCGTTTCAATTTCTTTGCGGATGTTGTCGATGTGGCTTGCTTTTTCTGCCACGCGGTTTTGATTTTTTTCGAGATCTAAAAGTTTTTGGTCAAAGATAGATTCCCGTTTTTCAAGACGCGACTGGATATGGCGTATTTCTTGGCGTCTGAGCGCTTCTTCCCGTTTTGCGTCCTCAACCACTTTTAGCGCCTTATCTTGTGCTTCGAGCATGATTTCTTTCTGCTTCGTTTTGGTTTCAGCAATTGCGATCTCAAGCTTTGATTCAATTGAATCAATTTTTCGAGCAGCCCATACTTTGCGAGCGTAGTATCCGGTTACCATACCACCGGGGATTCCTACCGCAGCAATGATGAGCCACAGAAGATTTTCTATAAGCATATGTGTAGTAATTTCTAAATCAATAAATCTGGAGTTCAAGGAACGAGTTCCTGACATCCAGATACATGCGCAATATTTTTTCTCGTTGTCCGCGGTTTTTAGGCGCGCTGTGACTTAATTATTTTGTCGATCAGCCCATAACTTTGAGCTTCTTCTGCCGTCAAAAAATAATCACGGTCGCTGTCCTTTTCAATGCGTTTGATTGATTGCCCGGTGTGTTTTGCAAGAATTGCATTGAGTCGGTCTTTGAGTTTGAGAATATGTTCTGCACGTATCTTGATGTCCGTTGCCTGGCCTTCTGTTCCACCCATGATTTGGTGGATCATGATCTCAGCGTTTGGCAACGCAAAACGCTTGCCTTTTTGTCCTGCGGCAAGAAGTGTTGCACCCATGGATGCAGCAAGCCCTACGCACATTGTCTGTATCTTCGGTTTCACGTATTGCATCGTATCGTAGATTGCCATGCCAGCGCTCACTGATCCGCCGGGTGTATTTATGTAAAGCTTAATATCTTTATTTGGATCTTGGCTTTCCAAAAATAACAACTGCGCAATTACGGTATTTGCGACTACATCATCGATGGGGCTACCCAGAAAAATGATTCGTTCTTTGAGGAGTCGGGAATAAATGTCATATGCCCGTTCTCCGTATGTAGATTTTTCGATGACTGTTGGGATGAGATTCATGAAACTATAAGATAATCGTAAAACAAACGTAGTTTAGATCATACGATGAAGGGCTCTTGCGGTCAAGTTTTGAGGCTAAAACCCCTCATTTTTCGAGGTTAGGCGATATGGAATGAATTGCCTGATACCATGATTGACCCAGGGATCGAAAGTCCTGCTGCTTTTTTGTGTCCGCCACCGCCAAAAACGCGAGCAAAATGAGACACATCCACACCTGGTTGCGTTGAGCGCATGCTTATTTTTATTTTTCCGGGTTCAAGTTCGCTTAATAAAAAGACTGCTCGTGAATCATCGAGTGTGTTTAAAAAGTTTGCGATTCCTTCCGCGTGTTCAACGCTTGCATTGCATGAGATGATATCGTTTTGCGTTAGCACTGTGATAACGACTCCGGATGTATGACGCTTCAGTCGTGAGAGTACGACACCCCAGAGTTTCAGAGCATGAATAGATTTGTTTTTTAGTGTGTGTTGTTGAATGTCCCAAATACGAGCTCCAAATCGCAAAAGTTCAGACGCGACATTTAATGCCGATGATGTTGTGGCGAGGTTTGAAAACCCACCAGTGTCGCTGATAATTCCCGTCAGCATGCAGGTCGCGGAATCTGTGGTAATAGGATGTTCTGTGTGGATAAAATAATTATAGACAATTTCTGCCGTAGACGAACTGTGTGCATCAATAATATTTAAGTCGCCGTAATGGGTGTTGGTTTTATGATGATCAATATTAATAATCGTATGGCGCGCCTTTGTTCGTTCCTGTAAATGGTTATGGATCCCCGCATAGACGAGATCACCTGAATCTAAAGATACGAGTACGTCGTGTGAGCCATCAACAAGGAGTGATGGATTGGTTTGTATGCGATTGCTATTTGGAAGAAACGCGTAATTACTTGGCGAAGCGTTGGCGCAAAAAAGATCATGTGGTTTACGCAGGTCATCTAAATAGAGCGATAGCGCTGTCGCGCTTCCAAGTGTATCGCCGTCCGGGTTTTGATGCATAACTAAAAGGACGCGATCAGCTGCGCGAAGCAGTGTTTGCGCTTTTACAAAAAGGTGAGCATGCGTGTGTTCTTCGTTTGCCATAACCGACTACTCTACGATATTCTTGTATTTCGGTCAAGAGCCAGCATTATTGAGCGAATCAAGTAGCGCTTCAATGTGTTGAGCGTTTTTTTCTGTAGTGTCGATTTGAAATGACAAATCTGGCACGCGGAAAAGGCTTGTTTCCTGTGCAAGTTCGTAGCGAAGCTCTTTTGACCGTTTGATTAGGCGCTCAAAAAGAAATTTTTGTTTATCATCAGGGAACATGGTAACAAAAATTTTCGCGTGTCCAAGATCTCGACTTGTTTGCACCCGTGTGATGGTAATAATCTCTGATGGATCAAGTCCAAGAATGTGCGGGATGCGCTTAGCGAGTGACAAACGTATAGTTTCATTGACCTGCGATATTCGGTCAAAGTTTTTTGGCATACCTATTCAATCAGCTTTCTTGTACGCACTTGTTCGCTAAATAGCTCGAGTGTGTCACCGATTCGGATTTCTGGCGCCCGTTCGATTTTTACGCCACATTCACTCCCCGATGTTACTGAATCCACAACGCGTGGTCCCATACGAAGCTCCATGATGTGTCCTTCTCCGATTGAAATATTTCCTCTTTTGATTTTTACATGAAGACTTGATGTTGCTTTTCCTTCTTGGACGACTCCACCAACAATTTGTGTTTTTCCTTTGCTACGGAATAATCCTGAAACAGTAATCACCGCTTCTATGTTCCGGGTAACTTCAGGTGGCATGCGGCTTTCGAGTTCTGAAATAATATCCTCAATAAGTTTATAGATGATATCAAATTCACGCACCGTCACACCTTCTGTTTCCGCCGCTTCTTTTGTGGCTGTTGGGATTTTTGTGTGGAACGCGTAGATAACCGCGCCGATAGAAGATGCTTCGGCAACGTCGGATTCATTCACGATCCCGATCCCAGTACGCGCGACCTGAATTTTTACACGCGTGCGCGGAAGTTTTTCAAGAGATTCTGTAATTGCTTCTTGTGATCCCGCATTATCTGTTTTTAAAATGATTGTATAGGTATGATCATTTTGTTTACCCTCTTCCCCTGCCTGTTGAATAATTTTTGTTTGCCGTTCTTGCAATGCTTGTGTTCTGATTTTTTGCACCTTTAACACTTTTTTCAGCGCTTTTTTATCTCCAGTCACTTGTAAAATATCACCGACATCAGGAAGCTCTTTTAATCCGAGGATGCGAACCGGTGTTCCTGGAAGCGCTTTGTCAATTTCAATACCTAGATCGTTTTTCAATAATTTTACTTTACCAGCCACTTCACCGGCAGTAATTAAATCGCCGCGATGTAATGTTCCAGTTTGGACGATAACAGACGCGACAGGACCCTCACCTTTATCAACATGAGATTCGATAACTGTCCCAACGCCAGGTCGATTTGGATCAGCAGTGATTTTATTCTGTTCCAAATCTGCACGAAGCAGCAACATATTAAGTAGGTCGTCTAAACCTTCGCCAGTTATTGCGGACACGGGCGCAACAATAGTTTCACCGCCCCATTTTTCAGGAAGATAACTAATTTCAGCAAGCTGCTGAAATACTTTTTCTGGCGAGCTTCCGTCTTTGTCCATTTTGGTGAGCGCGACAATAAATGGAAGTTCTGTTTTTTTAATTATATTAATTGCTTCAGTGGTTTGTGGTTTGATTCCTTCATCCCACGCAATAACTAAGATCGCAACATCAGCGACATTAGCACCCCGGGATCGCATCGCAGTAAATGCTTCGTGTCCTGGAGTATCTATAAATGTAATTTTTCGTCCGTTTTTTTCTATTTGATACGCGCCAATGTGTTGTGTAATGCCGCCGGCTTCGCCCTCTACTATATGGGATTTTCTAATTGCATCTAGTAGTTTTGTTTTTCCATGATCAACGTGTCCCATGATCACTACGACTGGCGGGTGTGGTTCCTTTGTTTTGTCAGTTTTCATTATATCCTCAATGCGTTGATCTGAGGTTGCTTCTTCGCCGGATCGTTTTTCCATTCGTATTGCCTGAAAGCCCATGTCCTCGGCGATGATCGCTGCAGTTTCAAAATCAATTTCTTCATTGAGGTTTGCGAAGATACCGTTTTTCATAAGTTCCGCAACGACTTCAGTAACGGGTTTGTGTAGCAACGTTGCAAGTTCCCGAACCGCAATTTGATCGGGGATTTGGAGTGTCTGTGTTAACGGAGTTTTCTCATCTTTGTCTTCTTTTGCATCCGACTGTTTCAGCCCCAACTCTATTTCAACTTCAGTAATTAGATGCGGAGATTTTTTCACGCGTTCAATTATTTGATACGCAATTCTATCCTCTACTTTGATTGCTTTTAATCCAATATCAAAACCAACACGCGGGATCAAGTGACGCGTAATTTCTACAGAAAGATTAAGTTGTCGGGCGAGTTCTGTGACGTTCATAGGATGTGTTAATGCTTTGCGAAGTGTAATGAAAAAAGGAGCTTCCGTCAAGGAATCGAAAGCGTTGGCAGTAAATAAAAACGCTGTATTATGCTCCCGAAATAACTCGCAGTTTTTTTGGAATAATTTCTATTGTCGCAGGAGTTTTAACAACCACGTCAGTACCTGAATAAATAGGGAGGCTTTCGTCAGTGCTCTTAATGCGCATGTTCGTTGTTGGAATAATACTATTTCGTCCCGCTTGTTTTTTTCCGAAGAAAGATAAAAGTCCGCTTTCAGGGATTTCTTCGACAATAGTTTCTAGTTTTCCGTCTTGTGCGTTTCCCCGATACCTGTCATCGCAAAAATTTATAATGCGAATTGGAGCTAAACCAGATGTTTTTAAGATGTAGGAATTATCACATTCAATTTTCATGTGGCGTGATGGAAAAATTGACAACGAAGAAAAAAAATAGCGTCCATTGATTTTTCCCACGTCCAGTCTTTGAATGATGCGTTTCGAAAGTATTGCGCATGCTGCTTCGCCTACCGGGATATGAAGTGCTTTTGCAATCGTGTTATTTTTTTCACCAAGAGGCACCAGTCCAAGTGTAATCGAATTATTAGTAAGGTGAGAAACAATAGCGTTAAAAGTTTTGTCATTACCTATTGCAACAATTGTTTTGACACCTTTTCGTTCAGCGTCGTTTACGATATCTTGAATGCTTTTAAGCATTGTCAGTTTTTCAAATCTTCCATTTATTCCCAAATCTTGAATACGCGCTTGTATATGTAAAAGATCACGCTGAAATTTTTTGTCTTGGGCAAATGTGTCAACTAAGTAAAGATACATACACGTTTTCTATTTGACCTCTTTTGCCATTTGCGAATTTTTTTGTTTTGCGATTTTGTTTTTTTCCTGTTGTTCTTCAACTGGACCCATTGAAGATTTTCCCTGGAATGAAGCGCCTGACTCAATGCTAAGGTTTTGTGTTTGAATGTTTCCAATAACGCGAGCCGTTGAGGACAATTCAAGCATTGATGTGGCGGAAATGTTTCCGTGTACTTCGCCGGCAACAAAAATTTTTGATCCTTTAATTTCGGCTTTCACTTTTGCGTCTTTTCCAATTTTTACGTACCCCTCAGTCTTAAGGGTCCCATGAATTGATCCTTCAATTATTACGTCTCCGTTACCAACAACATTACCCTCGAGAGTCACGGAAGGGCCAATAATTGTTTCTATTTCTTGTGAGGGATTCTCTTCCTTGTTAAATATAGCCATAGTAAATTAGTTAGTGTGTATTAATTTAGCCACGAATAAAGGGATTTGTCAATCAAAAATAGATAAATTGCAGAAAAGCTGATTTACGTATAAACTTATTTTGAAATTTAACATACACTTAAAATAAAGCAAATGGAAACTAGTTTTTTTGTAAAAAAAGATATTAAGCTATTTTTAGCGCCTTTGGTTGTTTTAGTGGTAATATTGACAGTAGTCTTCATTTATGATGTAAAGTATCATTTTGTTGACAATATCGCTGAAAAGTTGTATAATATAGTTTTGAATTAGTTCCACGTGGAACATTTCTTAATATTACGAATTGAGCCCTTGTAGTTCAATGGATAGAACAATCCCGTCCTAAGGGATGGATCTGGGTTCGATTCCTAGCAAGGGCAGTTATGGGCTTGTAGCTCAGTTGGCTAGAGCACTTCCATGGCATGGAAGGGGTCAGGGGTTCGAATCCCCTCAAGTCCACCATTTCGAATTTGTTAAAGAAGTTGCCTCGGGGCTTCGCCCCTCGGCATTGGTTTCCGCCAAGAA
>Ga0066635_10000437_pt1 | contig 12072 bp, 9 predicted proteins | sample CryGeyCG2014_300_2_FD_59503 | JGI IMG/M metagenome (GOLD analysis project Ga0066635, IMG submission 59503) | Groundwater microbial communities from aquifer - Crystal Geyser CG06_land_8/20/14_3.00 | ecosystem: Environmental > Aquatic > Deep subsurface > Groundwater | place: USA: Utah: Grand...
CTGGGCTATCTGGCTTTATCTAGCATTATTTGTTTTGTTGCTTTATGGAGATCTGGAGTATACCCTCCTCTTAAAACATCTATATGATTACAAGGATCTTTTTCAGTGCAATAGCCAACTATACATTTTGGATGTAAAAGATATCTTAATGGATGAAAGGCTTTAGCAATCAATCCTCTTTTTTGCCAAGAAGTTTTATATCTTTCAGGTTCACAAGTACTACATAACCTTAATGGAAACTCTAAATCAATCATATTAATAAGATCATAATGCTCTAGGTTTCTTGTTCTTGTATTTCTAGGAGTCACATAACTAGCGTCTCTTAATGGGATCCCTTCTCTGACAAGTTTACTAAAAAACATTAACTGCTTTCCACTATGATAAAGATAAGGAATTAATAATTCTGGATCTTTTTTTAATCTATTATCAATTTCAATAATTTTTTCTATCTCTTCTATTGGAAGATCCACATTCCCATTTTTATAAGCAGTTTCTATTTGTGGAAAGAATTTTTTCATTTCTTTAGCAGTCCTAGATCCAGCACTATAGATTGATTCAACATTTTGCCTTAATGTTGCATGTCTTTTTTGTTCAGACCAGACTCTAAATGATAAACTATCTGCAATACTAATCTGTGCAGCTTCATTGTATTCTCCTACTAAACCTCTTGTTGCCAGCATGCATACAAGCGCTGCTTCTTCAAGTTTTTCAGGATCTGTTATTTTTCTAGCTTCTGCAAAAATTTTATAGAGATTTTCAAGACCTTTCTCAAACCCCTCGGTTAAATCTAAATTGGAATATATTATTTTAGGGTTTATAGGCATCCCTAATTCTAATCCTTTTTCTAAAGCGCGATTGGGTTGGCTTGGATCTTTAAACACATTATGGTGAAAATAACCATCTCTTGGAACCTGTATCCTTTGTTTGTACATTACTCCAATTCCATTTTCTTCTGCAATATCTGGAAACATTTCTACTAATTTGTGTATTTCTCTAGGTAAAAATTGCCCATTAGAGTTTAATTGGTCTTGTTTAACTTCAAAAGCAAGAGTGGCCATTGTATCCAAAGGAAGAACTAAAATAAGATCTGCCGGATTATTATAAGAAAGTGCCTTGTTAAAGGCTTCAATACCTCCACGCTTTCCGAATTTTTCTTTAAAATTTGCACTTTCATTGAATGCAGCTCTTGTAATTTCTAAATACTCTTTAAGCAGATATTCTCTTTTTGCAATGCTTTCTGGAACCACAATATCTTCTTCTTTTACTTCTCTTCTTCTTCCGCTAGTCACTAAAGACCTCGAAGAAACCAGCCCAGTAAGGCCAGAGTCAATCATTTTTGTTCCATGCAACCCTAAAACAACACCTGAAAGACCTCCGAGAGAGTGGCCTCTTCCAATTCCAGTAGCAGTTTTATTAAAAACAATGTCTCTAATTGATTTTCCTTCTTTTTCAGCAGTTTCTAAAATTTTTTTTTGTAGCTCAGAAAAACTCATCCCACTAGAGACTAATTGCTGGGAAAAAGAAATAATTTCATCTCCTCCTAAAAAATCTCTACCATATTGTTCCTGAAATATTCCAAGCAGTTCTGGGTTGTCTACTACAATTTCTGGCCATCTGCCTATAGTTTTTACTTCTAAATCATTATCAGTAAGAAATCTACCTCCTTCATATTCAAGCACCATGTTTTCAGAAACTATTTTTAATTTATAAGTATGATTGTAGTAAAAAGACTATTTTCAATTCTGCTTTTCTGTTTTTCCACCACTAGTTACTCTACCGCCTTGATGTTGTCCAGAATAAGCTCTTTTTATCTCTCCGATAACTGGGATAAGATAAAGTTTGGCTATTCTTGCTCCAATCTCTAAATTAAAAGGTATATTTCCGCTATTTTTCAATCCGAATGTTAATTCACCAGAATATCCTGGATTTGTGGTACTGCAAATTAATTCTATTCCACACCTTTGTAGATTGGTTCTAGGCCTGACATCTGCAATTAAATATCTTAGAACCTTTCCTTTTTCAATTAATATTTTTCTACTTGGAAGATTAACTTTTTCAATTGTTTTAACAAGATAATAATCTCCAGGTTTTAGAGTTACAATTTCTCTTCCTTTTTTATCTAGCCATGGAATCAACCTCTCTGTTTCCGGCATAGTTCTTTCTTCAACTCCAAGAAATGCTTCTCCTTTCATCTTATACACTTCACCAACCCGCATCTCCAACTCAACACCCTCAGGGTTTGTTGCTTCTCTTTCGCACAGGCCCTCAACTAAATTATATTTTTCATTCAATTCCAGAACTTTTAATGCTGAGAGGGTCATTTATCCGCAACCTCCCCCTTCAACCCAACTGCAATTATTACAAACAGGATGATGGCATCCTGCTTGGAAAGTGTACGCCTCTGGTCCACTAGCCCCACAATTCTCACAGACAAATTTTTCTCTTAATTTCATATTTGTTCCTGTAACAACTTCTTTTTCTTCTGTCTGAATAATTCTTACTTGTGACATGAGACTATTATATTCATCTGTTCCTTCTTCAACTTTTCTTAATTCAGATTTTTTTACAACGTTGAATAGAACCCCAGTTACTTTATCTCTTTTCACAACACCATTTCGTAATAAAGCATCTTCTAAAACAACTCCTACAGCATATTCCATAGATTTAATCTTATTTGGTCCTAATCCCTCTTCTTCATTTGAAGATGCAGATTGCAGCCTCTGAATAAATTCAGAATAATTCGGAACAACACTTTTGAATATTTCTGTCCTATCCATTCCTGATTGTTCAAAAGTAACACTTTTTGCGTCTCCTAAAGGTGCCCGGTTTTGGAAAATCTCGTCAGGAAGAAAATAAGCCTTTTTTGTCTTATCCTCAACATAAAGGTCGCTTGTAATGGTCACATGGAGACTATCATTATTTTGTGGTCTTTTTACTTTATATTTTAAAGCCTGAGCCTTTTTTTGAAGTATCGGAGAACTATCAACACCTATCTGAATAAGCTCAATGGCTATCTTTTCTAAACCACTATAAACTCCTTTTTTAGATCCATCTCTGAAAATAGTAATTCCAATACATTTGTTTTTGTGAGCATCTGTATAAACTTTTTTTACATCTTCGATACTTGCGCTATTTGGCATATTTACTGTTTTTGATACAGCATTGTCTATACCTGTCTGAAATGCTGATTGAATTTTCACATGCCATCCTGGAGAGATATCATGTGCTGTTTTGTATAATTCTTTTAAATCTTCAGGAACTCCTTCCACTTCTTGGATACTGCCTTTTTCTCTAACGTGTTCTAATATTTTTTCTAATTTTGTCTTGTCTTTAATTTTCTCTCTTAACTCTTTTTCAAAAAGAGGTATGCTATAAAATAATTTTTTATTATCCATACATGTTTTTATATAAGCTAATTTGAAAAAAGGTTCGATTCCTCCTGTACAATCTGCAATCATACCAGTTGTTCCATTAGGAGCAATAGTAGTTATTGCTGCATTTCTGACCCTTTTTCCTTCTTTCGCCCAGATACTCTTTTCCCAATATGGGAATACTCCTCTTTTTTCTGCAAGTTCCTCTGATTTTTTTCTTGCGGTTTCTGTAATATGTCTAGAAATATTTTTAGCTAATTCAACAGCCTGATTGCTATCATAGGGGATTCTTAATTGGGATAGCATTTCTGCCCAACCCATTAAACCGAGTCCAATTCGTCTATTTCCATGAACCATCTCATAAATCTTTTGAAATGGGAATTTACTCATATCAATTACATTATCCAAAAAATGAACCCCAAGATTCACTCTTCTATCTATTTCTTCATAATTTATTTTATTATTTTTAACACAATTAGCAAGATTTATGGCTCCAAGATTGCAAGCTTCATAAGGAAGTAATGGTTGTTCTCCACACGGATTTGTTGCTACTTGTTCCCCTATTTCTGGTGTAGGATTTTTTTCTTTTAACCTATCTAAGAAGATAATCCCTGGACAACCTTCTACCCAAGCATTATAACTGATATAATTAAATAACTTTCTTGCACTTATTAAGATAGTTCCATCATCATCAATTTTTCCAACTTCTTCATCAGTATAAGCATTTAAAACTCTTTTTTTATCTTCTGCTATAACTATTGAAGGTTCCAATTCATCTACTGATTCTTTATATTTTGGTTCTCCTTTAGTCAAGAGATTATGGACTTTCCAGACTCTTTCTTCCAAAGAAACTGTTTTTCTATTTTTTGGATTTATCAATTTAAAATAACCGTCTGTACTTACCAAGTCCATAAAATAATCATCCACACCAACAGAAAGGTTAAAATTTTTGAGAGTTCCTTTTCTTGCTTTCTCGCTTATAAACTCAAAGATATCTGGATGATCATATTTTAAAATACCCATATTTGCCCCTCTTCTAAATCCGCCTTGATTTACCGCGTCTGTCATAGCATCAAAAGGGTATATAAAAACAACTGGGCCGCTTGAAGATCCAAAAGTTGTTGAAATATAATGACCTCTTGGCCTTAAATTGCTGAAACTAAATCCTGTTCCTCCCCCGCTTTTATGTATCATAGCCATATATCTTAATACATCAGCAATCCCTTCTCCTTGTTTTTCTGGATCTTCTCCAATATCATCAGTGGCCATATAATCTTCTATTGGCAAGACAAAACAGGCAGATAACTGCTGCAACGCTCTTCCGGCATTGCATAATGTTGGAGTATTGGGCATGAATTCTTTATAGACCAATGTTTCTAGAAATTCTTCTGCTACTGGTTTTATGTTTGACTCTGGTTCATATTTTAAGTCTGCTTCAGCAATATTAACAGCAACTCTAGCAAACATATCTAAGGCGTTTTCGCAAACATTTCTTTTTTTATCTTTCTCCAAATATCTTTTTTCAAAGGTTGCTCTTGCATTAGAGCTAAAATAAGTTATCTGATCTTTTATTTTGTCATGAATAGAATACCCTATTTTTTCAACGTCTTCATGCCAGTCAGAGATTTCATATCTATATTTCAGTTCTTTTTCAAGGCCTCTTCTTTTTTCTTCTGTCTGCCCAACAAAGTTTCTTTCTTTTTGAAGTTCTGTCACCATCTTATCTTAGTGTCCTCATTTCACGTTTAAAATCATTTATATCTTTGAATTGCCTATATACTGATGCAAATCTTATGTAAGCCACATTGTCCAGCTTCTTGATTTTTTTCATGACTAATTCCCCTATGCTTGTGCTCTTGATTTCTTTTTTTCCCAGTTTTCTTATCTGCTTTTCAATTTCGTTTATCATCTTGTTTATCACCTCTTTTGAGATGGGCCTTTTCTCAAAAGCCTTGTTTATTCCACCCTCAAGTTTTTCCCTCAGGAATTTTTCCCTTCTTCCGTCTTTCTTGATGATATAAATATCTTCCCTTTCAATTTTTTCATAAGTCGTGAATCTTTTTTTGCATTTAAGGCACTCTCTTCTCCTTCTTATTCCCCCAGGCGAAGACCTTTTATCAGTTACTTTAAAGTTTGTATTTGAGCAGTATGGGCATTCCATTTTGTTAATTGATATACAATATATTGTATATCTCGCACCTTTTATGACTATATGTTGTATTTAGCAATTTCTTTTTGAATAAGAACTATTTAAACTTTTATGGTTACTTTTGGATTATGACATTTGGGGGCTTTGCACAATAAGTCAATCTCTAAAAACTTTTTCAAGTCATAAAGAGAATAAATAGTCAGCGAAGGATTTTATGTCTAGAAACTCATGTTCTTTCCTATCTATCAAAACATCAAATACCCCTGCATTTCTTGCAGTCAAAATATCCTCATCAGCATTTCCAACATACATCGCTTTATCTTTAGAAATATCTAACAGGTTCAAGCATTCTTCTAATCCATGAGGGTGTGGTTTCGGAGTTATTCCATTAATAGTATGGGCGCTGACAACAGCGTCAAAATTTTCTTCACCCAACATTCCAATTTCTAAATCCATTATGTGGGAAGGAGCTCCAGTTACAATGCCTATTTTAATTCCTTTTTCTTTTATTTGGCCGACTATGTTTACATCGCCATATGGTTCTGTAAATTTAGCCCGTATATCCACTTGATCGTATTTTCTATATACTGGCTAGAATACCTTTGGTTCTAATTTAAAACAATCTTTGATTATTTCATCTCTTCTTGATTCAAACCAAAATCTATCAATATCTCTGTCAGAATCTCTTGCTCCCAATTCATCTAATACCTTTCCAACAAGAAGATATCTATGCTCTGGCAAAGAATGAACAAGAGTTCCATCAAGATCAAATATAACTGCCCCATATTTCATAATCTAATATTTTTAATTAATTATATAAAAATATGGGTGATTTGCAGGAGCATAAAGGTTTTCGGTTCAAAACCCAAAACCTTTATAAATCCCCAAACCATAGTAATAACATAAAAAGATGGCGATTGGACTTGATAACATATATAATATTCCTGCCAGCTGGATATGGCTTATAATAATCGTAGCAGTCTGGAAATTAATCTGGTATGGATTTGCATTATACAAGACAATTGAAAAAAAGGAAAAAACATGGTTTGTTATCTTGTTCATTTGTGCATTTGTATTGAATGACCTAGGAATCTTAGCTATTATTTACTTGTTGCTTCGCAAGAAAAAGGGAAGAAGATAATTCTCTTTTATATAAATCTATTTAAAAGATATTTTTTTTAAAATTTGATGATATGGTGGTTTGAAAAGAGGAATAAACTTTCTTGGATTATAACTTTTTTAATTGCAATAATTATCTTCTTTATATCTTCTTTGAGTTTTCAACCTTCACCAAGAGGAGACATTTACTCCAAGTTAACATTATACCATTTTTTTGCCTTCTTTTTCCTTGCACTATTTTTGGAGATTTCTTTGTTAAAAGGAAAAAGAATATACTTTCTTTTGTTTCTGGCTGTCTTGATTTCTGCAATGTACGGAATAACAGATGAACTTCATCAGTTATTTGTCCCAGGAAGATTCTGCTCTGTCTCTAATTTTTTAACCAATCTTTCTGGAATCATCATAGCTTCTTTATCTTACTCAGTAACTCTAGAATATAGGAAATAAACTATTCTTCAGATGAATCCTTAAATAATTTTTTATCTTTCACTTCAAACAATCTTGAAGGCTTCGGGAGGTTTATAAATATCATTTTCTTAATGTTTTTATGGATGATAAATTTATCATGATGAATCTGAATGATGAGCGATCAAAAAAGATGGCAGAGGCTCTTGGAAATCCAACATGCAAGAAAATAATAGATTATCTTTCTGATAATTCTGGCAAAAGTGAGGAAGACATTGCAAAAGCCATGGGCATGAAGCTCAACACTCTTGAATACAATCTTAAAAAACTGCTTGATTCAGGGCTTGTTGAAAAAACCAAGTCTTTTTTCTGGAGCAAAAAAGGAAAAAAGATTCCCTTATATAAATTAGCAAACAAGCATATTATCATCTCTCCAAAATCCACAAGACCTTCTATCCCTATGTTAAAAGCAATAATTCCAGTAATCATTTCAATAATTTTAATAATTGCAATAATCGCTATTTTATCCCCTCCAAATGTAAAACAAGATAAGGTTGAAGGTTTAAGAAAATTCTCTTCTTCAGAAGAATTGAACTCTTTTTTAAAGGAAAATACACAATCTGATGTTTTTGGAACTGGTTTAGCTAGAGGTTCTGTTACTGCTGGTGCTGAGTCTTCACTGACTCCAGCCCAAGGAGATGCGGCATTTAAATCATCAAACGCTGATTCTGCCGGAGCAGAAGATTATTCAGAGACAAACATCCAGGTTGCTGGAGTAGATGAGGCGGATATTGTCAAAAACGATGGAAAGTATATTTACACTATAGTGAACAATAAAGTTGTAATACTAAATGCTTATCCTGCAGAATCAATGGAAATACTTAGTGAGATAAACATAACAAATCCTATAAACATATTTGTAAATAAGGATAAATTAATTGTCTTCTCAAGTGAATATTCAGGAGTAGAAGGCACTTCTGTAAGAATCTATGATATATCTGATAGGGAAAATCCAGTAATTGAAAAAGAAATTTCAGTTGAAGGTTATTATATTGATTCAAGAATGATTGATAATTATGTTTATCTAATTGCAAACAAATACGCTTCTCTTGGAGAAGGGGGTGGGGTTGTGCTTCCAGCAATGACTGTAGATGGAATAAGAGAAAAAATTGCCCCGACAGATATAGGGTATTTTCCTTACCATGATTCAGGATATGCTTTTACAAAGATTTTAGCAGTGAATGTAGATGATCAAACCTACAATTCAGAGACATATCTTTTAGGGTCAAGCTACACAATTTATGTTTCCAAAAATAATCTCTATTTAACCTCACTAAAAACAATAAGGCAGCAGGATTATTTCAAGGAAGCAATAGATAAAGTGATACGTCCTTTGCTTCCAACTAATCTTCAAGAGAATGTCACAGAAATCTTAGAATCAGAAGATTATTACTATGAGCAATCAAGCAAAATAAGCGAAATAGTCCAGGATTATTCTCAAAGTTTAATAGGAAAAGAGAAAGCCGAGTTTGATAAAGAATTCTCTGATAAAATGGAAGAATTCACAATAGACATGTCTAAGAAAACAGAGAAAACAATAGTTCATAAGATTGAACTTAAGAAAGAGCAGATGGAATATATCACTAATGGAGAGGTTCCAGGAACTGTTTTAAATCAGTTCTCAATGGATGAATACAATGGTTATTTCAGGATAGCCACAACTACAGGCAATTTCTGGTCTTCTAGAGCACCTATTTTAAGCCACCTTTATGTTTTGGACGAAAATCTTAAAACAGTTGGAAGTGTTGAGGATCTGGCAAAAGGAGAGAGGATTTATTCAGTCAGATTCATGGGAGAAAAAGCTTATGTTGTCACATTCAGGCAAGTTGACCCATTATTTGTAATCTCTTTAGAGAATCCAGAAGCTCCAGAAGTTTTAGGCCAGCTGAAGGTTACAGGTTACTCCTCTTATTTGCATCCTTATGATGAAAATCTGATCATAGGGATTGGAAAAGAAGCAACAGAGGAAGGAAGAGTTCAGGGATTAAAGATTGCTCTTTTTGATGTATCAGATGTAGCAAACCCGGTCCTAAAGGCAAATTATGAATTTAAAGAGCAATGGTCAGATTCAAACGCGTTATATAACCATAAGGCATTCTTATTTGATAAAGAAAAAGGAGTATTAGTTCTCCCTATATCTTACTCAATACAAACCGGAGTGTCTGGCGATCAGTGGCGTTATCCTATGTATAAATACTGGCAAGGAGCTTTTGTATTTAACATAAATGAAAATGAAATAACATTAAGAGGGAAGATTGATCACGAAACAAATTCAAATGAAAGTTATTATTATGGGCCATACACAGTTGAAAGATCTCTTTACATGGATAATGTCTTATACACAGTTTCAAAATCATTTGTCAAAGCAAATGATTTAGATAGTTTAGATGAGCTTAATTCAGTTAAGCTTCCTTATGAAGTTCCAGATTATAGAATTATGTATGGGGCAGAAGCCGTTGTATCCAGCGTTGATGCTATGGTTAAGTAGATTTTTCTCATTTTACTTTTTATTGAATTAATTTTTCTTTTAAGAAAAATTATTGAAGAATAGAACTAATCTTATTACAAGATATATTCCTTAGAAAGACTATCTCTTTTTTGAGTTAGCCCAGTAGTATAATCTAAGTACGTAGTCATATCTGATTTATACACTCCTAAATCTCCAGCACTATCAAAACTTTTAGTTTTCTCTTGGATTTCTTTGTCTACTTTTTTGATTTCTGAACGTATTTTGTAGTCATGAACTCCTACCCAAGATAACAATCCTATAGTCCCTATGCCCAATATTCCTAATATTGTTCCTAAACTTTTTCTCATATCTTTTAGAAGACTAATCTGTTTATAAATTTTTATATTTCATATTATACTATCCAAATCTCCTTATTAAAGAACAAATAAAAGGGTTACACTACCCTTAATAAGCTTTTATCAAAATCCTTATCTTTCTGAATTGCCTAATTAGAATGTTACACTACCTTTTAATTTATTAAATCTGGAGAAATCAAAATATTTATATAGTTACACTACCTTTATTTTACAAGTTAAAAAGGGGAAAAACCAGAGGCTATCTTAAAGGAAAGTTGAGTGTAAGGTCAGTGGACTGACAAATTCGTCCATTACCCCAGATTCAATGGCCGAATTAAAGAAAACCATCGGTTGTCTTACATGGTGTATAAAAGGTATATTTATAAGAACGGAAAGAAAATAGGGCCTTATTATTATGAAAGCAAAAAGGTAGATGGAAAAGTAATCTCTACTTATCTTGGAACAAGCCCTCCAAAAAAGATATTTCGTGGATTCAGGCTGCCGAAAAATACTTTAAAATTTGCGATAATATTCTTATCTGCCATAATCATTGTTTTATTGGTCAATCTTATTTTTAATCTTCATCTTTTTTCTACAGGAAACCCAATACAGTCCCTGGAAAAATCAGAAGGGATTACCGGAACAATTTTTGATACAGGCTCTTCAGATTCAAATAAGACTAATTTCACAGGCCAGGAGATTCCGGCTCCAGAAGAAAATATCGTTCCCATTACAGAGCCCCCAATTCAAAAACCAATTATAGAAACCATTCAAGAACAGGCATTAATCAATCAGCCTGTTAAATGGGTGAAACAGATAAAACTTGAAAAACCAGGAAAAACAATAGTTGAAATTCCTCTTCAGGCAGAAAATATAGTTGTCTACAAGATTGATTCTGGAGGAAACAAAGAGAAGATTTCTGAACAGAAAATAAAAATAACTGCAAGAGCTTCTGCAGAAATAAACCTTGAAAAGCAGGAAGAATCATCAATCCTGGCATTCTTGAAAAAAATATTCAACTTCCTTACTGGAAAAGTTGTAGGTGTCCATGAGTCAGGAAGTTCGAAAGTGATATCTATAAATGAAAATGCAAAAGAATATGAAATAAAATATGAAACTCCTGCACCATATTTAGAGGAAGAAAAAACAGAAAGAGGCAAGAGAATAAAGGTTATTGGCCCTGAAGATATTCATTACAAGGATGTTTTGATTTCTGCAGGCATAGAAGAGTTAGGAGTTACAAATCCTGACAGCATAAAAATCTACTGGCTTGAACAAAATTTATATATTTCTCCAGAAAAGATAGAGGATAAGAATGACAACGGAATTTATGATTATTTGGAGTGGATTGTTCCTGAATTAAGCAATCAGACTTTTGAAATAATAGTCATAGTAAAAGCAGAGCATCTGGATTCAGACAGAAATTTCATAAGTGATATTTACGAGCAAGTAAAAGCATTGGATGATATCTGGAGCGAGGAGATTTCAAATGGAGAGTATGTGAGAGTAACTTTTGAAAAGAAACTGACTTCAGAAAATGATATCACAATTTATCCAAGAATAATTTTAGGAAACCCAAGAATTGAGGTTTATGAAAAAGATAAAAATGATTTAGTTGCAGAATTTGAGAACATTGCCTCAGAAGAATACAATCAAATTTTGCTCACTAATCTTCAAAATGAGCAAGATACTTTTGACTTGAAAGTTATCGGAGGAAGTGTTGAGTTTGATCATATTGTGGATCCTTATATGAACATAACAGGAACTGCTTGGATTACTCAGTCAGGAACAACTTATAGGACAGTTCACTCTCTTTCTTGGACAGCAGAAGCAAATTCAAAATATCTTGTTATGGTCTTTGGTGAATCTAGACTTAGTAGAACAAATGCTGATGCAAGAATAAATATTTATAGCAATAAAATATTGCAATTTTATATTGCCGACAGGCCTGCCGTGGCTTTGACAGAGATTATGCCCTTTGCAGCCATGCAAGTTTATGAAGGAACAGGTACAAGCGTTACTTACGATATAAGGATATCTTCTTCTAGCTCTTCTGCCACAGTTGGAGTCAGAAATCTAAGGATAATTGCCTTAAGGATTGACAACCTTCCAAACACCCATTACAATTATACCAACTATCTCTTAGAGACAGCAAATGTCAAT
>Ga0066635_10000449_pt1 | contig 11954 bp, 9 predicted proteins | sample CryGeyCG2014_300_2_FD_59503 | JGI IMG/M metagenome (GOLD analysis project Ga0066635, IMG submission 59503) | Groundwater microbial communities from aquifer - Crystal Geyser CG06_land_8/20/14_3.00 | ecosystem: Environmental > Aquatic > Deep subsurface > Groundwater | place: USA: Utah: Grand...
TAATGTTCAGGGGGCGGCCATCCTCAATAATAGGAGTGTGGATCCAAAATGGTTCTGGGTGATGTGGGATATGGACGTGTCGTTTCTCGACCTCGATTGGGGAAAAAAAGGATTCTCAATAACCTTGCGGCAACAAGAATTTAGAATGACGATATTTAGACGTTTGATGGAAGAGTGCCCGAGATACCATCAATATTTTTTGCGATTATTTATGGATATATTGAATCATAAAATCAATAAGTCTTTTTTATTTTCTCAAATCGAAACCTTTGAAACGATATCTCAAAAGATGTTTGGTTCAAAACCCTATTTTGATAGTCAAACCATGCGGAAATTTATGGACAATCGGCCGGCTTTCATTAGAAGCGATTTAGAAAAATACTACGGCCAGAAATACCCGGTTGGGGAAAGCTTTTCCTGCACGGTAAATGGGGCATCCGGCATCAGCTATCGAATCGACGGCTATCCGGAAAAACCGGGGTATCGGGGATGGTATTTCAAGGGGCATACCATCGATATTCAAATTGAAAAGCCATTTCAGAACCGGTTTTCTCATTGGATCGTCAATGGGGAGAAAAAAACAGATGAACACCTGATTATTCCCGTTGACCGTGAGACGGTCATCGAGCCTGTATTCAATTCATAAGGATTTTCGTTGCTTCCATAGAGAAGTTCAATCGGCCTGCCATGAAAATTTTAATGATTGCACCACAACCCTTTTTTACACCGAGGGGGACGCCGTTCAGTGTCTTGTATCGCCTGTACGCCTTATCGAAACTCGGACACCATGTCGATCTTGTGACATATCATATTGGAAGAGACGTCCCGATCAAAAATGTTTCGATCAAACGGATACCGGCGATTCCCTTTGTCAAGAGCATCCGCATCGGACCTTCAAAAATAAAAATCCTGTTGGATTTTTTCATCCTATTAAAAACAGTTCAACTGCTGCTTCAGGGGAGCTATGATGTCATTCACTCGCACGAAGAGGCTGGGTTCTTTTCAACTTGGCTTGCCAAGATATTCGGTATCAAACACCTCTACGATATGCATTCCTCTTTGCCGCAGCAGCTCAACAACTTTAAGTTCACGACGTCCAAGTTGTTGATCCATTCTTTTGAAATGCTTGAGAAAGAGACACTCAAAAATGCCGATGGGGTAATCACCATCTGCCCGGCGCTGTTCGATTACGTGGAAGGGTTGTTTCCCGAAAAAAATCAGGTGCTCATCGAAAACGTGGTGGATAATTCCTGGGTTTTGGAATCCGGAAACGAAACCGTATCTTCTCTGATGCAGCGATATGGGCTCAAGAACGATTTGAAAATTCTCTATACCGGAACATTCGAACCCTATCAAGGGATCGATTTGTTGATTGAATCGGCCAAAGAGGTGGTGAAGCACCATTCCGAAGTGACCTTTCTTCTTGTGGGGGGGGATCCAAAACAGATTTCGCACTACAGACAGCAGGTCGATGAAGCTTGTTTGGGAGGTCAGGTTATCTTCACAGGGCAGGTGTGGCCTAATCTGATTCCGCTCTTTATCGAACTTTCGGATATTTTGGTTTCCCCGAGAATTGAAGGAAACAACACGCCGCTAAAAATTTACTCCTATTTAAGATCCGGAAAGCCGATTGTCGCCACCGATCATCCGACCCATACCCAGGTCCTTAACGACCAAATTGCGGTATTGACGAAGAGGACACCTGAATCGTTTTCCGGTGGAATAATAAAATTGATAAATAACAGTAAGTTGAGAAAAGAAATATCAAGAAAAGCATTAGATATGGCAACTGCCGAATACAGCTTCGAAGGGTATCTGTCAAAGACTAAAAAAATATACGAAAGTCTCGAGATAAAGGCGGGGAACTGAATCGAATGTGCGGAATCTGTGGCATCGTGAATGTCGAAAAAGAACATCTTGTTAAGCATGAAGATATTCGAAGCATGTGCCGCGTCATGATCCATCGTGGACCGGATGATGAAGGAATTTGGGTCAGCGGAAATGCCGGATTGGGAATGCGTCGGCTGAGCATCATCGATTTGGTTACCGGGAATCAACCCATTTCCAATGAAGATAAATCCGTCTGGATCGTATGCAACGGCGAGATCTATAACCACAAAGAATTGGGGAGCGATCTGAAACAAAAGGGGCACGTATTTCGAACGCAATCAGACGTGGAATCCATTCTTCATGCCTATGAGGAATACGGGGAAGAGTGTTCGAAGCATTTAAACGGTATGTTCGCATTTATCATTTGGGATGAACCGAAAAATCGCTTGCTGATTTCCAGGGACAGGATAGGGAAAAAGCCGCTGTACTATTATCATGACAAAAGCCGATTCATCTGCGGCTCGGAACTTAAGGCGATTCTTCAGATTAAGAATATCCCTCGAGAAATCGATCTTGAGGCTTTGGATCATTACTTGACGTTTGAATACATTCCGGGTCCCTTAACGATCTTTAGAGATATTAAAAAGGTGATGCAGGGTCATTACCTTGTTCTCCAAGATGGGAAGATCCAAACACGAGCGTACTGGAATATCCAGGAAAACCACAGCAATCATAACTTAGCTGAACTAAAACAGCATATTCGGGAACTGCTTCAGGATTCAGTTAAAATTCGGCTGATGAGCGATGTACCGTTGGGTGCGTTTCTATCCGGCGGAATTGATTCGAGCATCATCGTCGCCTTGATGGCCCGGGTTATGGATCGACCTGTTAAAACCTTTTCGATCGGCTTTGAAGAATCGACGTACAATGAGCTGGAATATACGAGAATCATTGCCAGGCGATTTAAAACCGAACATCATGAATTCATCATTAAGCCGGATGCGATATCCTTAACGGAAAAGTTGCTTGGGTATCTGGACGAGCCGTTGGGGGATTTTTCCATTTTTCCGACGTATCTGGTGTCGAAAATGGCCCGTGAATATGTGACGGTCGCGCTTTCGGGAGACGGCGGGGATGAACTGTTTGCCGGATATGATACGTATATTGCCGACAAAATGGCTTCTTACTATCAAAGGATGCCGAAGTCCGTTCAAAACGGTCTGGTGACTAAATTCGTCAACTCGATCCCGCCGTCGGCGAAAAAGAAGGGGTTTGTAAACCGTTCAAAGCGGTTTATTGAAGGAACGCTGTTGCCGAACCGGCTGCGGCATGCGCGGTGGATGATCTTTTTGCAGCAAAATGAAAAGGATCTATTGTACAACGAGAATTTGAAAAAAAACCTTTCAGATACGGATCCGTACCATTACCTTTACAGCTATTTTGATGAAGCAAAGCGCTACGACCCGAAAGATGAATTGAATCAACAATTATACGTCGATATCAAAACGTATCTGGTGGATGACATCCTCGTGAAAGTGGATCGTATGAGCATGGCTGAATCAATCGAAGCGAGGGCTCCGTTCTTGGATTATCGCTTTGTGGAACTGATTTCATCCATTCCTGGAAACTTGAAATTGAAAGGGATGAAAACCAAATGGATATTGAAAGATGCCATGAAAGATCTTCTACCTAGAGAGATTTTAACCCGTGGAAAGGAAGGATTCAGTATTCCGATAAAAAATTGGCTGCAAAACGAACTTAAACCCATGATGATGGATATCCTTTCATCGGATCGGATTGCAAGCGGAGGGTTGTTCAATTCACGATATATCGATAAAATGAAAATCGAACATCTCGACGGGACCCAGAACCACAGCCATCGTCTTTGGGCGCTGATGGTTTTTGAAATTTGGAAAGATAAATATTTGAAACCGGCAAACCCATCAACCTCAACGTAAACTTATACTTTTGAATCTCTGTATTTTGCAGATAATCAACATTGACAATCCCCTTTGCGCCCTGTAGGGATAACCGGTTTTTAAAATCTACATATTATTTTTAACAGCTTAATAAAAAGTCTTTTGCGAGCGAGATTTGAGCATTTTCGGAAAAAGAGAAGTGAATTTCTGAGCGTTAAGAATTTCAAGCTGTTTGAGGAGCCTGCGACGAGTTCTTGAAATTTAGCGAAGCAATGAACATCTCCCGAAAATGGTCACGAAGCGAGCAAAATTGGACTTTTTAAAAGCTTATTTATTAAATGATAATGAACTGGAAAAATAAACACATTCTTGTCACAGGCGGTGCCGGATTTATTGGCTCACACCTGGTGGAAGCCCTTGTTGAAAAAGGAGCGATCGTAACGGTTGCCGACAACTTGTGGAGAGGGAAAATTGAAAACTTAAAAAACGATGCCGGAGTCGATCTGATCGATATTGAGAATGATTTTTTTCAAGTTGATCTTTGCCGGTACGAGTCCTGTAAACGAGTCGCCGAGAAACAGGATATCGTTTTTCATTTGGCGGATGTGGTGGCCGGGATCAATTATGTGTTCGGAAATGAGCTGTCGCTTTTTAATTCCAACGTGTTGATCAACACGAATATGCTTCACGCATCAATCGAGTCCCAGGTGGATCAATTCATCTATGTCGGAACGGCCTGTAGTTATCCCAAGGAAAAACAGAACAAGCTTAATATGCCGCTTTTGAAAGAAGAAGATGTATTTCCAGCCAATCCGGAATCTTCTTATGGCTGGAGTAAACTCATGGGAGAGTATGAATGTTCTCTGGCATTAGAAGAAAATTTGATTAATGTCGGAGTATTACGTTTGCACAATGTTTATGGACCAAAGACCGATTTTTCTCCCGAAAAATCCCAGGTGATCCCTTCATTAATTAGGAAAGCGATCAACTACCCTGCAGAGGAATTTATAGTTTGGGGATCCGGTGAACAGCGAAGGGCTTTTATCTATGTTGATGATGTTATCGAAGCACTCATTCTGGTGGCGGAAATAGGAATGAATCAGGGGCCCATTCAAATCGGACCGGATTACAGCACATCGATTCGTGAGATCGCGGAGACCATCGTGGCCATTTCAAGCAAAGATATCCCTATCGTGTATGACGCTTCAAAACGGGAAGGGGACAAAGACAGGGCCGCGGATTGGACAAAAGCTAAAGAGATTCTTGGATGGAGTCCCAAAACAACCATAAAAGATGGATTGACCGCAACGTATAACTGGATTAAGGAAAAATTAATAAGCTTGTAAAAGGCCGATTTACTAGATTCTTGATACATTGAAGATGACCCTAACCCTCGAACCCTTTAATCCAATTCTATTGAGGTTTTTATGACACAAAAAGATTTTGATTTTAGTTTGGTGATTCCTACTTATTTCGAAGAACAAACCATCGGTTTTGTGTTGGATGAAGTCAACGAGTTAAGAAAAGATAATCACGTGGAGGTCATCGTTGTTGATGACAACTCGAAGGACAAAACGCGTGACATTGCAGAAGGGAAGGGGGCCCGCGTTCTTATCAATCCGAACAAGAAAGGGAAAGGGTCGAGCCTTCTTTACGGATTTTCCAAAAGCAAGGGAAAGTATTTGGTCATGATGGACGGAGACGGTTCTCACCGAGCCGTTGATGTTCCAAAGCTGCTCGAAATTTTGGAAAAAGAACCTGAAGTCGGGCTTGTTATCGCTTCGAGAGTCATGGGCGGAAGCGATGAATACACATCCATCAAGGCCCTTGGGAATGTTTTTCTGACTTATTTTACCGGGCTTTTTCTAAAACGGTATTTATCCGACGCGATCAACGGGTATAAAGCATTTCGAAGGGAAATATTTGACTGTTCAGAATTTGATTCCTACTCTTTTGACCTGGAAATTGAGCTCATCGCGAACACGATGAGAAGGGGCTTCCAGATAAGGGAAGTAGCCAGTCACGAAAGGGCGCGATTGGCCGGGGAGGCCAAAGCCAAGATATTTAAGCATGGAACCCAATTCTTTTTAAGAATTTTTAAGGAATATCTGAAAAACAAAAAATTAAACTCAACTTCCAAATCCGCTTAACATTGAGTCGTCTTTCCGTTTCGATCACCATTCAAATCCTTTTCGGTTAATGACGCAAACGAATAAGTCATTGTCTAAATGAAATTTCAACTATTTATTCCACCCCAAGGATATGTCGCTCAGCGCTGGTCTGAAGGAAATTCGATGCCTTCGCTGGGAATTTTATTTTTGGCTGCTGTATTGGAAAAAAGAGGGATCGACGTTGAAGTGGTCCCCACCGACATTTTGAAATTAAGCTGGGATGATATTTCAAAAAGAATAGAATCATTCGGTCCGGATCTTTTGGGCGTCACGACAACAACGGAAAATCGTTTTGACAGTTTTAAACTCGTTAAAACAGCCAAAGAGGTGAATCCGAATATAATCACGATACTCGGCGGGCCCCATATTTCCATGGCAAAAGAGGATACTATCAATCACATTAAAGACACGGATATCCTTTGCATTGGAGAAGGCGAACAGACAATCCTTGAACTGACATCCGCGATTGAAAACAAACAACCTTTGTCGAAAGTGAAAGGAATTTATTATCGAGGAGAAGGAGGAAAGGCAATTTTCACCGGGCATCGGGAGGCCATTCACGATATCGACACACTGCCGTTTCCGGCAAGGCATCTCATTCCAATGGAAAAATATAATTTTTTTATTGAAACCAGAGATGGCAGGAAACGAAAAGCGCAAAACATCATCACATCCCGGGGATGCCCGTTCAACTGTTATTTCTGTTCGACGCCGGTCAACTGGGGAAGAAAAATGCGCGGGCACTCGCCGGAAAGAGTAATAAATGAAATCGAGCATATCATCGATCGATATGGGGCCGAATATATATGGTTTTACGATGATACACTGAATTATCACCCGGCAAGACTTCATAAGATCATGGATATGATCATCGAAAGAAAACTGGATATCAAATTCACCGCCGAATTGCGAATCGATCTGGTCGATAAACCGCTTTTGGAGAAAATGAAAAAAGCGGGGCTTGAAATTGGATCATTCGGCATTGAAGCCGGAAACACCCGAATCCGGCAGGATGTGGTAAGAAAAAAATTTGATATCGAACTCGCCTATCAATTTTTGGAATGGTCAAAGGAACTTGATTTCATTCCCGGTCCATTCTTTATTTTTTCCCATTATACGGAAACATGGAACGAAGCCCAGGAGACGGTTCAAATTATGGAAAAAGTAAGGTCGATCAATCCGCTTGCGGACATTTCCACCGCCATTTTGCATGTCTATCCGGGAACCCACCTTGAAACAATAGCAAAAAATGAGAAGATCATTCCTTCCGACTTCTCTTGGGCAAAAGAAGAGGATATGAAGCGCGTTTATTCCCTTCCGGCGGCCCAGGGGCATGTTCCGCTGTTTAAAGATAAGCTCAACTGGTGGCAGATTGCCGATCTTGTAATGAGATGGTCATCTACCAGCAATAAAAAAATATCGGGCTCAAAAATCAAAAGAACGCTGTATTCTTTAAGAAGCATCAAGGACGTCTTAATAAACATGATATTTTTCATCGTTTTTGTAAAACATAAGACCAAGGCTTTTTTTTCAAAGCAATAACGGGCATAAATGGCTGAAATTCGAAGAGAAGTTAACCAATGCGCCCATGAACATTTTGATTTAATCATCGTCGGAGGCGGTGTTTATGGAATTATGCTGGCACTCGAATCGGGTTTTTGTAACAAACACTCCCTGATATTGGAAACAAACGACTTTGCCTCCGCTACCAGCTTCAATCATCTTCGAACCCTTCACGGCGGTTTGCGCTATCTTCAATCGATGGATTTGCCGAGATTTTTTGAATCGGTTCAGGAACGCCAATGGTTTTTCGTTCATTTCCCCGATTTCGTGAAAATCCTTCCGTGTATAATGCCGTTATATGACAAAGGGGTCCGACGGAAGTCGATTCTAAGATTTGCGCTAAAGCTGAATGACCTGTTTTCAAAAAATAGAAATTTTTCGGTTATTTCTGAAAAACATTTGCCGAACGGGTATGTCCTATCCGGTAAAGAAACAAAAGATATTTTCCCCCAAGTCGATGACATCGGTTTAAAAGGAAGCGCGGTATGGTTTGACGGGATGATAACCGAACCGGAAAGGCTTTTGATGGAAATTCTTCGGTGGTCGTTCGACATGGGAGCAAAAGCCTTAAATTATATTCATGCAACCGAACTGATCACCAGTAATGGCCAAACCGCTGGAGTCAAGGCATACGATAAAGAGTCCAAGCGGGAGTTCGAATTCAGAGCTCCGATCGTTATCAATGCCGCGGGACCATGGAACAGGGAAGTTGCCGAACAATTCGATAGAGATCATCCGTCTCTTTTTGAATCATGCCTGTTGCTGTGGAATATCTTGTTTAACAGAAAATCGATTTCAGATTTTTCGTTGGCCGTTGCCCCTCGAAAAGGGTCAGGCCACACGTATTTCATACACAACTGGAAGGGTAGACTTCTTGTGGGAACGGGAGAAGACCCGATTCCCGGACATCACATCAACGGCCTTCCCACAGACCGGCAGATTCAAACATTTATCGACGAAATCCATTCGGCAATCCCCTCGCTCTCACTCGAGAAGAAGGAAATCGATCGAATATATTGCGGCGTTTTGCCCGCCGATAAATATCACAACCTCACGAAACGAGAAGTCATTTTAAACCATGAAATGCACGGCGGACCGAAAGGTTTGTTCAGCATCTCGGGGATCAAATTCACCACTTCTCGATTGGTGGCGGAAAAAACACTTGATATGGTTTTTCCTGAAGAAAAAAAAAGAGCCCGTAGAAATGCTTCAGCGCCGCCTATAAAAAGTACTAGCAAAAGAGGAGCATTTCCTTTTGACTGGATACCTTTGCCGGGTCAAAACCAGTGGCTTGATGATTTAAGATCGATTATTTGCGAAGAATCCGTGGTGCATTTGGATGACCTGGTTTTTCGAAGAACGAATCTGGGGGAAAACAAAAATCGCCTGCCGCATGTGATCCATTCGATTCGAGGTCTCTTCCCGTGGAACGATCCAACATGGGAGAATGAATTGAATCGGATTTCCTTGTCTTTGAAATCTTGACCTATCGAATCAAGCTGCATTTACCCTGCAGTTGCATAAAAAACATGACAAGGTATAGAAAAAAAGTATGATAACAGGGCATTTGAATATGTTCAGGCATGGTTCGCGAATAAACTTTTGGTGACTTCTAAAACAAAAAAATATTTGTCATGTTTTTTGCAACAACAGGGTTTATTTATGAATCGGATTAAACGTTATCTCACCATGGGTCGAATGGCCAAGTGTTTTTGGCAAAAGAAAGAAATATTGCCTTACATGCCGTTTCGTCTTTGGATCGAATCGACCAATTATTGCAATTTAAGCTGCGTCATGTGCCTCAATAAATCGAAGGAAATCGAAAAGAGGGGATATATGGATTATCCTCTTTTCAAAAAAATTATCGACGAATCCAAAGCGTTCGTCCACAGCGTGAACCTCCATCATCGAGGAGAACCGCTGATGCATGAGGATCTGCCGAAAATGATCGAATACTGCAGGATGCATCGAATTTATACTCAATTGCACACCAATGCGACATTGCTGACACAGAGGAAGTCGCATGAGATCATCATGTCTGGCCTCGATTTCATTTCGTTTTCCATCGACGGATATGACAAGAAATCGTATGAACGGATTCGAGTCGGCGCGTGCTACGAACAGACGGTTGAAAATATCCGCGGCTTTTTTGAGATTAAAAAAAATTTAAAAAAAAAGAGACCGCAGGTGGCCATCGAACTCATCGATTTTTTTGATGAAAAGAAGTTGGAAAATCACATGGGCTGGAATGCGCTCAAACGAATCGGCCCGGTCAAATGGATCATCAAAAAGCCGCATAACTGGGCCGGCGGGATCGGGTCGGATCGAATCAGGACGATTTCAACAAAGAAATCTGTATGCACGTTCCCCTGGTATTCACTCACGGTTCTCTGGGACGGCACAGTTGTGACCTGCCCGCAGGATTTTTTTGGAGAAAATGTCGTTGGGGATGTATCCAGACAGAGCCTTAAGGCGATATGGAACGACTCGAAAATGATGGATTATAGAAACCGCATGAAGAACGGCATGTATTCTTATTTCAGGACCTGTTCTTCTTGCGATCGTCTCGAACGCCGGCATTTTCTTGGAATTCCGGGATCGCATCTGAAGGGATTTTTCAAAGAAAGCCTTTAGACAAACATTCCATGGCGGTTTTTCGACAAAGCACGAAAACGAAAATGCTCTATGGAGCGATTGCGTTATCGGTCTTTTTTGCAGCCGGGTCAGTATGTTTTTTTATCATAAAGCAAAAGACAATCATTGTTTTGTGTGCGGGGGACAGCTTCACCGCAAGCGGATATACGGATGCGTTGCAAAAGGAGTTTGAAAAAGCAAGGATGACTGTTGTCGTCGTGAACAGGGGGATAAACGGGCATACTTCCGGTGAGTATCTGAATTTCATGAAACGCAACGATATTCTGGAAAAGGACCATCCGGATGCCGTTCTTTTGATGCTTGGGACAAACGATGTCAGAGTGGATCGAGATTATACAAAGACCGATCAGTTCATAAAAAATATGAATGAAATTATTTCACTAATCCGGCAGTATTCGAACAAAAAAGGAAAAACGCCGAAAATTTTGATTTCGACGGTTCTGCCGATTCCCGCCAATCCGCCGTCCACCTTTAATGCACAATCGGTTCAACGAGTAAAAGATGAAATCAATCCGGCAATCGAAACCATAGCCGGTCAACATGACCTGATCCTGGTTGATAATTATCGGCTTTTTTCAGAACATATGAACCTTCTTTCCGATATTCACCCTACGCAAGAAGGATATGAACTCATGGCAAAAAACTGGTATCGTCATCTAGCCCAGGTATTGCGAGGATTCTAGGAAATTCGATTTTGTAACAAATTGTAGGTAAATTGAACGATTGTTGAGTTTATCGAACGGATTAAAAAATCATTCCTGAGAAAATGGCATCATCCAATGAAACCGAAATCAAACGGTAAAATGAAAAAAATAGGATTTGGCTTCACACTGATCGTTTTGTCTCTTATCAGTGCATGGATTTTGTATTTTAATATTAATAAATTGAAAGTCAGAGCCGAACCTGAAAAGAAACCAATTTGCGAGACGGAAAAAAGCACAGGTTTTTCGGAACTCTTTGGGAGAATCATTTTTCAATCCAACAGGGACGGCGATGAAGAAATTTATGTTATGAATCCGAAAGGAGAAGAAATCGTTCAACTGACTTCCAATAATGCATTCGACGGATATCCGGTATGGTCCATGGACGGAGCCAGGATCGCTTTTGAGTCCAATCGGAACGGATCTTTTCAAATTTATACGATGGATCAGGACGGAAAAAACCAGATGAGAATCACAGGCGGCCTCTTTGAAAACCGGTATCCTTCATGGTCTCCGGACGGTAAATTTATCGCCTATCAGTCAAAACGCAAAAATGGCGAACAAATTTATGCAATGGACCTTGAACGTAAAAATGAACAGACCATAACCCATGCATGGTATAAATGCGGCTTGCCGAACTGGTCTCCGGATGGGAAAAAGATTGCGTTCACCGCAAATAAATTGATCGGATGGGGTGTTTACATAATGGATAGGGATGGTAGTAATGTTGAAGCGCTGGATACAGAAAGCGGCGCTTGTCGTCCGCATTGGTCCAAAGACGGAAAATATATAGCGTATGTCTCCCAAAAAGCGGATAACAAAGGAGATATTTGGATCATTAATCCTGATGGATCAGGCAAGAGACGCCTGACTACGGATTCTATGAATTTCGATTATTATCCTTCCTGGTCCCCTGATGGAAAGTGGATCGTCTATGCCAATACCTCTCACAAACAAAAAGGGAATTGGGAAATCAGAATCATTCATGTCGCAACTGGAGAATCAAAACAGATAACGAACCATTCGGCGCAGGATATGTATCCGGACTGGCATTAACCCTGCAGTTGCATAAAAAACATGACAAGGTATAGAAAAAAAGAATGATAACAGGGTAT
>Ga0066635_10000487_pt1 | contig 11703 bp, 2 predicted proteins | sample CryGeyCG2014_300_2_FD_59503 | JGI IMG/M metagenome (GOLD analysis project Ga0066635, IMG submission 59503) | Groundwater microbial communities from aquifer - Crystal Geyser CG06_land_8/20/14_3.00 | ecosystem: Environmental > Aquatic > Deep subsurface > Groundwater | place: USA: Utah: Grand...
ACTTATAAACCTGGACAGAGTAAAAATAGAATTCAATATTTCAGAATCAGATATAAACATCCTCAAAGTAGGACAGAAAGCAGAAATTTCATTAGACGCTTATCCTCAAGAAAAATTCAGCGGTACCATAGATTATATTTCTGCTTCAGCGGATACCTATACCCGTATGTTTCCGGTAAGAATTACAATTAACAACCCAAAACAGAAACTTAAGTCTGGTATGTCTGCAAAGGTAGAAATTGCTACAGGCATATCACTGAATGCTAAAGTTGTGCCAAAGGCAGCTATTTATAAAAAAAGCGGGGAATACTATGTATTTGTTGTGAAGGAATCAAAGGCATATTTGCAAAAGGTATTTTTAGGACTTCAGGACAACGAATTTCAGGAAGTTAAGTCAGGTGTTGAGAAAGGTGAATCTGTTGTTATCCGTGGATATGAAAATTTGATTGATGGAGCAACGGTACAAATAGTTTCTGCGAACAAATGAACATTATAGAACATTTTATCAAAAGACCAGTTACAGTAACAATGATTGTATCACTTCTGCTGTTTCTCGGAATACTGTCATACCTGAACACACAGGTGGATTTATTACCTGACATATCTGTCCCATCTCTGGCAATTGTGACTTATTTCCCGAATGCGACTGCACAAAAAATTGAAGAGAGTGTGACAACACCGCTTGAACAGGTATTAAACACTGTTAAAGGTATAAAGGAAATGCGTTCAATTAGTAGAGAGGAAGAATCAGTGATAGTATTAAAATTAGATTGGGATGTCAAACTTGAGTTTGCAACAATGGAGGCAAGAGAAAAAGTCAGGTTAATAGATTTACCTGAAGGGTGCTATGTGCCTTCAATACAGCGCTGGGATGCATCTGCTATGCCTGTATTCAGGTTTGATTTATCAGGACCATTCAGTCAGGCAGAGTTGTATCAATTAGCAAAAAATAAGGTCGTTCCGCGAATAGAACGTATACCCGGTGTAGGTGCTATAGATATCTATGGTGGAAACGAAAAGGAAATAAAGGTAAAATTACAGCAAACTAAACTTGCACATTATGGATTATCTTTTTTTGAAATAGTAACAGCATTATCTAACCAGAATAATAATCTTCAGGTTGGGGAGCTGGACGATGAAAAATCCACTTACGCAATAAGAACCATAGGCAAATACAGTTCTTTAGAAGATTTACTCAATACTGTTGTTAAAGCAACCCCTGGCAGCATAATTCGTTTGCGAGAGATTGCTTCAATAGAAGAAGTCAGCAAGGAACAGCGGTATATAGCACGACTCAATGGGCAGGACAGTGTAGCAGTGGCGGTCCACAGGACTAAAGGTGGAAATACAGTAAATGTAATAGGTAAAATCAAATCTGAAATTAAAACACTAAGAACCCAACTTCCTCCGGGTATTAAAATAAACATTTCCCGTGATGATTCAATATATATTTTTGAAGCACAATCTTTTGCTTCCGGGAATCTTTATATGTCAATTCTATGCACAATGTTTGTACTTTACTTGTTTTTAAGAAACTGGCGGCCAACAATTATCATAGGAATTACAATACCGATAGCATTGATTGCTACATTTATTATACTAAAACAATGTTCGCTTACCCGCAACGTTCTGTCTCTGGCAGGACTTGCACTTGCAACAGGTATGATAGTAGATTCGTCAATTGTTGTTCTTGAAAATATAATCCGTCATATGAAAATGGGACGAAGTTTATATGATGCATGTATATCCGGTACAACAGAAGTGCGGACGAGTGTCCTTGCATCTAATTTTACCACGCTCGCTGTTTTTGTGCCGTTATTATGGATAAAAGGCTTGGCAAATGAACTTTTTCGTGATTTGTCAATAACAGTCATATCAGCACTGGCATTTTCGTTAGTTGTAGGATTTTTGGTCATTCCTGTTCTCGCTTATAAGCTATTACAGGACCCTATGAAAATGTCGTATATAAAATCAATTAGCATTAAATCACAGAAAAAAAGCAAGAATGATTTGCTCGCTAAAATGGGTAATAAATTCGTATCAAAAACAAGGGATATTCTGAACTTTTTGTTAACAAATCCAAAATGGAGTTTCAGGGTTCTTTTAGCTACTTTCTTGGTCTGTGGAATAAGTTTTGTGTTTTTGCCTTCAATAAGTTTCATACCGCAGGGAGTGGCTGAAGAAATTAAAATAGACTTAAAACTTCCGGAAGGTGTAAGTCTTCAGGAAACAGATGACAGAGTAAAAAAAATAGAAGGAATTCTTCAATCCCAGCCATTTATAGATACTATATCAACCACTATTCAACCTGCAGAAGCAGAAATATTTGCTAAATTGAAATCAAATAAATCCGGGCGGTTTGACATTGTTGAAACCATCCGTCAGAAGATATGTGTCGTCCCGGGAATAAAATTCAAGATTGCAAAAATAGATAAAGTCACGTCTGCAGGTGGGCTCGGCGACCCCGTGGAACTAAAAATTACAGGTAAAAATTTGGAAGAAATGTCAGAGAACAGTAAAAAGATATTTAATGAAATAACTTTGCTGCCCGGACTTGCAGATTTGCAAATTACAGGAACACAGGCAGAGTTGTCCGCAGGACTATCTTATTTGTCTATGGAAGAACTGCAAATAAATATAGATAAAGAAAAAACTTCCCGTTTAGGAATCAATTCAAATTATGTCGCATCCACAATTGCCGGCTACATATACGGCAGGACTGCAACAAAGTACGGTCATGACCTTGTGGATGTAAGGGTAATCGGACAGGAACAGGACCTTCGGCAGAATATTGGGGGATTGCTTATAGGTTTGCCTGCCGGCAGAAATGTTTCACTGAATTCAATCGCTGATTTTAAAAAATTTCCTGCACAGAAAAGAATTGAACATATTGACCAGCAAAAGGCATCTTCAATAAATATGAATATAAAACCGGGATATGTGCTGGGTAAAATAATTCATAATATAGAGTCAGTAATAAATTTACGAGTGCCTGAATTGTCGGATTCCTGCAGAATTATGGGTGTATCCAAAAATATGACGGAATCTTTCAGCCAGTTAAAGTATTCTTTGATTATTTCGGTAATACTTATATATCTTGTAATGGCAGCACAGTTTGAATCATTTCTGTATCCGTTTGTAATAATATTCACACTGCCGCTGGCAAGCATAGGTGTTGTTGCAGGATTGTTAATTGCAGGTGAACCGCTTACACTACCGGCTATGATAGGTATAATTATGCTGGGTGGAATAGCTGTTAATAATGGAATAATTCTTATTGATTTCATAAACATTCTAAGACAGCGAGGTGTACATCGTAAAGATGCAATAGTAGAAGCAGTGACAACCCGCATTCAGCCGATATTTATAACGACACTTACAACAATACTCGGTATGGTTCCATTAGCATTTGGTATGGGTGCCGGTGCAGAACTTTACAGAGGTTTGGCAGTAGTTATAGTGGGAGGATTGCTTTCATCAACTTTGCTGACAATTTTGATTATTCCGGTTATTTATGTTGTACTGGAAGACGCAATATCATTTGTAAAATTGTCCGTATTAAAACTAAGATTACAAACAAATCTATGAATAAAATTATCCTTACTGGCATAGACGGAGCAGCTTCCGGGAAAGAGTACATTTTAGAAAAAGAAATAACAAATATCGGTCGTTCAGATATGAATGAAATTATTCTGGAAGATTTGGATATGTCACGAAAACATGCTCAAATAAAACTGATTGATAATAAGGTTATCATTGTTGATTGTAACAGCACAAACGGTGTCCTGGTAAATGGCACTCTGATGAAAGAATCAGTTTTAAATAATAATGACATTCTCAAATTAGGCAATTGCGTGCTTAAGATAATTATTGCTGAACAGCAAAAACAGGTAAAAGAAGAGTCAACCCAATATGTCCATATTAAACCCGTGGAACCGGTTGAGACACCGGCAGAACCAGAAAGTACAGGGATGACCATAACTAAAATAAGAGAAATTCTATCAACGGTTGATAAAAAGGAATGGAAAAAAGAATCAATAACAAAAGCATATAAGAACTTGTTCGTACTGTATCAATTGAGTAAAGCAATGAGTACCTGTGCAAATACTGATGAGCTGTTGGGATTAGTTATGGATATTGTATTTCAACTCCTATCCGCGGACAGCGGATATCTTATGTTCCTGGATGAGAGAACCAGGGAATTAATACCAAAAGCGGTGAAATACAGGTCTTCGGAACAACGATTTTCTGTCAGCAGGACAATCACAAATAGAGTTATAGATGAAAAAGTTGCAGTAGTAACACAGGATGCAACACTTGACTCTCAATTCAAAGATAGCGAAAGTGTAATCAGGCAGACAATCCGTTCAGCAATATGCGTTCCTATTATCACCCGTAAGAAAACTATTGGACTTATTTACCTGGATAGCCACACTAAAACGGGTGTTTTTACAGAAAATGATATAGATGTTTTATTAACTATTGCAAATCAGTCCGCAATAGCGATTGAAAATATGAAACTTGTAGAAAATATACAGGAAGAAAGACAAATAAAGTCCAATCTGGAAAGATATCTGTCACCGGAACTTGTAAAACAGATAATAGAAAAGAAAAAGTCAATTGCTCTGGGAGGCATACAACAGAAGATTACTGTTGTTTTTACTGATATCCGTGGATTTACAGCACTGTCAGAAACATTGCCGGCAGATGTAGTGGTCAAGATATTAAATGAGCATTTTTCCCAGATTGTGGAAACACTATTCAAATACAATGGCTTACTTGATAAATTTATCGGAGATGGATTGATTGCTATTTTTGGTATTCCTTCTCCAACAGGTAAAGATGTGGAACAGGCGGTTCTGTGTGCATTAGAAATGCAGAACAGGGTCAGGGAAACAAATCCATTGGTTATAGATAAACATAGAGTAAATCTTGAGGTTGGTATAGGAATAAATACAGGATTTGCAGTTGTAGGGAATATTGGCAGTGACAGAAGGATGGAATATACAGTTATAGGAGATGTAGTTAATACGGCAGCGAGAATTGTTGCTTCCGCCATTGGAAGTGAGATATTAATAAACGAGTCAACTTATAATGAAGTGTGTAATTTGGTTAAAACTGAATTACTTGACCCGGTAAAAGTAAAGGGCAAAGCCGAACCATTGAGGCTTTATAGAATTATCGGTTTGAAAAAGAATGGGGACTTTGAAAAAGAATGGGGACGGTTCTGATTCTTTTCGTGAATGTGATAAAAATCACACTACGAAGATAGTGTGTGAAAATGCTGTCGGATTAATTATAAAGGGTCTATAAATTCTTAATAAATAGCAAAAACTCATTTGACATCTAATATTTATTATTGTTTAATATCTGTAGCGTCCAGTTTTAACCAACAGTAGGTTCTTTAGGAACTGGACGATTTCTGGACGATTTCTGGACGATTTCTTGCAGGAGGTACAAAAAAATGTTTAAGAATTTGTCTATTAAGTCAGGAGTTATTATTTTAGTAGTGTTGGGATTGTTAATTGGAAGTGTGGATTTTGGATACAGCAAAAAAAGGAAAAAGCGCAAACATCGCCAAGTACAGCAGGTACAGCAGGTCCAACAAGTGCAAGATGCGACTGTTGTTTTCTCTCAGCCCAAAAATTTTAACCTGAATGTAACTGATAGTAATATCTGGTATGATACTGGCCTGGATGTAAAAGCTGGCCACAAGGTTACTGTAAAAACTGGTGGTGTTGGATTTTCGGGTAGTGCTTTAAGATGGACAGATGCCATTAGTGTAAATAGCAATGGTGAATGGTTATACTGTTGGAATACAAATTTGCACCAACAAGGAAGGAATTACCTAATAAATCCAAACAGACCTTTGGCTGACCAACCTGGTGGTGCAATGATTTTTAAGATTGGAACTCAAGGCAATCCTTTTTTTGTTCCACGCACAGGTGGTGCTCCAGGGAAAGATTATACCCCAGAATTAGGAATACATGGACATGATAGGTTGCCTGGCGTGAGCGGTGCTCTTGAACACAAATTTCAAGCAGATCAACTAGGACGGTTGTATGTAGGAATCAATATTGCATCTACTGACAGAACAGGAGGCTGGCCAGGATGGAATTATCAGTACTATGTTACTAATCTAACAGTTAGTGCACCCACTGAAGGACAGATTACAGGTAAAATAGTTGATGAAACTGATAAAGCAATTTCCGATGTTGATGTTACATTAGTTAATGTTGCCACTACGAAATCAGCAATTGATGGTTCGTTCAATTTTGTAGTAAAAACAGATGGTATTTATACACTTCTTGTGAAAAAACCAGGCTTTTTTGATGTACAAAAGCAGGTAACAATAAAACTTGCTGAAAGTGCAATTGTGAACCTTGGGAATATTATTCTTATAATTAAACCAGGTAAAATAGTCGGGATAATCGTCGGTGAAGATGGTAAACCGCAGTCAGCTGCTACTGTTATTGCAGGTGGAACAAAAACAATATCTGGTATTGATGGTAAATATGAATTAACACTTAAACCAGGAATATACACAATAGAAGCAAATAAAATTATGACATCGGGAATCGCTACCGGTAAAAAAGACAATGTTCAAGTTTTACCAGACGCAATTACTGATGCCGGGAACATAGTTATTGTCTCACAAATATCACCAAAAAATCCATGGACACAAACCAATACAAAAATTATTAGTGGTCAGACTATTACTATTAAAGCAAGTGGAAAGATAAGAGTTGTCCAAAATGGGGTAGAAATCGGACCTGACGGACTTGCAAATGTTAAACCACCTGCTACCCAGGTGATACTTCTTCCCGAAGCACCCTGGGGAGCATTTATAGCAAAAGTAAGTGAAACGGGTAAGATAGTGCTTATTGGTAAAGAGAAAACTTTTATTGCTGAGAATACGGGAACATTATTTTTCGGAGTGAACGACAACATTCATAATGACAATAGTGGTTCATTTAAGATTGATGAACTGAAAATAGAATCGCTCGGCGGTATTACGGGAACTATAGTGTCAAATGATAACAAACTTCTAACAATGGCAATTATAAAAATTTCTGACATAAAAGATACTTTTACTACTGATGAAAAGGGTAACTTCACAGTGAAAAATCTTATTGCTAACAAAAACTATACTATTATAGTTTCTTTTCCCGGATACAGGACTGAAACAAAAACAGTAAATGTTGGACTGGGACTGCCAACAGATATCGGCACAATAAAAATGGCACCTGTTCCAGTTACAGGAACTGTTCAGATAAAACTTCTACCCAAAACCGGAGTAACCGGCGGACTTATTCCTGTGTTTGTTGAAGTAGTAAATACTTCTTCTAATGACGGTCTCTGGGGTGGCTATTTAATCAGTATAAAAGCAGTGTCTGTTCAGACCAATAAAGAATACAGAGGTATGTCACCAACATATCTTATCCTTGCACTAGGAGAGAGAAAAGGGACAGAACTTCTATGGCATATTCCTGTTGACGCTAATACAGGTGATTATAAAGTATATGCTGAATTGTCAATCCCGGAAATGACCTCAATTCAGGATGCAACTAAACAATTCCGGGCAAAGCAGGATTTATTGGAAAAACTTCAGACATTAAAAAGTATTAAAGTACAGATTGTGTCAACAGATGTGAAACCGGTAAAAATAGTAAAGGGAATTGAAGAAGTAAAATTCGATGAAAAGGCAAAACTACTTTTACCTACGATTACCCCAAAAATATTTTCACCCCAGCAGGGGCAGGTTGTAACAGATAAAATTGCATTAAGGGAAAAAGCAATAGTTGTTATGGGTAAAGAAGTTCAGATTTTCAAGGATAAAGATGGCGGACCTATGCCGATATGGAATAATTATGAAGGACTTTACCTGTCTGCAAGAAAAGAAGGTGCACGCAAAGACGACTGGATATGGATAGGTCAGTCAGATGTTCAGTCAGATGATTTTACTGTTCACTGGGATACAAAGAAAATGAAAGACGGTGACTATTTAGTCAAAGCAACTATGAGGACCACATATAACGGAAAACCACTTGAAGGTTCTATGTCAGTTATGGTAAAAGTAAGAAATGATACAAGGCAGGGCAAGATTGAAGGTAGAGTAATTGACGAAGATGGTTTACCGGTCGAAGGTGCTGATGTCCAACGGCTATCAAGAACGCAGTCAGTGAGCGGTATTGATTGGAATACTATGGGTACTGAAAGCAACATTGATTGGTCAGCAGAAGATGTTACAAAAACAGGTGCTGATGGAAAATTCGTATTTTCCAATATATTAAATGGTGACTATAAAATTAACTGCTCAAAAGAAAATTACTCCAGTGTTGAATCGCAAGTCGGACTTTTTGCTGGCGAGTCCTTTAATCTTGGTGACCAGAAAATTATCTCTACACCAGGAAAAATCTCGGGTAAAATTATTTTAGAAAATAAGTCTAATCCAAAAGGCAGCATAGTAACTATTGCAAAGACAGGTCTCACTGTAACGGTTGTAGAGGATGGTGTATTTGTCTTTGATAAAATCAAGAAGGGGAAATATACAATTGAAATAAAAAAGGACAAATTTAAAACAAAGACAGTTGATGTGCAAGTATTGCCAGGTGAAACAACCAACACAGGAGAAGTAGTGCTTTTAGCAGAGGGCGGCCTAGTTAAAGGTATTGCAAAAGATGATAAAGGACAAATCCTTTCCGGTGTAAAAATCATTCTTGATACAGGACAAACTACCATTTCAGATAAAGATGGTAAGTTCAGTTTTACGGATGTCCCGATAGGTGGACATAAGATTTCGTTTGAAATAGACGGTTTCAAAAAACTTGAAACAGAAATTGTTGTTACAGGTCCTGATAATCCCTCAGAAGTTGGTGAAGTAACTCTGATAAAAATAATTGGCAATATTAAAGGTAAGGTTACAGACTTAAAGACTGATAAACCAATAGCAAATGTCCCTGTAAAAATTACAACAGGCGCAAGTGCTGAAGTGCAGTCAGTCACTACTGATGAAGGTGATTTCCTATTAAAAGATTTGGTCCCAGGAGTTTATTCAGTTGTTGCAGAAAAAGAAGGTTACTCAAAAGTAAACCAGGCGATAGAAGTAAAACCGTTTGAGACATCAAACATTAATTTCAAACTGGAACAGATTTTTGGTGCTATTAATGGACAGATTGTTGATGAAAAAGGAGGGGGTATAAATGATGTAAAAATAATTGTATTAAATCCTCCAATGTCAACGATAAGTCATTTTGTGTCTTTTGGACCTCCTGGTGCACTTGCTGGAACAAACGGTATATTTGAAATTGAAACAATCCCAACCGGTAAGCGAATGATAGAATTTTCTCATCCGGTTTACACCAAAATAACAAAAACAGTAGAAATTGAAAACAAAAAAACACTTGATTTAGGAATAATCAAACTGGTAAAAAATATACCAAATCTCGGACAGATTAAGGGTAAAGTCACAGATGATAAAAACATTTCAATAAACCGTGCAGTTGTGATATTGAAAGATTTAGAACCGCAGCAGTTAGCAACCACAAATGCGCAGGGTGAATTTGTATTTGCTGATATTCCAGTGGGTTTGAGAAGACTAGCTATTTCGTTTCCAGGATTTGAATCTACTGAATTAGATATAGAAGTTAAACCGGGTGAAACAGCACAGCCAAAAGTAGGTGGATTACCACCAGAAGTAGGTGGATTACCACCAAAAGTTATATTGAAAAAAATTGTTGAAGAAGTGACGGGTGTAATACGAATCCTGAATAAACCGGCAGAATTGAAAACAAACACACCCGAGAGAATTTTTACTGAAATAGAAAATAAAATGCAAAAAAGTGACAGTAAATCAGTTCCATATTATGTTGAAGTCACAGCAGAAAACAAAACAACAAAAGAGAAATACAAGCATCTTGCTCCGACTGTTGTTGCTGTAGAGAAAGGACAGATAAGGCAGGCACAACTTATAGTCGTTCTGCCAAAAGATGCAAAAGAAGGTAATTATGACATAACAGTATCTCTTATGTCAGGAGACATTGATGTCCAGGATGTTACGAAATCAAAAGGTAAAATTTTAAGTGAAATAAAAGACACCATTAAAGTCACCAAAGGAGTATCACAGGAAGAACTGGCAAAAATTATACAACTTCTTCCGCCAACAATTGTGCCTGAAATAATCTCTCCACAAAAAGGTAGAATTGTTACCGGCGAAATTAAACTACAGGAATTTGCTATAGTGGGTTGGGGACAGAATGTTGAAATAGTCAACAGTGCTGGTCGGGAACCGTGGATGATTGCTGATGATACTGGTAGAGGGTGGGAAATAAGTAATGTAACTAATATTTACTGGCATAGAAGATACGACCCAATGACCGGTCAGAAAGGTGACTGGATATGGATTGGCGAATCGTCACTTTTCGGGAACAATTTTGAAGTCGGATGGGATACATCTTTACTTAAAGATGGCGACTATGAAATACGGGCAAAAATGGCAGCGCTTGTAGGTGAGGTAGATGCTAATGGAAATGTTGCTGAAAAAAAACATATCTCGGGTGAATTAGTAATTCCGGTAACTGTCAGGAATAAATCAGAACAGGGTTCAATAAAAGGTCAGATTACTGATGATGCTGGTAAACCGATTGAGAGAGCAACAGTCAAAAGGAGTAAGACAGCAGAAATTATTACAGGTATTACCTGGGAAGGTAGAACGGTTTCACGGTCAGAGTGGGTAATAGATGAAATAAAATTCACGGATGCCAGTGGTATGTTTGAATTTACAAATCTTCTGAAGGGTTCTTATAAATTTGCTTTTGAAAAAATCGGATATAATCTCTCGGATAACAGGGAAGTGAATGTTGAATCAGGAAAAGTAGTGGACACTGGAAAGATGATAATTATTCCGAAAAATGGTTCCATTATAGGTAATGTTATAGATGAAAACGGTACGCCGCTTGCCGGAGTTGAAATAAGCGGCACAATACCACAAAAAGTTATTACAGATTCCTTCGGACAGGGAAGTTATGAGTTAAAGGATATTAAACCCGGGGAATATATTCTCAATTACAAAAAAGACAACTATGTTGTCTGGGTGAAATATAATCCATATAAAAATCTTATGTTCACGCAGGAAGTGAAACCTGACTCACAAAAAATAGAAGTAAAACCAGAAGAACAAACAATAGCACCACAATGGCGGTTAGAATCTAAACCCGGGATTATAAAAGGTAAAGTTATTGACACAAAAGGTAATTCTGTTGCTAATGTCCAAACACGACTTAACCCAGGGGATAAAGATTTTCTTATTACTGATTTGAATGGTATATTTGAGTCCGGACCATCTAAGAAAGGAGAATACTCTTTAAGTTTTACAAAAGATGGATATAACGATAAAACAGTACCTGTTACAGTAAAGATTGCAGAAACAACTGATATAGGAAATGTTACTATTGAGCCAATTTTATGCAAAATAGTTGGTTCGGTAACTCCTGAAAATACTGAAATTGAACTTGCAAGGGTAGGGAAAACTACAGGCGGTAATTTCAGTTTTGAAAACCTGGTTGCTGGTAACTATGTTCTTAAATTTATTGCCAATGGCTATGAATCTGAAGATGTAGCAGTTACTCTTAAACCCGGCGACACTGCTTCCGTAACAAGACAGATGAAACCAAAACCCGGAAAAATTGCAGGAAAAACAGTTGA
>Ga0066635_10000501_pt1 | contig 11568 bp, 6 predicted proteins | sample CryGeyCG2014_300_2_FD_59503 | JGI IMG/M metagenome (GOLD analysis project Ga0066635, IMG submission 59503) | Groundwater microbial communities from aquifer - Crystal Geyser CG06_land_8/20/14_3.00 | ecosystem: Environmental > Aquatic > Deep subsurface > Groundwater | place: USA: Utah: Grand...
TAATAAATAGTATTTCGGCGCAAACCAACTGTACTAATTTTGGAGGAGTAGAAATAGGTCAAATAGATGCTTCTTGGTCCGCGTCCGACACGGGTTGCGGGGGAAGCGCGCTTTCTTATTTAATATCTCTTGATAATCAAACCTCCTTTGTATCCACGGGTTCTTCCACGACAAAGACATATCCTAATTTAACTCCCGGAAATCATACAATTTACTTAAAGTCGATAGATGCTTTAGGAAATACAAGCGCAGTATCAAGCAAAAACGCGCCTATTGCAAGTTGTCCTTTAAATAAATTTAAATGCTCTGTAACCGCCAATCCTGCATCTGTCATTACCGGTCAAAGTTCCACGATGACGGTCACTCTTAATGGGGGTTCGGGCATTTACAATACTTCCAATTGGTGGTCTGCATCAGGCGGAGTTTTAAGCGGGGTAACGCAAAACCGAGCTATTTGGAACGCTCTAAATTCCGGCGGCGCCAAAATTGCCGGAAGCGGCTTTGTTATCCGTTATACCATTACAGATTTATACGACGATCGAGTTGCGTCTTGCAATACCACCGTTTCCGCCACCGACTATCAAATATCTTCTTTGTGGTCGTCAAACGGGTCTACAAGTTTATCTATCCCAAATCAAAGCCCCGATCCAACATTTACTGTAACAGGATCTCCTCTATATGGGTGGGATAGTGATATATCTCTTAGTTTCTTTTGTGCCGGATCGGGCGGAAATTGTATTGTAACTCCTGTTTCTGGAACAACATTCTTTTCTGGCGCAGGTTCGTTATTCTATACTGTTTCACAATTTACCAATCAAAATTCTCCGTACATCATTACGATTACTGCGACAGGATCCGGAATTTCTAAATCGAATATTCTCAATATGAGTGTTACCACAATCCCAGACTATTCTTTAAGCGCTTATTGGGATGGAACAACCGATACCTCAAGAACTGTTAATCTTGGATCGGGCTCCAGCGCCAACTCTAGAGCAACAGTTTCATTTATAAATGGGTGGGCCTCGAATGTTCCCTTAAGTTGCACATACAAAATTGGAAGTAGTTCTACAACCTACAATTGCAGTCCCTCTTCGGCAAACATTACAACAAACGGAGGAGGTCAGGTATTTAGTATTCCTTACAGCGTTACGGGAACATATTCGATAACAATAGGTTCTACGGCCATACCTACAAAATCGGCTAACCTTACTCTTAATGTTTTGGGGTCAAAAAGTTGCGCTATTAAATCTTCCAATTATCCAAACCTTACAACCTATGCCATGGACGATGTTTCCTTGTTTGTAGAATCACAGGGAATTTATGTAAATGCCTATCGTTGGTCGACCCCTGTTGGGGTGCTAGATAACTACAAATCGGAAACCCCGAAATGGGGAGCCCGCACCGCAACCAACTCCGCTCTCCCCGGAAACACTTATGAAATCTCCGTGAGGGTTGGAAGATGGGGTACAGGCGATTTTATAGATTCAGTTTCCTGTTCTGCGAGTATTCTGGTTAAAACTCATGGGTATTATATTAGTCCCAATAAATTCATATTGGCGCAAGCGAATAACACTAGTGGGATTATTTATTCCTATCCAAGGCCAGAATCTGTGGTTTATCCGTACCCCGTTAATTTTATGGTAATAGGTTATCAAACTACAAATCCGGATACCAATAACGATGGGGGCGCTGAAATTTGGTGGCCAGCAACAACGGGGGATCCTCCGGGCGTTACAACAAGCATCGTTCCCACAAGCTGTACCCCAAACTGCAGTCCTTCATTGAGGTTTGCCGCTACGCAAGATGCAACCGTTACTAAATACTATATAATGACACAAGCTCGGTCCACAAACGATCAGGGAAGGGGTATTTGGCATTCCTACTGGGTTACATTGGACATTACCCCCACTCCGTATTTTACGGTAACGGCCTCCCCTGCCACAAGATCAATATATCAAGGAGGACAAACAACTTATACAGTAACTTTTACTGGAAAAAACGGTTGGACTTCTAACATTACTCCCGCTATTTCGGGATGTCCCGCCAACGCCTCTTGTGTATATGACGGAGCATCGTCATTTGCTCCTTCAGGATCGGGGACAATAAAAAATGTTACTGTTACAACGCAAAATATCACTCCCCCCGGAACCTACAATCTTACTTTTACTGGCGATGCTCAAAGGTTTGCCATGGCTACACTGGAAGTTAAACCTCTTATTAAATCGTGTTCCATTTCCGCTAATCCGTTAAGTGTAGTTTCGGGCGCAACCTCATCTCTATCCGCATCTTATTTTATAGATTCAGGAAGTCTTTCGCCCGTTTATGAGTGGAATCCTGTGGGAGTAGGCGACTCTGTCGGTTCTTTTAATCCCGCGACAGCGGTAACATCCACTTGGACCTCGCCTAATGTTGGTTCGGCCAGTCAATTTTCTCTTGGTCTTAAAGTTTTCGAGTCGGGAAATTCCGCAAATTATTCTACTTGTACAAAAACCGTTGCTGTTTCGCCCACAGTTCCATCTGATATTTTTGTTTCCTTGACACCATCATCCAGATCTATAGTACAAGGATCACAAACTTCCTACACAGCAACATTCACCGCTCTTAATGGATGGAATACCGCATTAACGCCTTCGTTGTCGGGATGTCCTGCAAATACTGCTTGCTCTTTTGATAACACGGGATCGTTTGTGCCATCGTCATCCGGAACAGCAAGAACGGTTAATATCACTTCAACGATAAGTTCCCCAGTAAATACCTTTACTATTCAAGTTAACGGGAATCCTTCAAGATACTCCACATCGTTGCTAACAATTACACAATCCAATAGAGCGCCGTCTTGTGTTATTTCCAGCCCAGCGGGAAATGTTGTCTCAGGATCATCTGTACCCGTACAAGCTGTATTTGCTGATCCTGATGGAGATACACCAAACAATTATTCTTGGACCACATCCGCAGGTAATCCTTCCTCTTCAACCAACGCTACTTATTCATGGACTGCGCCATCTGTTGCGTCGTATCCTTTGATCAATCTAACAGTCTACGATAAACCAGCTTCAGACCCTTCTAGATTACCCGCAACATGTTTTAAAAGTATTCCTGTTATTCCCCGGTCCGATTTTTCCGTTTCTATTTCCCCAGCTTCTCGCTCCGTGGTTCAAGGATCATCCACAACATACACTGCCACTTTTACAGCATTTAATGGTTGGAGTGAGCCCACAGATCCTTCTATCACAGCATGTCCTGTAGGAGCAATCTGCTCTTTTAAGAGTGGAGATCAGTGGGCCTTTGTTCCATCGGCTTCCGGGACGACTAAAACAATTAATGTTTCTGTAGGAGCTTCTACTGATACTGGAACCTACACTATCAAGGTAAGTGGTAACACGGCAAATATTACAAGATCGGCAACAGCATCTCTGGAAATTACACAATCCAATAGAGCACCAACCTGTACTATTACAAGTCCTGTGGGAAATGTCTTTGTGAATTCTGTAAATACAGCGCAAGCAACCGCATCCGATCCTGATGGAAATTTGACCATTGCAGGTTATGCATGGGTATCAAGCGCCGGAAGTTATTCAAGTTCGATAACCAATCCTACAAATTGGACTGCTCCAGCTGTCGTCTCGTCACCAACTCTAACTTTAACCGTAAGAGATACGGGAGGTTTGACTGGGACATGTTATGCCTTCCCAATCGTTGTTCCTGCCCCAACCTATTCTATAGTTATTTCGCCGACCACAAGGACAATTCTTCAGGGAGGAAATACATCATATACAGCTACCTTTACCGCTTTTAATAATTGGTCTTCTGCAATTACTCCAATAATTTCGGGATGCCCGGCAAATAGCACCTGTTCTTTTGATATTTCGACTGCCTTCGTCCCATTACCATCTGGAACGGCGAGAACTATTAATGTTACAACCACAACAGGAGTGGCAGCATCTACTTATACAATTTCGGTTGTTGGGGATATACTGCATATTGCCTCGGCAACTTTAATAATTAACCCCCTAGGGGTTATTTCCGGAATTACCTATTATCAAAGCGATCCGTGGAGCTGTGCTACGGCCGGAGCAACAAGGCGTTCTAATGTTAGCGTATCCGCAAGTCCGGGATCATTAAACACCAGCTCAAACTCTAATGGAGATTACCAATTTTCCTTGTTAAACCCAAATGATTATCTCGTTACTGTAACTCCGCCTGTTGGTATGGTTTCTAAGATCACCTGTGGAGGAAATTCTCGCGCTATCACGATCCCCGCTACCGGGGGAAGTATAAACAATGTCGACTTTGTTTTGACCGATGTGGTTAATTCAAAATGGATTCAAGCTTATGGAGGAGATACAAACGCGGGCGCGTCCATCTCTATGGAGTCCTATCCATCAGGTAGCTATTATTATATGTCGTCAACGGCGGGATACGCCCCTCCCGGAAATGTTGGAAGTCAAAAAGCGGGATTTGTTAGCGCGGGAAGTATTTCGGGACTAACTACCAATGATATTTTTTCGTCCGGTAACTCTGGGATTGGTTATTCCATTAAAAGCGGAGCGGGACAAACGGCAATCCCCGGAAAGTTTACATCCGTGTTGTCCGACATCTATAGCAAAGGTACAACTAACTTGCCCTCGGGTTCCTCTTATAGTAACACTATATACAAGATAACCTCAGGGAGTATCTCTACAATCAACTTTTCCAAATCTTCAGGAACCGCTGTATTAATTGCAAATTCGGATTTGACTATTACGGGAAACATAACGGCTTCGGGCAGAACTCCGTTTGAAAGCCCGGTTATTATTGTAGTACAGGGGAATGTGAAAATTGATCCATCGGTAGATCAAATTGAGGCAACAATAGTGGCGACAGGATCCATCACGGTAAATTCTTCGTCCAACTCGTCTAACGAAAAAAGGCTGGTGGTCACAGGGGGTTTATATGCCACAAACGGCGTTTACTTTAAAAGGGATTTGGCAAAAGTTACAGGAGAAAACAACAAAAAGCCCACAATCGTTGTTATTTACAACCCATCCCCTTTAGTATTAAAACCCCCAATGGAACTTTTGCAAGTTAGAACTTCGTGGAAGGAAATTTAAGCAGTAATATTCAATTTTACACTCAACGAATTAATAATAAATTGGTGAATAATATTTATTTCGTAACAACAAACAAGGGAAAAATGAAAACTCTAAAAGAGCATTTACAGGATGTTCCTGTTAATATTAGGTGAAAAGGAACACGGTCTTATTGCTAATAAAGCGTCTTTGTTTACAAGTAATAACGACTGGTCCACTATAGCAAAAATTTACATCCCAAAAGGGTTTACTAAACCAATATGCAATTTAGATACTTACGCTTTGGAGATACTTAAAAAACAGGAGTACCGTAAGACGGCTTTTTCTAAATTGACAGTTTGGTTAGCTAAAAATTACAATAAATTATTAAATAAATAGCTTAACAACTCTGATTTTTTATCGGCTAAAATGTAATTTTGGGGGGCCGTAAATGCGTAATTATTATGCAAATAATTAAGAGGAATAGGTTTTCTAAGCCTCTTAACTGTTTTGATAGGAATGGCGTATCCTTGTTCAATCCCACTCATGTATTCTAAAATGTCGGAATCTTCTATAATACACTGTGATAGTGCAATTTTATTAATTCTCTTGGGAGTATCAACTATTGGATTATCAAATTCGATGTAGCCTTGAATTTCACATACAGGATAGGGTACATAAATAAAAGCATTGCAGGGGGTGTTTACAAATTTTCTTCTAAACTCATACTTCTTTTTGCCTTCTAGCATTAAATCAAAATATTTTTTTGCAATGCTCATAACTAGGTTCATACTACCCCTTTACGAATAAACATGGATACAAAATAATCAAGTGAGTAATTTCTGAAAAACTTTTTGGGATCGGATACCCAATTACTAACTTCTTCCCATATTGCATCCAGTCCCTTGTCCCCAAAGAATATCTTATTCTTCTTTGCTCCTCGTTAAGTTTTTCTTTTAAACCAATCTTTTCAAGAATCACGGATGCGTTATCGAAATCAGATACGATTATTTCAATCTCTTCTAGACCCTTATCATTTAAACCATCCTTTGCCATACCAATTCTCCTTTTATAAGCCAGTGTTATAGTCTCACCCTCGTCTCTTAATCTTACATATGCTCCAATGTTATCTAGTTTTAAATCAGGATAATCAAATACTTTTCTCTTAAATATTCTATCAAAAACCTTAGTTGCTCCTATTTTAACTAGCTTGTTTTCTATTTCTTGTTGATTTATAGTTAAAAACTTAACTTCTATTTCCTCCATTTTAGGATTATAGCAAGTTTTAAGAACGCTTAGCAGAGCTTTGACATAAAGCCATGCTAAAATACTGTATGTATGAAACTAATTTTTACCACCACTAATAGTTGATATCTTTTCTAATCATTTCTTTGGTTACAAAATTTAACTTGCTCATCATACTTGGACATACCAAGGTGGTATAATAGACTTCGTGATAAAGAAAATCTTAAGGCTATTTACCGTTAATATTGCGATCTTGTATTTTCTTCCGCAGATCGTTTCCTCCGTTTTATATTTGGAAGGAGCCAAAACAATTCTTTTTACCGCTGGGGTTTTGGCCATCGCCAATATCTTTGCAAGACCTCTTGTAAAGCTTGTAATGCTCCCCGTAAATATCCTTTCCCTTGGGATGTTATCGTGGCTTTCCAATGTCTTTATTTTATATTTAACCTTGTATATAGTTCCGGGATTTATAATTTCTCCGTTTTCATTTGTGGGTCTTGAATATCAAGGATTTACTATTCCTGCTTGGGATTTTAGTTATTTTTGGACTATCGTTTTAGTATCTTTCCTTATAAGCTCGGTATACTCCGTTATTAGCTGGATTTTTGATATTTAATATGAACTTAAATTCCCTCTTAACCCTCTTTCAAATATTAACGGCCGTTATGATTATTATGTTAGTAATTTTGCAGGGCGGGGGTGCGGGACTGTCCGGGTCTGGTGGAAGCTATGCCAACTACTTTGCGTCCAAACGGGGTTTTGACCGCTACATCTTTATTCTCACCATATTTTTTGCCACCCTATTTATATTTATATCCATAGGAACAATTTTTGTAAGGTAAAATATGACACCGGTAATTGGTTTTCTATATTCCATTTTACTTTTTTTAGAGTCTATTTTTGCCACCAATTCTTATATTGAAGGCGTGCAAGGGTTTATTTATTCGTTGGATCCTGTAAAAGCCCAATCCGACGCCGAAAAAACAGTGGCCCATCTTTTAAACCGCTCGCTGTTTAAATATGATAGTGAAAATAAATTAACAGGCGACCTTGCAAAGTCATACGAAATTTCCGACGACGGCCTAACCTACACCGTAACCCTTTCTCCAGATAACTATTGGCACAATGGAAGAGCAATAACTGCCGATGATGTTATTTATACGGCATCTCAATATCAACATTTAAGGGATATCGGTACGGACAAAATTGGCGATTTTTCTGTAAGATTTTCCTTACCAAACAAATATTCGCCCTTCCTATCGGTATTAACTTTTCCTATTGTCAACTATATAAATTCCGATACTCGGTCGGGGGATTTTTATCTTGTTAAAATTAAAAGAACAAGCGAGGGAATTAAAGAGCTAACTCTCTTTACAACCAATACTAATTATAAAATAAATAAAATTGTTTTTAAGTTTTATTCTAAAGAGAGTGACTTGTTCATAGCGTATAAGCTTGGAGAGATTGATGGATTTTTATCGCCGTCAAATTTTTCATGGGTTGGTTTATCCAAAAAAGAAATCTCTTTGCTTGGTAGATATTTTGTTTTGCACTTTAACACCGCCCGAGAGGTTTTTTCCAATAAAGATAATAGAAAGCTTGCGGTGGAAAGTGTTAACTTGGAAAAAATGCAAAAACAATTTATTAAAAACCCTAACATAAAAACAGAGGGTGTGATCTCTGGAAGCCTTTATACCAAAAAGGATTTAACAGAGGCTGTTTTTAATCCCAACGCCACTCCTTTAAAAACTCCCCTAAAGATCAAAGCCATCGTTCCGGATCTTGCGGAAATGAATGGGATGATCAGTTATATCTTTAAATCATTCGAATCGGTGGGTTTTAATATTGAAGTGTCTAAATTGTCTTCGACTGGTGTTCAGGAGGCAATTTCGTTACCCCGCGATTATGATATTTTTATATTAGGAGAAGAGGTAGGAAGAGATCCCGACCGGTATGTTTTTTGGCACTCTACTCAAAAAGATCCTCCCGGACTTAACCTTTCGTCTTTAAGCAATTTACGGGTAGATAAAGCGTTGGAAAAAGGCAGAGAGGAGACTGCATTCGAAACAAGACAAGGGGATTACAATATTTTCCAATCCGCCGTAAACGAAGAGTCGCCAGCTATTTATCTTTATCATCCGGGACTCTATTACTACTTAAGCGATAAAATCGTTTCCTCTAATTTTGAAAATCTCTATTATCCATACGAAAGATTTGATAATTTAGTTAGTTGGAAAATGGGTAATGAGCTTTAAACTTGTTTCTTCCTATTTGCCTGCCGGCGACCAGCCCCAAGCAATTAAATCGTTATTATCCAATTTTTTATCTGGAAAGAATCATCAAGTTCTTTTGGGGGTAACCGGTAGCGGTAAAACTTTTACGGTAGCTAATATTATTGAAAAACTTAATCTGCCGTCGTTGGTTATTTCCCATAATAAAACATTGGCCGCGCAACTGTATCAGGAATTTAAGGAATTTTTCCCCGAAAATGCCGTTGAATATTTTGTTTCCTATTACGATTACTACCAACCGGAATCATATATACCGCAAACCGATACTTATATCGAAAAGGAGGCGGATATTAATAAAGAAATAGATAAATTGCGATTGCGGGCTACGGCCAGTCTTATGTCAAGACGCGATGTAATTGTGGTATCTTCGGTTTCTTGTATCTACAACCTTGGCTCCCCCGACGAATATTTAAAACAATCTCTACGAGTTGACAAGGGTACTATTACACAGGACGAACTCATCAAAAAGCTTACTGATATTTATTACGAGCGATCCTCTTTTGAGTTTACCCGCGGACAAATTAGAGTTGTTGGAGAAAATATTGATGTATGGCCGGCCTATGAAAACGCCCCCGTAAGGTTTGAATTTAAAATTGAAAAAATTTACGGAATTTATAAATTTAATTCGGTCACAGGAGAAAAAGCAGAAGACCTTGCATCATATGTTGTATTTCCGGCAAAACATTATTTAACGGAAGAGTCCAAAAGAGACGAAGCGCTTTTGCAAATTGAATCAGATCTTGCAAGTCAACTTAAAAATCTTAAATCGCAAAAAAAACCTTTAGAAGCCTACCGGCTTAAGCAAAAAACCTTAAATGATATCGAAATGATACGGGAGATTGGATATTGTAATGGGATAGAAAACTATTCAAGGTATTTTGATGGAAGAAAATCCGGATCTCCGCCCTTTACTTTGTTTGATTTTTTTAAAGATGAATTTTTGCTTGTAATAGACGAGTCGCACATGACAATTCCGCAAATAGGTGGGATGTTTAACGGTGACCGCTCAAGAAAGCAGACATTGGTGGATTATGGATTTAGGCTTCCTTCGTGCTTGGATAACAGACCTTTGCAATTTAATGAATTTGAAAAAAGAATGCCCAAAACTATCTACACTTCTGCAACGCCCGCTGTATGGGAAATTGATAAATCAAAGAATTGTATTGTGGAGCAACTCGTTAGACCTACCGGTATCATCGATCCGCGGGTTACTATTTTGCCATCAAAAGGACAAATTTCTGATCTTATGTCCCGTGTTGCGGACAAAGTTAAAAAAAATGAACGGACTTTAATTACCACATTGACAAAGAAAATGGCCGAGGAATTATCCGAGTATCTATCCACCAATACAAAATTTAAGGTTTCTTATTTGCATTCCGATATTTTAACCTTGGAACGGACGGATATTTTGGATAGACTCCGGAGGGGTGAGTTTGATGTATTGGTGGGTGTAAATTTATTGCGCGAAGGCTTAGACCTCCCCGAAGTATCTCTTGTTGTAATTTTTGACGCGGATAAGGAAGGCTTTTTACGATCGCGGACCTCGCTTGTACAAACAATGGGTCGAGCGGCCCGCAATGTAACGGGAGAAATCGTCATGTACGCGGATCAAGTGACTACATCAATGAGCGAAGCAATACTGGAAGTGGATCGAAGAAGAGCGGTGCAACTGGCATATAATCAAAAGAATAATATTGTTCCAAAAACAATAATAAGACCCTACCGCGAAAATATTGTAAAAATTCAAGATCGAATTGACGATCCCGAAGTTGTTATCTTACCGGAAAATTTTGAATTTAGAACATTAAAGCCGTCAAGGCAAAAAGAGATCGTTCGCAATTTGGAAAGACTGATGGTGGAATATGCAAAAAATCTGGAGTTTGAAAAGGCGGCCACGGTTCGTGATAGAATCAAAGCTCTTAAAATTTAGATCATATGGGGTAGTACCCAATTGGGTACTACCCCTTTTTGCTATGATGGAATACATAAAAATCCGCGGGGCGCGGGAACACAATTTAAAAAACATCAACTTGGATATCCCCAAGTTTAAATTTGTTGTTTTAACAGGAGTATCGGGATCCGGCAAAACCTCTCTTGCTATGGATACCCTTTTTGCCGAAGGACAAAGGAGATATGTGGAAAGTCTATCCTCTTACGCTAGACAATTTTTAGGTGTATTAAAAAAACCTGATGTGGATTCTATTGAGGGGCTCTCTCCGGCTATCGCAATAGATCAAAAAGCGGTATCTCATAATCCAAGATCAACCGTTGGAACAATTACAGAAATATACGATTACCTAAGGTTACTTTTTGCCCGAATTGGCCACCCGCATTGCGCTATCTGTGGAAGAGAAATAAGCCAAATGAGCATAGATCAAATAGCGGACGCGATTCTTAATTTGGGTGGTAGAGTTCTTCTTTTAGCTCCTGTCGTTAAAGACAGAAAAGGCGAATATTCAAAGGTTTTAGATAATTTAAAATCCCGTGGTATTAATTATGCCAGAATTGACGGCGTCATTTATCGAATCTCAAAGGAAATCGCTTTGATAAAAACAAATAAACATACTATCGAAGCTGTTATTGACCGTATGGTAATCCCCAAAAATATTTCTGATGATTTTAACCATCGACTTATTGCAAGCATATCTTTAAGTTTGCAACTTGGGGATGGTTATTTAATAGCTTCCGGGGTCAAAGATAAATCTTTTGCGTTTCCGGAGTCTCCAAAAATAATGGATGACAAACTTTTTTCCGAAAAACTTGCCTGCCCATTTTGTAATTTGTCGCTTCCGGAGCTTGAACCTAGAATCTTTTCCTTTAACTCTCCTCACGGCGCATGTCCCAAATGCCAAGGCCTTGGCGCGCTTTTAAAAATTGATCCAAATTTAATTTTAAACAGACACCTTACAATTTTAGAAGGCGGGATTTTTCCTTGGGCAAAAATGCTGGAAAACGATTCGTACTTTAAGAATATTTTAAGCTCG
>Ga0066635_10000526_pt1 | contig 11373 bp, 9 predicted proteins | sample CryGeyCG2014_300_2_FD_59503 | JGI IMG/M metagenome (GOLD analysis project Ga0066635, IMG submission 59503) | Groundwater microbial communities from aquifer - Crystal Geyser CG06_land_8/20/14_3.00 | ecosystem: Environmental > Aquatic > Deep subsurface > Groundwater | place: USA: Utah: Grand...
GAGGTCAGGTCTGTTATGCCAATTTCCTCCTGATTAACCTCAAGTTATTGTCTAAAAAAAGGTTGACATAAATCAAACCAATTATAATTTTCCAAGAAGTGAGCGTCAATCAATTAATTTTGAACATATACGGCCCGTATCCGTCACCCCTTTGGCCGATAATCATACCAGACACCAATGAGTGAAGAGACAAAGGTTCTGGTTCAGAGGTTCATAGAAGGCGACCATGAGGCCTATGCCGAACTGGTGAGGAGGTATAAGAAGAAAGTATATTCGCTCGCCTACCAAATGATGGGCAACCATATTGACGCAGACGAGGTAACTCAGGAGACATTCGTTAGAGTATTTGAAAAGCAACCGGACTTGAAAACAATCACATATTTCCAGAGTTTTTTATTAAGGATTGCAACAAATTATGCGATTGATCTTCTGAGGCGGAAACAAAAGAGATCTATTTCGTTTGAAGATGAGACGGAAATGCTGCCATCAGTGCAGGCGGAGATGGCGGAAGGAATTGCCACACCCGACCGAAATCTCGAGAATCTGGAGCTATCTGAGATAATAAGCCGGGCAATAGACAGACTACCGCCACGGCAGAAGATAACTATAGCGCTTCATGATGTTGAAGGGTATTCCATGACAGAGGTAGCTATGACTCTGGGATGCCCTGAAGCGACCGTCCGTTCAAATTTGCACATTGCCAGATCCAAGTTGAAGAAATGGCTGGCAAAAAAGCTGTGAGGAAAGAAGATGGCTTGTCAAAAAATAGGCTATTATCTGGATGATTTTCTTTCTGGAAGACTTCTGCCTGCAGAGAGGGGGGAGATAGAGGCGCATATTGCGACCTGCCCCGAATGCAAGAAGCTCCTGGAACAAGACAAAAAGCTTCTGGCGCTATTAAAATTCTCAGCTATTCCGGACCCGGGCGAAGAATATTGGCTGAATCTTGAGAAATCAATCTTATCCCGCACCGTTGACAGCCAGCCCACTACGAGAATTCAGGAATGGGAATTTCCTAAGAGGACCTCCTGGCGCTATATTCCAGTCCTGGCGGCAGTGATCATCCTCTTAATGATTTCAATTTCGAGTAATCTCAGCTCTTCAGGGAATCAATTGGCGAGCGATGAAAAAGCATCACAATATGTTTATGAAGCCGGAGTCATCGGCGACTATTATTTTGAATCTCCAAGAGGCGGAGACGCGGTAGGGTTACTGCCCGACTTGATGGAGGCGCTCCCGCTTTCTGCCCCGGGCTCGGCCGCCTATAATCTGGCGATCATAATGCAGGTGTGGACGCCTGTCGGAGGGCACAATTAGAATGAAAAAAATATATGCCTTCTTGGCGCTTATTATGGCGCTATGTATATTAATGTCATGCGACCCCGGCAAAAAGGAAGTTAGGCTGGCCTATAAATTCAGGCCTTCACAGAGCAAAGAATATGTCAGCATGATAAAAATATCTTCGACTATAAACGAAACGGGCAAACCCCTTCAGAGAGATAATTATTCCTTTAGGTCCAGACTGCTCGAACAAGTGATTGCTGTTATTGATAGTACCAAAGCGAGAATAAGCCTGACTAATGTCTCCGAAAATCCGGAAAAGCCGATTTCTCAGATGGGTCGCAAAGAATCGCAGAGGGCATGGTCAATTGAATACCTGATTGCCAATAATGGAAAAATCCTCGAGTTTTTTCCTGAAGATTCCAGCAGTAGTAGTATAATAGAAGCCTATAGGAATTATTATGAACAGGCTTCTCCCGTTTTCCCAGAGGAACCTGTTTCCGAAAATCAAAGCTGGGGACAGACGGTAAAATTAATTATTAAGGATGAGGGCCCAACCAGCGCCGAAACGAAATACAATGTGAAAGCATTTGTAAGGGAGGCTGGATATGACTGTGCTGTTATTGAATATGTCGGGAATATGATTATTCCCTATCGCAAAATTGAATCGGATGGTTCCATGGTCATCGGCCTTAATCGAATCGGGACAAAAGGCGTGATTTACTTTGGATATGTTTATGGAATGATTGTGAAACAGGAGGAGACTTATGATATCCAGATGGAGGGGTCGCGAATCGGCAACGGTCTAAAGACGAAAGTCACGGCCTCGAGCAAGATGACAAGCTCCATGGTCTTGACAGACGCTGGGAGTTGAAAGCGAATTGATTTTGATCAGCACATTGCCGCATCCAGAACAATAATCGCGGACAAAAAAAGGCAGAGAATCTCTCTGCCTTGAAAGTTGAATCGAATCTTTAGCTATTTCTTTATAGCCTCTCTGAGCATTTTACCGGCGCGGAAGTGCGGAACTTTGGTCGCCGGAATATTTATCTTGGCGCCCGTCTGCGGATTTCTTCCGACGCGAGCCTTTCTCTTGGACACGGTGAACGACCCGAATCCAACAAAGCTCACCCTCTTCCCCTTCTTCAGATTGCTGGTGACATTGCCGAAAAAGCTGTGAAGCGCCTCGGATGCCTGACGCTTATTAATTTTGGCATCCTTGGCGATCATCGTGATCATTTCTTCTTTTGTCATAGTGATTCCCTTCTCTGTTTAGAGTTATTTGGTTGTTGTTTTTAATAAAAAAAGATTTTTTCTAAAACCATTGTCAACAAAAAAAACTGTAATAACCCAATAAATCCAATGTTTTTAAGGCTTCCCGCCCCCTATAATGCCTATTGGCCTATAAAAACGCCCCTTTAATGCCCGACTCCGACTTTTCAAACTTAATATCAGGAATTGAAATGACATTTATCTTGAAATAATACCCCCGGTTGGAACCATCTGGAATCCAATAGAAATATCCTTTCCAGCAATGAATATCCCGTTCAATTTCTATTCGTCTTGAAACTGTTCGATGACGCGTGAAATCATAATTCTGCCAGTAAGTTAGCTTCAAATTGGGGGTCAGATTGACCTTGAATGAGAAACTTATCGAATGCACCTTGCTGAAATACGATCCCCGACCGTTTTCAGAATAATAATGCGAAAGGGACAGGCTCCAGTTTTGACTCTCCTTTACGGTTTTCTTGCCTGCAAATGCAGATTTCAGTTCTGTAGTATCAATTTCCCCATATTCCCCCATGGCGCCGCCAATGCTGAAAGAAGTTGATACGCTAAAATGGGTCAAGTAGGGCGACCGCCATTTTAATTTATTGGTGTTGGGTTCATAGAGATCATGGCCCATACTGGCGGACATGCGGATATTTCTTAGCAATGAAGTTTGGGCGCTGGTCGTCAGCTCGGAAAATTTCCGGTCTTTGGCCTCGAAATTATACCCCAAAGAACTACTCACAGAAAGAAGATCAATATTTTTCGATATTTCCCCTGACTTGACCTTTGCCTGAAATAGTTGGCTCAGAGAAAAAGATAGGGTCCTCTGTTTTGCCCCGCCGCCTCCGGCGCCGGTGTATGCTTTGATCTTGTCATGACGGGTTATTTCCGGAGCCCACGAAAAAGAGGCTGAAGGGCTTAAAACATGCCTGATGCCTTCAAGACCCCAAAAATTGGGATAAACCGTTCCATAGAGGTCAGTGGCGGCTGAAACCGAGGCGCTATAGGCATAACGGCGATATGTTTCGCCGGCATCGATACCGGCCGTATCGCTTTGATCAGTCTTGAAAATCTTATACCATGTTTCCTGATAACGGAACGACGGGCCAATTCTTAAATATCTTAAGAATGACACCGGAGCGATTGTAAGTCCCGGGTTGTGATTAATTACGGCAAATTCTTTTCGGCTCTTAAGCCGGGTTGTGTCTCCGGTAGCGCCTATGGTTATAACAGTACTACTGCCGCTGGAATTTCTAAGATTCATTGAATAGCCAAAGTACAAACTCTGAAACCATTTTCGTTTGGGTTCCTCGCCAGCTTTCTTCTTCGGCGAGCCGAATAAAGGGCGCGATGGAAACGATAGCGACGCTGTAGGTAATTCATCGGCACGGCTATCTTGATCCAGATTGACCGTATGAAGCGCTTGTGCGCTCAAGGAAGCGCTTCCCCATTGCTTGGATAATGAAATCTGGCTTCTCAAGTTGCGGTCCAGACGGTCATCAAGATTCGTCGAAAAGTCGGTATAATAGCTTTTATCGGACAGGAATGTCCCATCAGCCCTTATACTGAATGTCGGCGATATGGTATGCGAGTGATTAAATTTGATCTGCCATCTCTTTCTCTTTAATTCCTTATATTGATAAAAGCGGGAATCTGTGTTGTAAGAACCCAAAAGACTTCCGGTAAACTGATATCGGACATTATATCGAAACGTCCCATTATAGTTGAATCCATAATTCTCATAGTAATCCAGCGAAGCTTGAGCGTCCCAAAACTCTGAGGCCGCCCAATAATATCCAACATTGGAAATAGAGCCTGCCCCGCGCTCAAAATTTCCGAGACGAAATGGCAGAAAACCGGAATGACGGCCCGGCTTGATGGAAAATACATAGTATGGGACAATCATTAATGGAACTTTCTCTATATAAAAAATAACCGGTTCGGCGATTATTTTATCCCCCTGAATCATTTTCATTCTCGGTGATTGAAAATGATAATGAGGCGATTCAAGATTACAGCTGGTGTAGCTTCCATTATCGACATAGTAGATATCCTTATGCTCTCTAAAAAGCTCTCGCCCCCGATAATATCCCTCCTGATATTCTGTTTTTGATCGCCGCAACATTCCCTTTTCTGTTTTCATTGAATATTCAAGATAGGAGCCAAGAAGTTCTTCTTTCCCATCCTTAAGCACAACCGGTATGTACACCAAAGATGTTTCCCGCTTTAAGGAATCATCATAGGCTAAAACCAATTCCCTTGAAATATTATATTTGACTCTCGACGCCGTCAAAGCGAGGTTTTTATTTGTCACGGCCGCATTGCCTGTCATAATAATTGTTGAATCGATCATCGCATAATTTATCAAATCAGATTTGTACGAAATCGTATCCTCCACAAAAACTCGTGCTGTGTCGTTCCCTTTATATTTCCCCGATAAGTAATCCCCCTCCGCTCCACCGACTATTTCAACCAAGGTCAGTTTCTCGTTCTGAATAAAGAGCTTGATCGTGTCGCCGGAGACATTATTCTTCACGATATTGGAGCTGTCTTTCACGCCCGGAGAATAGAATGAGTAAGCCTGCCCCGAAGCGATAATATTTTCAAGATCCCCCCTGTTTAGATTGAATTCAATTTGATAACCTTTCAGATTGGAAATATCAAAAATGGCAGAATCCGCTCCAGACGGTTCCCTAAAATCACCCTCAGCGTTTCCCTCGACAAGTATTCTTTTCAGGTATGAGTTTTCCGAATAAATTAAAAGTGTATCCCCCTTGATTTCGGATTCCTTTCTGCGGGCCGATGGGTTGTCATACAAGGCCAGGATATTATCATCGAAATAAAGAATGGCGCGTCCGGATTGTGATTCGGTCTGATTTTGATTGATAACGACCCGACCATCGGCATACCCAATCCTATCTTTTCCATCAATACTAATTCGGTCGGCATCGACTCGAACCAATTTAGCGCTGTCGGGATAATTCAGATATATTGTAGGACGGGAGGCCATGCGGAAGATTGATGAATCCTTGCTGTAATAGGCATTAGTACCAATGGCCATTAGCGAATCTTTTGCCGATGTTATTTTGACCTCTTTTCCTTCAGCATAAGCTATTTGATTTTGAACATCATATCTTACTTTATCCGCTTCCAATTGATAAGTCGTGTCTTGTATAAAGACATGGCCGCTGAGAATTATTGTCTCCCCTTTTACCCATAATGCAGAATCAGCCGAAAGTCTCCCTTCCTCGCGATAAAATGACACTGCCCCGGTCAAATATATAGTATCCTTTTGAGCTCCTCGGATTATTTCAAAAGTATTAGATTCGTACCGCATAGGTTTGTCTTCGGCATTAAGAATCAGGGGCAAAATTAGCAGCAAGAGAATGATTAAATACAGAGCTTTTTTCATTCTATTCAGATTTCAATTTCAAGCTTATAGTCTCTTTGATTATTTCCAGAATCCTGTCGTGTGCTCCCTGAGGAATGCCGCCGACTTGGGCAAATATCGGTCCCCCTCCCCCTTTTCCACCCAATTGTTCCATTATAGTTCTTGCCAGCTCCACCGCATTTGGGCTAAGACCTTTTGAAACGGCCACCAATATTTTGTCTTCCGCTACCAAAACCAATATGACCGTATCATTCTCCACCGCCTTTGTGGCCGTTTCTTTGAGATTTTTCAAATCCTGATTATTATACTCTCTATATGCAATTTTAATTCCGCAGTATTCCTGACTCGATGCAATCAATTCTCTCAGTTCGGACGATAATATCTGCCCGTTAAGAAGAGACACCTCCCGGCGAAGGCTGATATTCTGCTCGATTAATCTACTGATTGATTTATCGAGTTCACGAAAATGACAGGTGAGCATGCCGGAGAGCATCGATATTTGCTGATGTTTTTCGGCATAATCGTGCAGCGCCTCTTTGCCCGTGAGAAAGATCAGGCGAAGATGCCCGCGCAGTTTCTCCTGGCGTATTATCTTGACCAGCCCAATCTCGCCAGTCCTATGACAATGGGTTCCGCCGCAGGCGGTGTAATCAAAGTCGCCAATCTGTATAATTCGGATTATTCCTGTTCGCTCCGGAATTTTTCTTATTGGAAGCCTGCTCAATTCCTCTCTTTCATAGTAATTGATTGCCACTGGATAGTCTTTCATAATAATTTCATTCGCCAAGTCCTCGGCCTTCTGAATCACTGTACTATCAATGGCTTCTTGAGACACTTCGACGGTCGACTCGATTTCGCCCAATCTGGAACTCATGGTCTCGGCCTGTGCAATTTTGATCAAAGCCATGGACAAAATATGCTGGCCAGTATGCTTCCTCATATTAGCGAGCCTTCGAACTCTATCAATTTTACCTGAGACTATCTCGCCGGTTTTTTTCGTCCAGTCATCGAGGCAATGCACGACATCGCCATCTTTGTTTTCATAGACCTTATTCACCCTGCAACCGTCAAGAATACCGCCATCATGAAGCTGTCCCCCCGATTCCGGATAGAAGGCGGTAGATTTTAGAACGACCTCAAAATGCTCTTCTCGCTTTTGGGCGCTCACGACTGGCGAATCAAATTCAAGAATGTATGAGTCTTTGAGATAAATTTTCTCTGTCATCCTATTGACAAGACCTCGGCTTCCCACACTCAACAATTTTCAGGTCACCAATATCGCAATAATTATGTCAATAATCAATATGGATGCTCACCGCAAGTGTGGGGTAGGAACCTGCGGAGATTCATCCGTGCGGGCTCATGCCCTGCAAGACTGCGCAGAGCTTTCAATATCGAGCTAATTGCTGAGCGGCAGTTCAGCCTGCTTAGGAAGAAACCGCCCGGGGTTCTGTGAATTGAAATCCCTTCCGAAGTAAAAAAGATACCATAACTTTTGTCCTGTACGGGTAAATGCTGAAATCTGAAAAAGAAGGAATTCAACGATAATTCCAATCATCCCGGCCATTATTTCCACTGATTGAATGGCAAGCCATTCCACCGCCCCCCAGACCAGCAGAAAAGGCAGAAAAGTCAGAACAAATATACCAAGCAACGTGAGCAGTCGAGGCCGGAAATATCTTGCGCCGATTTTCACGACCTCGCCAAACGATTTTTCAGGATACGCGGCAGAGGCGGCGCGAATCGAGTCTGAAAAAAATGATGCGGCCAACAAAATTACCGCGAGAACGCCAAGCTTGAAAAACATCATCATAAGAACCGACTTCCCAACAAGATTCCCGCCCGCGAGGCCCAGTACATTCACAAATAGCATCCCGGCGGGAAGGAGAATTATATAAATGAGAAGCATCATCAATGAAATCTTGATATGCATAATAAAATTTACTCCACACTCCGCAAAAAAGATATTCCATTTCACCGGGGCAGTTTCCCCTGACACAATCAAATAATATAAGCCTCCATTTAGAAACTGCATGATAACCATATATATTACTGCCGCAATTAAGATGCTAATCAAGTAAACTGGGATTATCTCCCCTCTTCCGGAAAAAAGCTCGATTATGACCGACATGTCCCAATCCGATATAAGCCCTTTTGAAAAGAGTGATGATGACAGAATCCCGTTAGTGGTTAGAAAAAATGGTATGACCAAAAGCACGGACATTATAGCTTTTAAAAAGAAGAAAAATAGCCAAAGAGATTTAAATTGCACTAATCTGCGAATATGCCGGAACATTTCCCGCATTAGATACCCCCGATATAACTCAGCAGGGATTCGACCAAAAGCAGTATCCCCGATGATAATCTTAAGGCAGGTTTGCCGTCCCCCTTCACCGCCATAGAATTGTTGAGGAGATTATCATCAACGGCAAATTTAAATTCAGGATCGATGATTGCCGCAGTAGCTGGCTGAGAGGATTTGACGACTATCTCCTCAGAGTCGTAATCGGTATTCCATTGATAATTTAGAGTATCCCCGTTGGCCAAAATCAAACAATATCTGACCGGAAAATGCAGATTCCCCTCTTTTCTGAGTATCACGCTGATCTCGATATTCGCAGAATCAATACGCCTGTTTTTTAAGCCTTCCAAGGAATAATCAACCCTTGCAGAAACGTTAAGCAAAGACTCGAGAAGTCGCCTATAATTCTCGCCGCCAATTTCCGCGGCTAAAGCAACAAAATCTTCAGGCTTCGGATGCTTGAAAAGAAAACGGCTGTAATACTCACGCCAGAACGTCGCCGAAAGCGAATCGCCTAATTGTCTATCGAATGTCTCAATGACCAGCGATCCCTTAACGTACATCAAGCCGAAATAATCCATTTGTGTGGTAAATGAATATGCCGGCTTATTGATTATCCCCACCTTGCCGGAGAGACCGGATATAAATCTGTACATATCTTTATTAGAGATTTTGAAATCGGCAAAGTCCAACAAATTGGCCTTTTCCCCATAGGTGGCAATCTGAATTTTATCCGTGAAATAAGCGCTCACAGCTTCGTCCATCCAAGGGGCCTCGACCTGATTGGAGCCGATCATGCCATAAAACCACTGGTGCGCAGTTTCGTGGAACACCATTGATTCATACATGTGACTGAACATCGGCGCATCCTTTGGCGAAGAAAGAGCGATCAGCCCCGGCAATTCCAGACCTCCCGAGAATGCAAAATCGACAAAGGCATAATTCAAGTATCCATATTGATAATCGCCGACATTCTGTACCATATACCGATATGCGTGCCGCGCTGCATCCCGGACAAGCCGAAGCGCCGGCCGTTCGAAATCCCGGTAGAAAATCCGGATTACAGTCGAACCGACATTCGTCGAATCGATCAGGTAATTAGCGGAAATTGCCAGAGCAAAATCATGAGCCGGCCCGAACAAATAGTGATACTTGGCTATATCGCCAGTCACTTCTGCTTGCACAGGAGGCGCCGCCGCGACGACAACCAACCCAGCAGGGAGAGTTAATGATACCTCATAATTAGAATACTCTCCCGCCAGCTCACAGAATGATCCATAATACGGATTATACCACATTCCATTACTCTGAAGTATTGCCGGATTGGGAAACCAGCCGTCGAGCAAGTACTCGTTTTTAAAATATGACAGTCGGTCGCCAAATTCAGGAATTCGAGTTTTGAAATAAATCCTCGAGATCTTGCCCGCCAAATCCGTACTATCCGCCAACTTCAGCATGCCCCTGGTATATTCAATCTTTAGTTCAGCGGACAGATTATTGCCATTGATAAGTATGGAATCAATATCCATCCCTGCCCATTTCTTGTTTTTCATAAAATGCTCAAGAAATTGACCCTTGCCCCTTAAATAGGGAGAATCTTCATTGAAATAAACATTGGGGAACAATTGAAATTCCACGGAACTCAAGTTAGGCATTTGCGGCAATTGATACTCTACCGTCCCACTAATCTCCTTCTTGAGAGTATCAAGAGAAGCCTCAATCTTCAGAGTATCAAAAGAAAAAGCAGTCTGCGAAAAAATAATAATATCGAATATGCAGGGTATCAAGATTCTAAGTAATATCATTGACCAGCGAACCAATCCCTTCAACCCTGATTTCAATTCGATCTCCGACCTTCATCGGAGCAATCCCGGCCGGAGTTCCGGTAGAGATAAGATCGCCCGGCAGAAGAGTCATTACTCTCGATATAAAACTAATCAATACCGGCACGGGGAAAATCATCATGGATGTTTTCGCCGACTGCCGTAGTTCGCCGTTCAAATATGATTCAACCAGCAGGTTTTCATATTTGATTTTATCAACCACCCATGGGCCGACAGGGCAAAATGTGTCAAATCCCTTGGCTCTTGTCCATTGCACATCTTTTTTTTGCAGATCCCGCGCGGTAACGTCATTGACGCAGGTGAAACCGAAAATAAAATCCTCAGCTTCAACAGGGGCCACATTGCGGCATTCTCTACCTATCACCACCCCCAATTCGGCCTCATAATCGACCCGTTCGGCTGTCTCAGGATAAATAATCTTCTCGCCGGGTCCAATCAAAGCTGAAGGCGGTTTCAAAAAAAGTACCGGTTCGTCCGGCTCCTTTGTCGCCGATTGCGATTCCTTAACATGCTCCCGATAGTTGAGACCGACACATACGATTTTTGACGGTTCAACCGGCGCAAGCAACCGCACTGCTGATGGCTGATAATAGATATTGGTCAATTCATAACCGCAGGCCGGATTGCCGCTTATTTCAGCGATTCTCCCTTCTTGAAATACGCCCCATCGGACCCCATTGCCCATCTCAAATCTGATATATCTCTCCATTAGTCCTTCTCCAGTTCTTTAAGGTGATGATACAATGAAAGCGCATTCCCCCTCGGATTGTACCCCCCTTCAAATAATGATAATATCTTTCCCGATGCATACTCTCTTGCTATTTCAACGAGTAAAGCAGTCATCTTTCCGAAAGCTTCTTCAGTCAGTTCCATCCCTCCCAAGGGGTCGCTCTTATGCGCATCAAAACCGGCCGTGATAATAACTAATTCCGGCCGATACTTTTTCAATTCCGGAATTATGAGATTATCGAAAGCCCTTAGATACGTCGTGCCTCCTGAACCGGCCGGCAATGGTACATTTAGCGTAAATCCTTCCCCTCTGCCTTTGCCCCGCTCGGCGGTCGCGCCGGAACCGGGATAAAAAGGATAATGATGTAGCGAAATATAATAGACATCGTCACGCTCATAAAATATATGCTGAGTTCCGTTCCCATGATGCACATCCCAGTCGACTATGGCAACCCGATTTAAACCGTGATTATGGCAGGCATGCTCCGCCGCAACGGCTGTATTATTTATCAGACAGAATCCCATTCCGTGATCATGCTCCGCATGATGTCCCG
>Ga0066635_10000543_pt1 | contig 11213 bp, 7 predicted proteins | sample CryGeyCG2014_300_2_FD_59503 | JGI IMG/M metagenome (GOLD analysis project Ga0066635, IMG submission 59503) | Groundwater microbial communities from aquifer - Crystal Geyser CG06_land_8/20/14_3.00 | ecosystem: Environmental > Aquatic > Deep subsurface > Groundwater | place: USA: Utah: Grand...
TAAAACATGGAACGCTGATGAAGCTGATGCAAATGCAACGCGGATAAGAGCGGATTTTTTTAATCAGCGAAAATCTACGTTCGAAGATCTGCGTCATTCGTGTTCCATTTTTTACCTGTGTTCATTCGCGTTCCATTTTTAACACATTGCATTTTATTTTAAATTTTTTCTTGAATTTTCATACACTTTCCTGATAAACTCTGGTTTTTTGCCAAAGTTCAATAGTAAACCAACTTCCATATTTGTACCTTTAAGATAATTAATCAATTGAAATTCGAACTCTTTTACGAGGCAATTTGTAGCTTTCAGTTCTAAAATAACCAATTCATTAACAATAATGTCAGCGTAATAATCGCCAACTTCATTGCCCTTATAAAATACTTTAATCTGCTTCTGTGCTTCTGCCTGAAATCCTCTTGCTTTTAATTCAATCATTAATGAATTCTGATATACTTTTTCCAGAAAGCCATAACCTAATTCATTGTAAACATCATAAAAGGCTTTTAGTATTTTATCGGTTAATTCTTTGTGTAATAATTCCATATTGTTACTTTTTCGTTTGTTTTGGTAGTACATTGGAACGCGGATTAAACGGATGCAAGCATCGCAGATAAAAGCGGATTTTTTTAAATCAGCGAAAATCTACGTTCCATTTTTTGTCTGTGTTCATCTGCGTTCCATTTTTTTCTTGGTTTTTTATTCTATTTTTTTCATTCTGCTTCTAATTTTTTGGCTACAGAAATACTAATAAATGGAATTATCAAGCCTTTATGCCAACAATGGGAAACTCATTAATATCTATTTTGTTAGATATTTTCTTTTTTATTGGTACAACTGGCTTTAGTTTATTGGTTTTCATAAAAATTATTTTAATATTTAAACTCTCTTTGGTAGGGTTTTATTTGTAAAAGTACAGAATAAATAAAAGAATTCAAAATATTTTCAATAACTATTTTCCCTTTCTAATCAATGCCTAAAGTAGAGATTGCTGAATGATTAAAAAAGCAACGATAATAGAAAAAAATGAAGTTGATAACCCACATAATTGGAAAGAGTAAAACACAAAGTTTCCTGTTTAATCATTCCCTATGGAAATCGTTGCAAGAAGTGAAGAAATCAATATCTTGTACATGGAATCCCTTTTCTGTTCACTTGTTTACCCGTTCAATTGTTTAGAATGAGTTTTTTATTAACTATTTGATTATTTGTAGTAATTTTAACAGTATAAACTCCTTTATTCATATAGCTTATATCAATTTGTATGTTTACCACATTATTTGTTTTTTTTGACAATATCATTTTTCCTTGCATATTGTAAATTTCTATTTCAGCGTCTTTTACTACTGAAGGGAAGAAAATAGATACAATCCCTGAAGTGGGGTTTGGCTGTATGCTAATGAATGAGGTTTGGGTAAAAGTGTTGGTTCCAGTTAAGGCATTAAAAGTTATTTCTATGGTGTCAATATCTACACAATTGTTGCTGTTAGTAACTGTAACGCTTATTTCGTGTGTTCCCAATCCCAGTAGGGCAAAATCTATTGTTACAATTCTTCCGTTTAATGAAGGATTAGACCAGATGAAATTGCTTCCAGCTCCTGCATCTAAGGTGATGCTTTGGTTTTCTGAAAGAATGGTGTCGTTTCCTAATTTTACATCAGGGTTGTTATATATTGATAAGGATGCTGCATCTGAAAAAGCACTAGGATTGCAAACCCCACTCACTTTGCATCTATATGCATAATCATTCATAATGCTTGTAGCAGAAGCAATGTTTAATATATTTGAAAATGCACCACTATAAACATTGTTATTCGTAATATTAATAAACCCAGAACCTTCGTTTATTTGCCATTGATAATTAATAGCAGTACCATTAGCATTAATAGCGAAACTTGTATTTTCACCTTCACAAACAGAAGAAGACATTGGTTGAGATATTATTGAAGGTGATGAAAAAATGGTTAAATGAGCATTATTACTAGTTGCATTACCATAATCATTTGCAACAAAGCAGCGATAAAGAAAGTTATTCATAGTTGCTGCTGCAGTTGCTATGCTTAAGGTTGAAGTAGTTGTTCCATTGTAAATTTCGCTATCAGTTAAAGTTTTCCAAATAGTATCGTATTCTTGCCATTGATAAGTTGTGGCATTGGTTGCGGATATTGCAAAAATAGCAAGTGAATTAGCACATATATTAATATCATAAGGATGAGCGGAAATTGTGGGAACAGCGGCGGCAGTTACATTGCAATAATCGCTTGCACTTCCTATGAGGTCTGTTGCGTTTAATGTAATTTTTGCTGTTGTGCCAAGTGCTGTTCCAATTGGGCAGCTAATACTGAGATTAACGGTTTGTATCGAATTTGCTGGTAAAAAATAAGGAGAGCTAGGTGAAATTATTGAAACCGACCATCCACTGATGTCTATTGATGCTGATAAATTAACCGTTGTGGGCGAAGAGGTACGATTTTGTATTGTAAAATCTAAATTTATAGTGCTATCTGGAACTATTTGTTCTGATGGGGGAGCAGTTACAACAATATTGGGTAACAAATTAGCATTAAACTTTTCAAGAGCCTGAATGGTCCATGTTTTACCTGACGCAAGACTTGGCGTGCGATATTCTAAAGCCATTCCATTGTCAGTTTCTTCATTTTCGTCAATTATGTTGGTTAAAGCATTGGCAATGATGTTTTGATACACCGCATAATAATTCTGACTTTCAAAAGCATAAGGCATTGTGATGCCCTGCATATCTAATTTTTGCAAATTGCCTGCAATTGTTTTTTTTACCCCAACGATATTTTCATTTGAAAAATATAAACCAGCTCCATAATCATCTCCTTGCAAATAGGTATCTCCACCTGAAAAAAATCTAAGATCATTGATGGTAGTGCCAGATATATTGGTTATTTCCCAAGTATAATAAATAATAGTAGAACCAGCGGGATAATAGGTAGTTTGTTTAATTCGTAATGTTTCGTTTTTTTCTAAAATTAGTTCGTTGGTATTGGCATCCACATTGGTATTGCTAATAGTTGTAAAAACATTAGAAGCCCCAACAAAATAGGAACCGTCGCCACTGAATGTTTCCCCATTGGCAAATAACCAAATACTCTTGCTGCTATTGCCATACCATTGTTTAATCCAAGAACCAGAAATGTAACGATTAACTTGCATATTTGCATTGTCATAAATAAAAACCTGAAGAGTTCCTTCAGACGCAATGCCTCCAAGTTTATGAACCGATTTACTTGAATTTATGCTTAAATCCTTTTTTTCTTGTGCCATTGCACCATTAATACTAATAAAAGTAATTATTAGTAATAAAAGTTTAAGTGTTTTCATCTTTTTATTTCTTTTGTTTGGAATAGTATCGCAAAATTGATAAAGTAAAATTATAACCAAATGCAAATAATTTATATAGTAGAATTTGTGAAATAGGTAAGTATAAATACTTAAGAAGTTTGTATAATGCAGCAGGGCTAAGCAATTATTTGCCTAGCCCTGCTGCATTATTTTATATTAAAGGAATATTAGTTTACAATGAGCTTTTTATTTACTATTTGATTATTAGAAATAATTTTAACCGTATATGCTCCCTTAGCCACATTGCTCATATCAATTGGAGTGTTTAAAACATCGTTTACTTTTTCTTTTTTAACAATTTTACCTTGTATATTGTAAATTTCTATTTCAGTATCTTTTGCTATTGAAGGAAAGATAATAGATACAATCCCTGAAGTTGGGTTTGGTTGTATGTTAATTGATGAGGTTTGGGTATAATTGTTAGTTCCAGTAAAGGTTGTAAAAGTTATTTCTATGGAATCAACATCCACACAACCATTGCTATTAGTAACTGTAACACTTATTTCGTGTGTTCCTAATCCCATTAAGGCAGCATCTATTGTTACAATTCTGCCGTTTAATGAAGCATCAGACCAAGTGTAATTACTTCCAGCTCCTGCATCTAAGGTGATGCTTTGGTTTTCTGATAGAATGGTGTCGTTTCCTAATTCTACATTTGGCAAACTATACACGCTTAAAACGGCAACATTAGAAATTGGATTTGGATAGCAAGCTCCACTTACTTCGCATTTGTATTCATAGCCATTCATATTGGTTGTTGCTGAGGAAATGTTTAATATATTTGAATTTGCGCCGCTATATATATTGTTATTATTGATGTTTATAAAACCAAAACCATCGTTTACTAACCATTGATAAGTAATTGCTGTACCAGTAGCTGTTATATTAAAACTTGTGTTTTCGCCTTCACAGATGTTTGAAGCAATCGGTTGTTCAATAATAGAAGTGGAATAAACGATTGTTAAAGAAGCGTCATCACTAACCACATTGCCAAAAGAATTGGTAACATTGCAACGATATTGATGATTATTTAAAGAATCTTCTATGCTTGATATATTTAGATTTGGAGTGTTTGTGCCGCTATAGATACCTCCAGATGACAAGTTGTTCCAGTCAGTGGTATATTCTTGCCATTGATAAGTATTAGCATTGTTTGCAGTTAAACTAAATGAGGCTGGCAATCCCATACATAAATTTTGGCTTGATGGTTGAGCTGTTATAGAAGGTAATTCAACAACCATAACATTGCAAAAATCACTAGCAGTTCCATTGCCATTTATAGCATTTAGCGTTACTTTTGCAGTGGTTTCTATTGGGGTGCCCTGAGGACAAGTTACAGTTAAATGTACTATTTGAGTTGCATTAGCTGGCAAAGTGAAAGTAGAGGATGGAGATGCCAATGCTACCGACCATCCTGCTAAATCAACTGTTTTTGTTAATGTAAGTGTGGTAGGATATGCTGTTCTGTTTTTAACTGTGAAATCAAGGTTTATTGATGCTCCTGGTTCTACCTGTGCTGAAATTGGTGCTGTAACTATTACATCTGTTATTGGAACAGAATTAAACTTTTCAATTGCTTGAATAGTCCATGTTTCACCTGCTGCAAGACTTGCTATACGATATTCTAAAGCCAACGCATTGTCTGTAGTTTCAGAAGTATCTATTAGATTTAATAATGCATTTGAAACAATACTTTGATAAACTGAAACGTAATATCTACTATCATAAGCATAAGGAATTGTAATGCCTTGCATTTCTAACTTTTGCATTTTATTACCTATTATTTTCTTAACACCAACTGCATTTTCTGTTGGTAACCAAAAACCTGGACCAAAATCATTTCCGCCCAAATAAGTATCGCCACCTGAAAACATCCGAAAATCATTAATTGTAGTATCAGATAAATTGGTAATGTCCCATTTGTAATAAACGATTGCTGAGTTAGCTGGGTAAAATGTAGTTTGTTTTATTCTGATTTTTCCAGCTTTTTCTAATATCAATTCATTGGTATTTGCATCCACTTTAGAATTGCTAACAGTTGTGAGCAATGTAGATGTTCCAGAATAGTAACCACCAACAGCTTTATAAGCAGTTCCACCAGCATATAGCCAAATGCTTTTGCTACTGGTACCATACCATTGATTTACCCATAAACCTGAAGCATATTTAAATACTTGCATGTTTGAATTGTCATACAAAACAACCTGAAGATTTCCTTCACTTGCAATACCTCCAAGTGATTGTGAAGATTTTTCTGAGTTTAGACAAATATCTTTTTTAACTTGTGCCATTGCACTATTGATGATTAAAAAAAGTATTAAAAAGAGGTATATTTTTATTGTTTTCATGGCGCTGAGTTTATAATGTTTCAATTCTTCTTTTTTTTATTGTTCAAAGTGTATTTTTAATGAAACAAAATTACTTGAAGAACGAAAGTTTACATACAGTAGTAATTATGAAATCAATAGGTATTTGTTCTTAAACTATCAATATTCACATTGTATATAGTAGGAATACCAATGAAAATGGTGGGGAAATGAAGTTTATCTCAATCAATATTAGTAAAACGGAGATAAACGAAAACTGCAAATAGCAGCTAGGTCATATCAAAATATAATAAAGAGAATTTTATACCGATTTGCATTTGTTGTTATAATTTTATTTTAAAATTATAATGAACCGCATTGGCATAATACTAAGTAAGTATTCTTTATCGAAAAATTCCTCTATGGGTGCATATAGTATTAGGAGAGAATTTTATTGGTCTTTTGTGCTTACCTCAACCAATTTAAAATTTTCGTATTTATAAATAGTGGTAAAATTGTTTTCTGCCCCATCATTATTAATTGATTTGCTAAATTTAAAATGGGTAGTAAGTCCTTTGTATTTAACGATTGTATCAGAGGCAATGCAATTTTCAAAATCTTTTCCGTAGGTTTTTAAAATGCTAAGGAAATAAAAAGCTTCATCAAAGCCTTGGAAAACATATTTATCGGGCTCAGAGTAATATTGTTCGCGGTATTTACGTAATAAATTATTAACATTAGGATTTTCGTAATCAATAAAACAAGTAGCAGTGAGATGCAACTTTAGTTTTTGTAAATAATCTGTTTCCACAATTTCAAATGAACGCCAATTAGGTGGTCCAAAAAGGATGATGTTGTATTTGTTGATTAATGCACTTAAATTTCTCACATAGTTCATCACAAACACTTCATTACTATTGAATGTAATAATAATGTTTTCTTTTTCTTCAGATAAGTATTGTTCAATACCAGCAATTCCTTCTTTACTATAATTAACTTCTTTATAAATTTTAACTTCGGCTTTATTCAATGTAAGAGAATCTAATATTTTTTTCAGCAAAACAACACTGGATAAGTCTTTTTCAATTCCGTTATGAACAATAATAATTTCAGAAGAAGGATAATTTTGCATTATGTAGTTTGCAGTACTTTCTAATTGTTTGTGTTGAGAAGGCATTACCTGAAACACATTGGCATTTGATATTAGTAGAGAATTATCAAATGAAAGAGGCGAAATGACATTAATATTTAAAGGTTTTGCATAAGTAACCGTCTTTTTTAACGGTTCATGAAAGAAAGGACCAATGATTAAATCCATTGTCTTTATTTCTGGTTTTTCTAATATCGTTGCGAGTTTGTTGGTATCTTTTTCAACATCATATACATAAAGATTTACTGACATACCAATTTGTTGAAGAGAATCTAATGCTAATAGCACACCTTCATAAAAAGGAATAAATGTAAATGATTTATTTTTCTTATATTTTTCAACTACTTTAATCTCTCTTAAATCGAGTTTATTAATATCTTCGAGATATAAAGGAATCATTAAGGCAACATTAAATGAAGTTTTGTTGGTAATAGGGCTACAAGGTTTTTCATTCGTAACAGTTTGTTTATTGCCGTTTGGTTTTATGTTGTTATTTTGGATGTTTTTAGTTGTTTTTTCGGGTATTATAATAATTTGCCCTTCTTTCAATCCATTAGATAATTCTGGATTGGCTTTAACCAAATCATAAACTTCCAGATTATATTGTTTTGCAATAGCATACAAAGTTTCTTTGGCATCTGTCTTGTGAAATATTGTTTCCTTTTTATCACCCAAGATAGGGATATTAAGTATCTGGTCTGTTTTAATGCCTTGTTTTGCTTCAGGATTGAGAGCAAGAATGGTGTCAATAGTAACTTCATAAGATTTAGCAATGGCATATAAGGTTTGTTTTTTTAAAACAGTATGCAGATAGAACTTTTTTCCGTTAATGATTTCAACTTTATCGGATTTGTTTTTTAATGTATTATCTTGAGCCTGTAAGTTGAGGGAGCAAGCATTAAAGAATATAATAAAAACAAAAAAACGTATTGCCTTTTTCATAAATTGAAGATAAAGGTTAAAAAATATATTTTATTCCCACTCAATAGTTGCAGGTGGTTTAGAGCTAATATCATAAACTACTCGGTTGATACCTTTTACTTTGTTAATTACTTCGTTAGAAATCAATGAAAGAAAGTCGTAAGGAAGATGCGACCAATCTGCAGTCATTCCATCTGTGGATGAAACAGCTCTTAAACAAACTACATTGTCATAAGTACGTTCATCTCCCATAACTCCAACCGATTGAACGGGCAAAAGAATTGCTGCTGCCTGCCAAACTTCATGGTAAAGATTTGCTTTTTTAAGTCCATCAATAAAAATTGCGTCCACCTTTTGCAAAAGAGTAACTTTTTCGGGTGTAATATCGCCTAAAATGCGAATTGCTAAACCAGGTCCAGGAAAAGGGTGCCTTCCAATCAAATCGTTGCTTATACCAAGGGCTTTCCCTATCTTTCTCACTTCATCTTTAAACAAAGTATTTAGAGGTTCAACTATTTTGAGCTTCATAAAGTCGGGTAACCCACCTACATTATGATGCGATTTAATTTTTGCAGAGGGACCATTTACTGAAACAGATTCAATCACATCAGGATAAATGGTGCCTTGGGCAAGCCATTTTACATTTTCTATTTGGTGGGCTTCTTTGTCAAAAACATCAATAAAAGTTTTCCCAATGGCTTTTCTTTTTTCTTCGGGCTCAGTTATTCCCTTTAATGCAGCATAAAAAAGAGCTTTTGCATCAATACCAATTACATTTAAACCAAAGTCTTTATATGAATGAAGCACGTTTTCAAACTCATCTTTTCTTAATAACCCATTATCAACGAATATGCAGTATAAGTTTTTTCCTATTGCTTTGTGAAGCAACATTCCTGCAACAGTAGAATCTACACCACCCGATAACCCAAGTACCACTTTGTCGTTACCAATTTTTTCTTTTAAATTTCGAATAGTAGAATCGATAAAAGAATCGGGTGTCCAGTTTTGAGAACAACCACAAATATGAACTACAAAGTTTTTTAATATAGACAAGCCATCAGTAGTATGATAAACTTCGGGATGAAATTGTATGGCATACGTATTTTCATTGGTAACTTTATAACCAGCAACTTTAACGTCTTTGGTGCTTGCGATTACTTCAAAATTAGAAGGTAATTCGGCAATAGTATCGCCATGCGACATCCAAACTTGTGAATTGTCCGAAATGTTTAATAATAAATCAGAAGTTTTGTTGATAAAAGATAGATTCGCTCTTCCATATTCTCTTATTTTAGAGGGCAAAACATTACCACCGCTTGATTGAGCAATGAACTGTGCTCCGTAACACACTCCTAATAATGGAATAGTTCCTTTGATATTTGTTAAATCAGGAGAGGGTGCGTTTTCGTCTCTCACAGAAAAAGGACTTCCTGAAAGAATAACACCTTTAATTTCGTTTAGTGCTTTAGGAACTTTGTTATATGGAATAATTTCACAATATACATTAAGCTCTCTTACTCTACGGGCAATCAATTGCGTATATTGAGAACCAAAGTCAAGAATTAAAATTTTTTCCATATTGCAAAGATATGATATTTATCAGGTTGTCAAATAAAAAAACGAGTTCTAAAATGAAAACTTTTTAAAGGTTATAATAGGTATTTAATCAAAAAACCACCCAGCAAAAACAGGTGGTTCTTTAATTTTAATAAAATAAATATCTATTTTAATTTTGCAAGTATTTCTGGAATGCGTTTTACCATTGCCATTTCTTTCATTTTTTCGCGAGCTTCGCGGCAAGGTGAACCAAAATATACTTTTCCTCCTTTTAATGTTTTGCCAACTCCTGATTGTGCTAATACAATGGCACCTTTCCCTATTGTTAAATCTTTTTGAACGCCAACTTGACCCCAAAGAATTACATCATCTTCAATAGTTGTAACTCCTGCAATGCCAACTTGCGATGCAAATAAACAGTTTTTGCCAATCACCGTATCGTGACCAATCTGAATATGATTATCCATTTTAGTTCCTTTTCCGATTCTTGTATCTCCAGAAACTCCTTTATCAATGGTGCAATTACATCCTATTTCTACATTATCTTCTATAACAACCCTGCCACAAGATTCCATTTTATCGTATCCTTCGGGGCGACGTTTGTAGTAGAAAGCATCTCCACCAATTGTCGTGTTGCAATTGATAATAACATTATCACCTAAAACGCAATGATCGTAAATGCTAACATTTGCCTGAATTAAACAATTTTTACCAATTTTTACGTGATTACCCACAAATGCACCTGGTTGAATAATTGTTCCTTCGCCAATGATAGCAGAGGGACTAATTGCCTGAGTGCATTTTTCAAAAGGTCTAAATTTTTTAACTAAAGCAACATAGTCTCTAAAAGGGTCGTCTGAGAATATCAAAGCTTTGCCAGCAGGACAAGGAAGTTTTTTGTTGAGTAGAATGGTTGTTGCTTTAGAATTAAGCGCTTTATCGTAATACTTAGGTAGATCCACAAATGTTAAATCACCTTTTACAACCATGTGTATTTCGTTGATGCCACTTACAATAAAATCAGGAGCACCTTCAAATTCAGCATTTATAATAGCTGCAATATCTTTTAATTTATAAACAGGATTTATTTCCATTATTTTTTAAGTATTTAAATCATTTTTTTTATTTCACTTCTAACTTCCAACTTCCGTCTTCCAACTTCCGTCTCTTATTTATCTGACTCTTTCGTGATATCCACCAACACGGGTATCAACTTTTATTTTATCGCCTACATTCACAAATAATGGAATATTTATATTGGCTCCAGTTTCAACTTTAGCTGGTTTAAGAGCATTGGTGGCAGTATCACCTTTCACACCTGGCTCAGAATAAGTAACTTCTAATTCAACAAATGCTGGAAGTTCGCAAGATAAAGGGGTTTCTGTATCTGCATGAAAAACTATTTCAACGCCTTGTCCTTCTTTTAAAAATTGAGGTGCATTGATGATTGCTTCTTCAATAGAAACTTGTTCAAAAGTTTCGGTATGCATAAAGTTATAGCCATTTTCATCTTTATAAAGAAACTGATAAGGACGACGTTCAACCCTTGCAACATCTATTTTAACACCAGAAGTAAATGTATTAGGAATTACTCTGCCTGTTTTAAGGTTTTTTAGTTTCGTTCTAACAAATGCGGGACCTTTACCAGGTTTCACGTGCTGAAATTCCACTATCATATATAAATCTTTGTTAAATTCAATACATAAGCCATTTCTGAAATCTGCGGTAGTAGCCATAAATGCTTTTTTAATTTAGTTTACATTAAATTTTGGGCAAAAGTACATTTTTTTTCTAAATGGGAAACCAACCAATTGAAAAATTATCATTTAAAGTGTAATTTGTTGTATCTTTACAGGGTCATAAAGCATCATTCCTATGAAAAATTTATTAATTATTGCAACAGCAACTTT
>Ga0066635_10000545_pt1 | contig 11203 bp, 9 predicted proteins | sample CryGeyCG2014_300_2_FD_59503 | JGI IMG/M metagenome (GOLD analysis project Ga0066635, IMG submission 59503) | Groundwater microbial communities from aquifer - Crystal Geyser CG06_land_8/20/14_3.00 | ecosystem: Environmental > Aquatic > Deep subsurface > Groundwater | place: USA: Utah: Grand...
CTACATCAAATTCATTCAATCTGAATATCAACAAATTAATAAAATATAAACACATGAAAATATCATAAAATATCAGCGTTTATCAGCGTCAAAGAAAATAAATACGGTTGTAATATCAGGTATTACATTAACAACCAATATATCGCGAAATAACCAAACGTTGAATTTCTGAAGTTCCTTCGCCAATTTGTAAAAGCCTTTGGTCGCGGTAAAATCTTTCAACATCGTAGTCTTTCATTAATCCGTAACCACCGTGAATTTGAACAGCTTCGTCGGCAACAAATTTTGCGACTTCCGAACAATAAAGTTTAGACATTGCAGCTTCTTTTGCAAAAGGTTTATTGTTTTCCTTAAGCCAGCAAGTTTTATAAAGCAGGTTTCGGGCAAGCTCAATTTTTAAATCCATATCTGCTAATTTAAAAGATATTACCTGTTGTTTGCAAATTGGTTTACCAAACTGAACTCTTTCCTGCGAATATTTTAAAGCTATTTCAAAAGCTCCTTGTGCAAGCCCAAGCCCCATAGCACCTATCGAAAGTCTTCCGCAATCAAGTGTACTGAGCATTATTTTTGAACCATCGCCGCGTTTACCAATCAGATTAGATTCCGGAACTTTGCAGTCGTCAAAATATAATTCGGCAGTATTTGATGCTCTCCACATCAATTTATTGTGCATTGTTTTTTGAGTAAAGCCGGGCGTATCGTTTTCTACTATTATTGCTGAAAATTCTTTTTTCCCGTTTATCCCGCCGGAGACTGCCTGAACGATAGAGCCAAGTGTTATTTCAGATGAAGCATTGGTAATAAATATTTTGGAACCATTAATAATCCATTTCCCATCAACGAGTTTAGCTGTTGTTTTTGAATTTCGGGAATCGGAACCGGCTTCAGGCTCGGTTAATCCAAAGCCAAATATTTTTTGTCCCGAACAAAGTTGAGGTAAATATTTTTCCCTTTGTTCTTCGTTGCCATAATAGTATATAGGATTTATTCCTAACGAATTTCCTGCTGCAATAGTTGCAGCATGGGAACCATCAACTCTTGCCAATTCTTCAACGGCAATAATGTACGATAAATAATCCAATCCTTGTCCACCGTATTTTTCCGGCACTAACATTCCAAATAAACCAATATCGCCCATTTTATGGGTTAGCTCAACCGAAAATTGTTGCTTTTCGTCAAGTTCTTTAGCAACAGGTTTAATTTCTCTTTCAGCAAAATCGCGTATCGATTCTCTTATAAGATTATGTTGTTCATTCAATAATGGGTGTTCCATCGCTTAAAAATATTTATTTTTTTTTACCCTTAAAAATAATAAAATTATCTGGAATAATAAAAATTTTGAACTGAAAATACGTGATTCTCCGTATGATTTATAATATTAAAATTCAGCATTACTACTGCTGAGTAATATTGCGGCAATTTAATTTTTAAACCTAACAGGTTTTAGAAACCTGTGAAGGGTGGATTGAAAAATTGTTTTCTATGTTTCATTTTTAAATTGTTACAACAGTAGTTACCATATTTTTAATTATTTCATCTGCAAATTCAGAAGTTTTTAGTTTGGTAGCGCCTTCCATCTGGCGATGAAAATCGTAAGTAACTCTTTTAGATAGAATAGATTTTTCGAGACCTTTTAAAATAACATCTGAAACTTCATTCCATCCAAGGTATTTAAACATTAATGTTCCCGAAAGAATTAACGAACCGGGGTTTACCATATCCATGTTGGCATATTTTGGTGCTGTTCCGTGTGTCGCCTCAAAAATTGCATGACCGGTTTCGTAGTTAATATTTGCGCCTGGAGCAATTCCTATTCCTCCAACTTGTGCGGCAAGGGCATCAGATAAAAAGTCGCCAATTAAATTGGGAGTAGCAATTACATCAAATTCATTTGCACGTGTAAGTACCTGCTGTAATGCAATATCGGCAATAGCATCTTTTAACAACAGTTTGGTTTTCCATTGGTCTTTTCCGTGAGTTGGCATCAATTTAAGAGTTTGTTCTACTTCTGCCTTTATAGAATTTTGCAGATTTTTGTTCATCAGGTCAAATCCGGGAGCGATGAGTTTTGCGTTTTCTTCGATGGTTATATTTGGGTTTTTGTCTTTATTTCCTATTATCCAACTTTCACGTTCAGTTACAACAAGATTTCTGAATGCACTTACACCAGTCTCGTAGCCCCATGTTTTAAACGCTCCCTCGGTAAACTTCATAATATTTCCTTTATGAACAAAGGTTACGGATTTTCTTTTGTTATCGAGAGCGTATTTAATGGCAGCGTGTGCAAGCCGTTTAGAACCTTCTTCGGAAATTGGTTTTATCCCGATGGCTGAACTTTCGGGGAAACGGATTTTTTTAACTCCCATTTCTGTTAATAAAAATTTCATTATTTTTTTTACTTCCGGAGTACCATTAGCCCACTCTATTCCCGCATAAATATCTTCGGTATTTTCACGGAAAATAACCATATCAACCTTTTCGGGATGTTTTACCGGGCTTGGTACACCTGTAAAATAACGTACCGGGCGAAGGCAAACGAATAAATCTAACTTCTGGCGTAATGCTACATTTAAAGAAGTAATACCGCCACCAATAGGGGTTGTAAGAGGTCCTTTAATGCCAACCAAGTACTCTTTAAAACTGTTAAGCGTTTCATCGGGCAACCATGAGCCTGTTTTAATAAATGCTTTTTCGCCGGCAAGCACTTCTTTCCATACAACTTTTCTTTTACCGTTGTATATTTTTTGAACTGCAGCGTCAAATACTTTTTTAGAAGCTTTCCAAATATCGGGCCCCGTGCCATCGCCTTCAATAAAAGGAATAATAGGGTCGTTTGGAACCTGTAACTTGCGATTTTTAATCGTTATTTTACTTCCTGTCATAATAAAAATTTTTAAAGGTTATTTTAAATTAAACTGATACTTTATTTTGTTCCGAAATCAGGTTTAATGCACTTCCTGCTTTAAACCAACTTATTTGAATATCATTATAAGTATGTGCCGCTTCAAAATCTTCTTTAGTCCCATCTGCGTGATGTAATACAATTAAAAGATTTTTTCCGGGAGCAAACTTATGTAAACCAAGGATATCAATTTTATCATTTTCCTGAATTTTGTCGTAATCGGCTTTATTAACAAAGGTTAATGCCAACATCCCCTGTTTTTTAAGATTGGTTTCGTGAATGCGGGCAAAAGATTTTACCAGTACCGCTTTTACATTTAAAAAACGTGGTTCCATTGCAGCATGTTCGCGTGATGAACCTTCACCATAATTTTCGTCGCCAACAACTATTGAGCCTGTTCCCTGCGATTTATAATATTTTGCAACTTTTGGCACTTCGTTATATTCGTTCGTTAAAAGGTTTTTTACACTGTTTGTTTTTCCATTAAAAGCATTTACCGCACCTATTAGCATATTGTTAGAAATGTTTTCGAGATGACCGCGATATAAGAGCCATGGACCAGCCATAGAAATATGGTCGGTTGTACATTTCCCCTTCGCTTTTATCAGTAATGGTAATTCTTTGAAATTATTTCCGTCCCATTTTTTAAATGGTTTTAAAAGTTGTAATCTGTCCGATTTTTCGTCAACTTTTATTACAACCGATGAACCGTCTTTTGCGGGGGTTTGATAGCAACCTTTTATCGCTTCAAATCCTTTTGGCGGAAGTTCTAACCCTTTTGGCGGAGTGAGTTTAACGGGTTTGTTATTTTCGTTTAAAAGAGTATCGGTAATAGGGTTAAAAGTTAAATCACCGGCAATTGCCAACGCAGTAACCATTTCAGGTGAAGCTACAAAAGCGTAAGTATTGGGATTACCATCTGCGCGTTTAGAAAAATTTCTGTTAAAGGAATGAACTATGGTATTTTTTTTGCCTTCATTAGCTCCTGCTCTATCCCACTGTCCAATGCATGGACCACAGGCATTTGCAAAAACTTTTCCTCCAATTGTGTCAAAAATTTTGATGAAACCGTCGCGTTTTATAAGATAATGAATTTGTTGGGAGCCTGGGGTAATGGTAAATTCGGCTTTTACTTTAATATTTTTTTCTGATGCTTGCTTTGCAATTGAAGCAGAACGTGAAATATCTTCATAAGAAGAATTTGTACAAGAGCCAATTAAACCTACCTCAACTTTTGTGGGCCAACCGTTTTTGGCAGCTTCTTCTTTCATTTTTGAAACAGGAGTAGCTTTATCGGGAGTAAATGGTCCATTAAGATATGGTTCTAATTCGGAAAGATTAATTTCTAAAAATTCATCGAAATATTTTTTTGGATTGGCGTAAACTTCCGCATCGCCGGTTAAGTCGGCGTTTATATTATTTGCAAGGTCGGCGACTTCGTTTCTACCTGTAGCGCGTAAAAAACGTTCCATTGATTTGTCGTAACCAAAAGTAGAACAAGTTGCGCCTATTTCGGCGCCCATATTACAAATTGTAGCTTTTCCGGTACAGGATAGTGATTTTGCACCTTCGCCAAAATATTCTACTACACAACCGGTTCCACCTTTAACGGTTAGTATTCCGGCAACTTTTAAAATAATGTCTTTTGCAGAAACCCAACCATTTAGTTTTCCGGTTAATTTTATTCCAATCAATTTTGGAAATTTAAGTTCCCAAGCCATCCCTGCCATAACGTCAACTGCATCGGCACCGCCAACGCCAATGGCAATCATGCCTAATCCGCCTGCGTTTACAGTGTGCGAGTCGGTTCCAATCATCATTCCACCGGGGAAAGCATAATTTTCAAGAATTACCTGATGAATAATTCCGGCTCCCGGGTTCCAGAAGTCTATACCATATTTATTACTTACTGAACTTAAAAAATTATAAACTTCACGATTTGTGATGTTTGCCCGAGCTAAATCAGTTTCTGCTTCAATTTTTGCCTGAATTAAATGGTCGGCATGAACCGACGAAGGCACTGCTGTTTTTAGTTTTCCCGCCATCATAAATTGCAAAAGAGCCATTTGTGCAGTGGCATCCTGCATTGCAACCCGGTCAGGTGCAAAATTTACATAATCCTTACCTCGAGTAAAGACTTGTTTCGCTTCATTATCAAATAAATGGGCATAAAGAATTTTTTCTGCAAGTGTTAAAGGTTTGTTTACAATATTTCTTGTATTAACAACCTTTTGGCTAAAGCCTTCATACACTTTTTTAATCATTTCGATGTTAAAAATCATAATAAAAGTTTATAATTAAATATTCTCATCCCGGTTTATTCAGGATTTGTAATTTTTCGGTTTCAAAATTAATAAAAAAATTAAAATGGCAAATTAAAACTTATTATGTTTAATAACATATATTTGTCTGCTATTTTTAGCATTTAAAAAAATGTCATTAAAAATAGCCTTAAATCCTATAGTTTGGCGTAATTACGAATGAAATGAAGCAACCTGTTGATTTTTAGCATGAGATTGCTTCGGGCTTCACAACCTTGCAATGGCGTATATTTGTGTTACTTATGCAATTGCTTGTGAATTTTAGGTTTATTAAAAAAATATGACAATAAACATTTTTTGGTTATTTGATTTTTTGATACTTTTGAAACCAATAAAACCATAAAAAAATAATAGAATAATGAATGTTCCTGAAAATTTAAAGTACACCAAAGAACACGAATGGATTCGTGTTGAGGGCAACAATGCTTTTGTTGGTATAACCGATTTTGCACAAAGCGAATTGGGCGATATTGTATTTATTGAAATAGAAACCGTTGGCGAAACTCTTTCAAAAGGTGAAACTTTTGGAACTATTGAAGCTGTAAAAACTGTTTCCGATTCATACATGCCGGCATCGGGCAAGGTTATCGAAAAAAACACGAAATTAGAATCGTCGCCCGAGCTTATTAATAAAGACCCGTATAACGATGGCTGGATGATTAAAATTGAACTTGCAAATCCTTCGGAAATTGCCACACTGCTTACTGCTGAACAGTATAAGGCTCAAATCGGATAAAATTATACTGCGAAAAGGATAAATTTGTACTTCAAATACAAATCACCCGACAGGTAACGAAGCACCTGTTGGGTATGAAATTAGATTCACAATCTGAATATACAACCTGACAGGAACTTTGTAACCTGTCAGGTTGTGGACAAAAAAATGGCTACCACATATACATACTCGGCTTTTGGTATAAATATTTCATCTGAAATTAAAATTCCCGAGTTTTTACCTTCATCTGGCGATATTCAGGTTACTGTTTCTTATGGTGAAGTACCCAAAAAACTTGATGAAAAAATAATAAATGGATTTCGATTTCAAATATCTGCAGATGAATTTATTATTAGGTATAAACCGTGGGCGGCATTTTATGTTTGCAACGGAAATAAAATTATTATTCAACCTGAAAAAGATGCCGACGAAAACGACATAAAAACATTTTTAATAAGTTCGGTTATAGTTATGCTTTTGCATCAGCGGGGGTTGTTACCCTTACATGCAAGCGGAATTAAAGTTGACAATAAAGCCGTGCTTTTTGCTGCAAATGCCGGAGTTGGTAAATCAACAATTGCACTTGATTTAAATCGTAAATATGGATATCCGCTTATTGCAGACGATGTTACGGTTGTGTCGGCAATAAATAATTTGCCTGTAGTTTATTCTTCTTTCCCATCGGCGAAGTTGTGGCAGGATAGTATTGAAATGCTTGGATTGTTGAACAAAGATTTACCTTTTATCAGAAAAGATGTGTTTAAATATCGTTTTGATAACCGTCCTGCATTTTTTAGCGGAATTCTTGAACCGCTATTAATATTTGTTATCGAAAATGGCGATAAAGAAAATATTGAAATTCAAGAAATAAAGGGTGTTGATAAATTTAATGTTTTACGTCAGCATATTTTCAGGGCAAAGATGATTAATGAAATTTATGCTGTTGAGCATTTCAAAATATTGACGCAGTTGTTAAAGTCAGTTTCCTGCTTTAAAATTTTGAAGCATAATAACAGCAATACACTTAATGAGCTTTCTGTAACAATTCAGGATACTATTAAACAGTGGTAAAAATGAAAAAAAACATTGTTTGGTTAGCTTCTTACCCAAAATCGGGAAATACCTGGTGCCGTGTGTTTTTAGCTAATTATTTAAGTAAAAGCGATGAACCTGTTAACATTAATCACTTAAATATTGGTGCAATTTTTAGCAGTCGTCAAATTATTGAAGATAACACAGGTTTTGATATTTCAGAATTAACCGCCGACGAATGTGATGAATTACGAAGTTTTGCTTTCGAAAAATGGGCAGAAAATTACGACGAAAACGCATTTGTAAAAACCCACGATGCCTTTGTTACTTTGCCATCGGGTGAAAACATGTTTCCGGTAAGAAAAACAAAGGCTGCTGTTTATTTTATTCGCAATCCGTTAGATGTGGCTGTTTCGTTTGCTAACCATCTTGGAACAGACCCCGAAAAAGCCGCCGAAAAAATGTGCGAAAATAAATTTTGTCTTGCCGCAAGTAAAAAAAAGTATAATCAACAAATTCGGCAGAGGTTGCTTTCGTGGAGCGGGCATGTGCAAAGCTGGACCACGCAAAATAATTTTCCTGTTTTGGTTGTGCGGTACGAAAATATACTCGAAAATTCTGAACGGGAATTTCAATCAATTTTACAGTTTCTGAATATTCCTTATAATTCTGAAAATTTCATAAAAGCATTGAAATACAGTAATTTTGAAAACATGAAAAAAGCCGAACAGGAAACAGGATTTAAAGAAAAATCACCTGCCTGCAAAACTTTTTTTAAAGTTGGTAAAAGCGGTTATTATAAAAACATTTTATCCGAAAATTTAATTCAGAAAATTATTAACGAACATTTTGCCTGTATGAAAAAATATCACTATCTTTCAAATTCCGGTGAACTAATTATTTAGAATATGATAAATGATAAAATAAAGTTTGTTCGAAATAAGCGATTGCTCGCAAGTCGTATGGATGACGAAATTGTAATGATGCACCCCGAAAGCGGAAAATATTTTGCACTAAATCCGGTAGCCGCACGAATATGGGAATTATTAGAAACACCTCATAATCTGCAGGAAATTGTGTCAAAACTTTTGACCGAATTTGATGTAACACCCGAAACCTGTAAAGCACAGGTATCTGATTTTTTAGAAAATATTTCAGAAAAAAAACTCATTGACAAAAGCGAATGAAGTATGCAATTTACAAAGTTTTTAAAGTTTCACCTTTAGAGCGAAATTTCTTTTTTAATGCCTTTTTTACATCTTTTTTTATAAGAATAAAGTTGATATTTGTGCCTTTTAGTAAGTATTCAAAAAAAATTGGGACTTTAAATGTTTTGCCCGAAAAAACAATTGATTTTGATGAGGTGTTAGTTGCAAACATTAAGCAAGCCATAAGGCGTAGTGTAAAGTATTCGTTATGGCGAAACAAATGTCTGGAGCAATCGGTTACTGCAAAAAAAATGTTACAAAAACGTAATGTATCATCAACTATATATTTTGGCGTAAGAAAAAACGATGATAAACTTGAAGCTCATGCCTGGGTAAAAATAGGCGATACTTTTGTAATTGGTGAAAAAAATCATGATGCATTTACTGTTGTAGCCTTTTATACATAACTTGCATAAAGCAGAAAAAAAATCAATATAAAAAATAAGTTACTATATTTTCCCTTGAGAGAAAAAAGCCCTTCGGAGAAACGGGAAAACGAAGACGGGGGGAAACGGAGACGGGGAGAAATGGAGAAATGGGAAAAGTGTGTAAAGCATCTATAAAAGCCGTAATGGAAATTTTTGAAATGACAAAGAAATTTCCTGCTGAAGAAAAATATTCTCTATCCGACCAGATACGGAGATCATCTTGTTCTGTTTGTGCCAACATTGGTGAATAATGGCGAAAACGTAGATATAAAACGGCTTTTATAGCCAAATTGAGCGATTCAGAAACAGAATCTTGCGAAACTCAAATTTGGTTGGAAATAGATTGTCTTTGTATATATATATTTCACAAAATCAGTTTCAAAAACTTAATAGTGATTATGAAAATATTTCAGGTCAAATAGTAAAAATGATTGATTGAGCGGATAAGTGGTTGATTCGGTAAAAATTCCACATATCTCCCTTTCTCCGTTTCTCTATTATGAAAGGAAGAAACCTGAAATATAGTGACAACATAACCGGTAAAGTCGTACAATAAGCGCCTAACAAAGTGTCAGTAATATTCGGGATAATAAAAAAAGAAAATCATCTTGTAGAAATGCAGGAAATAGAGGAAATGTATGCTTCTGTAAAGTTTTTTCCATACGATAATTATGCACTTTGGAATGAAAATAATGTTGGGTTTGGCTGGGTTCAGCTTTACGATACTCCCGAATCGGTTTACGATAAGCAACCAAGAGATTTTGGCAATAGTAATTATACAATAGTTGGCAAAGCCCGCCTTGATAACCGAATAGAACTATGCGATATTTTCAAAATTTCTGCTGATGAAAGAACAACTTTTCCCGATACAAAATTACTTGCATTGGCTTATGAAAAATGGGGTAATGAATGTACAAAAAAACTTTTTGGCGACTGGAGTTTTGCAGTTTGGGACAGAAATGAAAAACAGCTTTTTCTGGCTCGCGACCATCATGGTGTCACTTCCATTTATTATACTGTAAACGAAAATTTTATAGCTTTTGCAAGCAATATAAATGTTTTGCTTTCAATATCCAATGTTTCGCATGAAATAAATAAAGTTCAGATAGCCCAGCTTTTAGTTGGCTGGCATGGATATGCTGAAGAAACGGCTTACAAAAACATTTACAGAATTCCGCCTGCACATCGGGCTGTTTATAAAAAAGGAAAATTATCTCTGTCAAAATACTGGTGGTTGGAGGAAGTATCTGATATACGTTTTAAAAATGATGATGATTATGTTGAAGCATTTAACGAACTTTTTGTGAGCGCTGTAAAATCCCGGTTAAGAAGTTATCGTTCTGTGGCTTCTATGCTTAGCAGCGGACTCGATTCAACTTCTGTTACAGCTTTAGCGGCAATTGAACTTTTAAAAGAAGGAAAAAATATAAAAGCCTATACATCGGTACCTCTTTTTAATACTAATGGTTTGCTAAAACCCTCACAATATGGCGACGAATCGGAACTTGCAAGCCTTGTTGCCAAAATGTATACAAACATTGAGCATATACTTGTAAAATCTGAAAATAGAAATCCATTGCAAGGTGTTTTAAAATCGCTGCAAATACATAAAACGCCGATTCGCAACAGTTCCAACCTTTTTTGGATTTTATCGATAAATGAACTCGCAAAGCAAAACGGAGCAGGAACATTGCTAAATGGACAAGCGGGAAATTTTACTATTTCATGGCCATTTAAAGGTTATTACTTAAATATGATACAACCTGGAATAAAGCCATTTTTAAGAAAACAAACACCATATTTTTTAATGCGATTTTGGTATGATATTAAAAAAGGGACTAAGCCATTTATGCAATATTCCTTTATCAATCGTCAATTTGCCACTGATATAAATTTACCTGGGAGAATGAATAAAGCAGGATACGACCCTCATTTTATTACAAAATCATCGCTTCGCAAAACCAGGATGCAAGTAATAAATGTAAATATGGCACAAGGGGCATCAATTGCCCAGGAAAACGGCGATGCATTCGGAATAAATATTTATGCCCCTACAATTGATATAAAACTTCTTGAATATTGTACTGCCATTCCTGACGAACAATTTGTAAAAAAAGGTTTTGACAGGTATCTTATCCGCAGGGCGATGAAAAACAAATTACCCGATGCTGTGCTGCAAAATCAAAGAAAGGGATTACAATCGGCTGATTTAGTTTTAAGAATTAAAGAAAATATAAACGATTATGAAGAAATTATTAAAGCAATAAGCGAGTCGGAAATATGCCGTCAATTAATTGATGTTCAAAAATTAAACGATATTTATTTTCAAATAAAATCTACTTCCGATATAAAAAAATTACAATCCGGTTCAGGATTTTTGCGTGGAATAAATGTGGGATTGTTTCTTCTTAAAAATGCGTAACATCAGTTAGTAACCTAAAACCAACACTCCATCACAGTCATTGCGAACTGAAGGGTTAGCTTGTGCGAAAGAGTGAAGCAATCTTCTCTACACTCATACTCACCACCCTTTTTGTCATTTCGACGAAGGATTGAGGAGAAATCTGCACTACACCCAACTCCAACACCGTTAT
>Ga0066635_10000548_pt1 | contig 11195 bp, 9 predicted proteins | sample CryGeyCG2014_300_2_FD_59503 | JGI IMG/M metagenome (GOLD analysis project Ga0066635, IMG submission 59503) | Groundwater microbial communities from aquifer - Crystal Geyser CG06_land_8/20/14_3.00 | ecosystem: Environmental > Aquatic > Deep subsurface > Groundwater | place: USA: Utah: Grand...
TCCCATGACCCCGGCAATGGCCCCGCTGGCACCGATGGTCGGCATTGGGGAATGAAAATTCAAAACCAGATGAAACAGGCCGGAAGCCAGTCCGCAGAACAGGTAAAAAATCAAATAATAGAACGACCCCAGCCGGTCTTCCACGTTATCGCCGAAAATATAGAGCATCCACATGTTTCCCAGAATATGCATAATACTGCCATGAAGAAACATGAATGATATCAAAGAAAATAGCTGCTGAATTAAAGTAAAATGTGAAGAAATATACGGGGTGGAAAACCGGGCCGGGACCAGACCATAGGTGTAGATAAACCGCTCCAAGCCCGGCCCCTGAGACATCTGGATGAAAAATATAAAAATATTGATACCGATAAGGCTCAGGTTCACCACCGGATAATTCCGGGACCGAACCGTGTCTCGAATGGGAATCATGGGGCGGGTGCGATCCGCATGCTGATATCCACAAACCCGGCCGCATGGATGAGCGCCCCGACAGAAATGATATCCACGCCCGTGTCCGCCAGACGTTTCAGATCACTCCGGGCCACCCGGCCGGAAACTTCGATCAGGGCACGTCCGCCTATCTGTTTCACCGCCTCGCGGATTTCCTCAAGCCCCATATTGTCGAGCATGATAACATCGGCCCCGGCCGCCAGAGCCTGATGGACTTCCGCAATAGTCGATGTTTCCACTTCGATTTTAACGAGATGCGACACCTGGTTCCGGATATGGGCCACGGCCGCCGGGATGCCGCCGAACGCCGCAATATGATTGTCCTTGATCAGGACCCCGTCATAGAGTCCCATGCGGTGATTATACGCGCCGCCGACCCGGACTGCGTACTTGTCCAGCTCCCGCCATCCCGGAACGGTTTTGCGGGTATCCACCAGCCGAACCGACGGACGGTCCGGCGCGTCTCCCAATTCCTTCACATAGGTGCGCACGTTGGTGGCGATGCCGGACAGGCGCTGGAGAAAATTTAAGGCCGTGCGTTCGCCGATCAAAAGGGTACGCAGACTGCCGGAAACTTTCGCGATCACCGTGCCCGGCGCAATCCAATCGCCATCGCAAAATTCAGAAACAAACGCCGCCGCCGGCTCAAATTTTTCAAACACCCGCGCGGCGACTTCAAGCCCGGCGATAACAATCGGCTCTTTGGCGACAATTTCCCCTCTCCCCTTGGCCCCGGGATTCGGAAGATGCTCCGTGGTGATGTCGCCGGAGCCCACATCCTCGGCAATGGCAAGATCAATCAGATGGTCCGTATGGACGGACAGCACCCTGCTTTTCCATGCATTCATAGATTACTCGCTCTGGATGGATTGAATTCGTTTCAGGTTGACGGCCAGTTTTTCTTTTTTTTCCACATTTTCCGCAAACTGGTCTTTTGTCTTTTCCACCACCGGGGCCGGAGCCTGATTCACAAACCCGGGATTGCTCAACTTCCGGTTCAGCTTGTCGATTTCCACGTCAATTTTTGAAATTTCTTTTTCAAGACGCCCCGCTTCAGCGCCGAAATCAATAATGCCTTTTAAAAATACGGAAACCACGGCTTGATCCACAATGGCCGTGGCGGTCCCTTTAGGTTTTTCCCCGACGGTTTCAATGCGCAGTTCTTCGAGTCTCGCGAGGTTGATGATAAATTCCTGGTTTTCCGTCAAGATATTTTTTGTGGGGTCATCCAATGATTGAATCAGAACCGAAAGAACCCGGGAGGGCGAAATGTTCATTTCGCCCCGGATGTTGCGGATGCTGTTGATAACAGCCATAATCAGGGACATTTCAGTGACCGCCGCCGGATCAAGCGCCATCTCTTTAAATTCCGACGCATCCGAGGGGAAAGCCGCTTTCATAATCGACCCTTCTGTGCCCGGCAGCGTGTGCCAGATTTCCTCGGTGACAAAGGGAGTGATGGGATACAGTAGAATCAGGGTATCATGCAGTACCCGCCACAGGACTTTTTTCGATGATGCCTGTTCCCCGGCGCCTTTATTTCCGTAAAGAGCGGGTTTAATGAATTCCAGATACCAGTCACAGAACTCATGCCAGACAAACTGATAGAGCGCGCCGGCCGCGTCGTTAAATCGATAGGTATCCAGAGCGCCCGCCGTGTCTCTGGTGACGGTTTTCAGGCGGTCGAGAATCCACCGGTCCGGAAGGGACAATCCGGAAAAATCGCTGGTTGCGTCCTCTTCATGGATATGCATGAAAGAAAAACGGGCCGCATTCCACAGCTTATTGATAAAATTGCGGTATCCTTCGATGCGTTTTTCAGACAGTTTGATGTCCCGGCCCTGGGCCGCAAACGCCGTGAGGGTAAATCGCAGGGAATCCGTTCCGTATTTTTCAATCACCGTGAGCGGATCAATGACATTGCCCGTGGATTTGCTCATTTTTTTGCCACTTTCATCCCGCACCAGGGCGTGAATATACACATCCGAAAACGGCACACTTTTCATAAAATGCAGACCCATCATCATCATCCGGGCCACCCAAAAAAACAGAATATCAAATCCCGTCACCAGCACGGAAGTGGGATAAAATGTTTTCAATAAGGGCGTATTGTCCGGCCATCCCATGGTCGTAAACGGCCACAGGGCGGAACTGAACCAGGTATCCAGGACATCCGGGTCCTGTACCAGGTTCGCGCTTCCGCACACCGGGCAAACGCCCGGCAGGTTTTCGGCGACAATGACTTCCCCGCATCCGCCACAGGTCCATGCCGGAACCTGATGGCCCCACCAGATCTGCCTTGAAATGCACCAGTCCCGGATATTTTCCAGCCACACGAAATAATCATTCGCCCATTTTTCCGGAATTATTTTTGTTTGGCCGTTTTTTACCGCAGCCATTGCTTTTTCCGCCAGAGGCCCGGTTTTGACGAACCATTGTTTTGACAGATTGGGTTCCACCACCGTATGGCACCGATAACAGTGCCCGACCCCATGATTATAGGACTCCACTTTGACCAGCAAGCCCTGGGCCTCAAGGTCCTTTAAAACCGCCTTTCGGCAGTCAAACCGATCCAGACCCGCGTATTTTCCGGCATCCGGGGTCATGATGCCGTCATCTCCGATGACTTTGACGGATTCAAGGTCATGCTTGCGGCCTACTTCAAAATCATTGGGGTCATGGGCCGGCGTGATTTTGAGCACACCCGTGCCGAATTCCATATCCACATAGGCGTCCGCGATCACCGGAATCCTCCGGCTGGTCAAGGGAAGGTCCACCTCCTTTCCTGCCAGATATGTGTAGCGGCTGTCTGTGGGATTCACCGCCACCGCTGTATCTCCCAGCATGGTTTCCGGCCGGGTGGTGGCCACCACCGGGCCATCTCCGCCGCCGACCAGGGGATAACGGATATGATAGAGATGCCCGTCTACGGCCTCGTGTTCCACTTCCAGGTCCGCCAGGGCCGTCATGCACCGCGGGCACCAGTTGATGATATAGTTTCCCCGGTAAATCAGTCCCTCTTCATAGAGCTGAACAAAAACTTTTTTCACGGCCCGGGACAGGCCCTCATCCATGGTAAAGCGCTCCCGCCGCCAGTCGCAGGATGCCCCAAGTTTCTTCAGCTGATTGATAATGGCGCTCCCATAGGTTTTCCGCCACTCCCAGACCTTTTCGATAAATTTTTCCCGGCCCAGTTGATGCCGGTCAATCCCGTGGGCGCTTAAATCCCGCTCCACCACATTCTGAGTGGCGATGCCGGCATGATCCGTGCCCGGCATCCAGAGCACATTATCGCCCCGCAGGCGGCGATAACGGCACAAGATATCCTGCAACGTTATATTCAAAGAATGCCCCATGTGCAGCACACCGGTCACATTGGGGGGCGGGATCACGATGGCATAATCAGACCCGTCACCGGTTTCAGATGCGTTGAACAGACCGTTGTTTTCCCAGAAGGTGTACCACTTTTTTTCCACTTCATGGGGTTCATATCCTTTATTTAATGTCGCTTCCATGGGTTCTTCCTGTGAAATTCGTTCCGCTGGTCAAAAAAATTAAAGAAAAAGGGGATTAAACATAACCCCCTGTGAGTGACTGCCGTGCCGAAATCCTCCCGGATCAGGACCCTGGACAATGCGGCTATTTTTTCCCGGACACGCCGAGCAGGTAATCCCGTAGCTGACTGATCTCCTCGGATACGGTTCTTTCAATGACATCGTCAAGAACCCGGTTGATTTTCTCCGCAAACATTTTCCGGATCACCCGCTCAATGGCCTCATCCAGATGCGTAGAAGAAATCCGGATTTCTTCCGAACGGATGGCTTCGGGTTTGCCCTTCGGCCGGTCCGGAACTGTTGAATCTGCCGATCGGGAAGCCGCAGGTGCTGGCTTTTCAGGAACGGTCCGATCATCCTCCGTACCAAAATACTTATCCAGTTCCCGGCTGATATCTTCTTCAGAATTTTCATCCTCATTAACAACTGCGCCGGAAACATCTTCCGAACCGTCGCCTTGTTTGATTCCGGAGGCCGAATTACCTGATGGATCGGTGCCCGGCCGGGCGTGAGAAAGATCCATCTCACGCTGATCATCCTGAAGGACTTCACTGGTGGCCCCTGAAAATCCGACAAACGCCTCCCCGATAACTTCCTCGGTCAGCTCCACAATCACGTCATCTTCCTGGGTGATGCCGATGGCGATATCTGAAAGTTCAATAATGTCTGCGTCATTTTCGGAAACCTGAGATGGGTTTTTCGCATCCCCGGGAACCTGCTGCTGATCCTTTCGACCGTTTTGATGGGTCTCAGTCATTTTATACCCCCCCCCTGTTCCGAAGTCTGACACATAAATTCAGACATTAAAATTAACTAAATATTACGTCAATTAAATATCTCATATGGGGGTTCGGGTGTCAAGGGAATTGCTAACAGGGAATTGCTTGTCGCAGGCCATTGCGCCGACGAATGCATAAGGATTTCAAATCCCTCAAAAAGCACCTTGGGGCGCCCGGATCCTGATTTATAAAATTTGAAGTTGCTATATCATCAGTTCATTTCTATGATTGTGACCGACTTTCAGGTTCCCACAAAGGCTTAAAAGCCATTTTATTCAACTGCAAAATCCCGTCATAATGCATTCAAATGAAACGGTTTTTTATCGAACATTCTGAAATTATAAAAGATTTTCCGGTAATTGCCGGGCAGGAAGCACAGCATATTACCAAAGTTTTTCGATTAAAGCCGAGAGATTCCATTCTTCTTATTGACGGGACCGGCATAGAGTACGACGCGGAAATCATCGGCGTCTCAAAAGCCGGGGTGTCTGTGACGATCCTCGATCAACATGCAACCAACACGGAATCCCCTGTTCAGATAGCGGTGGGCCAGGGGTATTTAAAAGACAAAAAAATGGATATGCTGGTCCGTCACCTGATGGAAATCGGCATCACGCAGTGGATACCGGTGCTCAGCGAGCATTCCGTACCCCAAGCCGGACACAAAAAAAACGGACCCCCGCATCCAGCGATGGGAAGCGATCGCCATAGAGGCGTCCAAACAGTGCCGCCGGACCCGGATGCCGGAGATTCTGGCGCCAATAAGGTTTTCCCGGGCGATGGAAGAAATCACCGGCTTTGATTTAAAAATTATTTTCTATGAAAACGAAACCGCCGCATTGGGCCAGACCCTGGTTCCCGCCAGGGAAAGGCCATCAAAGATTTTTGTCCTTTTAGGCCCTGAAGGCGGATTTTCTCATCATGAGATCGTTCAGGCAAAGTCTTGCGGATATGTCCCCGCTTCCCTGGGTCCCAGGATTTTAAGGGCGGAAACCGCATCTATTTCAGCCTGCGCCCTGATTCAGCATTTGTTTGGGGATATGCGTTGAAAATGCATTAAAAAACCCTTGACAGGAATTCTGGTTTCTCATAATACAACAAATACTTTTCGGGCCGAGGTAGCTCAGTCGGTAGAGCAGGGGACTGAAAATCCCCGTGTCGGCAGTTCGATTCTGTCCCTCGGCACCACAAAAAAAACGGTTGCGCATCAGATGCGTCAAACCGTTTTTTTTGTTTTCTCTCTTCCTAATTGTTTTCGGGTAGTTGTTTTATGCGTTTTCTACCCCTGATACTTGAAAGACAGCCTGACCGTCGCCCGGTATAGCGCCACCTTGCCATCTTCCAGCTTCATGTCCAGGTCCTTGATTTCAGCCACCCGCGTGTCCCGAAGAGACTGAGATGCTTTTTCCACGGCGGCTTTGGCCGCATCCTCCCAGGACGTCGCGCTGGTTCCCACCAATTCGATGAATTTGTAAACACTGTTGGTCATGATCGCCTCCTTTTTTTGAGTTTAAGTTATTGACTCCGTTCTTGAGATTGAACATGCCGCAGAAGTGTCTGCTTAAAACCGGTGAGGGGAATTATCATCAACGATGCTTTTAATTTATTTGATACAATAAAGCGCCCTCATTGTCCATTAATTTATTTCTCAATGCATTCATCAGCGGAGAAATCACGCCTATGAAATTTTGGTCCCTGCCCTTGCATTGTCTTCGGGGTATGGTTATAATCTTACCATTATGAATATACACACTGAAAAAATACCCAATCCCAAAGATATTGAAAAAGAAATCGGCGAATTTCTGAGCAAAAAATACGGGGACCAGGTGAAAATGATTTCACCCATTGTCATGCCCCACGTAGAACGTTTGGAAACCGATGATTTTTCCCGAAAAAAAATCAAATCCATCAATTTTGACTTAAAACCGGAAGAACTCATCGCCTATCTGGATCAGTACGTGATCCGGCAGGATCTGGCCAAGCAGGTCCTGGCCACCAAGGTCTGCACCCATTTTAACCGCATCAAATATCAGCAATCGACCGAAGGACGTCATCTGAACATCTCCGGCGGCATCAAAAACAATGTCCTCATGCTGGGGCCGACGGGCGTCGGGAAAACCTACATCATCAAACTCATCGCCAACAAATTGGGAGTCCCCTTTGTCAAGGGCGACGCCACCAAATTCAGCGAAACCGGATACGTGGGCGGCGATGTGGAGGACCTGGTGCGGGACCTGGTGCGGGAAAGTGAAAACGACATCGAGCTCGCCGAATACGGAATCATCTATATTGATGAAATCGATAAAATCGCCTCCAGCGGCAATCTTATTGGACTGGACGTATCCCGGACCGGCGTTCAGCGGGCCCTGCTCAAACCCATGGAAGAAACCGACGTGGAACTCAAAGTGCCCCATGACCCCATTTCCATGATCCAGGAGGTGGAACAGTTCCGCAAAACCGGCAAGCGGGAAAAACGCTCCATCAACACCAAAAACATCCTGTTTATCATGAGCGGCGCGTTTTCGGGCTTAGATGACATTATCAAAAAGAGAACCAGCGCCCAGGAAATCGGATTCGGGTCCAGGCAGAATACAGGCCAATCCAAAGCCGACCGGATCCGGCAGGTCAAGGCTGAAGATCTGATCGCATATGGATTTGAATCGGAATTTGTCGGACGACTGCCGGTCAAAGCGGTTTTTGAGCCCCTGGAAGAAGCGGATCTGCTGAAAATTCTCCAGACTCCGAACAACCCGGTCCTGCTCAATAAAAAACTGGATTTTGCCACTTACGGCATTGATATCCGGTTTTCCAGCGACGCCCTTAAACTTCTGGCCAGAAGAGCCTATGCTGAAAACACCGGCGCCCGGGGTCTGGTCAGCGTGATCGAGCAAGTATTGATTCCTTTTGAAACCCGGCTGCCGTCCACCAACATCAAACGGTTTCCGGTGACTGTTCCTGTGATCGAAAATCCCCTGCGAACCCTTGACGCATGGCTGGAGGGAAATAACGACGACGAGCGCATTGACACCTTCAACGCTATTGACACGGAAAACCGACAAACGATCATCACTTATTTGAACGACCATCGCGTCAGTATCACCCATCAGTATGGGCTGCCCCTTTCCGAATATCGCATTGACAAAATCGCGGACTATTATTGCGACAATGTGACGGAAATCGGTCAGGCGGTTAAAAAAATCAAATCCTTCTATGATCAGATCAAAAAAATTGAATTAGACTTTTACAACAAACATGATATTAACATTGTGCTGGAAGAAGACGCCGTTGACGCAATACTGGAATATCTGGCCGGCGGCACGACGAATGCCAGAGGTATTTATGAAAAAATATCCGCTGATTTTGAATACGGCCTGAAGTTGATCCGGGAAAAAACCCATCGCAACCGGTTTTTTCTTTCCAAAAACGCCTTGGCCCATCCGGAAAAATTTTTAAATCAGATCATTAAAACTGAATTTACCAAAGCCGATATCCAACAGACGTATTCTCTGCATCCACAGGGTGTTTCCGAAAACCGTTAACCCTGAAATCTAACCTGATTCAACCCATTCGGAGTAACCAACATTCCCATGATCGGAATATCCAAGCTTTACTGCGGCACGGTCGAGCCATCAGACGCCCTGCGCTACGGCCGCCGGTCCAAAGAACTCCCGTCCCACCTGCTCCAGTTTTCCATTGATAAAAACCCGGTGGTGGTCTGGAATATCACCCGGCAGTGCAATTTAAAATGCATTCACTGCTATGCCCATGCAAAGGCCGGGATTCAAAAAAACGAATTGTCCACTTGCCAAGGGAAACAGGTCATCGATGATCTGGCCGCCATGGATGTGCCGGTGCTGCTGTTTTCCGGCGGTGAACCCCTGGAGCGCAAAGACCTTCCCGAACTGGCTGGATACGCCGTGGAAAAAGGAATGCGGGCGGTCATCTCCACCAACGGAACCCTCATCGATCGGGACATGGCCCGGGTGCTCAAGGACATCGGCCTCTCCTATGTGGGCATCAGCCTGGACGGAATGAAAGCAATCAACGACAAGTTCCGGGGCGTGGACGGAGCCTTTGACGCAGCCCTGGCAGGCATTGAAAACTGTCAGTCGGCCGGCATCAAGGTGGGACTGCGCTTCACCATCAACCGGTTCAATGTCTTTGATATCCCGGCCATGTTCGATATTCTGGAAGAGCGGGACATTCCGCGCATCTGCTTTTACCATCTGGTATATGCAGGCCGGGGGTCGGAACTGGTCAAAGACGATCTGTCTCTAGAGGAAACCCGCAAAGCTGTGGACCTGATCATGGACCGCACCCGGGACCTGCATGACCGGGGCAAAGAAAAAGAAGTGCTGACCGTGGACAACCATGCGGACGGCCCCTATGTCTATCTCCGGCTCTTGAAGGAAGATCCGAAGCGGGCCGAAGAAGTGCTGACGCTTCTCAAGATGAACGAAGGCAATAACTCCGGACGGGGCATCGGGTGCATCAGTTGGGACGGCGAAGTTTATGCGGACCAGTTCTGGCGGCATCATAGTTTCGGAAATGTCATGAAACGGCCTTTTTCCGATATCTGGACCGATCTCTCCGAGCCGCTGATGAAAAAATTAAAAAACAAAAAAGCCTACGTCACTGGCCGGTGCGCCGGGTGCCGGTGGCTTTCCATCTGCGGCGGCAATTTCCGGGTGCGGGCCGAAGCCACGACCGGCGATCTTTGGGCTCCGGACCCGGCCTGCTATCTGACCGACGCGGAAATCACCGGCGAAAAAATTTAATTCCCGGCGTTACCGATTTTCATAAATACTGCCTGAAAGGATACCCCCATGCTTTTTCCGGATTCCCGCCCAAGGCGGCTGAGACAAACCGACGCGTTCCGGCGAATGGTCCGCGAAACCCGGATTTCCGTGGACAACCTGGTGCTGCCCCTGTTCGCCGTGGGCGGCAAAAACATTAAAAATCCCATCCCTTCCATGCCCGGCCAGTTCCAGCTTTCCGTGGATAATCTGGTCCAAACGGTTATGGAAGTTCGGGATGCAGGCATTCCCGCCGTCATGATTTTCGGAATCCCTGAAAAGAAAGACCCTCTGGGAACCCGAGCCTATGCCAAGGACGGCATCGTTCAAAAAGCGGTCAGCGCCATCAAAAACAAAATCCCGGAGATGATGGTCATCACCGATGTATGCCTGTGCCAGTATACGGACCACGGGCACTGCGGCATTGTTGAAAAAGGAATCATCGAAAACGACGCTACTCTGGACCTGCTGGCCCGCACCGCCGTATCCCATGCCAAAGCCGGAGCCGACATGGTGGCCCCATCCGACATGATGGACGGCCGGGTGGGAGCCATCCGGGAAGCCTTAGATGAAAGCCAGCTTGAAAACACGCCCATCATGTCCTATGCCGTCAAATACTGCTCGGCCTTCTATGGCCCCTTCCGGGAAGCGGCCCATTCAGCCCCGCAATTCGGGGACCGGCGCACCTACCAGATGGACCCGGCCAACTGGCGGGAGGCCATCCGGGAAGCCACCATGGATATTGAGGAAGGCGCGGACATTATCATGGTCAAGCCCGCCCTGCCCTACCTGGACATCATTTCCCGGGTCCGGGATGAAATCGATCTGCCGATGGCCGCTTATAACGTGAGCGGCGAATACGCCATGGTCAAGGCAGCGGAAAAAATGGGGTGGATCGACGGCGGAAAAGTCATGATGGAAACCCTGACGGCCATCCGGCGGGCCGGGGCCGACATCATCATGACCTATTTTGCCTTAGAAGCAGCACGGATTTTACGAAAGGCGCAAGACTGATCAAAAGGAGAGACTTCGATTGAATTCAACACCATCCGGCCATCCGGGCGGGCATCCCCATAAGCCTTCCGAAGATGCCGGAGCTTCCGCATTACGTCTGGTGGCCTGGGAAACCACCCGCAACTGCAACTTAAACTGCGCCCACTGCCGGGCATCGGCCACCATGGGCCCTTACAGCGGCGAACTCGACACCCGGGCCTCCCTGCGGCTTCTGGACCAGATCGCCGAAACCGGTCAGCCCATCGTCATTCTCACCGGCGGCGAACCCCTGCTGCGGCCGGACATCTTTGAACTGGCCCGATACGGCACGGGCAAGGGCCTGCGTATGGTCATGGCCCCCAACGGCACGCTGGTGAATGATAAAAACGCGAAACAGATGGCCGCATCCGGCATCCAGCGCATCAGCATCAGCCTGGACGGGGCCGCGAAAGAACGGCATGACGCTTTCCGGGGCGTAGACGGGGCCTTTGACAGCGCCATGCGCGGCATACGGGCCGCCAAAGCGGCCGGCATTGAATTTCAAATCAACACCACCATTTCCAAACTCAACTATGATCAGATCCCGGCCATCCTGAAACTGGCGGAAGATCTGGAGGCCG
>Ga0066635_10000563_pt1 | contig 11075 bp, 10 predicted proteins | sample CryGeyCG2014_300_2_FD_59503 | JGI IMG/M metagenome (GOLD analysis project Ga0066635, IMG submission 59503) | Groundwater microbial communities from aquifer - Crystal Geyser CG06_land_8/20/14_3.00 | ecosystem: Environmental > Aquatic > Deep subsurface > Groundwater | place: USA: Utah: Grand...
ACGGCGTTTTCCAGGTATATGAACCGCCGGTTCGCTTCCATCGCCCTGGTGGAGCTGGATCCCCAGGGGACCCTCAAAGCCTGGTGGGACGAGCGGGATGAACTGGGCTATGATCCGGGCCGGGTGTCGTTTCATCATATTTCCAGCACTCAGAAGGAAGTGTTTCAGCAGGGAATCAAATCCATATCCGCCTACAATGAACTCATGATCATGGATATCCCCGGCGAAAGCACCGGCAAGCTGCACACCCGGTTCGCCTGCGCCTTCTGTGATCTCGTGGTGATCCCCATGCGCATGTCCACCAATGACGAATCCGCTTTCATGAACAACCTGTATCCCATCATCAAGGAAATCATCCGGGCGGTTCCGGAAAAACAAGGCCAGTTTCATGTGCTGCCGGTATTTACGCACCCGCTTCAGAACTGGCAGAACTGCTTTGATTATTTTCAGGACATTCTTCCCCACCAGGTCGCCTGTCTGCCCGTGGTGTTTCCGGCCCGGTCCGTTTATGAGAATTTCAACCGCCGGGGGCTGAACCTTAATGAATACGCGTACATGGTGCAATCCAATAAAAAATTAACCCAACAGGTTGAAAGAGCCATCGACGATGTTGAAAAAATTTGTAAAACATTAATACGTGTCGGAAAGGGGGCGTATGACGGCGACAAAATCCAATGATAAAAAGATTGACCGGGCCTTTGAAGTGGTGGAGCGGCTGGAAAAAAAAGAAAAAGATCAGGGGCCTTCCTCCGGCGCCGAACCCAGAAACTCGAAAAAACAGGGGCCTGCGAAACGCTCCGGGCTTCAGTTCCGGTTTTCAATGGACGCGCTGATATCGGAGCAGGACACCCGGGCGACCCAGTCGGGAGACCTCCGGCCGGGTGAATCCAATCTCTTGAATTTTAAAATCACCCTTCCTTATGTTTGGAAAATCCCGGTCATTGGTAAAACCGCACTTAAAATCGTCCGATACCTTCAAGCCGACGATCGTTCCGAATCCATCCGGGATATCTTAAGTTCCCTGAAGCGGAAGAGGCCTTAGGAAAGATTGAAGACCGAAGACCGAAGGCTGAAGGTTTAGGACGTCCGGCAGGAGGATGATGCGATTCGGATTATATGACTGTTTCTGCGTTGAAACAGACCTGTTTTTTCTCGACGGGGGCGCCATGTTCGGGGTGGTGCCCAAAAACCTGTGGGCGAAGAAAATCCCCGCTGATTCCGACAACCGGATTCCCATGCAGGCCCGGTCACTGATCCTCCGGGGACCGGACAAAATTATCCTGGTGGACGCCGGGGTCGGGGACAGCCTTCCGGAAAAGTTCCGAAAAATTTACGGCATCCAGGCATCCGGGGCGTCCATGGCCGAACGCCTGGCCTTACGAGGCCTGACTGTTGACGATATCACCGATGTTTTCCTGACCCATCTGCATTTTGATCATGTCGGCGGCGCCACCCGCCGGGTGGGCAATCGCATGGTCCCCGCCTTTCCCCATGCCGTCTACCATGTCCAGCAGGCCCAGTGGGACCTGGCTCGCCACCCATCCGTGCGGGACCAGTCCAGTTACCTTCCGGATAATTTCATGCCCCTTGAAAATCATGGGGTCCTTCATCTGGTCGACGGGCCAAAGGATGATTTTTTCGCCGGTATTGATCTGATCGTTACTCACGGCCATACCCGGGGCCAGCAGCATCTTCTCGTCAAGGGTAAGGACACGGCCCTTTTCTTCTGCGCCGACCTGATTCCCACTTCCGCGCACCTTCCCATTGCCTGGAACATGGCTTATGACAACGAGCCCCTGATCCTCATGGCGGAAAAGCAGAACATCCTTTCCCGGGCTGCGGCGGAAAACTGGGTGCTGTGCTTTGAGCATGATCCGGACGTGGCGGCCGCATCGGTCCGGGAGAAAGACGGCCGGATCGTGGCCTGCCGGCGAATGGATCTGGGATGAACTTCACATTTTTTGGGGCGCCGGATGGGACTGCTTGTATTTGATCAGAAGATCGAACCACTCCCGGAATAACGGGGCCAGTTCCGGTTCGTTGGAGGTCTGGATCCGCTGAATTCTTTCCTTTAAATCCGAAAATCCTTCTGAAATGTCCCGGCGGTCCGGAAACTGTTTCATCAGATGCCGGTAAACTTCCAGTGCCTTGTCATAGTGCCCCTGATCCGCGTACAGTCTTGCCAGGGTTCGGGTATATCTCGGGGCCGGATCATTCATGGGGAATTTCCTTTTTCATGTCCTCTGGTTTCATTTCCTCTGGCGCCATGGGTGTCTGATTTTTGTCCGCGTCGTCTTCCTTGAATTTAAACACGAGCTCATCTTTTTTAATCATTTTGAGTTCCTGCCGGGCGATGGTTTCCATAAACTCCGGATCTTCCTTCAGCCGCTGGATTTTTCGGTGCAAATCAATGTTTTCCTGCTGAAGGAGGTCGTTTGCGGCTTTTAAATTCCGCAATTCCTGTTTCAGGGTGTTGAAGTCCCGCAACCCATTGTCTCCATAGACAATGAATCCCAGGGACACGATTAAAAGCGCCCCGGCGAAAAAAAAGCCGATGGCTACATGATACGGTTTCACGGCAGGAACGGGCCTTTTTTCCGAAAGAGGTTCATGATATCTTCAAGTTCACGGCATTTTAAAAACCAGGCTGTCGTTATATAAACGCCGACGCCGAGAAGGACCGCCCCGGCCACGATCCCCATCTGCCCGGCCCGGGCGGCGGGGTCCGCCGGGTGATAAAATCCGGTCAGCGCCAGCAGGCAGCCGCCCATGACCAGGGAACATAGCACGGATCTGGCGACAGACTCAATGATCTTTTTACCGCCCAGGGCGCCTAATTTTATTTTGAGGGCAGCGGCCAGAAGCAGAAAATTGATCATGGAGGCGATGGATGCGGCCAGGGCCAGGCCCCCGTGGGCCAGGGGGCCCATCAGGATAAGGCTGAAAATGATATTGGCCAGCACCGATACCACCCCGATTTTCACCGGGGTCCGGGTGTCTTCAAAGGCGAAAAATGTGGACACCACGATACGCACCCCTGAAAACGCCCAGAGCCCCATGCTGAAATACAGGAGGGCATCGGCGGTGCGCGCTGAGTTTACCGCGTCAAAGGCCCCCCGTTCAAACAGCAGGCTCACAATGGGATGGCGCAGGACGATCAGTCCGGTCATGGCCGGCAGAGTGATGAAAAAAATCAGACTGACGGCATAGGCAAAGGTTTTACGCACCCCGTCGATATCCCGGGACGCTGCCTGGCGGGACAGGGCCGGCAGAACAGCCACGGAAAGGGAAATGGCGAAAATTCCCAGGGGAAACTGAACCAGCCGGTCCGCGTAATAAAGATAGGACACGCTGCCTTCGGCCAGCAAGGATGCCAGCAGGGTGCCGACCAGTATGTTGATCTGATAGACGGCGGCCCCGAAAACCGAAGGGATCATGAGACGTCCGATTTTTTTCAGTCCCGGATGATAGAAAGCGGTTTTTTGCCAGAAAAAAAATCCGTGTTTCATCAGATAGGGCACCTGGAGCATCAGCTGCAGCACGCCCCCGATGACGACCCCCACCGCCAGTCCCACGGTCGGTTCGGAAAGATGGGGAGAAATGAAAAAAACCGATGCGATCATGGACAGGTTGAGGAGCACCGGAGCCATGGCCGGGGCTGCAAAATGACCCAGCACATTTAAAATACCCATGGACAGGGCCACCAGGCAGATAAAAAATACATAGGGGAACATGATGCGGGTCAGGAGAACGGTCAATTGAAATCCGTCGCTGTCAAACCCGGGGGCCATGACCCGGACAATGAATGGCGCCGCGATGATGCCCAAAACAGTAACGATTGCCAGAAGAACGGACAACACCCGCACGGCGGACCGGGCCAGTGCGAAAGCCTCCTGTCTGCCGTATCCGGACAGATAGCCGCTGAACACCGGGATAAAGGCGACCGTCAGGGAACCTTCGCCGAAAAGACGGCGGAACAGGTTGGGGAGCCGGAACGCCACGAAAAACGCGTCGGAAAGAATTCCGGCCCCGAAAAACCAGGCGATGACCATGTCCCGGACAAATCCGAGCATCCGGCTGATCAGGGTGAATGCGCCGATGACCCCGGCCGCCCGGGTCACTTCATGGTGGTCATTTGTCATCAAAAGTTACTTTAAAATTTTTATATGAAAATATAAAATAATAAAAACTCCTCTGCGTCCCTGCGTCTCCGCGGAAGAAAAAACATACCTCGCGCAAAGGCGCTGAGGCGCTGAGGCGCTGAGGCGCAGAGAAAAATCAGTTATGTCTTTATTCTCATTCTTCGTTGTGCCCATCCGAGCATGGGGGTTAGCCCGAAGAACCTCTTTTCAATGTTAAAATAATTCCCTTGACACTATCCGTGCAATCCAGTATCAATCCAATTTATCTTTTTGGAAATATCAGTATAAAGGAGTGTAACCAGTGGCAAATCATAAATCTGCGGTAAAACGAAATTTACAGAACCAGAACCGGCGTCTGCGCAATCGGACGGTGAAAACCCGTGTGAAGGGCGTGGCCAAGAAAGTTTCGCTTCTGGATAAAAGCACGGATGCCGCCGCCGTCAGCCAGGAACTCACCGCCGCCCAGTCCGTGATTGATACTGCGGCGAAAAAAGGCGTCCTGCATCACCGGACAGCATCCAGAAAAATTTCCCGGCTGGCAAAACAGGTCAACCGCCTGTCCGCGTCATAGATTTTAAGTAACTTCATCACTGCCGGGGATGCGCCATTTCTCCGGGGGGTTAAAAATTATCGGTGAGCTGATAATAAATCCGCTCGGCAACACGGCTGGAAAGCGTTGCCAGAGCGGATTTTTTGTTTTTTTCCGTCCCGGACTTGTCCGCTTGGAATTCATAGGTTTCATAGGCGGACAGTCCGTCAACCGACCACAGGACTTCCCCCCCGGCCGACGTCAGTTTCACATCCAGGGTCACCTGAATCCGCCGTTCCGCCGGTGTATTGGGGGTGGAATGGGCGATGGTGTCGGATCGCACGGATACAATCTTGCCGGTCAATGTGGCGTCGGCAATGGCTGCGTCCGTCAGGCGCACGCTGTCAAACCGGATGAACTGGTTGATCAGATCGTTGGCGATCCAGGTTTCCATTCCGGTTTCCGAGGTCCGGTTTTCAAACACGCCGATGGAAAGGGTTTTGATGCCGCCGGGCAGCTCGCCGCCCCCGGCGAATCGGTATCCGCACCCCGCAAGGATCAGGCAGACCATCAGCAAGAAGCCGGTTTTCAGGCAACTTCGCTGCCGTGACCAGGTGTCAGTGTTCAGGAAGTCCTTGCCAAACCTGACACCCGACACCCGACACCTTAAAAGTCCCGTTAACAAAGGCGATCCCCGCCTGCCGCTTTTCATCATAGAAGCACCTGGTTCACACCACAATATTCACCAGCTTGTTTTTGACGACGATGATTTTCCGGATGGCCCGGCCGTCAATAAACCGCTGGACATTTTCATCGGCCAGGGCCTGCGATTTCATGGTTTCGTCATCCGCATTCACATTCGCTTCAAATTTTCCCCGGAGTTTTCCATTGACCTGAACCACCATCGGGCAGGTGTCGGTGACCAGGGCGTCCGCGCGAAAATCCGGCCACGGGGTCGCGGACAGGCTTCCGCCCGCATGGCCCAGGGTCGCCCAGAGTTCTTCGGCAAAATGGGGCACAATGGGGGAGATCAGAAGAATCATGGATTCCACGGCCTTTCGGATGACATCATTTGCATGGGGCCGGTCCATGTTCAGATCCATGCCGTACATCAGGTTCACCAGCTCCATGACCGCAGAGATGGCGGTATTGAAATGAAAGCGGTCTTCGATGTCTCCGGAGACTTTTTGAATGGTCTGATGGGTTTTAAAAAACAGTTTTTTCAGTTCATCATCCAAGGCGTCCGTAGGGCCGTCATAGGGAGATGCGGTCGCGATTTTCCCATATAGGTCCTGAACCAGCCGCCAGATCCGGTTTAAAAACCGGAAGCAGCCATCGACCCCCTGTTCGCTCCATTCCAGGTCTTTTTCCGGCGGGGCCGCGAACAAACAGAACAGCCGCACCGTGTCGGCCCCGTAATTGGCCAGCAGGGTATTGGGATCGATGACGTTTTTTTTGGATTTCGACATTTTTTCCACTCGCCCCACGGTCACCGGCTTGCCGCATTTGGCGCAGACATAGCCGTTCCCATCGATTCGTGCATCATCGGGAAAAAGGAACCCATGGTCCGGACAGGCAAAGGTTTCCTTGCACACCATGCCCTGGGTGAGGAGCCGGGTGAACGGTTCCTTGTAATTCACGAGATTCAGGTCATGCAGCACCCGGGTGAAATACCGGGAATACAGGAGATGCAGGACCGCGTGCTCCACCCCGCCGATGTACTGGTCCACGGGCATCCAGTAGTCCACGGCCTTTTTATCGAACATGGCCGTATTGCATTTCGGGCTGCAGTAACGCTCAAAATACCAGGAGGATTCCACAAACGTGTCCATGGTGTCGGTTTCCCGGCGGGCGGGTTTTCCGCATTTCGGGCAGGTGGTTTGGACAAAGGACTCCAGCCGGGACAGGGGAGAGCCCCCGCCTTCCAGCAGGTCTACATTTTCCGGCAGCACCACGGGCAGGTCCGTTTCATCCACCGGCACAATGCCGCAGGCATCGCAGTGGACCATGGGAATGGGCGCGCCCCAGAACCGCTGCCGGGAAATGCCCCAGTCCCGGAGCCGGAAATTCACGGTGCGGCAGCCGAGGTTGTTTGCTTCCAGATAGTCGGCGATTTTTTCCATGGCGGCCCGGTTGTCCAGGCCGTCAAACGGGGCGGAATTGACCATGACGCCCGGCCCGGTATAGGATTCGGTGACGGCGACCTCCGAGATATCCTTATCCGCCGGTTTGATGACCACGATAATGTCAAGGTTGTATTTTTTCGCGAATTCAAAATCCCGCTGATCATGGGCCGGAACGGACATGACCGCGCCGGTGCCGTATTCCATGAGGGCGAAATTGGCGGCATACACCGGCATACGGCGCCGGGTCAGGGGATTGATACAATAAGCGCCGGTGAACACCCCTTCTTTCTCATAGGATTCAATGTTCTGGCTGGAACGGTTTTCCAAGGCCATGCGTTCCTGAAATTCGGCGATGACGGCTTCCTGGGGCGTGTTTTTTGAAAGAAGCTCCACCAGGGGATGCTCCGGGGCCAGACACATGAAAGTGGCCCCCAGCACCGTGTCGTGGCGGGTGGTGAACACGGTGATGACCTGGTCGGAATTTTCAACGGGAAACCGGATTTCCGCGCCCGTGCTTCGGCCGATCCAGTTTTTCTGCATGGTGGTGACTTTGTCCGGCCAGCCCGGAAGCCGGTCGCAGAACTCCAGCAGGTCCTGGGCAAAATCCGTGATTTTGAAAAACCACTGGGACAGCTTTTTCTGGCGCACCGGCTTTCCGCACCGCCAGCAGGACCCGCCTTCGACCTGTTCATTGGCCAGCACCGTCTGGCAGGGATCGCACCAGTTGACATAGGATTCTTTGCGGTATGCCATGCCTTTTTTAAACATCTGGATGAACAGCCACTGTTCCCAGCGGTAGTATTCCGGCCGGCAGGTGGTGACTTCCCGGTCCCAGTCATAGCTGAAGCCCAGCCGTTTGAGCTGGTCTTTCATGGTTCGGATATTGTCATACGTCCAGGCCGCCGGCTGGGTGTTGTTGGCGATGGCCGCGTTTTCAGCGGGCATGCCGAAGGCGTCCCACCCCATGGGATGAAGGACATTGAAACCTTTCATGGATTTGTAACGGGCCACCACATCGCCGATGGTATAATTCCGGACATGGCCCATATGAATTTTACCGGACGGGTAGGGAAACATCTCCAGCAAATAATACTTTTCCCGGGACGGGTCCTCCGCGACTTTAAATTGCCGGCGCTTCGCCCATAAAGCCTGCCATTTGGGTTCTATATGTTTGGGGTCGTATCGGTTTTCCATGGTCTGTCGATATCCTTTTCGTGATGGAATCGGTTGTCGTTTGAAATGCTGAACTCATGCCATAATAAAGAAAAAAGGTCAAAGGTAAAAGAAAAAAGGTGAAAGGTGAAAGGTGAAAGCTCAAAGTTGAAAGGTCTTTGATCATTGAGCTTTCACCTTTGAGCTTTCACCTTCTCTTAACTTCCTTAAATCAAAAATTATTTGACTTGTATGCCTCGATCCCCTATTTAATGCCAAGATTAATCGCCCCGGAAAAAACAGAATCGAATACCGTCGGCCCGCGCCGACAGGATTTCAAGGATTTTTATGAGTGTTAAAATACTGATCAATGCAGTGGATACCGAAGAGTGCCGGATCGCCCGGGTCAGCGACAACCGGCTGGATGAATTTCATATTGAAACCACGGCCCGGGAAGCAACCCAGGGCAATATCTACAAGGGGATCGTCGTCCGGGTCGAGCCCAGCCTGCAAGCGGTTTTTGTGGATTACGGAACGGAAAAAAACGGATTTCTTCAGAAACAGGAAATCCATCCGGATTATTTTTTGGATGACCCGTCCGGTTCCCAGTCCCTGAAAACCATCATCAAGGCGGGACAGGAGCTGATGGTTCAGGTCACCAAGGAGCCCTTCATGAAAAAAGGGGCCATGCTCACCACGTTTATTTCCATTCCCGGCCGGTATGTGGTGCTCATGCCCGGCAGCGAGACCGTAGGGGTATCCCGTAAAATCGAGGACGAGGACGAACGCCGGCAGATCAAGGAAACCGTGGCCAAAATGCTGCCGGAAGGCTTTGGTATTATTGTCCGCACTGCGGCCCAGAACTGCACCAAAGTCACCCTTTCCAAGGAAATTCGCTATCTGCTGCGGCTGTGGAAAACCATCATCAAAGGGGTGAACGAGTCCGCGCCGGTGCTCCTGCACAAAGAAAGCACCCTGGCCCAGCGGGTGATCCGGGATTATTTCACAAGTGATATCACGGAAATTCTCGTGGATGATGAAGCGGTGTACGATGAAATCCGCGAATCCATCAAAATGACTTCTCCCCAGCACCTGAATATTGTAAAGCGCTATAAACTCGACAAACCGATTTTCTCCAAACACCAGCTCGAAGAACAGATCGCGTCGATTTTTGAAAACCGGGTCAAGCTCAAATCCGGCGGCTCCATTGTCATTGAACAGACGGAAGCCCTGGTTTCTATTGACGTCAACTCCGGCAAAGCCACCCAGAAAGGGTCCGTGGAAGAGACCGCCCTCCAGACCAACCTGGAAGCGGCCGGGGAAATCGCCCGTCAGTTGCGGATGCGCGATTTCGGCGGCTTGATTGTGATCGATTTTATCGATATGCGGGACCGGAAAAACAAGGCGAAAGTTGAAAAAGCCATCAAGGATGAATTGAAAAGCGACAAGGCCCGCACCAAGGTCGGCCGCTTGTCGGCCTTCGGGCTTATGGAAATGTCCCGGCAGCGGATCCGGGCGTCCATTCAGTCCATCAATACCCAGCCCTGCCGCTGGTGCCAGGGGAAGGGAGTGGTCCCGTCCGTGGAATCCTTAGGCCTCAATTTTCTGCGGCGGCTGCGCCTGGAAACCATGAAGGAAGGCGGAGAAACCATTCATGGATATGTGCCCTTCGAGGTGGCCGCCTATCTGCTCAACCACAAGAAAAAAGAGCTGGTGGATCTGGAACTTAGGCATGATATCCAGATCCTTATCGAAGAAGACAGGAGCATGATCCCCGGCGAGGGAAAAATCGTCCGGGAATAGGGGACGTCCGTTTCAGAAATTTTGGTCAAGAAATATTTGGTCAAGAAATATTTGACCCCGGCGCTTTTTTAACGTATGCAAAGGGCGATTTATAAAAAGAAAATAAAGGAGGTCAATTTTGATCAGTACAGCGTATGCAATGGGTTCGGTCGCCGGTCCGGGCGGTCAGGCGGGCGGCGGGCTTGCCGCATTTGTTCCGATTATCCTGATGTTTGTGATTTTTTATTTTCTGCTTATCCGGCCCCAGCAGAAAAAAGCCAAACAGCACCAGGAAATGATAGCAAATCTCAAAAAAGGGGATCGGGTCATCACCAGCGGCGGCATCTACGGTCTCATCACGGCCATAGACGAGAACACGGTCACCCTGGAAGTGGCGGAAAAAGTCCGTATTAAAGTCACCCGCAGTAGCCTTGCCGGTTTAAACAAATAAGACTCCTTGATTTAAAAAAATAACGGTAACAACAGACATATGAAAGGGCAAACGCATTGAAATATTTTTCCTGGCGAGCCGCACTGATAGGGCTGGTACTCATTGTATCGGTTATTTATGTCATCCCTACCTTCAAACCCGGATTGTGGCCGTATAAAAAAATCAACCTGGGGCTTGATCTCCAGGGGGGCATGCATCTTGTTCTGGAAGTACAAACTGAAAAAGCCGTGGAAAGCACCCTGGAGCGGATTCGAAACGAGCTGAGGGATTTGTTCCGCAAGGAGCAGGTCCGGCACCAGGGCATCGAACATTCAGGAAAAACCGGGCTGCTGATTCAACTCGCTGATTCCGAAAATTTTCAGAAGGATGTTGAAAAAATAGATGATTTGCTGGAAACAAACTTTGGTTCTGATGAAATCGTGTCCGATTCCATCGACTCGGCCACAAAGACGGTTAAATTGGTGCTAAAGGACAAATGGGTTCAGGATATTCAAAAACAGACCGTGGAGCAGGCACTGGAAACCATCCGCAACCGGATTGATCAGTTCGGTGTCAACGAGCCCGATATAAGGTTGCAGGGGGAGCGGCGTATTCAGGTCCAGCTTCCCGGGATCAAGGATACGGCGAGGGCCAAGGAATTGATCGGCAAAACCGCGCTTCTGGAATTCAAAATGCTCGATGAGGAGCATGATCTGGGGGCGGCGTTAAATGGCGAGGTCCCTCCCGGCAGTGTGGTCCTGTATTCGGCCGACGAAGCAAAGGACGGCCAGACCGGGAAAAAACAGCCGTATCTGGTGAAACAAAAAACCGAAATGACCGGCGCATCTCTTTCTGACGCCCGGGTGCAGATTGATTCTCAATTCAATGAGCCTTATGTGGCCATTGATTTTGAC
>Ga0066635_10000567_pt1 | contig 11050 bp, 17 predicted proteins | sample CryGeyCG2014_300_2_FD_59503 | JGI IMG/M metagenome (GOLD analysis project Ga0066635, IMG submission 59503) | Groundwater microbial communities from aquifer - Crystal Geyser CG06_land_8/20/14_3.00 | ecosystem: Environmental > Aquatic > Deep subsurface > Groundwater | place: USA: Utah: Grand...
CAGGTCGTATGAATCAAGGCATTCACTCGCTTGCCTTCTTTGACCTTTGCGTTATAAATTTCTACTGCTTCCGGAGTTGATACAACAATTATTTCAATACCTTTCTTGGCCAAGCTGTCGGTAATTTCTCCATCAACATTCATCACGCTGCTCTGACCAGTGCCAATTACAATGATTTCCGGATTTCCTTTTATTAATTCATCACGCTCCCAATCCCCCACCCTATGGGTAGTGCCGAATAATTTCTCCAGCTTTTCATAATCTCTTTCCATTATTGAATCTCCGATAATCAAAACCTGGCCGTATTTTTTTCCGTCAATAATTATTTCTCCAAATTCTGTTGAGTTGATATGGGGCATTTTATAAAACAGGAGTTAAACAATTATTGAACAAATTCACCTGACTATTGTATTTATCGATTAAATTTTTAATCTCTCCGACCAGATTATTGTACTCGACAACCAGGTCGTTGTATTCTTTGAGTTTTTGATTATAATTGGGGTCTTGTCTGGGTTTCATGTCCTGAATCTCGACTAAAAATTCCTGTAATCTGGTTTCCAAATCCTTGAGCTGGTCGCGGTCCGTCTCGATTTCGGTTTTAATACCCTCGTCTGGCTTGGGACAAGCAGAAAGGGACAAGGCAAAGTGCTGAACCGCCAGCCAGGTGGTTTTCCCCTCGAACGTTCCTTTTATAACCGCCACCCCTATCTCGCTGTAATTCTTGTTCAAAATATTTTCCCGATGACCCGGACTATCCATCCAGGCCTGGACCAAGGTCTCGTCGTTTGCGAAATTACCCAAAGCCAAATTCTCACCGATGGAAATAAACTCATACCCCACTTCGACAGCCAAATCCCCTATTTCAACTCCTGTCAAGGAAACGTGACCGAAATATTGATTCTTGAACATATCTTCCGTTTTCAATGCGGCGCTGTTATCCAATTTCGAATTTTCTTTAAGCGGCGGAAGACCGTATTTTGCCCGCTGGTTATTGGTCCATTTAATTACCCCGGCTTTGGTTAAAATTGCTTCGGGAAAATCTTCTTCCGACCTTAGAGGAGGTGGAGTAGAAATCTGTTTCTCGATTTCCTGCATCACGAAATCCCCAACTCCCCTCTGAAGCTCGGGTAATTTAAGGTAAAGATTGGTATATAAATTAACTATCTGATTCCAGAAAAAGAAAAAACCGAGTATAAAAACAAGGCAAACTACAAAAATTAAAATTATTATCCTGATTTTTTTCATATGTCTTAATTTTAGCAAAAAATCCCCTATTTTAAAAATCATTTGACGAATAAAAGAGGGCGGGAGCTGTTGCTTCCGCCCACTGTGGTCGGTTTGGGATTAATCTTTGTCTGATAGTCGGGGAATAAATCCCCTTTCTAGCCAGAATTTCAGCCGGGCCGCCTCCTCTCTGTCTCCAGTCAATCGAGCACCCAGTATTTTTATGTGCTCGATTCTCCCATCGTATCGGTAGGAGCTTTCAGCTTCGGCAAGCGCCATCACGAATTGTTCCATCAGAATGGTCGTAGCTTCTTTGGCCTCGAGATTCATGACGTCCTCATTGACCTGAAAAGTAAGGGTAAAACTGCCGGTCGGATAAATCTGGGTCTGCTCGACTTCTTTTTGGGCCTGATGATCGATGTACTTATTCATAAGATAAGCTCCTACAACTGCTCCGAAAATCAAACCCATGATAAAGACGATAATCACAATCCAGCCAAAATCTTTTTTCATTTTAACCTCCTTAATTTTATACCTATACAATTATAGCATTTAAACGGCTGGCTGTCAATGGTTGGTGCCGCTTTTAGCTCAATGACATTATAAGAACGGCTGTAATCAGAATTATGCCCACGGCGTAAAGCAGGGTAAAACCCAGAATAGACAAAGCTTCTTTGGCTTGTTTGTTCTTTAAAAACAAATAAGCCGGGTAGCCGAAAACAATTGAGCCGGAAACAGCCGCTGAAAAAACGAGCAGAACAAGAATTAAAACCGAACCGAAAAATCCCGGCGGAGCGAAAAATATTTGCCCAAATAAATTTATTATCGCCACAACCAAGGCGCAATAAATAACCACTCCTATTGCCTGCAATAAACCGATTGTTGAAGGATTAAGCCTTTTCATATGTTTCCATATTAACAAATTTTAATAAATTTGACAATTTTCAGTCCAGATGCTATACATTAGAAAAAGGAGGATAAAAATGAAAAAAGGCGAATGGGTTAAATGGGTTAAAGAAAACAACCGCTGGCCGTATCTCCTAGTTGAGGACTTGAACAAAAAGAAAGCCGAATACGGAGAAGGGCCTTTCGAAATTATTGATGTCATTCGAAAACCCGAAATGCCCGATATAGTTTTTATCGACAAAAACGGCAATGAAGCCCGGGTATGCTCGCTCTGGTTTGAAACTGTCTTGTTGGAAGAAAACTCCAACTCCTCGGTTAATTGAAAAAATTCCCTGAGAGGAATCCGATTCAAAAAGAGGGCTCCGTCAACGACGACCCTCTGTTTTTTTCTCCTTTTTCAAAATCTCTGCTTTCTTCAGAGAATTTCGGGCTTTATCGTTTCTCACTATGATGGAAATATATCTCGCATTTTATTTTATTTTCTCGGCAAAAATCCCTGATATTTTTTTCTTCTATTTCCCAATAATTATCCTCTCCTAACCAAATTTTTTTATATTTATTTATCAATTCCGGCTTATTTCTTTTCAAAAAATTAATGATATTCGGCTGAACGGAAAAATAAGGGTTCAAATTTTCAAACCAATACTCGCTGACAAAATCCTTGGTGCGATTGATTATTTCCCGCCAATGCGTAATTTCTGGAAAAATCGGGGAAATAAAAATGGCTGTTTTAATTCCCGATTTAAAAATCTGTTTCACTGCATTTATTCTTCTTTCCGGAGAAGAAGCCAATGGTTCCAGTTGCTTCTGTAAATTTTCATCCAAAAACGACAAAGAGACGGTCACCAGACGTTTTTTAAATTGTTTTAATAAATCAATGTCTCTCAAAACCAAATCTGATTTGGTTAATATATTCAATTCCGGCTCAAGAGGAATAAGTTTTTCCAAAATCTTTCTTGTCAATTTATATTTTATCTCAATCGGATGATACGGGTCGGTAACCGAACTCATTAATATGGATTTGCCTTTGTATTTGTCGGTTTTTTCTGGAATTAAATCAAGGGCATTGATTTTTACATCAACAAAATGACCCCAGGGTTCCGGATGATTGGTAAAACGCTTCATAAATCGGGCATAGCAATAAATACAGCCGTGCATACAACCAACATAGGGATTAATAACATAATCGGTCCCCAAACCGGTTTTGCTCATAATTGACTTTGCTTCAATTTCTCTGATTTTCATAGTTTAAGAATACCAAAAAACCGGTCCGATGACTATCGCGACCGATTTTTGGAAAGTTTTTCTCTTTTATTCTTCTCGAGTAATATTCGTGGCATTGGGTCCTTTCGGACTTTCGCCTATTTCAAACGTTACTGTGTCACCTTCTTTAAGGTCATCGAACTGTACGTTCTTAAGTTCGTTTGAATGAAAAAAGAGATCTTTTTCGGCTCCTTCATAAGTGATGAAGCCGAAATGACGCTCCGTCACGAGTTTTTTGATTGTTCCTTTCATTTTTTCAATAAATTAATGAATTAAATTTCAAACCCAGAATATTGTAATACAGAAACCCGACTACGCTTCGCTTACACTTCCAGCTTGATTGCTCTATATTATCATAAAACAATTAAGATGTCAACCCCGTAATAGACTTATGAGGCCAGACCTCGTAAAATATTATCTAAAATCTCCAAACTTCCCAAATCTTTCGCCCCGCGTTTTAAATAATTAAAATCTAATTTTTTGCCAGAAATAATCAGAATGGACTGTATGTCTTCCAAATGTCTATTAGAGTCGGTTTGCTTATACCATTCCAATTTACTCAGGATAAGATTTTCCGGAGAGATAAAATAAACTTTTTGACCATCAATCTTTTTTTCTATTTTGCGGCTAAATTCAATTTGACTTAACTTATCGCCCTTCATAACCCAAAAATCTACTTTCAGTCCTGTATCCGAATCTATAAAATTGAACTCATCCTTTTTCTTTACCGCCTCTTTGGCAATGCCTTCATCAATGTAGCCGGCCTTAGAAATTTTTCTTAGAGCTTTTGTAAGAAGGGTTATTTTTGCTTCAATTATTTTAATCACAATATCTATGTCGGCGGTAGAGCGTGGTCGCCCCCAAACAGAAACAGCGTAACCGCCGGTTATAAAATAATCAATTTTCAGGTTACTTAAAATCTTGACTACTTTAAGAAGAAGTTTTTCTGGATTTATAATTTCCATTTAAGCGATTTAATTTTAAACAAAACATTGTTAGCTTTGAAGCCAAGTTTATTTTCTTCTCTGCTGACATTCTGCGAAAAATTTCATCTTGTCTATCTCTCGCCGATTTCTTATTTCTTGCCATAATCTAATTATATCAAAAAATTACCCCGATGATCATTGTGACTGATTTTTTATGAATTTCTGTTATCTTTTCCTTGATTTATTCTTATTCCTGTTTCTCTTTCTTGCTTTTCTATCGCGTCTTTTTTTGTTTGCCCATCCTATACCCATTTTATTGTTTTTACTTTTTATTCTAGTTGCGACCTTTATTTCTTTTTTTAAAATATTCTCCCTCAAATTTATCCCGCTCAGCGGGATTTTTGTTTTTTATTAAAAACGAATCGATTTCGACCATTTTATTATGGCTCCGATTGGGATTGGTGTCAATTTTAAAAGGTATTCTCCACATACATTTGGCCCCTTCCGGTGTAAACTGGGAGATATGGCCAAAACACTACCCAATAGCGCAGAAGAAGAAAGACTGCACTGGATTAAACCATTTATTGACGCTAAGAGATCGTTAAAAGAAATATCAGAGATATCGCCATTCTCATATAGAACATTGAAAAGATGGGTGGCTGAATACAGAAAATATGGAATAGTTGGATTAATGCCCAAATCCAGAAAACCGCACCATCATCCCAATGAATATCCGCAATGGCTAATAGATAAAATCAGAAAACTGAGAACAGAAACTAAATTAGGGCCAGATGTATTAACTATTCTTCTTAAAAGAGAAAACATTAATGCTTCTCACAGCGGTATTGGCAAGCTGTTGAAAAGAGAGCATTTATCAAAACAGAAAAGAAGAATTCAGAAAAAAAAGAAATGGGTGCCTAAAACTACTTATCCCGGTGACTTGATTGAAATAGATGTGGTTTATACGAGAAAATTCAAGGGGAATTGGCTTTACCAGTATACGGCTATTGATAATTGCACCAGATGGAAATATTCCTGGACAACATTAGAACAGTCAAATCGAACCGCTGTGGTATTTCTGGAAAAAGTGATTAATAACTTTCCGTTTAAGATTAAAGCGATTAAAACAGACAATGCCTCAATATTCACTAATAGATATACCGGCTATCAGAAATCAGCAGATCCAATGAATCCCAGGTTGCATATTTTTGATAAAACATCTTTGAGATGCGGCATTATCCATTATCTGATTGACCCTGGAAAACCCCAGCAGAACGGTAAAGTAGAAAGAAGCCACAGAACCGACAGAGAAAGATTCTGGAACAATATTCAATTCAACAACCTAAAAGAGTTAAAACAAAAACAACAAGAATATCTTAGATGGTATAATACAAAGTGTCCGCATCTGGGTATTCATGGGCTGACTCCTGAAGAAAAATTACTTTCTCTTCAGGGGACAAATGTTCGTGTATGATTCAATTAATTAAAAAATCGGAGGGGCGAGGTTTTTTACTTGCTCGAATTTTTTCCCTTTATTCTCCTGTGCTCCAATCTCGTTGCCAAACCACGGGAAGGAAAAATTTTCAGGAAAATTTTAATCGGTTTTTTATTGCCCAACTTGTAAAATAGATTTCTTTTGAAATTTTTATCCATATCCAAAATTAGTAGTTAGGACTTAGATTAATTGTATTATTTTTTGTTTCCAATCGGTTAAAAATGTGTTTCCGGGACAAGTTGTCTTAGGACTGACTTCTCTGTGTCCCAAAATGCCTTCTTTTTTGATTTGCGGATAATTTTCTTTAATGATTTTCACAATTGAAGAAATTACCAAATCCGAGGGCGAGGAATCGGTAAAATCATTGTCCAGACAAATCCCAATACTCCTGCAATTCACTTCCCAGTTACCCGCGTGCCAGCCGATGTTTTTATCTTCCAATAATCTTTCGATTTTTCCGTCCATCCGCACAAACCAGTGATAACCGTAGAAAACCTGTTTATTGTCTTTGAAATGACCGGAATAAATCGGCTGACCTTTAATGTATTCTTCTCCCTCGTATGTGGGATTGGCGTAATAAGAAGCATATAGTTTAAGTAAATGAACCGCATTCAACGTTGTCAAAGCCAAGCCCGGCTGATTTTTTGAATGATGAATAACAATCGTATCAATTGGCTTTCTTTCTTTATCCCAATCAGGACCCGTCAATCCCAGGGCTACGTTGTTAGTTGCTAATCGATTTTCGAAAAAACTATATAATTCTTTCTTGATTTCAAAAGAGGTCTTTTCATCAACTTTCTCACGCTGTGCCATGATTTTTTTAAAATCATCTATCAATTCTAGATACCAATCCAGTTTTTTAAGTGTTTTTATCCATTTTTTTTCATCAAAATATTTCGCCATAGGAATTATTCAATAATTCTCAACAACTCTTCCAACGCAACTGGTAATTCTTTAATGCCGCTAACCCCACTAAAATGGTCTTTATTATGCTCAATAATTATCTTGGCGCCCAGTTTTTCTTTAAATATTTCGGCATCGCTTATCGGAACAATAGCATCATCATCTGAAAATATAGCTATAAAATTATTGGAATGGCTTTTTATTAAATCCCAGTTTATCGGTGTTTCCAGCCAGGGTTTCGCGGTTTTTTTATCTTCTTCATCTTCAAACGCTTCGTCAGTAAGATAGACCCAGCCAGCCAAAAACACAACACCACCGATTTTTAATCCGGCGGGAAGAGATTCCAGATAGCGTAAAATTGTTTGGGCTCCTATTGAATGACCTATTAAACATGTATTCTCATCGGGGATGCCAATCTGTTCTTTCAAAAAGGAGACCCAGGTATCAATCCGGGGGGTTAGTGGTTCGGGCATGGCTGGCGTAAAGACGCTAAAACCTCTTTCCGTTAATTCCTTTTTTAACCACGGAAAGCAACCTTCTTCGGGATAACCATCCCAGCCGTGAATTATAAAAACTCGCTTGGTCATAAATTATTCTTTTAAATATTTATCCTTCAAAAATTTGGCGAAGTCGTTCATTTCTTTTCTGTAAAGTTTCAATTTTTCTTTTTGTTCTTTGTCTGAAAGTATTGGCATTATTTCTGCACCAGTGCTTTGGATGCGAAAACCTCCGTATATACCAATATTGCTGAATGATAATCTGGCATCAAAAGGCATTTCCCTGTCTTGATAAAATTCATCCAGCATTTCCATTGTTCTTTTTCGGTGCTTCAAATTTTCTATTGTCCATTCTCTTTTTTTCTCTTCACTTTCTTTCCATCCTTTTGGTTCTGGTGTATAAATTTCAACCCATGGGAAAGACGCACCCTCTTTATGTAGGTGCCCCTCGCAGGACTGACTGGTGGGAATTTTCCAGATATTAAAACCCGCCACAGCCTCTTTTATCCCAGGATCGATAGGCTCGCCTAATTTATCGGTAATTTCATTAACCTGTTTTTCAACATCTTTAATCCGAGCCTCTTTCTCGGATTCTGTTTTCTTCTCGAATTTTGGTGATTCAATAGTCATAGAATTTTGAATTAAGAATCAGGAATCAGTTATCTCTTACCCTTTTATCATACCCCAAAATCGGGTTTTTCCAAATAAAAATCCTTCCAACCCTTGTAATTTTTGTAATATTGTGTTAATATAATCATAGAGTCAAATCAAAAGGAGGATTTGACTTAATTTGTTCTTAAAAGTCCGCCTATGGCGAGACAAGGAAGGATAAATGCCTATAAAGGTAGATATTTTAAAAACAATCGAAAGAAATGACAGGGCTATAATTGACGTGGAGTTTTTCAAAAAAGCAGAACCAGAAGAAAAATACACCGAAGTCGGCGCGGAACTTTTCCACAAAGTCCAGGCATTGACAATGGCCATGGCAAGAGATTTTTCCGAACATCAGACGATGATTTTGGGGCCGTATTACGAGACCACCACATGCCTCACTCATCATATTGTCCATTGCACCATAATCTGCCCCAAGCAGCTCAAGGATGAGCTAATCGCAAAAACGAAAGAAGCAGGAGAAAACCGGGATTTCGAATTCAAAGAGGTGGAAAATCTCTCAATACCAGGGTGAAAATCAAAACCCAAAAAGCAAGAGGAAGTTCGCTTGCGAACTTCCTCTTTTTTATTTCATATAATTTCTCCTATCCCGTCTCATCAGCGGGCAAGTTATTTTTCTTCTTTTTTATACACAATATAGGAATAAATGAACGTGTAGATAGCGAATAGAATTGCCGGAAGAATAGCAAGCCAAATGGCGATTTTCGGAAAAAATAAGCCCAAAAGAGTGATTATCGCGGCAATTTTGAACAGTTTTGCGCCGAGTTTATGGGTCTTATCCCAAACATTATCACTGCTTAAGGTCCAGGGTGTTCTGATGCCGATAAACCAGTTTCTCTTGGCATATTTCAATAAAATCCCAATATAGAAAAAGAGAATTCCGATTGCCGGCACCATAGCCCGACCCATATCAAATGTTTTGCCCAAATTCCAAAAAATAGTCAAAACATAAATATAAAATAAAAATAAAATTATAAAAACAATAAAAGCATCAAAATATTTTCGGAATTTTTCAATATTCTTTTTCAAAGGGTCGATTTTGGGAATCAGAATAAACATCAGCCACAATCCCAAGGTGATTATCGGCATCAAAAACAAGCCCCAGAATTTAGACATATAGCCGTCCACTTCTCCTCTGGCATTCCAGTGGGAAGCAACCTTGTCCGGAAACTGGGGATAAAAATATATCCCAACAGCAAAAGAGATTAAAATTATTATTAAGATAAAGATGCTACTTTTTTTCATAGTTTTTCAAATTTTGGCTCTTTTTCCACGGGCATATATCTTTATCCTACCAAAAATCTGGACAAAAATAAATAGATTTGCTATAGTGCGTATGTTCTAATCAAGTCCGCCAAAGGCGAGACAAAGGAGGAGAAAATGAATATTTTCGATTTTTATGAACGGCTTGACGGTAAACCGTGTCCAGGAGCCAAAAATATGCATATTGAATGGCGTATCGTAGCAATTATCTGCTTTTTTCCAACCGTAATCAGGAATTTTTTCAAACGCACCTTTTCACCTTTCTGCAAAAAACAAAAAGGTTCCTGACCAAAAATGGAGCTTTAGCGGGGAAACTGTGTTTCCCCGCCTTTTTTATTAAAACAAAAAGGGTTCCCCTGTCTTTTGACTGGGAACCCTTATAGATGGAGCAAATCTTCGCCAGCACATTTGGCAAGCGCCTCGGCAAAACTTCTCACTTCGCTGAATATTGAATGTACGGAGACGCCGTCTTTCTCATAGGTTATTTTGCATACCAATTCTTCACAAGGAGCAAGTTCCGGCACATCATTTTTCTGAATTTTAAGCCGGGAATTCCCATTCACTTTTACAATAACTGCTACTATTCTTACGCCGCAGGTTTCAGAATTCTTCTTAGAGACCCATTTGTTTTTAACAACTTTTATTCTTCCAATTTTTGCTTCTGTTCTTCTCCTTATTTTTTCTTTCTCATCTCTTACTTTAATTGCTTGTTCGATGGTTAATCCGATGGCGATTTCGGCTGGCGTCCTTCTGAATCTTGGTTTTTTGTCCTTTGCTCCAGGCAAATTGCCTCTGTGCTTTCTTTTTCTTCCCATTTCTCCCTCCTTACTTGAATTTTAACCTATCTTAACAAAAGTATATTTCTATGTCAACTACCTTTTCTCTCCAGCCACCAGTCGGTCTTGTCGGATGCCAAAACTATCCCGGGTCTGTTGGTGGCAAAATATTTGCGGATAATTTCTTTATCCCCCTCTTTTTCTTTTTCCTCCCTGATTATTATTGGTTTTTCCGGATTAATTTCTAAATCATTAAATGTAAAAGTAAGGATAATCTTTCTGAGATTGTTCTTTACTTCGTCAAGTTTATCGCCCCAATTCTTGGCATCAAATTTTTTAAATTCATGATATGTGTCTCTGACAAATTCCTTACTGGACGTAAAACTATCGGCAGAAAGAATAAATTTTCCGTCTTTCGAAAGTTTTTCTTCAAAATCATTGTCAAGCAAACCGATGATTTCGGCGTTTAAACCTTCTTTTCCCCATTTTTTCAATATTGCCTCATTGGTTTCCAGGTCGGCAATCGGCTCCTCTGCTTCGACGCCGCCAGTGACGGGTTTTTCGATTTTTTCAAAATTTTCCATAGTTTTTAAATCCTTAGGCGGCAATTTCTTCCCCAACCTGTCCCAAGAATTCCAGTTTATGATTTAAATTTTCCCGTCTATTTTCATCCGGATCGGAAGTTGATTGAACTACATGCGGATCCAAAACAATTAATTTCTCCCCTTCTGATGTATTTGTATTCCTGTTCAAACGCCTCAACCTGCTCAAGCGGTGATTTTTCTTCTTTATCCGGAACAGCGATTTTTAAAACCATAGAAGGATTCTCTTTGGTCTGGCTTTCCAAAAGATAAACCCGCGACTGTCCGCCGATTCCGATTTTTTCCTCAAATTTATATTTTTCCGGATTAAAAGGCAATTCTTCTTGATGATAAAAAATGTCTTTGAGTTTATCTTTGTCAAAATTAAAAAGATTCCTGGGTAAAGAATCTTTTACTAACCCTAAAAAGCTGGTAAGTCTTTCGTATTTCGATTGGCTGGACCACATTTTCCCCCACAATTCCTTCTTGTCCAAATTGTGAGGTTTTTTCTTATCATCAATCAATACCTGTTCAGCCGCACTTT
>Ga0066635_10000575_pt1 | contig 11015 bp, 5 predicted proteins | sample CryGeyCG2014_300_2_FD_59503 | JGI IMG/M metagenome (GOLD analysis project Ga0066635, IMG submission 59503) | Groundwater microbial communities from aquifer - Crystal Geyser CG06_land_8/20/14_3.00 | ecosystem: Environmental > Aquatic > Deep subsurface > Groundwater | place: USA: Utah: Grand...
AGTGCAATATAAAGATATTGGCAGTACACCAACCACATTTAAAGCTGATGCACCCAATCAACCAAGAACTCAAATTCGCGTTTGGCAGACTAATGAGACAGAATTTGGCAACGCTATGCAAACACTATTGGTAAACCGGATGACCAATCTTCGTATGGATAGGGAACATCTTCATAATATTCATGCAATAGTCAATTTAGGGCTCGGTTGGGAACAGTTGAGTCAGTATGCGGATAGATTGGGGAATGCAAAAATTGACTGGTATACGCATGAAGATCCAGATTTAGGAAAGGCAATACAATTTTATATGACTTCTTTGCAGGATGAGGTATCGGCAAATCATGGTGTTATGCGGACTGATTTCGGGCATGAAGACGATCTTTCCAATTTGAGTATTACAGAACGTCGTGCTCTCTGGCAGATGATGGCGCATCTCAAAAAGTCACATTCTGATTATGCAGATAAAGGCGATACATGGATAATGAAAAAAGCACGGCAAAAAGTAGCTACAGCAGCAGCAATTACCCAAGGAGTGACCGGCGATTTCTGGACAACCCTTCTTACCGCCCGGATGCCGATTGGATACTCAGTTGATAAAGATGGAAATTTTGGAGTTACAACATCCTATACTGGGACAGAATCACCCGGGTATGAAAAAATGGTAACCGCTTTGGATCTTGATCTTACCTTGGAGCGTTTTGGATTGCCAAAATACTACAACGCCTTTCGTTTTGTGTTTCAGCCTCGGAACTTAGATGAATCTCCTGATCCATATAGTAAAGAAGGATTATTTTTAGGACACCATGGAAACGCTTTTGAATATGGTAAGAAAATTAATCATGCATTTTTTGGCGGAGCAGATGAAAAATTAATGGCTTTTGATGAAAAATACATTACGTTTTATGAAAGTTTGCGTACTAAATGTGTTGGATTAATGCATAGAGGAGGATGGAGAAATATTAATTGGGAGGCGCACTGGGTACCGCGTGGAAGCGAAACACCTATTTCCTCACCTGAAGGACATAAGAGCATTGATTTTGCAAAAACATTAGGTGAAATGCAGCGAGTTGGTTCGTATTTAGTGCGTCAATTTCTTGATTCTGTAGCATCGAATAAAGGATTATTTGCGATAACGAATATGACAGATACAGAAGTCGAGTTATTTTGCGGTATTAAGAAAGCAGGATCTCAATTAACCCCAGATGAAATTAAGAAGTATTTTTCAAAACAAGCGCTTTATGAGCATGTATTATTCGGCCAGATTGAACGGGTGCGGCCAAGTCATTATCTTCGTCTTGAGCGCCGGCGTTTTACTCCGGGAAAAACAAAAACAACAGAAGCAGAAAAACTAATCCAAGATGATTTGGTGCAATATTTAAAAACAAGATTAAAGGGAAAATATTATGATCCCATTATCGAAGATCACATATTTAAAATGTACGTATCTGCGCTTGCGCTTGCTGAAAAAGCAACCTGGTGGGAAAATCGTGAAAAAAAACAAACGGATTACGAATTTTCTATAGATGATATTATTCGCCATAAAGAAGAAATAATGGATTTTTTCAGATTAACAAAAATAGATTACGGAAAAAAACCAGTTTCAGGCCAAAAGATAGAAATTGGGGAGACGGATGAAGAGGCATTTGAAATTTTAAAAGGTTTTTTTGGAAAACTCCGTATATCAATTAGCAAAGAAAGAGGTAAGTATGGAAGCGATTATAAGAGTAAAGAAACATTGCAGCAACGGTTTGCCCGATTTTTACTAGTTGATGCTCCTGAAAGTGAACATAACGTATATGCAAATAGCGCTATGGGCGACATTGTACACAGGCTTATTAGTGATGATTTTGATTTAAGCGAATTTTTCTTTAGTGCGGGAGGTGGGCGCGCAACAGCTCGGTATATGGGGGAGACACACCTTGTAGCAAAAGATATGATGCCGGCATTACGCAACATTATTAACAATGGGATAACCAGTTTTGTTAAAGGAACATATAAAGATATTCATGAAGTAGATAAGGCTGTGGAAAAATTGTTTGTTGAAGATATTAAAAAGATACATACTGCAATTTCCATGATGGAAAAAGCTCAGGCTGATCGGTATGTTGTGCAGCTTGCGGTTTTTATTACACAACTTATTGGTAAAGATAGACAGTTCCGTGCTAAGGGATTAGGACCTTTTTTTGAAAACTGGGTAAAACGTATTGATCCGACAACGGCCGCGAGTATGATGCAAGATTTTTTACCAAGCACACTTAATTATCCAACAACAGCTCTTGACGGTGATATGGTTCATGCTTTTGGACATGCATTTATGAAAGCGTGCAACATCTCGCCGCGTAAGGAAATAGCTGATACATATGAGCAAGCAAAGCTGTTTGGCAAAATTCCATTATGGAAACGTAGAGTAAATAAAGGGGAGGAGTGGGTTAGGGAAGAGAAAGAATTTAATTTTTTTGGAAAAAAAATAAAATATAAGGGTTTACCAAAAAAACATATAAAACATGGATCAGGCCAACTAACAACATTTGAGACATTTGAAAAAGGAGCAGGAGTAACACTGAAGGCAAAATGGATTGAAACGTATGGCCCTACTCTTGGATTGGTTATGCTTTTAATCATGTTTATGATGATTAAAGCAGCGTTTGATAAAAACAAGAAAAAATAAAAAAATTACTGTATCATCAATATATGAAGAAATTAATTGTTTACTTCTTATTATTTGTATTTATCCATGTTTTTTTTGTATCAAATACTTTTGCGATATTTGATAAAAGGACCCAGTTTCCTGGTATATCTTGTGGAGTTGCCGGAGCAAAAAAAACAACAGCCTCTGCAGATGATGCAACAAAATGTTGTACATATTCAGTATCAAGAATAGAACCCTTAAATAAAAAAATGGAATCATGGCCACTTATCGGTAGAATAGTCAAACCTTACAACGATAAATTAAATGACTTACAACAAATACAAAAAGATCTAAGTACTGATCCTTGTTTAGTAGGCATACCACAATATTCAGGATCAAATTGTTATTGTAAAGAAGATCCAAATGCTACCATATCGGCAAATGCTATTGATCGTTTGCGAATACTGTGTTCTACTTATTTGAGAACAGGTACTGAAATGCAAAATTGTTTAAAATGTACAATGGAAGAGGGAGGAATGTATACGGGTATGGGTTGTGTACCGTTAAATGTACAAGAGTTTATTGGAATCTTTGTATTTTCTTGGGGGATAGGATTTGCCGGTGGCATTGCCTTACTTTGTATTATTTATTCTGCATTTAGAATGCAGACTTCAATGGGTAACCCCGAAGCAATTAAAAAAGCCCAGGAAAACTTGACTGCTTGTATTACCGGGCTCATACTAATAATTTTTTCAGTATTTATTCTACGGTTAATTGGAGTAAGTATACTGCGAATACCCTTTTTAAATTAAGTAAAAAAATTTATTATTTAACTTCCTTTGGCAATATCTTTTAGCATAGGAATGTTTTCAAAAATCCTTTTAAGCGGGCCAATCTTAGGAGCAATGAGTGCGTATTTACTTACCTCTCCAAGACCAGTGCTAATTCCTGTCGTTGCTCCCCCAAAGAATGTGCCAAGACCAGCGTCAAGTGGAAGAGGCTTTGGATTAAGCATTTTTTGCACTAAAGCAACAAGATCTGGGGTCATAAATAAAAACCACATACCAATAACATAAGCCATACTTGATGGCTCAATTCCTAACATAAATGGCGGTGCCCATAAAGCGCCAGTTCTTGTATTATCCATAATTACAATACTGATAATAAAAATACCAATAATTAGAGGAAAAATAATGAGTTCACTGATTATATTTTTGATCCAACCTGAAAATGTTGATTGACCGGGAATAGCCTCTAAGAGTAGATAGAGAGGTGAAATAATAACAAGGAGAAGAATTTTAATATAACTTGACATAATAGTTAAGAATATTCGAAAAAAAAGCATGAGTGTTGTAATAAAAATTATTACACCTATAATAAGTGGGGTAATTATTGCTCCCAATCCAATTGCTATCCACAATCCAAATGGTTTTGTTGCCATATTAAATAATGTTTTCCATAAACCCTGTACTTCTGCTGAAGCTTCAGCTATTGCATTAACTCCTGCTCTTGCTGTAATATCTACTTGTAGCATATCAAATACATGATTTTTTATCCAAGGAAATAAAAAAAATATTGAAAGTCCAGATGTAATTATTCGGATTACAATATTAGGTATTGTTCCGAAAGCTGAAATTAGTGCATTCGGCAAGTCAAGAAGTATGGTAAAAGGATTAAATCCATTTTTGTTGCCAAAAAGGCCGGTAAAAATATCCATAGGGCGTGCAGAAAGATAGAAGTTTTGCATTTTTTGTACGTCCATAGCACTAGTTCCAGCTATACCCCAAGATGTTTTATCAACAGGTGCAACTACCGAAATGATAATTGCTGTTACTACATACATTAAATCAATTAAAAACCCGGCAATAGGGAAGGAAAAGGTAATGTAAATAAGTGACATAACGATTTTCGGCAGAGCATTTTCCACACTGACAACCGTTTGAGGATTAATCTTGGTTCGGAACATGATCATAAATCCGATAGTGACAACAACCAAGACAAGTAGTAAATATGCTACATCGCGAAAAGCTTTCCACAAACCCATAAGCGGGCGGATTGAGGCAAATCCAATACCTTCAGCAGCATATATTTTCGGGATAAATCCAGCTTTTGCTAAACCCTGTGAAACCCAACTGATACTTGAGGCAGGAGGATTAAGTAGAGGCATTGCGATAAGCTGTGCTACGCCTCCTGCAAAACTTTTATACACATTTATATCTCCATCTTGTGGAATATCGGTGCATCCCTCGCCAACTAACCGGCAGGTTGAAAAACGATAGAGACTAATGTAGAGCCTTCCTTCTTTTGTACTTTTTAGTTTTTCATCATTAATAGTTTTGTAGATATGAGTACGGTTTTGCTTAACGGTATCATTGGTTAGTACTGGCCGGTTTTTTTGTATAACATGAGTAAAAATACTTATAATTGCGACATAAACAGCAAGAACAATAAAGCCAATGCGGACAATTTTGATACCCTTTTTAATTCCTAAAAGCATAATTCATTGTATACATTTTTGGATTTAAAAAGCAAGAGAATAATGAAGATAGACGATGGAAGATAGAAGGTAGAGAATGGAAAGATAGAGAATAGAGGGTGGAAGGTAGAAGATAGATAATTACTGTTAAAAAGTACGCCAGTTCCTCTTTAAATTAGAAATTTTTCCTCCTAAGAATCGATATCTTCTTACTAAGTTATCACAAAGATCTTTTTGTAAATATCTTAAATCTTTCGCAATTTCAAGATGAACTTCAATTTCATTTGTTGAACCGAGCGTGATATCAAGATGCTTTTTAAACTCTTTTTCATGACTTCGCTTAGCTCATCCTTCCGCGATATTTGCTGGAATTGATTTTGTGGAACGACGAAGTTGAGAAACAAGATCATTTTTCTCAAATTGAGGAAATTTAAAAATTTCTTTATGGATAATCAACATCAAGCTGTATGATTCTTTATATACTTCAAGATCTCGGAAAGGAATAATCATAATCTATTTTCAATTTTCTATCTTCGATTTTTAATCTTTCAAATTCTATCATCTTACTTTTTTATCTCTACCTTCAATATTCTATCTTCTATTATCTATTTAATTATAAATCTATCTTCAGGTAATGCCGGATAGCTATTTTTTAACCACGCAGAAAAAGAGGCTTGAGCAACATCTTTTGGTTCCTGGAGAATGACGTTGAATTTATCCAAACTATAATCAAAAAAAATACTAAAATTACCTTGTTTTAAAGGTGTAGTTTTTCGTAGCAGATATTTTTGAGTTGACATATCGATATCTTCTTGTGAAATTTGTGGATCTATTGCAGCGCCGGTAAAAGCAGGAGGAATGAGTGTTGGAGTGAGAACGATGTTTTGCTGTTGTATTTGAAGTTTATTGAGGGTAGGAGAAGGGGAAAAGGGAAGTGTGGGATTTTTTTGCGGATTTTTTTTATTGATTGATAACAAAAAGTATATGAATAATAGCAATAATAAAATAAAGAGAGGAATGATGATAAATATTATTTTTTGCTTGTTCATAAATTTAATTGTACTTGTTTGTCATCCCGAGTGAAATCGAGGGATCCCTCCACGCACCCGCAAAAGCGGGATTGGTCGGGATGACAAGTCTAAATTCCCTTCTTCAAGGGAATAATGCCACTAATTATTAATTAGCACTTATTTTCTTACTCCAAATGCTGCTAAATATTTTGGATATGGATATCTTCCGTTTTGATTTATAGGTGGAATTTTGCCGGAACCATAATAAGGGTCATAGGCAAAAACATTGTTTTGATCATCAATGTTTGTTATCCAAAAAAAATGATTTTGACTGGATGAGCTAGAAAAACTTGCCAAAACAAAAATTGTCCATCCATTTTTTACGTATGATTTCATATCATTTGCAACGTCTTCAATTTTATACCCATTTTCATTATAGGGTACAATATAATCTGAAATTTTTACTCCTTGTTCTCCCATAATTTTTTTTGCTGAACCAAGGCTGGTGCCGCATTGAGCTCTTCCTTGACTTTTGTATATTTCAACTACATCCGGAGGTGTAATGGATCTACCTAAATATGATGATAAAATCATACTTACCGTAGTTGGACCACATCCGCATTGACAAATAGTTTTAGATGAAGTTAATGGATATTCTCGATAAGGCTCTTCACATTGCGAAAAATAAATGTAATCTCCTCCAGTTTGTGGGTTTGTTGATGGTTGAGAGGAAGATGGAAAAGAAGAAAATGGAGGATTGAAGATAGAAGGTTGAAGATAGGCTGTTGGCGTTGGCGTAGGAACATCATAATTAAAAGACATTGTTGCCGTATCTGGGATAGAAAAAAATACATTGAAAAGATTTAAGAGTAAACTTATTTGTTTTTGTTGTGTTGATGTGTTTTCTTGAGGATCTTGAGTTGGTTGGAGTTCGGGAGGTAATAATGTATGAACTTCTTGTATTGTTTTGTTTGAAATAATGGCAATATTTTTATTATTCAATGTATCAAGTAGACTGTTTTCCTTTGCCCAATGAGAAAATGCACTTTCTCCATTACCTCCTTTTGTGGCAACAATATATTTATTTAAAATTGAAGAATAATCTATAGAAAAATCTTCGGTGTCATAGGGAATAAAGTTATTAAGATACTGCATGTTATCTTTATCTTTTTGAGAAATAAGTTTTGGATTTGACGGTGCAAGGATTTGGAATTGGCTATTTTGAGATTGGATATCTGTTTGTGTATTTTGAGCCTTGTTACTGTTAGTAGCAGTATTGTTGATGCTATTTGTTTGATTCGTTTGTGGATTTTGACTTGATGAAGTTTTAATATTGTTTTTTGATGAAGGAATGTTGTGAGGGGCGAGCGTTGGAAGTGATGATTGGTTTAGCTGCTGACCTAGTTTATAACGGAGAGCATTTGAAATTACAATGATAAGAGTGATGATAATTAAAAGAATTATCACAGAGCCTAAGATTATTTTTTTCATTAATTATATTTTTAACTCATGTTGACATTTATTAAATCTTTCTTCATAATGAAATTATGACCGGTTTCTTTGATTTTATAAAAAAAAGTAATTCAAATGCAAGCGCACCTCCTCCTACAGGATCATCATCAACTGTTGTAACTACAACTACTCCTCCAGTGGAGGTTCAAAGTACAATGTCAGCACCAACCAATGGTTCATATAATGGTATTGGTGCTCCACCTCATGGGCAGTCATATAATGGCATAGGTTCTCCTCCAAGCTCTAAGATTCCAGAAACAGAAAACGATATGCAGCCAGGTAATAAAATGAATCCGCTGACAGTAAACCCAACTCCATCTACTCAGATGCAAAATCCAACTGCTTCATCGCAAGCAAAAACGGGAATAACCCCACCTCAGAAAGGTACTCAACCACAAGTGGGAGATGCCGCATCTAAACCTTCATCAACTCAAGGATTAACAGGAAAATCACTTTCTTCAAATTTGGATGAAAAAAAACGTGAAGAACTTGATTTAATGACTCATTTAACACAACGTTCAAATAGAGTGTTTTTATCTGCTCAAACAAAAGCAAAAGAATTGCAAAATCAGTTTATTGATAGTGAACATTTGTTGCATGGACTTCTTGCCGATGGAGAGATATATAAATTATTGTCAGAATTAAAAATTCAATCTCAACTTGTCGAACAAGAACTATTAAAACTATATAAAAAGGAAGTATATAAAGAAGGGCCGCCCCAAATGTCACCAAGGGTTAAACGAATTATTGATAATTCTTTGATTGTTGCACGAAAACTGGGTTTTGAATTTATATCACCTGAACACATTCTGTTATCTTTATTTGAAGAAGGAGAGGGTGTAGGCGCCCGTGTTTTGTCTCAATTGGGACTAAAAAAAGAAGATTTGAATAAAAAAATAGTTGGGAAAAAAGAAGGATTAACACCTGACGGAGCTGTAGCTGGAAAAGAAAATCCTCAAAAAAAAAGCGCACTTGAACAATATACCATTGATATGACAGCTCGCGCTGCGCAAGGTTTACTTGATCCTGTTGTCGAACGATATGAAACAATAGAACGTGTTATTCATATTTTATCTCGCAGATCAAAAAATAATCCCGCTCTTGTTGGAGAGGCAGGTGTTGGTAAAACTGCCGTTGTTGAAGGTCTTGCGGAAAAAATTGTTGCGAAACAAGTTCCCGACACCCTTTTAAATAAACGCATTCTTTCACTTGATCTTATGAGTATTTTAGCGGGAGCATCCCACAGGGGTGAATTTGAAGAACGAATGAAAGATCTTTTGGAAGAAGTGAAGGCAAGTAAAGGGCAAATCATTCTTTTCATTGACGAAATTCACAATATAATGGGAGCTGGTGGAGGTGAAGGATCAAGTGATGCTGCCAACTTTCTTAAACCTTCATTATCTCGTGGAGAGATGCAGTTAATAGGAGCAACAACTCTTACAGAATATCGCAAATATATCGAAAAAGACCCTGCTCTTGAACGCCGTTTTCAACCAGTAGTTGTTCCTGAACCAACAGAAGAACAAGCTGCAAAAATGCTAAAAGCAATAAAAGGTAAGTATGAAGCGTTTCATCGTGTACAAATTCCTGACGAAGCAATTGATGCTGCTGTTAAATTTTCAAAACGATATGTTGGGGACAGATTTTTACCTGACAAAGCAATTGATTTAATAGATGAAGCTGCATCAGCTGTTCGATTACCCCTTATTTCCCTTCCAGAGGCAATTCAATCCATACAGGAAAGAATATCAAAATTAACACAAGAAATGCAGGAAGCTGAAAAATCAGGAGATAAAGTCAAAGCACGAATTATTCGATCCCGAATAAGTGATATTCAGGCTGATTTACATGAAAAGCAGGATGAATATAATATAAAGAAAGCACAGACAACAACCTCTGTTTCTGTCGAAATAATAAAAGATATTGTTTCCCGTTGGACAGGTGTTCCTGTTTCAAAGATAACTGGTTCTGAAATGGACCGGTTAGCAAATCTGGAAAAAATAATGCATAAACGAGTAATTGGTCAGGAAGATGCGGTTACATCAGTTGCACAAGCAGTTCGCCGGGGACGAGCAGGTTTAAAATCTACAGAGCGTCCTATAGGTAGTTTTGTATTTTTGGGTCCAACAGGTACTGGTAAGACAGAACTTGCAAAAACTCTTGCAGATGTGCTTTTTGGACAAGAAGAAGCGATGATACGCTTCGATATGACTGAATATATGGAAAAACATGAGGTTGCAAAACTACTTGGAGCTCCTCCCGGATATATTGGGTATGAGGAAGGGGGGAAGCTTACTGAAGCAGTGAGAAGAAAACCATATTCTGTTGTGTTGTTCGATGAAGTTGAAAAAGCGCATCCAGATATTTTTAACATTCTTCTTCAAATCTTAGATGATGGTCGGTTAACAGATAATAAAGGACATACAATATCGTTCAAAAATACAGTGGTAATATGTACCTCAAACATCGGATCTAAAATAATTCAAGCTGAATTAATGAAATCAGGAAAAGCACAGGTTGAAGAACCAAACGTTCTTTCCACCTATACATATTCACCAAATGGAAGAGAGATACTTACTATCGGAAGCAAATATTTTCAGCGGACACAACAATTTATTGATGTTCCTATCGAGAAGCAAAATACCCTAGATGAAACAGAGTCACTTAGTACTTTATGTTTTACCCCAAGAGGTAGGCAAATAATGACTCGAACCAGTCAGTATTTTGAGCGTGAAGCTGCCGCAGGTAAATGGAAAAACAGTACATTAACAGATTATTTTAATGGGCAGAAGATTGAAAACGAAGGTAGTAAAAGTCAAGAAGAGCAAATATTTCCCATAGAAAGCCTTGATACTCATGCAATTTCTTCAGAAGGAGTAGAAATGATTTCAAAAGGTGACATTCTTTATTATCGGACATCAACAACTGCAAAAGTATGGAAAAAATCAACCCTTATTGATTACGTAAAAGACAATATTGTAATTAACGCTCTTCCCGATGCTCCAGATCAACAACTACCTACGGCACGTTTTGAAACACATTCATTTTCCCCTGATGAGAAAGAAATAATCACTTTAGGTGATCGGTTTTGGAGAAGAAAAGAAGATTCAAATGACTGGGAAACAGGACTTATTAAAAACTACTTCGTAAATCAAACAGTTCAAACAGGAACTTTTCCGTCAGATCATTGGACTATTCATACATTTTCTCCCACAGGAGATGAATATATTTTAGTAGATGTAACTGTATATGTTCGGAAAGCAGATGCAACTATTTGGGAGTCAAAAACGATAAGTGAATACTTAGGTCAAGATAATCCAATAAAATCAAAAGAAAAAACTGAAGACACAAAACAAGCGACACAAAAAATACCAAAAGATGAAGGACA
>Ga0066635_10000583_pt1 | contig 10940 bp, 8 predicted proteins | sample CryGeyCG2014_300_2_FD_59503 | JGI IMG/M metagenome (GOLD analysis project Ga0066635, IMG submission 59503) | Groundwater microbial communities from aquifer - Crystal Geyser CG06_land_8/20/14_3.00 | ecosystem: Environmental > Aquatic > Deep subsurface > Groundwater | place: USA: Utah: Grand...
TCTAATTCCAAGCTTGATTTCATTGTTTTATAATAACATAAAATCTTTGCGCTTTTGCTTGTATCTTAAAAATCTTATACAATATACTAATGTCATTTTGCGACCCAACCTATGGAGCAACTCCTGCAGAGATTCACCGCACAAGAGATATTCCAAGAGTTAAGAAACGCTGAACGAGAAAACCGGACCGCAGATTTTTCCAACAAGCTTCTGCCGGGATTTTCTTTTTCCGGGAGAACCATAAATACCAATATAAGCTTCAGGGGCTCAACCATACAGGGCGCCCTGCATCTGGATGAGTGCGTTTTTAAAGGCGACATTAATCTGGGGCAAGCGCTGATTTACGCTACCCTGTATATTTCGAAAACCGAAATCCAGGGCGAATTCATAGCCAATCAAATAAGAATTCGCGAGGTCCTGAATATGGTGGCTTCGACTTTCAAAAAAAATGTAAATATAAGCCAATCGTCTATCAAGGGTTTTCTGGGATTGAACAAAATACAAATTGAAGGGAATCTGGATATAAGCAAATCCGTTGTCAGGGATATAGTCACAAAAACCGGCACAATCAGGGGAGATGTTTATCTCCGCGAGGCTAAGGTCGGCGGCTCGGTCATCGCGGAAGAAATCGCTTCAGACGGGCTCGGTAATTTTGAAAAAACAAGCATTGCCCAAAATCTCAACCTTAAAAACTCAAAATTCAAAGAAGTGGTCATTTTGAGCGGAACGATAGTTGAGGGGGAAATCGAAGCCCAGAACCTGCAATGCAAGAGCTTAATCGCCCATGTCGCATAGCTCCGCTAAACTAAAAATGTAAAATGAAGAATGACAATGTAAAATCCAAAATTTTTGATTTTTATCTGTCATTTTTATTTTTTCGTTTTTAATTTTTAATTATGATTCCGAAATTCACCCACCTTCATGTCCACACCCAGTATTCCCTCCTCGACGGACTGCCGAAAATCGAGGAAGTTTTAACTTACGTCAAGGAAAATGATATGGACAGCGTGGCCATAACCGACCACGGGGTTCTTTACGGCGCCGTGGAGTTTTACAAAAAAGCGAAGCAGGCGGGCATCAAGCCCATTATAGGCTGCGAAATTTATACCGCTTTTGAGGGGATGGCCCAGAAACGACCAAACATTGACAACAAGCGCTATCATCTCGTTCTTCTTGTAAAGAATGAAACCGGCTACCGCAATCTGGTACAGTTGACAACAAAGGCCCATTTAGAGGGCTTTTATTATAAACCGCGGGTGGACGAGGACTTGTTGTTCCAACACGCTGACGGGCTGATTGCCCTTTCCGCCTGCCTGCAAGGCAAAATCCCCCGCCTGATAACGGCTGGCCGGATTGAGGAAGCGGAGAAAACCGCCCGGCGGTACCAAGAGGCCTTTGGTAAAGAGAATTTTTACCTGGAAATCCAGCATCACCCCGGCCTTCCGGAGCAAATCAAGGCGAATAAAGGACTTATAGAACTATCCAAAAAACACGGCATCCCCTTGGTGGCCACCAACGATTGCCATTACCTCCGGCCGGAAGACGCGGAGGCGCAGGATATTTTGATGCTTATCAATACCGGCGCCAAGCCGGACGACCCTGACCGTCTGACTATGAAGCAGGATGACTTTTCAATGAAGCCGCCTAAAAAAATGGCGGAGCAATTCAAAGATACGCCTGAAGCCATATCCAACACCCAAAAAATAGTTAAGGCCTGCAATTTTGAATTCAAATTAGGAGAGATAAAGCTCCCCAGCTTCTCGGCGCCTGACGGAAGCGCTCCTGATGAATATTTAAGGGGCCTCTGCGAAAAAGGACTTGAACAGAGAAAAAAAGAATTCAAAAACGAAAAAGAAACAAAAGAAAGGTTAGAGTATGAATTAGAGGTCATTAAAAAAACCGGATTCGCTTCCTATTTCCTGATAGTGGCCGATTTTGTTAAATGGGCAAAAGAAAACAAAATAGTGGTCGGTCCGGGCCGGGGAAGCGTGGGCGGTTCTCTGGTCGCTTACCTGACGAATATCACCAATATCAATCCTTTGCAGCACGACCTTCTCTTTGAAAGGTTCCTCACCCAAGAGAGAATCTCCCCTCCTGACATTGACCTTGATTTCGCCGATACGAGAAGAGATGAAGTAATAGAATATGTTTCGCAAAAATACGGACAAGACAGGGTGGCCCAGATTATTACATTCGGAACAATGGCCGCCCGGGCCGCCATAAGAGATGTGGGCAGAGTGCTGAAATACCCTTACAGTTTATGCGACAAAATCGCCAAAATGATTCCCTTTGGATTCAATCTTGACCAAACTCTTAAACGAATTCCGGAGTTCCGCAAAGCGTACGAAAGCGACGAACAAATCAGGCGGCTGGTTGATTTGTCCAAAAAACTGGAGGGCGTTGCCCGCCACGCCTCAACCCATGCCTGCGGAGTGGTCGTCTCTGCCGAGCCCCTTGATTCTCTCGTGCCAGTCCAGCGCCCAACCCAAAACGACAGCAACATCATCACCCAATATGAAATGTACTCCATCGAGGATTTGGGGTTATTAAAAATGGATTTCCTCGGGCTTAAAAACCTGACGATGATTGAGCAGACAATCAAGCTCATCGAAATTGTCCGAGGCAAGACCGTTGTTATTGATAAAATCCCCCAAGACGACAAAAAAACCTATAAACTCCTGCAAAAAGCGGAGACAACCTCTGTGTTTCAGTTGGAATGTTTATCAGGAGATACCCAGATTTCCCATGCAACGATCAAAAAAATGTACGAGCAACGCAATAGGAAAAATCTTCATTCGCTTTATTTAGACGAAGGAAAGGTTCATAAGAATAAGATTATAGATATCGTTTATAAGGGAAAACAAAATGTCTATAATTTAATAACAGAGGATAATTGGTATGTCAAGGCCACAAAGGGTCACTATTTCTTAACTGAAAACGGTTGGAAAAAATTACAAGATATAAAGATTGGAAATAAGGTTTTAATAAAATCCAGGGGCGCACATTTTGTCTACAATACCTGTAAAACATGTGGCAAGCAAATTAACGGACAGAAAGAGGGTAAAAGTAATTTTTGTTACAGTTGCTCGGCGAGCTTTTATAAAAACCCCAGCAAGCCGGAAGCCAGAAAAAAAATTAGTTTGGCTCAAATAGAATACTATCAAAAAGGGAATAAGCCCTGGAACCATGGATTAACAACTGAGAATAGCGAAAAATGGAAAAAGACAGCAGAGAAAATATCAAAAGCCCTCTCTGGACGAACATTTGAAGAAATTTATGGTCCTCAAAAAGCAAAAGAAATAAAAGAGAAACTCTCCATGCAAACTCGAGGCAGTAATAATCCAATGTTTGGCAGGCCAGTTCCGCATCGAAGGGGAGGTTTTAGACAAGACCTAAATCATTATGTCCGATCCAGCTGGGAAGCTGATTTTGCCAGAATTCTAAAATTACACAATTTAAAATATAAATACGAACCACAAACTTTTTCTCTTATTAAACAAAATAGAGAAATTTTGCATTATACTCCGGACTTCTATGTAAAATCTAATAATACATATTATGAAATCAAGGGCTGGCTGCACGATTTAGACAAAGAAAAGATGGCATTATTCCAGGCACAATATCCTCAATATAATTTTGTATTAATAAGCGCCACTAAATTCGCCGAATTCGCATTGAGGTATAAAAATCTAATTCAATGGGAATGCCCCAGGCTTCCGGTAAAAGATCAATTTAAATTTAGAGAAATTAAAAATATATTAGATGCTGGCGAGGAAGATACTTATGATATTATTATGGCAGAACCAGGCAACAACTTTGTTGCTAATGGCTTTGTTGTCCACAACAGCTCGGGAATGAAAAAATGGCTGCGCCAGCTTGAGCCGTCAAATTTTGAAGATATTTCCACTATGCTCGCCCTTTACCGGCCGGGACCAATGCAGTTTATTCCCGAGTATATCGCCAGAAAACAAAAAAGAAAAAAGGTGGAATACCTGCATCCCAAATTAAAACCGATTTTAGAATCAACTTACGGTCTACCGATTTTTCAGGAACAAATGATGCAGATTGCCCGCGAGATAGCCGGTTTTTCTCTAAGCGAGGCCGATATCCTGCGGAAAGCCATAGGCAAAAAAATCGCCTCTCTCCTAAGCCAACAAAAAGAAAAATTTATATCCGGCGCAGTCAGGCAGGACACAGACAAAAAAATCGCTGAAAAAATCTGGAGCTGGTTCCTGCCTTTCGCCCAGTACGGCTTTAATAAAAGTCACAGCGTGGGTTATGGAATCATCGCCTACCAGACCGCTTACCTGAAAGCCAACTACCCGGTGGAGTTTATGGCGGCGGTGCTGGCATCCGAGAAGCAAGACGTGGAAAGAATCGCCTTCCTACTGGAAGAGTGCAAGAGAATGGAGATTGAAGTTCTGCCTCCGGATATAAACGAAAGCTTCAAGAACTTTACCGTGGTAGACAAAAATAAAATCAGATTCGGGCTTTTGGCAATTAAAAATGTCGGGCATAACATCGTCCAGACAATCGTGGGAGAAAGAAGCGACAACGGAAAATACCAGTCCATCGGGGACTTCGTAAACAGGATTCATTCAAGGGATTTGAATAAAAAATCAATGGAGTCCCTGATTAAGGCCGGGGCCTTTGATAAATTGGAAGAAAGGAATATGCTGTTAGGCAATTTGGAAAGATTATTGAGCTGCTCCAGAGAAATCCAAAACAACAAAAAGAACGGCCAGACAGGGCTTTTTGACGGAGCGCATGTCAAAACAACAATCAATCTGGAACAGATGGAGCCGGCAAGTACTACCGAAAAGCTTCGGTGGGAAAAAGAACTGCTCGGACTTTTCGTGTCCGGTCATCCTTTGGAGGATTACCAAAAATCCATCGCCAAGAAAGCGACGCCTATATCAAAGATTCTTCAGGAATTGACCAAAACAGACGACCAGCCGGGCTTCCCCTTGAATGTTTCTGATAAATTGTTCAGAAAGATAATGCCGGGAACGCGGCTTAAAATATGCGGGTTAATCACGCGGATTAAAAAAATCATTACCAAAAGCGGGAGGCCGATGTTTTTCGTCAAAATACAGGACTTAACCGGAGAGATTGAGGCGATAATTTTCCCGAACAGCGCCGAGCAGTTTGCCCCGTCCCTGCAGGAAAACAAAATAGTGGTTATCTCGGGCAGGGTTGACTTCAAAGAGGACTCTCCTAAAATGATTGTGGAAAGCATTGAAGAGATTATAGAGGAATAATCTTTGCCATATTGAACTTGCTCCAAAATTAAGTACAATGAGTATAATGAAAGATTAGGATTAACATATTCGGAACAATGAAACTGGAAACCTTAAGGCATTCTTTATCCCACATAATGGCGGCCGCGGTTCAGGAATTATATCCCGGAACCAAATTTGGCATTGGACCGGCGATTGAGGACGGGTTTTATTACGATTTTGACTTTGATGAAGTCAAAATCGTAAACGCAAACCGCAAAACGCAAAACGCAAAACCACAACCGAAAACCCAAAACTTGAATTTGAGTACGGATGATTTGCCGAAGATTGAGAAAAAGATGAAAGAGATTATCAAAAAGGATTTACCGTTCCGGAAAAAACAAATAAGCAAAGCGGAAGCGAATAAAATATTCAAAAATCAGCCGTACAAACTGGAACTTATAGAAGAATTGGCCAAGGGCGGCGCTAAAATCAGCACTTATCAAGTAGGTAATTTCATTGACCTGTGCAGGGGTCCTCACCTCAAATCAACCAAAGAAATTTCTCCTGACAGCTTCAAGCTGACCAAAATCGCCGGGGCTTATTGGCGCGGACAGGAAAGAAACAAAATGCTGACCAGAATCTACGGAACCGGCTGGACGAAAAAAAGCGAACTTGATAAATATCTTAAAAACATCGCGCAAGCGGAGCAAAGAGACCATCGAATCCTGGGCAACAAGCTGGAACTTTTTATGTTTGACGATGAAGTCGGGGCCGGTCTCCCCATCTGGATGCCCAAGGGGGCAATGTTAAGACATATTATTGAAAACTACTTATACGAACAATTATCCCGGGCAGGCTACCAATGGCTGACCTCCTTCCATATTGCCAATCTTAATCTTTGGAAAACCTCCGGGCATTGGGGATTCTACCGGGAAAATATGTATTCTCCTATCAAAGTTGATGATGAGGAATATATGCTCAAGCCGATGAATTGCCCCTTCCATATCAAGGTCTATAACTTCAAAATCAGGAGCTACCGGGACTTGCCCATCAGATTCGCCGAGCTTGGGACGGTTTACAGGTATGAAAAATCAGGGGTCTTGCACGGCTTGGCGCGCGCGCGGGGCTTTACCCAAGATGATGCCCACATATTCTGCACTCCCGAGCAATTGTCAGAGGAACTGTTCAAAACCATAAAACTGGCTATGAAGATGCTAAGCGATTTCGGTTTCAGGGATTACCAAGTTTACCTTTCCACCCAGCCGGAAAAATATGTCGGGACCGATAAAATCTGGAACAAAGCAACCAAGGCGCTGAAATACGCTCTTGACGCGTTGAAAATAAAATACGAGACGGACAAGGGAGGCGGGGCTTTTTACGGACCTAAAATTGACATAAAAATAAAAGACAATCTTGGCCGGCCTTGGCAATGCACCACTATTCAAGCTGATTTTAACCTGCCCCAGAGGTTCAAAATGTCATACATAGACGAAAGAGGCAAAAAAAGAGAACCAATTATGATACACCGCGCCCTGCTGGGCGCCTTGGAAAGATTTATCGCCGTGCTGATTGAGCATACCGGGGGCGCTTTCCCTTTATGGCTTTCCCCGGTGCAATTATGGATTCTGCCCATAAGCCAGAGGCATCGGAAATACGCAGAGAAAATAATCAATGAGCTGCGGGAAACGGGATTCAGGGCAGAAATGAAAGATGAAAACGAAACTATTGGCAAGAAAATCAGGGATGGCGAAATGCAAAAAATCCCGTATATTCTGGTTGTCGGAGACGCAGAAATAAGAAACAAAAGCGTCAGAGTCAGGCAAAGAAATAAAGGAGATATCGGAGAATCATCTCTCCCCTCTCTTGTGAAAAAGCTCAATTTAGAGATTGAAAAAAAGAAATAAATGAATATCGCGCATAAGACAATCTCCCTCCAGACAAAGGGGAAATTAGACATCACGGACATCACGGACAATGTCAGGGATTGGGCGCTTGAATCCGGAATCAAAGAAGGGATTATAAACATCCAGACCCTGCACACCACGGCAACGGTTTTTGTCAATGAAAACGAGCCGGAGCTTCTGAAGGACTTCCAAAGCCATTTGGAAAAAATCGCTTCTGAAAAAGAGAATTACTGCCACAACAACTTTGAGGTCAGGACTGCCAATGTGGGCGAGGACGAATGCCGGAACGGGCATTCCCATTGCCAGGCCCTGCATCTGCCGACCAATGTATGCCTTAATATAATCAATGGACGGCTCCAGCTGGGACAATGGCAAAGCATTCTTTTTGTTGAATTAGACCACGCCAGAAAAAGACAAATACAAATGCAAATTGTCGGAGAATAAAAAAATCGCCAACTGCCAATCATTGGCGCGCTTTACTGGGGCGCTTTTTTGTTTTAAATTAGAAGCATAACCATTACTAACTCTTGGATGAAATACCACATCATTACATACGGATGCCAGATGAATAAGTCGGACAGCGAGAGAATCGCCGGCGCTTTAAACCAACTCGGCTTTCGCCCGGCCCCCGGGGCCGAGACGGCTGATTTGATTGTCTTTAATCTATGCTCGGTGAGGCAATCGGCAATAGACCGCGCGACAGCGCGAGTTCAAAACGAAAAACGAAAAACGAAAAATAAGAAATCAAAAACCAAAATACTTTTAACAGGATGCATATTGGGGAAAGACAAAGGAAGGTTCAGAAAAACATGCGATGGGATATTCAAAATAGATGATTTGCCAGAGCTCCCCTCTATCCTAAAAGTAGCTGGATTTAAGATAGCGGACAGAGAAAAAGCAAGGGACAGGCATTATCTTGATATTGAGCCAAATTATGAATCGAGTCCTGTCGCTTTTGTGCCGATAATGACCGGCTGTAATAATTTCTGCTCTTATTGCGTTGTCCCCTATACTCGCGGAAGGGAGATTTCCAGACCAGCAGAGGATATTTTACGCGAGATAAAAAATCTGGTCAGAAAAGGCGTAAAGGAAATCTGGCTGTTGGGGCAGAATGTCAATTCCTACGGAATTGAACGCAAAACGCAAAACGCAAAACATAAAACAACAGCGCAAAAATCAAAATTAATTAATTTTGCAAAACTATTGAAGATAGTGAATGATATTGAGGGAGATTTTTGGATTAGGTTCACTTCTTCGCACCCAAAAGACCTGACTGATGAAATGATTGAGAGGTTTGCGAAATGTAAAAAAATCACCCCGTATCTCAATTTGCCCATCCAGTCGGGCGACAATAAAATCCTGAAAGCGATGAACCGGCCGTATTCTGTGGCGGACTATAAAAAACTTGTGAAGAAAGCGAGGTCTGCTTTTAAGAAATGCCGCCAAGGGCTTGAGAGCTGGCTAGCCCTTTCAACAGACGCGATAGTCGGCTTCCCGGGCGAAACAAAAAAACAATTCAAAAATACTAAAAAAACATTCAGAGAAATCGCTTTTTCCGCCGGCTATATCTCGCGCTACTCGCCCCGGCCCCAATCATCTGCTTTTAATCTTAAAGACAACATCCCGCCGCCGGAAAAACGCAGAAGGGAAAAGGAGTTAGTAAAAATAATAGAAGAAAGCGCTTTGAATTTTAATAAGCAGTTCATTGGGAAAAGCGTTGACGCGCTCGTTTTACAAAAAAGAAACGGCTTCCATTTTGGCAAAACCCGCCACCACCAGACAATCAAATTCCCGTCCGGCAAAAATTTGACTGGTAAGTTTATAAAAATAAAAGTTAAAAAAGCGACCGCTTATGGCCTTGAAGGAAAAAAATATTAATAACAAAGTGGCGGTGATTGTGGGACCGACCGGTTCGGGCAAAAGCGATTTAGCCGTATGCCTTGCTAAAAAATTTAACGGCGAGATAATTTCCGCTGATTCCAGGCAGGCCTATAAAGGAATGAACATCGGAACGGGAAAAATAACCAAAAAAGAAATGAGGGGCATCCCCCATCATCTTTTGGATGTAGTTTCGCCGAAAACGAGATTCACCGTGACCCAATATGTCAAAAAAGCGGAAAAAGCCATTGGAAAAATCCATAAGGCAGGGAAATTGCCCATTATTTGCGGAGGCACCGGTTTTTATATCCAAGCCCTGATTGACGGGATTTCTATTCCCGAAGTCAAGCCGGACTGGACATTGAGGAAAAAGCTGGAAAAACAAACCGCAAAGGAATTATTCCAACAATTAAAAAAACTGGACTCCGAAAGGGCGAAGAACATTGATAGGCATAATAAAAGACGGCTGATTAGGGCAATAGAAATAGTTCTCAAGACCGGAAAAGCCGTGCCTCCTATGGAAAAGAGAGCAAAATATAATGTTTTGATGCTGGGAATAAAAATTGACCAAGCGCGACTTAATGAGAAAATAGAAAATCGCTTGTTAAAGCGTTTGAATCAGGGAATGATTGAAGAGGTTAAAAGATTGAGCCAGTCAGGGCTGTCGTGGAAACGGTTGGAAGAATTCGGTTTGGAATATAGACATATCGCCCGGTATCTGCAAAACAAAATGACTTATGAGGAGATGGCGGAAAAATTGCAAAAAGAGATTGAACGCTATGCCAAAAGACAGATGACTTGGTTCAAAAAAGACAAGAGGATTGTTTGGATTGACAACAAAAAAACAGCAGAAACGCTGGTTAAAAAATTTCTCAATAAATAATATTTGCGGGAGGGCAAGCAGGCAATCGCGCCTACCTGCCCTCCTCGCCTCTCTTCATGGACTTCTAGTCCACGCCTCCTTGAGCGCCTCCTACGCCCGCACCCGGCCTTAGCGAGTTGAAATACCCGAAAAGAGCGCATGCCGTTGGGAGATGTCCGGTCTTCGCCAATCTCCTGCTGCTGCCGGAGTCTCTTCCTCTTTATGCGCCGAGTCCTGACTCAACGCCCGCCGCTGAGCCGCCGTAAGGCGAACCGTTCTTGCCACACTCCGGGCACCCCCGACTTGGATAGCGCCCGAACCTCCACCACTTCCCTCATTGCCTTTCATGTGATGACTCCTGTCTACGTAATCTACGTACGTAGCGATGTGATACCCCCACCGCGCCTAACGGTCTTGACCCGCAATCAAGGCGACACCACCTCCTTTCTGGAAACACACCGTGTAATAACGCTTCCGATTTGTGACGCTGATATTCCGAAAACCGGAAATCAGCATTCTCCCAATGAGTTCAGCGACTATCAGCGCCTCATTCTCTAAGAGAACCAGACACCCCTCTTCCATGAGGACTCCTGCTTTGAAGTCCTCGATAACTTCCTCGTTGGGACGGAGAACCAACCGGTCGCATGGCACTTGCCAAGCTTTCAGCCACGACCAGATTATGAATCGAGTCGCGGCCAAGTCCTCGGTTGAGGAAAAAACCACTACTCGGCCTCCCCTCTCTTTGTGTCGGAGGATGACTTCTTTCGCGCTTCTTATTGGAGGGCGCAAAAGATAGCCAACCCAAATGAGCGGCAGAAACGGAATCAAGAGAATCAGTCCGCTTCTGTGTCTCGACAACCATTGATGGGTGCGACCCGTCAAAGACAGCCATGCTAAAGTGCCGTCAAAATCGCTGACAAGCACCCCGTTATCGCACATCGGACTCACCTCCTTGGTTGACAATGAGCTGTTTTTCTGTGCTTATATTATATCTTAACTTAACGCCTTTGTAAATAGTTTAGCCAATATTTCCGGATTGGCTCTGCCTTTTGTCTTGGCCATGGCCTGGCCAAT
>Ga0066635_10000594_pt1 | contig 10853 bp, 9 predicted proteins | sample CryGeyCG2014_300_2_FD_59503 | JGI IMG/M metagenome (GOLD analysis project Ga0066635, IMG submission 59503) | Groundwater microbial communities from aquifer - Crystal Geyser CG06_land_8/20/14_3.00 | ecosystem: Environmental > Aquatic > Deep subsurface > Groundwater | place: USA: Utah: Grand...
TTTCGATTATTTCTTTTATTTTAGGACCACTTTTATCCTCATATACCCCAGCATTTGCTCTATCGCTTAGCGTTATTATTTTAAAATGGAAGGTTTTTGGAATGTAAACTATAGAATCTTCTTTTTTTATTGTTCCTTCGGAAATAACCCTACAAAAAATACCTTCTTTGGGCATTACACAACTTCCAACTTCTCTGTAAATAGCGCAATTTGAGCCATGGCAAGATTTACCTATTTGAGTTAGTTCTAATTCCACTTTCCCAATAATAAATCGGTCTAGTAGCGATACTTTTAATAGGTCAATTCCTTCAGTGGTAATGTTTTCGGCAAACTCTCCATAGTTTATTTTCCTATTTGCTTCTTTTGAAAATTTAGCGATGCTTTCTGTCGAAAGCAAACTAATTTGTCGGTGCCAATCACCACTATGTGCATCATTTAAAATGCCAAATTTATTTATCAATACCTCTGGGACTGGTTTTTTTATGGTTCCTTTTTTTTCAGAAATGTTAACAGAAAGAACTTTCATAGATTAGGTTATATGTATTATTAATACTTATTTTAAATATTTTGCTTTGTTTTTTCGACTAAATAAACACTTTCGATTCTCATGTTTTTGTCAACCGCTTTACACATATCATAAACAGTAAGAAGGGCAATATTAACTGCAGTTAGAGCCTCCATTTCAATGCCAGTTTGTCCAATACATCTAACTTCACTGATGATTTCAACGCCAATATCAATCAATTGAGCTTTAACATCAATTTTTGTAATTAACAATGGATGGCATAGGGGAATCAACTCTGAAGTGCGTTTTGCTGCTTGAATACCAGCTATTTCTGCTATTACAAGTACATCTCCTTTTTTAATTAAATTATCTTTAATTAAATTAACTGTTTCTGCATTTAATAAAATTGTTCCTTTAGCTTTAGCAATACGTAATTGATTTTGTTTGGCACTAACATCTACCATATTTGCTTTTCCATTAATATCAGTATGGCTAAGTATCTTATTCATTGGTTTATCCTCCAATATTATAAAAATTACCACTATTATTATAAGTTCCAGAAGCAGGTTTTTCGCCGATTGCTTTAATAATTGCATTTTTAGCTCCTAATTTTCGGACATCAAATTCTAAATCTGAAAAAAGACAAGGTTTTATTTTGCCATTGGCGGTGAGTCTTAAACGATTACAATTATGACAATCACCTCCGCTTCCTCCTTCAACTATCGAAAATTGTCCTTTTTCAAGGTTCATTTGGTGAATAAAACGAGCTTGAATTCCTTTGGAATCACAAAATGCTTTTACTGCTTTGGCATCAGGTTCTTTAGAGGATTTTTTGATGACACAATTAACTTTAATTTGCGAAATTCCCGCTTTTTGAATGGCTTCAATTCCTGCAATTACTTTATTTAAATCGCCCCCTCTAGTAATATCATAAAACTTTTTGGCATCAATCGTATCAAGACTAATATTAATTCTGCTTAAACCTGCTTCAACCAATGAAGTCGCAAAATCAGAAAGTAATATACCATTGGTAGTCATTGTAACTTCGTCTAATCCTTTGTTTTTAGAAATCATTTTAATAAAATCAATAATTCCTTTTCTAACAAGGGGTTCGCCTCCAGTAATACGGACTTTTGTAATACCTAGATCAACGGCAATATTTACTACTTCAATAATTTCTTCATAAGAGAGGATTTCTTCGTGTTTAAGTAATTTAAAACCTTCTTCAGGCATACAATATAAACAACGGAGGTTGCATCTATCGGTAACAGAAATTCTCAGATAGTTGATATTTCTATTATATGAGTCTAACATTTACGATATCTCCTTTATTTAATTGATTTTGTCCGATTGGTATGGAAATTAACCCGTCTGTATTGCAAAGCGAATTGAGGTGAGCAGAACCGTGATATTCTACAGGTAATATGGTCCCTTCAGTTGAAATAATTACAGGAATAAATGCTTTTCTATCAGATTTGTTTCTAAAATAGTCAATACCCATAGGCATTTTGATATTTTTAGTTGTTAAATTATTTCCCATCATCTTGTATAGTAGTGGTTTTACTAATAATTCAAAAATGATAAAAGAAGAAACGGGATTTCCAGGTAAACCAAAAATAAATTTATTTTCTAATATTCCGAAAACAGTTGGTTTTCCTGGTTGAATGGCGATTTTTTGAAATAATAATTTTACATTTAATTGTTCAAGGATTTCTGGAACTAAATCATAATCGCCCATTGAAACTCCGCCACTCAGTAGAATTACGTCATTATTAGTAATTGTATTTTTAAGAATATTTGAAATATTTGTTCTATCATCTTTAGCAATACCCATATAATTCGAAATACTTCCTGTAGCATTAACTTGAGCATAAAGTTGATAACTATTGCTATTACGAATCTGGGATATAGCGGGAATAATATTAGGTTCAACCAATTCATCGCCAGTTGAAAGAATACCAACTCTTGGTTGCTTATAAACAAAAGGCTTAGTGTAACCAGTTGTAGCTAGTATTGCAATATGTTGTGGTTTTAATATAGTGCCTTTTAAAATTAGCTTGTCCCCTTTAGAAATATCTTCGCTTTTTAAACAAATGTTTTTATTGGTCTTATTTTCAATAAAGCGTATTTTATTATCGTCAATTAATTGGGTTTGTTCCACCATCAATACACAATCAGCACCTTGAGGAATCATTGCTCCGGTCATAATTTTAGAGCATTGACCTTTATTTATTATATGTTCAGGTTTTTTACCTGCGGGTATTACCTCAATCACTTCAAGTGAATTACTAATATCTTCGTACTTGCAAGCATAACCATCCATTGCAGATTTATCAAAGGGGGGCATATCGATATCAGATACTACATCTGTTGCTATTATTCTATTTAAGGCGTTTTTTATATCAATTTGTTCAATAGTGAGCTCAAAAGCCTTATCTAAAATAATATTAATTGCATTTTCAAAGGAAATCATAGATTTTTATTAAAATTTAGGCAAAATTACAAAATATTATTCATTGGTTTTTGTTGTAATGAAATTAAATAAAAAAACACTTTTATATGTTAAGTTTATTAACATATAATAGTGTTTTATAGAAAACTATTGTATAAATCTTAAATTTTATAGGCTATATAAGATTTAATCTACCGTATAATTCTTTGCGATATAAGCCACCAATAGGAACAACTTTCATTTTACCTTCTATCACTAAATCGGGATATTTAATTGAAAATATTTTATCCATTCTAACGATAAAAGATCTGTGAACTCTAACAAAGTCTTTTGGAGGAAGAATACGAATCATTTCCTTCATAGTAGTATGTGTAGTATAAATATTGTCTGAAGTATTAATAACAACATAGTCTTTCAATGCTTCTACAAAGAATATGTCAGCAAAATTAACTTTATTAAGACGATAATCCGCTCTAACGAAAATGCTGTCTTTAGACTCTTTGTTTTCAATTATAGAATGGTATAAATCTCTTTCTCTTTTAACCATCGAATCTCTTTCGTGCTTATAAATAGCCATTTCTATGGTCGTTTGCAATTCTTTTTCCTTGAATGGTTTAATAATATAACCATAAGGTTCTGATATTTTAGCTTTATTTAATGTATTGTCATCAGCATAAGCTGTGAGAAAAACAACGGGAATGCTGAATTTCTCTTTAATAACATTAGCAACATCAATACCAGTCATATCTCCTTTTAACATAATATCCATTAAAATAAGATCGGGGCGTGATTCTTCGATTTCATTAAGAGCTTTTTCGCCAGATGAAACGACAACAGGAACAATGTATCCCATTTTTTTAAGACTATTTTGTATGTCTTTTGCAACTATACTTTCGTCTTCAACTATAAGAATTTTAGGTTTTGACATAATTAGATATTTATTAAGTTGAATTTGTTTTAAAGTAAATTTTCACAAAAATAATAAAAATCTTCAATTAGAAAACTATTTTTTATTTACAAAATAGCTTAAAATGGTTTTTGGTACAAATATAATCAATTAACTGATATAAAAGCATATTAATTATATATTAATTTAAAAAAAAAATTTTTCAAGTAGAATATTGAGTTCTTAATCAAGCCCTACTTAGTTTTATCATATTTGTTTTACCTTTATCATCAATAGGAGTGCTTGCTATATTGATAATATAATCATCTTCTTTAATGTAATTGTCTTTTTTAAGTTTATAGATTATATCTTCTATGGTGTGGTCTGTGCTAATAAATTTATCGTAATAGAAACCTCTAATGCCCCATACTAAATTTAAAGTGCTTAATAAGGAATGGTTGTTGGTAAATATAAATATTTGGCATTTAGGTCGTAAGCTCGATATTTTATAGGCTGAATATCCCGAATGCGTCATCGCTATTACAGCCTTGGCTTCTACTTGTTGTGCTAAATTGATAGCGTTGCTAATTATAGAATCGGAAAGATAGCGTGAATGATTTTTATTTTGAGGAATGCAGTTTTTGTAATAAATATTCTCAGTTGATTCAACTTGATTGATAATTTTCTGCATAGTTTCAATTACAACTACTGGTTGATTGCCAATTGAAGTTTCTCCACTCAACATAAGAGCGTCTGCTCCATCCATAACAGAGTTTGCAACATCATTTACTTCTGCTCTTGTAGGTGTAACATTTGTTATCATGCTTTCCATCATTTGAGTTGCAATAATAACGGGCTTTGCTGCAGCAATACATTTACGAACTATCATTTTTTGGACATGAGGAACGGTTTCAATGGGAGTTTCAACGCCTAAGTCGCCTCTTGCTACCATTAGACCATCTGCTTCTTTAATAATGTTATCAATATCTAAAATAGCTTCTGGTTTTTCAATTTTAGCAATGATGTTTGGTTTTCGATCTTTTGCTTTGGTTGCAATGATGTGCTTAAGCTCGATGATATCTGATGCACTTCTCACAAAAGACAAGCCTACCCATTGAATTCTGTTTTCTAATATAAAATCTAAATCTTTTAGGTCTTTTTCCGTCAAACAAGGAATAGAAACTTTGGTATTTGGTAGATTAACCCCTTTTTTAGAAGATAAAATGCCACCATGAATGATTTTAGTAACAACTTCGTCGATATTATTAGTTTTAATAACACTTAGGGATATTTTACCATCATCAACTAATATATTTTCGCCAACATTCACATCTTTTGGAAATTGAGGGTAAGTGATATAAACCTTTTGATTATTTCCAACACATGGATTAGTAGTAAATATAAGTTCAGCACCATTGACTAATTTAACAGCGTTGTTTTCAACTTCGCCAATACGAATTTTGGGACCTTGTAAGTCAGCAAGGATAGCAAGGTGTGATTTATTTTCTTTATTTATGCTGTGAATAATGTTAATAACCTTTAAATGGTCTTCATGGCTTCCATGAGAGAAGTTAAGTCTGCATACATCTATACCTGCTAATGCCATTTGCGATATTACTTCTTTTGAAGAGGATGCGGGTCCTATGGTTGCTACAATTTTTGTTTTACTTGTATTATTAATCATATATTTATACAATGTTATATTTATTTTTCTTCTCTTTTTTTAATTTTTCTATGGTAGTAATGTGTAGTTCTATGTCAGAAATTATGTTGTAAAGGTTTGTAATTGCTTCTTGATTTATTTCGTAAGCTGTTAATATGTTTGAAGTTTGTTTGATATTTGATAATAAGGATTTTGTGTTTTTGTTATGTAACGGTCTATCGCAAAACATAAGATAATTGGCTTGTTTGTGTTCGCTAATTAAATATTTATTTTCTGAAACACTTGTATTTGATAAAAAATAATAAGTTGATAAGTTGGATATGTCTTTGTAATAGTAACAAGAGAAATTCTGTATTTTTTGTTGCTTGTTAATCTGGTATTCAAAGTCTTCAGTTTTAGAAAATTTCAATTCTAACTGCTTATTTAAATGCCAGACTATTCGATAGTCCTTTAAATGGGAACAAATTCCGAATAAAACAGATTCATTTTCAAATGTAATATCTAATTTGAATTTTTTTGGCATTTTTAAACTTTATGAATTGGCAAATTTACGTAAGAATAAAATAAATAAATGATTAATTTTGAAAATTAATTCTAATTTAACCTTGTTAGAAATCATTTGGGATTAGCCTTATATTAAGTATATTATGAATGAGGAAATATATAAAACAAACATTTTAAGCTCAACGCTCTTTATTGGTAATAATGCTTTTGTTGAATTAGAAAGATTTTTGGGAAATAAAAGTTATAAAAGCTCACAATTATATGTATTGGTAGATGAAAATACTAAAAAATATTGTTTGCCAACATTAATTAATAACATTAATATTTTTAAAAAAGCTGCCATAATTGAGATTATTAGTGGTGAAGATCACAAAACTATTGATAATGCTGTATATATTTGGGAAAGATTATTAAAATTAAAAGCTGATAGAAATGTGCTATTTATTAATATGGGCGGTGGAGTTATATGTGATTTAGGTGGATTTGCCGCTTCCCTTTATAAAAGAGGTATTTCATTTATAAATATACCAACTACATTGATGGCACAAATTGATGCTAGTTTTGGAGGGAAAAATGGTATTGATATGGGTGGAATTAAAAATCAAATAGGTACTTTTAATAATCCTGAAGCTGTTTTTATTTATCCTGAATTTTTAAAAACTTTGAATAAAAGACAAAAGTTATCTGGTTTCGCCGAAGTTATCAAATATTCAATTATTTCCAAATCTATTTTCTTTGAAGATATTATAGGAATTGATTTTGAGAATTTAGATAATTTGCAAAAGATTATCTATGAATCGGTTGGAACAAAAGGAATTATTGTTTCCAACGATTATAAGGAGAATGGATTAAGAAAAACGCTCAATTTTGGTCATACCATTGGGCATGCTATTGAAGCGTTTTCTGTTTTAAATAATACTGATGTTTTGTTACATGGAGAAGCGATTGCAGTGGGTATTATATGTGAAATATACCTTTCTGTTAAGAAATTCAGTTTTCCATTAGAGTTACAACATAAATACAATACTTTTATAATTAATAAATTCGGAAAGCATACTATTAATAGGTCTTCTTATAATTATTTAATTGAATTAATGCGTAATGATAAAAAAAATCATAATGACGAAATAAATTTTGTTTTAATGAAGGATATAGGGAAACCAATGATAAATCAGCAATGTGAGGAAAATGAAATTATTGAATCGCTTGATTATTATGTTAATTTGTGATTTTTGTATAAAATATTACCCAGTTTAATCGATATTCTAAAATGCAATGTGTAAAGATTAATTATTTCAGGGGCAAGATAGGTGGCATTGTCGAATTACCTCCTTCAAAAAGTGAAAGTAACCGAGCTCTAATTATAAGAGCCTTATCAGGCAATAATTTTAATATAAATAATTTATCAGATGCTAAAGATACATCTGTTTTAATTGATATATTGTATAAAATTAAAAACAGAAAATCCTTTGATGACATTGAAGTGCTAGATGTTGGAGCAGCAGGTAGTGTAATGCGTTTTCTTTCTGCATTTCTTTGTTTACAAAAAGGAAAATGGTTGCTTACTGGCGACCAAAGGATGCAACAACGCCCAATTAAAGTTTTAGTAGATGGACTTAATCAAATTGGGGCGAAGATTTATTATGTTAACAAGGATGGCTTTCCTCCTATAATTATCGAAAGTCAAAAAATAAATATTTCAAATATCACAATAGATTCAAGTATTAGTAGTCAATATATTTCCGCTTTATTGATGATTGCTCCTTTTCTAAACAAAGGTTTGAAAATTAATGTGGAAGAAGCTGTGGTTTCTTTACCTTATATTATAATGACGCTTAAAATGCTAGAATATTTTGGGATAATCAATATATATAAACGGGAAAGCATTACCATTAAACACCAAAAATTTAAAGCAAAGGATATAACCATTAATTACGACTGGTCAGCGGCATCTTATTTTTATGAAGTAATTGCTATTTCGGAAATCGGTTCTGAAATATTTTTAAAGGGTCTCAAAAAAGATAGCTTACAAGGGGATGAAATTGTTGCTGATATCTTCATTAAATTAGGAGTTTCAACAATAATTCAAGATGATGGGATTAGAATTATTAAAAACAAACAAAGTATCAGTAAGTTTTCTTTCGATTTTACACATTATCCTGATATTGCTCAAACGATGATTGTTTGTTGTGCAGCTTTAGGCATCAAAGGAGAATTTTATGGATTAGAAAGCCTTGCAATTAAAGAAACAAATCGAATATTGGCATTACAAAAAGAATTAGTAAAACTGGGTTGTGTTGTAAGAATTATAGATAATGGTAGTATGCTATTGAGTGGCAATGTGAATATTTATATTAATCCAATCATTGTTAACACATATAATGACCATCGAATGGCAATGGCATTTGCACCATTAGCTTTAAAAACGGGTGTTGTATTTATTGAAAACCCTAAAATAGTTAATAAATCTTATACTAAGTTTTGGGAAAATATTGCTAAAATTGGATTTGAATTAAATGAAAATGATAAATAAACTAAAATCAGATAATTTTAGATAATTTCATTAATTATTTGTTAAATCCTTACTTGTTCAATAATTTAAGGATTATATTTTGATATTAATCATTTTATTATAGTCTTCTGGCGTGTTAATATTATATAATATCGTCTTGTCCTCCGTAATAATATTTTTACGATGAAATTGACCCAAAAATTCATTGAATTTTAAATGGTTTTCTTTTGTATTATTAATAGAATTAATTACTTTACTATTAATTAATACTGGATGTCCTCCATAATCATTATATGTAGGAACACAATAATCATTTGTACCTATATTTGAATACAAACTATTTAAAATTAAATTATTTACAAAAGGATTATCAACATTTTGTATAAAACATAATTTATTATTTCCACACATAGCAATACCTTTCTTAATAGAATAAAATCGTTCAAATTGAGGATATTCGTTTATTACTATTTTCAATTTATTATCCTTATTATAATTGGGATATTTTTGATGAAATAATTTACATACTTCAGAATTGAAAACTAATATAATATTATTACAACCAAAAAAATAATAAGTATCAATTATTTTTTCAATAAAAGTCAATGACTTATCCCATTTTAAAAGTGGTTTTGGGGAAGTCATTCTGGTAGAATTTCCTGCTGCCAACACAACAACCGATACATTTTTTTCAACTTCCATAAGTATTTTTGTGTTAATTTTACCGATTATATTAAAATCAAAAATAATTATTTTTTAAAATAAAACCGCAAATGTCCGACAAATTTTCTACTATATCTATAAAAAGGCTTTATCATCTTATGTTTAATGAAAACAATAGTAAAGAAATACTTTCTATTCCTGATATATTATTTTTTAAACCATCAGAACAAAACAAAATAACTACTAAGTGGATTAATCAACATCTTGAAACGCCTATTGGGGTTGCTGCCGGTCCTCATTCTCAAATGGCGCAAAATATAATTAGTGCATGGCTTTGCGGTGCAAGATACATTGAACTAAAAACTATTCAAACACTTGATGAACTTGAGGTTTCAAAACCTTGTATTGACATGCAGGACGAAGGTTATAATTGTGAATGGTCGCAAGAATTAAAAATAAACCAGTCATTTGATGAGTATTTGAAGGCGTGGATAATGATACATGTGTTAAAACATAAATTTGGATGGAATAATCAAAAAGGTTTGGGTACTATTTTCAATATGAGTGTTGGTTACAATATGGATGGCATATTGAAAGACAATGTTCAATGGTTTTTTGAAAAGATGAACAATTGTAGTAACGAAAAGAAAGAAAAAATTGATAGTTTAAGGTCTGTTTATCCCTCTATTATTGATATTTCTATACCTGATTGTATTTCAAACAACGTTACACTTTCAACAATGCACGGTTGTCCTCCTGAAGAAATTGAAAAGATTGGACTTTATTTGATTGAAAAGAAAAAGTTAAATACTATTATAAAATTCAATCCTACACTACTTGGGGCAGATAGAATAAGAAAAATCTTAAATGCGCAATTGGGCTTCAAAACAAATATACCCGATATTGCTTTTGAGCACGATTTAAAGTATAATGATGCACTTTTAATTATTAAATCGCTGCAAGAAAGTGCTAAAAGAAATAATGTATTTTTTGGAATAAAACTTACCAATACATTAGAGAGCTTAAACCATAAAAATATCTTTAATGAAAAGGAAACAATGATGTATATGAGTGGTAGAGCATTACATCCCATAAGTATTAATGTTGCAAATAAATTACAAACCGACTTTGACGGTAAACTTAACGTTTCTTTTTCTGCTGGTGCCGATTGTTATAATATTGTTGATATTTTAAAATGTGGTTTATCCCCAGTAACAGTTTCTTCTGATATTTTAAAACCAGGAGGTTATGGTAAATTATCACAATATATTGAACAAATTAACGAAAGGTCATCTGAATTTGTTTTTAACAATCAGAGGGAGAATAGATCATTGGAAACATTGGGAAACCTCCAAAAGTATGCAAAATTAGTTACGGATAACTATAAATATTTCAAACAAGGGTTTCAAGAATTAACGATAAAAACAAAAAGAGAATTATTGTCATTTGATTGCATTGCTGCACCTTGTGTTAACACTTGTCCTGGAAATCAGAATATTCCAGAATATATGTATTATACGGCTCGTGGTGAATTTGACAAGGCTTATCAAACAATTATCGAAACCAATCCTTTTCCAAACGGGCTTGGGATGGTTTGCGATCATCTATGTCAAACTAAATGCACGCGTATCAATTATGACAATAGTTTACTAATTAGAGAAGTTAAAA
>Ga0066635_10000605_pt1 | contig 10751 bp, 7 predicted proteins | sample CryGeyCG2014_300_2_FD_59503 | JGI IMG/M metagenome (GOLD analysis project Ga0066635, IMG submission 59503) | Groundwater microbial communities from aquifer - Crystal Geyser CG06_land_8/20/14_3.00 | ecosystem: Environmental > Aquatic > Deep subsurface > Groundwater | place: USA: Utah: Grand...
CGCTTGGTTGACATGCTTTTGGAGCTGCAGCACGGAAATCCATTCCCATTTTTGCTGCACCAACTAACAAAGAGTTTCCCATATTGTTGCGAGCATCGCCTAAATAACAAAAAGAAATTTTATTTAAAGGCTTGTCGCTGTGTTCTTTCATTGTCATTAAATCGGCGAGAATTTGGGTTGGGTGAAATTCGGTTGTTAAACCATTCCAAACAGGAACACCAGCATATTTGGCAAGTTCTTCAACTATTGCCTGTCCATAACCACGGTATTCAATGGCATCATACATTCTGCCAAGAACTCTTGCGGTGTCTTTCATTGTTTCTTTTTTGCCTATTTGTGAACCAGAGGGTCCAAGGTAGGTGATGTGAGCTCCTTGATCGAGTGCAGCTACTTCGAAAGCACAACGTGTACGGGTGGAGTCCTTCTCGAATATAAGTGCAATATTTTTGCCTTTTAATCTTTGTTGTTCGGTACCAGCGTATTTACTTTTTTTTAAATCTACTGATAAATCGAGAAGAAATTGAATTTCTGTAGGTGTAAAATCAAGAAGTTTTAAAAAATGTCTGTTTTTTAAATTGAATGCCATTGTTTTTAAGTTTTATATTAGTAAAAATTTATTTTTGGGCAAAATTACACAATCCCTTTTTCATTTTCAAAAATTAAATGAATCCCAAAATTCTATTAACGAATGTAACTGAATTAAAGGGAACATTCTATAATATTTTTTAAGGCATAAAATATAATAGGTCAAATGCAGATTTGAATTACGAAAGCAATAACAGCTTACTTTTTAGAATCAATAAGAATATTAAGTATTTTGATGCCTGCATCAGCAATCATTGTACCAGGACCAAAAATGCCTACCACTCCAGCATCATAAAGAAACTGATAATCTTGAGCAGGAATAACGCCACCTACAATAATCATCATATCATCTCTTCCCAATTTCTTAAGTTCTTCAATGATTTGCGGAACAAGTGTTTTATGACCTGCAGCAAGACTGGATATGCCAACAATGTGAACATCATTTTCCACAGCTTGTTTTGCTGCTTCGGCAGGAGTTTGAAACAAAGGACCCATATCCACATCAAATCCCATATCTGCATAAGCAGTTGCAACTACTTTAGCACCTCTGTCGTGCCCATCTTGTCCCATTTTTGCAATCATAATACGTGGGCGACGACCTTCTATCTTCGCAAATTCATCAGCAAGTTCTCTGGCTTTTTTGAAATTACTGTCATTTTCTATTTCCATTTTATATACTCCTGAAATTGAACGAATAGTAGCTTTATATCTACCAAATATTTTTTCGCAAGCATCTGAAATTTCACCAAGTGAAGCACGTTTTCTTGCAGCATCTATTGCCAATGCTAATAAATTTCCTTGTCCAGTCTGACAAGCATTAGTAATGGCATCTAATGCTTTTTTAACCTCATCGCTATTTCTTTCAGCTCTTAGTTTTTTCAAACGAGCTATTTGCGATATACGAACGGCAGTGTTATCTACCTCTAAAGTTTCGATGGGGTCTTCTTTATCTAAGCGATATTTATTTATACCTACAATTACGTCTTTACCTGAATCAATCTTTGCCTGTTTGCGTGCAGAAGCCTCTTCAATTCGCATTTTTGGCAAACCTGTTTCAATAGCTTTTGCCATTCCACCCAATTCTTCAACCTCTTGTATTAGTTTCCATGCTTTGTGAGCGATTTCGTGAGTTAATGCTTCTACATAATAAGAACCAGCCCATGGATCAATGGCTTTGCATATATTAGTTTCTTCTTGTATAAATATTTGGGTGTTTCTTGCAATACGAGCGGAAAAATCAGTGGGTAGTGCAATTGCTTCATCAAGAGCATTGGTGTGAAGAGATTGCGTATGACCCAAAGCAGCAGCCATCGCTTCAATACAAGTACGAGCTATATTATTATAGGGGTCTTGCTCTGTTAAACTCCATCCAGAAGTTTGCGAATGTGTTCTTAAGGCAAGCGATTTAGGGTTCTTAGGATTGAATTGTTTAACCAATTTTGCCCACAACATTCTTGCTGCACGCATTTTAGCTATTTCCATAAAATGATTCATTCCTACACCCCAGAAAAACGACAATCTTGGTGCAAAAGAATCTATGTCCATACCAGCTTTAACGCCAGTACGCAAATATTCTAAGCCATCAGCTAAAGTATAAGCCAATTCAATATCAGCAGTGGCACCAGCTTCTTGTATATGATATCCACTAATGCTAATAGAATTGAATTTAGGCATGTTTTTGGATGTAAACTCAAATATGTCAGCAATAATTTTCATAGAAGGAGTTGGCGGATAAATATAAGTGTTACGAACCATAAACTCCTTTAAAATGTCATTTTGAATGGTTCCGCTTAGTTTTTCCATTGATACGCCTTGTTCTTCGGCAGCAACAATATAAAATGCAAGAACTGGTAATACAGCTCCATTCATAGTCATTGAAACAGACATTTTATCTAAGGGAATTTGGTCGAAAAGAACTTTCATATCAAGAATAGAATCGATAGCAACACCAGCTTTACCAACATCACCAACAACGCGTTCGTGGTCAGAATCGTAACCACGATGTGTAGCTAAGTCAAATGCAACAGATAATCCCATTTGACCTGCTGCAAGATTTCTTCTATAAAAGGCATTTGATTCCTCTGCAGTAGAAAAACCAGCATATTGTCTAATTGTCCAAGGCTGCATCACATACATAGTCGAATAAGGACCTCTTAGAAAAGGCGCTATGCCTGCTGCATAGTTCAAATGTTCCATTCCTAACAAATCAGATTCCTCATAAACTCCTTTAACTGGAATTTGCTCGGAAGTAATCCAATTTTTACCAACATTATCTTTACTTTCAGAAGAGTTAGTATTTGTAATTGTTTTATATTGAATATTTTTAAAATCTGGACGCATAATAATAATTTTGAGGATTCGTATTTATATTCCTAAAAGGTGATTAAATTTTTGAAGTGTTTCTAAGACATTGGTTCTAATATGAATAAAGGCATCTACACCCGCTTGTTTAAGATTATCAATAATAGCTGTAGGATAGCCAGCAACAATAACTTTAATATTATTATTTCTTTCTTTTATTTGTTTACAAGATTTAGGTACTATTTCTGCATATTCATCATCAGAACTACAAATGACAATAATATCGGCATTAGCGTTAAAAGCTTCTTTCGCGCCTTCTTCAACAGTTTGAAATCCATTGGTATCAATAATATCATAACCGGCACATCCAAAGAAGTTATTAGCAAACATTGCACGGGCTTTTCGCATAGTAAGATTGCCTATGGTCATCAAAAATACTATAGGTTTCTTATTCCCTTTTAAAACAAAGTCTTCGGTAGCCATACGCAGTGCTTCAAATGCGGTAGCTCCACGATAGGTTTTTAATTTAGAAGTTAAATCTTTAATATCTTTGTTTGGCTGCAACTTATCGAGCATTGTTTCTTTCTGATTAGCATGTTGATTGGTTCCTAACATAACAGTTTTACGCATTGCAATATCCATATCTCTTTGCTGGCAGGTTTTTTCAATTTCTTCATAAATTGAGCCATTAGTAATTTGTTCAATTAATCCACCTTTTTCTTCAATAGATTGGAACAATTTCCAAGCTGCATTAGCAATAGAATCGGTTAAATTTTCTATATAATATGAACCTCCAGCAATATCGGCTACTTTGCTAAAATACGCTTCTTCTTTCAATATGATTTGAGTGTTTCTAGCAACACGATTTGAAAAATCATCAGGTTTTTTGTAGGTTAAATCAAATGGAAGTACGGTAATTGAATTTGCACCGCCAAGAGAAGCTGCCATTGTTTCTGTTGTGCTACGAAGTACATTCACATAAGGATCATAAATAGTTTTATTCCAAAAAGAAGTAATCGCATGTATATTCATAGACGCAGATGCGATGTTCTGAGGTTTATATTGTTCCACAATTTTCGCCCATAATAATCTTGCTGCTCTTAATTTGGCAATTTCCATAAAGTAATTTGACCCAATAGCGAATGAAAATAGCATTTTAGATGAAATACTATCGATAGAAATTCCTCTATTTGTCATTTCTGCTAAATACTCATTTGCCGAAGCAAGACTATAAGCAAGTTCTTGAACAATGGATGCACCAGCATTATGATAATAATGACCATTAATGGTTATTGTTGAAATATTTGGAAGATGAGACTTGGTTGTTTTAAGAACTTCGGCACATTCATCAAAATCTGCATTTTTAGATTTATAGAAATTGCCGTGTAGCAGGCAAAAGCTTATTGGGTCAAAATTAATTGAGCCTTTTAATTTTTTAATTTCAACATTTTGATTTTGTAATTCTTGGATTAATAAATCCAAAAAAGAGGGATAGGATGTTGCTCCAAAAAAATGAATACTTGTAGTGTTAATATCAATACCTTTCAATATTTGTCTAATATCATCAGGTGTTTCAATATAATGGGCGTTAAAACCGATAGCATTTGCACCTCTTTTAATTGCTTCTAATGCAATTTTATTTGCTTCAATCACACTTTTAATGTCCACTTCTTGTCTTATTTCCCAATCGTTTCCATTAGTCTTTGTTCCTCTAACAAAAGGAAAATGTTGGGGTAATGATTTTAAATGTTCAAGATTGGTGAGATTTTCTTGTCTGTAATAAGGTTTTATCTTTAATCCATCAATGGTTTTCCAGATAAGTTTTTTTTCATAATCGCCACCTTTAAGGTCTTGCATTATTTTTTCTTCCCATTGTGGTGTTGAAATGTCTGGAAATTCGGAAAATAATTGATCTTCGTTATTGTTTTTACTCATAATCAATAAATTTAGAGAGTTGCTTTTATTAATTTTTCGTTTAAATAGCCCACAAAAATACAATAAAATATTTATACTATAAATCTTTTACCTCGTATTTTTCGTTATAAAAACAACTGAAATACGCTGTTATAAAGGGAATTAATTTGAAAATTTTACTTCCAACGAAAAGTTGAAATATCAAAACCAGCCAAATCGAGCACTCTATCAATAACCGTATCAATTAACTCATCAATTGTTGAGGGTTTAGAATAAAAGGAAGGGCTTGCAGGACAAATTATACCTCCAGCAAGCGTTATTTTTTTTAAGTTTTCTATATGTATTAAGTTAAAAGGCATCTCGCGGGTAACTAGAATTAGTTTTTTTTTTTCTTTAAGCATCACATCAGCGGCTCTAGTGAGCAAATCGTTTGAAATGCCATTAGAAATTCTGCCTAAAGTTCCCATTGTGCAAGGACAAATAATCATAGCATCATATTTTGCCGACCCAGAGGCAAAAGGAGCAAAAAAATCATCGGGAGCATATATTTTATAAGGAAATTGATGATAATACTTGTTTCCCAACTCATATTCCCAAACTTTTTTGGCATTCTCAGAAAAGATAATTCCACAATCATCAACCTGATTATCTATTGTTTGCAGCTTATTTATTAGTGATTTTGCATAAATTGCCCCACTAGCACCAGTTACACCAACTATAATTTTTTTTTTATTTTCATTCATTGTTAAACTGATAATAAAAAGTAAATACCAATAAATTGTTAAACTGTCCACGTTTAAACTTGTAAATACTACCAACAGCTTGCTTGCGAATTGGTATTATTGAGTATGAATGACTTAGATTAAACAAAAGTTTTTTTGTTAATTTATAGGTTATTCCAAAGTTATAAGACAGTTCATAACTATAAAAATAGCGATTCCCTTCCTCATATAAGCGATAGCCATCACTTTCTTCTTTATAGTTAATTAAATAGCCCATGCTTACTCCAAGATTAATAATAAATTTTTTCTTGTAATGGTAGTTTAAGGATAAGGGCACTTCAGCATAATTAAAATGCAAGCGATAATCTCTATCATTAAAATCAATACTATCTGGAGCGTGATGGCTGCCCTTTTGAATAAATTTCATTTCTAATTGCCAACTAAAATTATCATTAATTTTACGGTTAACAAAAGCTCCAGCCAAAAAACCCGCTTTATGGTAACCCCCATAAGTGTCGCCATCAACTTGACTGGCAGTCATTCCTGCCATTATACCTCCATTAAACTTTTGTGCTGATAAGGAATAGGAAAGGAAAAGAGTGAAAAATATACCAAAAATACAATGTTTCATAAGTTTACATTTTACCAATAAGGCTGTAAATTTACAAAATAAATATTAAGTTTTTATTGAAATGAAATTTAGTAGAGAAGGTATTTTTTTGCAACCTTTTCCCACTTAGCATCATATTTGCTATCCACAAAATAGATGAGCAAATCGGCATCATACTTGCTATCTACAAAATAAATAAGTTTATCAGCATCGTATTTGCTTTCGGTGAAGAACCACAAGCCTTCATTTTGTGTAACATCGTACTGACTGCTTACTTTATAAACAAGCAAATCGGCATCATACTTGCTATCCACTACAAATACTTTAATTTTTGCATCGTATTTGCTATCGCATGAAAACACTTTTTGTGAAAAAGCTAAATTATAATGAAGAATACCTCCCCACCATACAAGCAAAACAGCGAATTTGAGAATAATGGATTTCATAATATTTTGTATTTAATGAATAACTATTTTAAATAAAAACCCTGTCTATATTAAGTATTCAGTATTATTGAATCTCTAATTAAAAATATATTTATGGTTATATATAATGCTTTTAGCAATATCTTTCATCATAGCATTTGCTTGAAATATCATATCTATATCATTAGGAAAAGGTATAGGCTGTGAATTCTTTACTTTTTGGAGAGTTTCTGGTTTCAGTGCATCGAAATCGCCATTTGCTTGAGTAAACACATTGACAAAAGGAGTTTGAACGGTAATAGGTTCTGTTTTAATTAATTGTTTAGTTACATTGTTATAAAAATCAATATATCCAGAAATAATTGATTCTTTATTTAGAACTGTTTCGGACACTTTGCAAGAAATGGTTTTAGTTTTAGCAACTTTAAGATCATTGCCTAAGCTGTCTTTCATTACATTTCCCCTGCTATCATAAACATATTGCCAGCCATCAGCTACCTCTTTGGTTTCAAACCAATTGTTTGTATTCACTTGTTCGGGAGATACGCTAATAAGCTTGATGTTTAAATAAATATTGTAGTCGTAATCTAAGCCTGTATTTTGCTTGGCATCAAAGTTAATCCACTTGCTATTCATATCAGTTAGGCTTATTTTCAATAACTCTTCTTCAAAGTTTGGGTGGAAAGGAATGCCGGTTTGGTTTTGAATTTTGAACAGCACATTGGTGGTGCCTAAAAAAAGCGCGATTTGAATTTGGTTATCTACATCTTTAAAGTCATTGTAATAACCTTTAACTCTAAGAAGGTCATCATAAGCTTGACGTGCACTGTTTTTATCTTTCTTTTTCAGCAAATCCATTGCATGTGCATAGAAAAAAGTCGCTGCTTTCAATTTGGCGGCGATAATTTCTTCATCATAATTGATATACTTATAGTTAATGGCTGATAAAATATTGCCTGGCAACACTTTTACTTTATCTTCTCTGTATTTAAGAGAGCGATAAAAGTTAAAGATTTCGTCCCAAATATCAGGTTGACCAGTTTTTCTGAGATATTCGATTTGGTCATTGTCTTTTTGATTGGCAATGGCATAAGCGTCTTTTAATACATTAATTTCTTTTGCCGAAGAAGGTTTCTTTTTTAATTTCTTCACCGATTTTTCAACCGCCTTATCGTACATTCCTTTGTTTAAGTAATGAGTAGAGCTGCATCCCATCATTATACTTGCTACTATTAATATAACCGCTATTTTTTTCATTATGAAAAGCATTTTATTGTATGATTAAACGACTGTTTTTTATTTTTTCTATTAATTCATTAAACAAAGATTGAGCCAAAATTAGTGAATAATTTCAAATAAAATAGTCGAACCAAAAATTACTTATTCAAATTTTAGATATTTTATTGTATTTTTGAGGTCTTTAATTTTAATAATAATTTTTATTCATAAATTATCAACAAAATAAGCCGAAAGATGTGGAATTTTATTGTTAGATTTATTCTTAAATACCGACTTCTTATATTAATAATTCTTGGGTTACTCACAGTTTTTTTTGGATATCAAGCAACAAAAGTGGAGATGTCTTACGAATTACCCAAAATGCTTCCTAATTCTGATTCTGTTAGCATTGAATATGATAATTTTAGAAAAATATTTGGGGAAGATGGCAACGTTATTTATGTGGGCATTCAAGATAAAAATATTTTTCAACTCAATGAGTTCAATGAAATGTATGATCTTACCGCTAAATTAAAAAAAGTGGATGGTGTTGAAGAAGTGGTGTCCATCACCAAATTATTCAATTTAGGGAAAGACACAATAAATAAAAAATTCACGTTTACACCTATCGTCAAAAAAAGACCCGTAACCCAACAAGAAGTTGATAGCATCAAGGCGATTATTTTTAACCTTCCATTTTATAATCAGCTGCTGTTCAACAAAGACAGCAATGTTTACATTATGGCATTGACAATGAACAAAATTAAATTCGATAAAAAGGAAAGAGAAAATATAATTGCGAATATAAAAACCCTTATTGATAATTTCGGCGTAAAACATAACTTAAGCATTCATTATTCAGGATTACCATATATTAGAACTGTTCGCTCTCAAAAAATAGAAGCCGAATTGAAAATGTTTATAATCATAGCTCTAATTGTAGCATTAATTCTATTGTTCGTCTTTTTCAGATCATTTAAAGCAGTAATAATACCAATGTCTATCATTATTATAAGTGTAATTTGGGCTTTAGGTGTTCAAGCAATGTTAGGTTATAAAATTACCATTCTCACAGGAATGATACCACCGTTATTAATATTAATTGGAGTAGAAAACTGTATTTTTATTTTAAATAAATACCATACAGAAATTAGAAGTCATGGTAATAAAACTAAAGCACTATCAAGAGTTATAGAAAAAATGGGTAAGCTCACCCTAATGACAAATGCTACTACAGCCTCTGGATTTGTAACTTTTGTTTTTACTTCTAGTATAATTCTATTTGAGTTTGGTGTTGTGTCATCAATAAACATTATGCTTGCTTATTTGTTGTCCATCATATTGATACCCATATTTTTTAGTTACTTATCTCCTCCAAATGCAAAACAGACAAAACATTTAGACGATAAACTAATGTTAGGTTCTATTAAAAAGATTACCAACCTTGTTATTAATCATAGGAAAAAAATTTATATTATAGCTTCATTGCTGATTGTTTTGGGAGTATGGGGTGTAACAAAACTTACAACAACGGGAAATATTGTAGATGACCTTCCAAAATCAGACCCTATTTATAAGGATTTGGCATTCTTTGAAAACAATTTTAAAGGGATTTTACCCTTTGAAATTTCTATCAAAAATGAAAAAAATGGGATTATGAACCTTCCCACTTTCCGTAAAATTAATGAATTGCAAAAAGTAATTGCAACTTATCCCGAATTATCAAGACCTTTATCAATAGTAGAAGTGCTTAAATCGGCAAGACAAGCCTTTTACAATGGAGATTCTACAATGTATGAAATGCCCACCAGCAATGATTTTGGCTTTATTGCTTCTTATATGCCCAAAAACAAAGGAAATAATAAAATTAAATTACTGGATAATTTTTTAGATAGTACCAAAAAAAATACGCGTATAAGCGTTCAAATGAAGAATATAGGCACTTTAGACATTAAAAGGATAAAAAATGAAATTAAAATTAAAACAGATACTCTTTTTAATAAAAGTAAATTTGATGTAATAATAACAGGAACAAGCGTAGTATTTTTGAAAGGAACAGAGTATTTGGCGCAAAATCTAATCATTAGTATTATAATAGCTATTATTATTATATCTCTGCTAACAGCACTGTTGTTTAGTTCTACAAGAATGGTTATAATTATTTTAATAACCAATCTTTTTCCACAATTGATGACTGCTGCGCTAATGGGTTTCCTTCAGATTCCTTTAAAACCATCCACACTATTAATTTTTAGTATTGCATACGGCATGTCGGTTGATAATGCGATAAACTATATTTTACGATACCGTTTCGAAATTAGAAAACACAAACTTGATATTAAAACTAGTGTTGTTAATGTTCTTACTGATAGAGGAAGTAGTATGCTTACTTCATCAATTGTTCTCTTTTTGGGCTTTTCTATATTTATGGCTTCAGATTTTGGTGGTACTGTAGCCTTGGGTTTACTCGTTTCTTTTTCTTTGTTTGTTGCAATGTTTGCAAATATTATTATATTACCATCACTAATACTCTCAATAATTAAACCAGGTTCAACAAAATCGCTTGAAAAACCTTTGTTTGAAGTCATTGAGGATGATGAAACAGACGAATAAATTACTAATCAAATATAAAAAAAATGAAAGGAATAGTTTTAGCAGGAGGTTCTGGTACCCGATTACATCCACTAACTTTAGCTGTTAGCAAACAATTGATGCCGATTTATGATAAACCAATGATATATTATCCTCTATCTGTTTTGATGATGGCAGGAATAAATGAAATTCTTATTATATCTACACCAAACGATTTGCCAAGCTTTAAAAGACTACTTGGAACAGGAAAAGAATTGGGGTGTTCTTTTAGTTATATAGAACAAATTGTTCCAAACGGACTGGCTCAAGCATTTGTTTTAGGGAAATCTTTTATTGGAAAAGATAATGTTGCACTTGTATTGGGAGACAATATTTTTTATGGAA
>Ga0066635_10000609_pt1 | contig 10725 bp, 12 predicted proteins | sample CryGeyCG2014_300_2_FD_59503 | JGI IMG/M metagenome (GOLD analysis project Ga0066635, IMG submission 59503) | Groundwater microbial communities from aquifer - Crystal Geyser CG06_land_8/20/14_3.00 | ecosystem: Environmental > Aquatic > Deep subsurface > Groundwater | place: USA: Utah: Grand...
TTTCAATTTTCTTTCCTTCGTCTCTTCCTATAAGAGATTTTAATGCAAGTTCATTCATTGATTTCTTAAAATTTTCTATGTTCTCTTTTTTTATTGTTATTCCTGCGGCAAGTCTGTGCCCTCCAAATGATACAAGCTGTGATTCAACACTCTTTAGAGCCTCGTAAAGATGAAATGACTGAATAGATCTCCCACTTCCTTTTCCAATATTGTCAGAAATTGAAATCATTATAGTGGGTTTATTATACTTTTCAACAATACGTGATGCAACTATACCTATAACCCCTTCATGCCAATTCTCTTTCGCAAGAATTATCACAGAATTCATTTGAAGATTCTGCGATTCAATTATATTTACAGCCTCTTCAAAAACATCTAAATCAACTTCCTGACGCATTTTGTTCTTTGTGTTCAGTTCGTTTGCCATCTCTTCTGCTCTCTCGTCATTCTCAGTTATCAGAAGTTTGACTGCATTCGTTGCATCTGACATTCTCCCCATTGCATTTATTCTCGGAGCAAGAATAAATCCTATGTGAAATGAGCTTATCTTGCTTTTATCAATTCCTGAGACATCTATAAGTTTTCTGATTCCCGGATTTGTAGTTCTTCTTATATGTCTTAATCCATAGTGTGATATTATTCTATTTTCACCTAAAAGAGGCACAACATCTGCAATAGTACCGAGAGTCACAAAATCAATAAAATCTTCTATCACATTTCCTCTGTAATTGAGAAGTGATGCCAGAGCCTGTATCAGTTTGAAAACAACTCCGCATCCTGCAAGTGATTTGAATGGGTATGTTTCATTCTCCCTGTTTGGATTTATTATTGCCACAGCATTTGGAAGATTGTTCATAACTTCATGATGATCCGTTATGATAACATCAATATTTTTTGATTTTGCATAGTCAATCTCATGAAATGCAGTCGTGCCACAATCTACGGTTATTATAATATTTACTTTGTTTTTTTCACCAAAATCTATTCCTGACAAAGACAATCCATACCCGTCTTCAACTCTATTTGGAATGAAAAAAATAGGATCATTTCCCAGTGATTTAAGAAATTTATAAAGCATTGCAGTTGAAGTAATACCGTCAGTGTCATAATCCCCGAATATCATGATTTTTTGATTTTCTTTAATCGCTTTAATTATTCTTTCTGTTGTCTCCTTCATTCCTTTCATTAAAAACGGGTTATGAAGATTTTCTATAGAAGGATACAGAAAATCATTTATATCTTTAACTGTTTTGAGATTTCTCTTAAAAAGTATTTCTACAATTGATATGGGAAGTTTCAATTCTCTTGCAATTTTATTAACTTCATTTATGTCAAATGAGTCATTTATTACCCATTTGTTAATCATATCACTCTCTCAATCTCTTTTATGTTTCTTATAATGTTAAATTTCATCTTTGAATTCAATTTGTTTGGAGGCAGGTATAATTCATTTATTCCCACCTTTTCAAGATGTCTCACTCTTGTTTCAAGCATCCTTCTGCCATAAACTTCTCCTGAGAGTCCCACTTCTCCTAAAAATCCAATTGAATTTTTAATAGGTTTGTTATTAAATGACGATACAATTGCTGCAATTATAGGAAGGTCAAGCATCGGATCATTGACTGAGAGTCCAGATGAAATATTGACAAAAAGATCCATTCCTCCTATTTTTACATCAAGATACTTGTCAATAACCCCGACAAGCATTTGCATTCTTCTTATCTGTATTCCTGTGGCAACCCTTTGTGGGAACCCGAATTTTGATATAGCGACAAGTGCCTGAATTTGCAGAGCTACAGGCATTGATCCCTGAACAGTGCATGATAATATAGTTCCTATATTTTCGCTGTTTGAAAGATCCATTGCATCCATATTTTCAATTACATGAAGCCCCGTTTCATCCATTTTAAGAAGAACCGCTTCCTCTGTAGAACCAAATCTATTTTTTGTGGATTTTAGAATTCTTATATCTGAATCATTCACTCTGTCAAACATGAATACTGAGTCAACAAGATGCTCGAGGGTCTTGGGACCAGCAACTGCACCGTCTTTTGTTATGTGTCCTATAATTATTGCCGGGATTGATTTTGTTTTCAATTCCTCAATCAGTTCGCCAGTCACATACTTTACTGTTGTGGGAGATCCCTGTATTCCCGGAAACTTATCTGAATTCATTGTCTGAATGGAATCAATTATAATGATATCCCTTTTGTCAAGATTGGCTTTAATATCTTCAACGCAATTAGTTACCAGAACATCAAAATTTGCCCTTTTTGAAACTCTTTCGGATCTTATTTTCAATTGCTTTTCAGATTCTTCTCCAGAAACATACAATATTGATTGTGCATCAATTTCATCAATTATTTTAAGAGCAAGAGTTGATTTACCTGCTCCCGGTTGTCCTGCTATAAGCATTATAGAACCTTTTACTATGCCATTTCCAAAGACCCTGTTTAGATTTTTATCTTTAAGTTGAATTGATTGAAACTGATCAGATATTATGCTCTCCATCATCAGCGGTTTTTTTCTATCCTTTGATTGAGATTCTTCTTTTATCAAAACCAGTGACTCCCATGCTCCGCATTCTGGACATTTGCCATACCATTTTAAGCTTGAAAATCCGCACTCTCTGCAGATGAATTTGCTCTTCTGATTTTTCACAAACATCCCTTTATCAATTTGTTTTTCTTCATCTTATCAAGCAGTTCATTTAACTGCTCCAAACTCTTGTTTAATTTTACATACACTGTATCCTCTCTCAATATTCGCTTTACAGAGCCGCTTCCCCCAGAGAATTCCTCTATCTCTTTTTTAATAAGATTTATTGCCGGATACAAAGAATCAACAATCATCTTTACTTTGTTTGATGCATAAGTGATGTCACTGACTGTTCTTCCTATCTCTGCATCATTTTGCAGTAAAATAGAATTTATTTTATTCAATGCTGAAAAAATAGTATCTGTTATAGCATCAATTTTTTCTTTTTCAGGAATAGATTTTTCAATAACTTCTTTTATATCCCTCAAAATAGTTCCCACTTGGTCTATGTCAAAATCATGTTTTTCTCCAATCAAAGTATCTTTAGGATATCTGTATAAACTATCTCCGGCCGGTTGCAAAAATATGTACTTCGTTCCACCTATGATTCCACAATCCTTCAGAGCTATGAAACTTTTATCCGGTACTTTAACTCTTTTGTCAAACCAAAGACGCACTAAAACAAAATCATCTGTCAGCACTATGGCATCAACCATTCCACATTTTACTCCTCTGAAGCGGACTTCATCATTTACTTTCAGTCCGTCTGTTGAATTAAACTTTACCAGAACATAATTGCCGCTTTGGGCCATTCTGATTTGGTTCATATAAAATAGAATGAAAATAAAAATAGTAATTCCAAGCAGAACTACTATACCTATAGTAAACACTTTTTTAGTCATAATTTGCCAGCCATTTTAATGTATGCCTTTGATATCTTATTGTCAAACAACATAAAATCCTCCTTCTTTCCGACAAAGATTATTCTTCCGTCCTCTATTAGAATGATGTAATCAGTGAAATCAATAAATTCTTTTATGTCATGAGTAATGACAATTGTTGATTTTTTTAGATTCTGATGTAAATTTCTGATAATATCTATTATGCCCTCTGCTGTCAGAGGATCCAAGCCCGTTATGGGTTCGTCATAGAAAAGAATTTCAGGATCTGCTATTAAAGCCCTTGCTATTGCTACTCTCTTCTGCATTCCGCCTGAAAGTTGATTTATATATTTATCCTTCACATTATCCAGATATACCATTTTCAACATATCATCAACTTTCTTTCTTATAATCTCTAAATTCACATTTGGATTCCTGTAAGTTATTGGAAGAGATATATTCTCATAGACGTTCATAGAGTCAAGAAGAGCATTGTTCTGAAAGAGTACTCCGAATTTTGAACGGATATCTCTCAGTTTTTTGTATTTTACATTGTAAATGTCAATATCATCAATGAGTACTCTGCCAAAATCAGGTCTGATAAGTCCAAGTATTGTTTTTAAGAGCAAACTCTTGCCAGCGCCGCTTCTACCTATTATTGTGCATATTGAATTCTCAGGGAAAATAACATCAATGTCATATAAACCTGCATCTTTGAATTTTTTTGTAACACTTTCCAGTTTTACCATAACAATAGTATTCTTGTTAATATATAATCAAGAATCACAACTGCCACTGCTGATGTCGTTACGGATAATGTAGTCGCCCTTCCCACTGCTTTAGCACCTGTTTTGGCAGTTATGCCAAAATAGCATGAAAGAACAACAGTGAAAAATCCGAACATCACTGATTTTATAAGCCCATTAAATACCTGAAACATTTCAAAATTTATCTTTGAACCATCAATGAAAGCGTTGGAAGACATTTTAAGAGCAGTCACTGAAATAATGTAAGAACCGAAGATAATTGAAAATTCTGTTATCAGTGTCAGAAAAGGTATTATCAGAATTGCTGCAACTACTCTTGGCATTACAAGATATTCAATTGGGTCAATAGACATTACTTCAAGTGCATCTATTTGATCAGTAACCTTCATTGATGAAAGTTCCGCACTTATTTGCGAAGATACTTTTCCTGAAAAACCGATACCTGTTATTATTGGGCCTATCTCAATCAAAACTGCTTGTGTTAATACAGTTGATACATAGAGCATTGGCAGAACATTCCGTAATTGATAAGCTATCTGATAAACTGAGACCATTCCTATAAAGAACGATGATAATACGAGTATCATCAGGGATTCCTGACTGATTTCAAACATATAATAAAATATTAGTCTGTAATTTTTGAAAATCATCTTAAAATTTTTAAGTACTCTCAAAATGAAAAGAGTAATATCGCCTGCTGTGATTATAAAATTGTTTATGTAACTCATTGTTGTTTTGCCATCGGTTTGAAGAGTGTTCTCGCAGGATCAAAATGAATGTCAATCTCTCCTGTGGGTCCATTCCTCTGTTTCGCTATAATCAATTTTGCATCATCAAGTTCTACTCCTTCTTTGAATTTTCTATGTATGAAAATTACAACATCTGCATCTTGCTCAATTGAACCTGAATCCCTTATATCTGAAAGTATCGGCACATTACTTGTTCTTCTTTCCGGATTTCTTGAAAGCTGTGCAAGAACTATCACAGGAACATTAAGTTCCTTTGCCAGTAGTTTTAGGGAACGGGATATTTCTGATATTTCAACCTGTTTGTTTTCTACCCTTCTGTCCAAATGCATCATCTGTATGTAATCAATAATGACGAAATCAATATCCTTGTCAATTTTCATTCTTCTTGATTTTGCCTTTACATCAAGTGGTGTGCCTTTTGTGGAATCATCTATGTAAATCTCCGAATTTGTGAAGTCGCTGAATGAGACGCTCAGATTGTGTATATCCTGCTTTGATAGGTTTCCCTGCCTTAGTTTTAGAGATGATATATTGGAATACGAGCAGAGCATTCTCTGAATAAGTTGTTCAGAGGTCATTTCAAGAGAAAATATTATGCCCTTGAATTTCGGAACATTCTCTTTTGACTTCACGCACTGATTTGCAAGCATGTTTAAAGCAAAACTGGTTTTTCCCACTCCTGGTCTTGCAGCGATCACTATCAATTCTCCTTTCTGAAAGCCGGTCGTCATGTCATCAAGTTCTATAAAGCCAGTCGGAATTCCTGTAACATGTTCTTTCCTTGAAATATATATATCAATCATTTTTTGCACTTGCGGTATTGATTCAGAGATAGAGATGATATCTGCTTTGTATCTTGATTCGCGCACTTTGAATATGTTGGATTCTGCGTTCTCAATTATTTCATCCACAGTTTTTTCGCTGCTGCAATTATCAACTATCACTTTTGCTGTATCAATCATGTGACGGAGAATAAAATTTTCTTCTACTATGTTGACATATTCGCCTATATTGGGAAGCATATCTATCTTGTCTGTTAGCATTTGAAGATATTCATCACCGCCTGTTTCTGCAAGAAGGTTTTCCCTTTTTAGACGGTTCTTCAGAGTGACTATATCTATTTTTTCATTGTTATTGAACATCTTCACTATAACTGAATAAATTTTCTTGTTTTCAGTAAAATAAAAATATTCTTCTTTCAGTTTAGGCATTATATTGTTAATTTGATTCTGAGAATCAAGAATTATTCCCCCTAAGACAGACATTTCCGCCTCTTTTGAAAATAATGGCTTTTCCCTGTTCATATTTCACCTGCTATTTTTTTAAGTCTTATCAAGTCATTAGCCACCTGCTGCCTTATTTTGTTCTTTGACTCTCCTTTTGAGTAAAGTATAGCCGCAGGATGATATGTTGCTATGACTTTTATCGTTTTGTTAATAGAGAATTCTTTATTGATATAATCATACATATTTTTTGATTTTTGCCCGAGAACGGAGCTTGATGCGTGTCTGCCAAGTGTAAGAATGATCTTCGGTTTCACAATTTCTATCTGCTGTTTTAAGAAACCAATACATGCCCTTTCCTGCTCCATTGTCGGGTCGGCATTATGCGGAGGCCTACATTTAAGAACATTGCATATATAAACATCATCTCGTGTTAAACCTATGAATTTGAGCATTTCATCAAGTTTCTCTCCGGCTCTGCCAACGAAAGGAAGACCTCTTTTGTCCTCTTCATCTCCGGGCGCTTCACCCACAATCATTATATCCGCATTTTTATTTCCGCTTCCTATTACTTTGTTTTTCACTGTGATGTGCAAATTACATTTTTTGCAATTCATTATCTCTTCAAAAAGCTGCATATCAAAACGGACAAGATCTTCTGTAATGAAGAATTCTTTTCTGAAATACTTTTTTTCAAATTCAAGATAATTTATCAGATTTATCAGACCTTTATCCATTCAAGCACCTGCTCTGCAAGAGTATATTTTGATGTTTTTTCTATCACCAATTTCTTTCCTGTTTTTGAATAAACAACCGCTGATCCTTCTTTTTTACCGAGATTGACAGGTGAATTTATAACTATATAGTCCAATTTCTTTTCTTTCAGTTTCCTTAATCCGTTTTCCACAGCATCTTCCGATTCCAATGCAAAACCTATTTTCACAGCTTCTGATTTTATCTTTGAGAGTTCTAAAAGAATATCAATGTTTTTATTAAGTTTAAGAGAAATTCCGTTTGAATTTTTTATTTTGTTCTTTGAATAATTCGGTTTGAAATCATTTACAGCTGCTGCCATTATTAGCAAATCAGATGTTCTTATCTCCTTTTTCAGTGCATCAAGCATTTCCTTAGTTGTCTCAGATTTCAGATTCTGAGAAACTATGTTCTCTTCTATGCTTATTCTTCCATGTATATATTTTATGCTCTCAGCTTTTTTCAAAAAAGATCCCTCAATAAATGCATCTGCCATTATTCCTGACGAAGTGTTCGCTATAACTCTGACAGGATCAATCCTCTCTATTGTTCCGCCCCCTGTTACAATAACTTTCTTCCCCTTCAAAACACTGCTTTTATGAAGAATCCTCTTCGTATGCATCACTATAAGCTTTATGTTAGGGAATCTCCCGTTTCCTTCCTCTCCACACGCAAGAAAACCTTTTTCCGGTTCTATGACTGTATTTCCCCTATCCCTCAAAACTTCAATGTTTTTTTTGACAGAAGGGTGCTCATACATTCTTGAATTCATAGTAGGGACAATCAAAATCGACTTATCTAATGAAAGATACTCTGTTGATAAAAGGTCATCTGCTATTCCGTTTGCGAATTTTCCGATTATGTCTGCTGAAGCGGGAGCTACTACAAGTATATCTGCCCACTTTGACAAAGCAATGTGCTCTGTAGAGGTTTCATTGTCTTCACTGAAAATATCAGTATAAACCGGATTCTCTGAGAGTGTGCGAAATGTTAGAGGGGCGACAAACTTTTCAGCATTTTTTGTAAGTATAACCTTAACCTGTATGTTTTCTTTTTTAAACTCACGGACAAGAGCGGCAGCTTTGTAAGCGGCTATACACCCTGTGATACCTATGAGGACATTACTCATTATTTTTTATTCTTTCTTTCAGTTCATCATTAAAGAAATCATTGAATGCATCATTAAGAGGTTCATTCTTTTTCAGATTTACAGGTTCATCTTCTCCCTTCATGGAGAAATTGATGTAATTTTCCTGATTGTATTTTTTTGCCCTTTTAGCTATTAGTACAACTGCTAGGTATTTGTTTTTAACCTTTTTATAAACCTCGTCAATCTGATAAACATTCATTTATTCCTCCTTTTTATTTCATTTTTTATTATTATATTGATTGCTTTGTATGTTCTATTTAAATCTTCATTGATTATCTGATATTTGAATTTTTCAGCGACTTTCATTTCCGCTTCAGCGTTCTTCAATCTAATTTGAATCACATTTTCTCTATCAGTATTTCTTTTCATTAATCTTTCTTTCAGTATCTCCATTGAAGGCGGTTTTATGAAAATAGTTACTGCATCGGGAAACTTTTTCATAATTGACTTAGCACCTTTCACATCAAGATCCATAAGAACAATAATCCCCTTTTCAATGCTTTTTTTTATCATTTCAAGAGGAGTTCCGTAATAATAATTATAAACCTTTGCCACCTCTGCAAAATATCCCTCCTCCTCTTTCTTTTTGAATTCATCTTCTTTCAGAAAATAATAATCGCAGCCGTTCTTTTCATTCTTTCTCATTGGCCGAGTTGTAGCTGATATTGAATATACAATTGATGAATTATTTTTAAGAATCATTCTGCATAGTGTAGTTTTTCCCCCTCCTGAAGGAGAGGATAAAACAAGGAGAAATCCTTTACTCAACATTTAACGTTTGCTCCTTTATCTTTTCAACTGTCTCTTTTATTTTCAAAACTGATTGTATTAATCTTATATCTTCAGATTTCGCAGATAAAGTATTCGCTTCCCTGTTAAGCTCCTGAAGAATGAATAACATTGAAACTCCGGATTTTCCTTTAGAAAGCCGGGAAAGATGCGCTGAAAATCTTGAAATTTCCTCACTTATATCAACTTTCTCCGCATAAGCAAGAATCTCCTGATTAAATGTATTATTCTTTTCTCCGAGAATAGCAAAGAGCTTTTTTCTTTTTTTCTCAACAGAAACACTTGAAATGTTTTTTATTATTTTTATTTCCTTTTCTAATAATGAATTGTATTTTATAAAATCTTTTTTTATTTCTTTACCTTCACTTATTCTAAATGCGTCAAATTTCTTTATGCATAAAGAAGCTAAATCCTTAACACCTTTTACAGATTTTATGTCAATTTTTCTGTTTAATGGAATATAGTTGGAAATATCGGAGAAAATAAGTTGTGAAAAATTTTCAAAATCCTTCAAAGAGGATAATCCTTTCAGTTTTTTTATTCTCTCCTGAACGAATAGTTCAATGAAATCTGATGAGTAATCTACTGAGATACTAATATTGACAGTTCCTCTGACCACAGATTTGCATATCATTCTCCTGAGATCCTGTTCAAGTAGAGAAAGCTCCTGAGGCATCCTGAAATTGAGACTAAGATTCTTGCCATTCACTGCTTTTATTTCAAATGACACAAATCCGTAACCTTTAACCTCCATAAATTCCTTTGAATAGCCAGTCATGCTTTTAATCATTTTATCTCCAACACGAATGTCGCAGGTCCGTGATTGACAAGTTGAATATCCATCAATGATCTAAAAACTCCTTTCTTAATTCTTATCTCCTTTGATACTAAATCGTAAAACTTTTCAAAAAGAATATTGGCATTTTCGATTTTCATTGCATAATCAAAACTGGGTCTGTTTCCACTATTCATATCAGCACAGAGAGTGAATTGTGAAATCAGAAGAACCTCTCCGTTTAAGTCCTTTACGCTTTTATTCATCTTGTTATTTTCATCCTCAAAAATCCTTAGGTTTAATAGTTTTTTCACTCCTTTTTCTATAATCCCTTCTGTATCGTCTTTACAAAACCCGATAAAGACACATAGGCCGTTTTCTATTTCAGAGATGAGAGAATTATTGATAAAAACGGATGCCCTACTCACTCTTTGGATTAAAAGTTTCATTGTAATTCCTTATAAATTCTCTTAAATACAAACGCACGAACTCTGTTGAGGGAGATGTTATCAGATTTTCCGAAATAACAATAGGTTCGGATTTGTAATTGATATTATACCGTTGCATAAAATCCTGTGTTATTTTATTTCTTACAAAATTGATTTTTCTTCCTCTTAGCACTCCGCTCTTCATAAGAAGAACAGGAGCAAAAGCTGAAGCCACTATTAAATTCTTCGCAGAATCTGCTCTTGATACTATTTTATGAAGTTTTGCATTGTCAAAATAATAGAATATACCCAGCCCTCCGTTTATTATCAAAAAATCAAGTGGGTAGTTTGAGACAGAATCAATAACAGTAAAAGGAATCAGATTAAATCCATCTCTGCCGAAGCATGTGTCATCCTTTTCCGAAAAGACATAGTAAGATATTCCTGCGGAATCAAGAAGATGGGAAGTGATCATAAACTCTACATCATCAAATTGTTTCTGAGGTACGAAAATCGCTCCCACAGGATTTGCTTTAATAATTGAATTCAATAACAATAAAAATAGTAAATACATTCCTCTATGTTTCATAATATTTTATTATATAAATAAATGACATAAGAGTCAATAGAAACTTTATTTTTTGTCAGTTAAGAATTAAAAGTGCACAGTTT
>Ga0066635_10000612_pt1 | contig 10698 bp, 9 predicted proteins | sample CryGeyCG2014_300_2_FD_59503 | JGI IMG/M metagenome (GOLD analysis project Ga0066635, IMG submission 59503) | Groundwater microbial communities from aquifer - Crystal Geyser CG06_land_8/20/14_3.00 | ecosystem: Environmental > Aquatic > Deep subsurface > Groundwater | place: USA: Utah: Grand...
CAGGCTGATCTGATCCGAAAGTCCATATTGACGATCAGGTTTGGCACCTCGATGTCGGCTCAATTTTAGGGTCGCTACCCGAGTAATCGAGTAGATTAATACGAGCTCATAACGGTGGACTCCAATTGCGATATAATTATCGTAAATGGACAATACCGTGGGAAGTCGACAAAGAGATATTATTTTTGGAATGCTATTAGGTGACGGATTTTTAGAACGCAATGGAAAATATGTCAGATTGGTAACTGACCATAGCGGAAAACAAGAAACTTATGTTAATTGGTTAGCAAGCCAATTAACTAACTTAAATCCGAAATTAGTTTTTAAGAAAAGAATTGATCGAAGAAACCTGAAAGTTTACGATCATTGTATTTTAAGAACCAACACTTCATCTAAGTTGGAAAAATTCTTTTCCTTATTTTATGAAGGTAAAAGAAAAAGAATTCCACCTTGTTTAAGTAAAATAATATCTCCAATGGTGTTAGCGGTTTGGATAATGGATGATGGATACAAAAGAAATGATTGTCGGGCAATGAGAATAAATACCCAAAGTTATACCTTGGAAGAACAGAAAATTATCAGACAATCGTTTCTTCGTATCGGTATCAAAGTTAATATCCATAAACAAAAACAGCACTATTTGGTTTATATTCCATCTTCTTATATGAAGAAATTTATAGGAATGATTAAACCCTATATTATTCCTTCTATGGAATATAAAATTTGTTTGACCCCGTAACGACTGATTCCGAAAGGATGAGATATGAGATTTATCTTGTATCACACGCTCGTCCCCGCGCAAATTTCTGAAGAAATTTGTTCGGGTGAAGGTATAGTCTGCACCATTAGTAATAATGGATTATGTGCATCGCATCCTGGGGGGGTAGCCCCTCCCAAGGGTTGGACTGTTCGCCCATTAAAGCGGTACGTGAGCTGGGTTCAGAACGATGTAAATCAGTTCGGACTCTATCCAGAATGTGCGTTGGATTCTTGAGGGAAGTTCTCCTCAGTAAACCCATATTAGGGTTTTGCTGCTTCCGAAGCAATTCGGAATGAAAATTCGGCTTATAACGGTGGAGTCTTAATAACGAAGATAATACCGTGGGAAGTCGGTTTGGAGGACGGATGACAGAATACGGAAGACGGATAAGCAAAGCTTGATGCTTCGCAATAGCAGATAGAACAGATTTGACAGATTATTCCCTGTCATTCTGAACTTGATTCAGAATCTATATAAATTATTGTATAGATTCCTGGTCAAGCCAGGAATGACATAGTAATTTTCTGTTTTTCTGTCTTTCTGCAATCTGTTTTCTGTTATCTGTCATCTGGCTTCTAGACTTGACCCCGTAACGACTGTATCCTTGTACTATTTAGTACAGGATCGACTTAAATCTACTTGATTTAGGTAACACGCCGACCCCGTTTAAATTTCAAAAGAAATTTGTTCGGGTGAAGATATAGTCTACACTTCTAGTGATAGAAGATAATGTGACGAGAGGACCAGGAGAAGGGGATCCCTGGTGTGCCAGTTGTCCGAGCTTAGCTCGGGCATCGCTGGGTAGCTACATCCTCTGGGGATAACTGCTGAAAGCATCTAAGCAGGAAGCTCCGCCCAAGATTAGGAATCCTTCCGAGCTTAGCTCGGTGAAGACCCCAGGTAGACTACCTGGTTGATTACGCCGCAAGGCGTAGTCGTTCGCGCGCAAGCGCGAAGATAGGCTGGGAGTGTATGCTTACCAGTACTAATTGGTCAAAAAGAATTAAGCTGTTTGAGATGAACCTGCGCGCGGAGCGCGTAATTTCTCTTCACTTTTCAAGGTGTCATCAGACACCGCAGACCCGCCAGAAATCGCTCTTCAAGTCGTGTTCGAATAGAACTGAAAAGACTTGAAGTAAGATTCGGCGGGTAAATACTTTAACATTTTTGCCTTAAAGCCTTTCGGTCTTTGGAGCGGAGCGGAACTACTCTTTTCCCGTCTCGACTCGGTCGAGCCGAGGCGGGCCATTCCGTCGCGTAAAATCGCTGAAGCGATTAACGCGACTGGCACGTTGATTTGAGAACTCGTAAAATCTAGAAGTGTCTCGGTGACTAGAGCGGACTGGTACCACTCTTTTCCCGTCTCGACTCGGTCGAGCCGAGGCGGACCATTCCGAACAAGATAGTTAAACGGTCTAGCGTCGACGATAGTAGAGCCTTGTGTTCTGCGAAAATAGATCGTTGCCGAGACACTTCTGTTCTCAAATCTTTACGTGGAACGTTTGACGTTCCGTGCCGAACAAGATAGTAAAACACTCTTATGTATCCTCTAATTTTCTCTAACATCCTCTAAAATCCCGATTGTTTTTTCTTTCAAAAAGTAGTATTATGTTTCCATTCACAAAAGAAAGGTGGTTATGATTAGTGCCAAGCAAACAAGTACCACGAGAATCTAAAGTACCACAAGTATCACGAGCAATTAAAACCCGTGGTACCCGTGATACCCGTTCTCCCCTTGATACTTCTTCCAAGAATCCCCAGACCATGGAGGAGCTTCTGGCGCAGACCGGCTACCAAGTTCACGGATTAAAAAGAGACCAGCAAATTGAAGGAACGGTTACTAATGTCACTTCCCGGACCATCTTTTTTGATGTTGGCGCAAAGGCCGAAGGCATTGTGGTTGACCGGGAATTTGAGGCGGCCAAAGATTATATTAAGGCTTTAAAAATCGGCGATAAAGTCAGTTTACGGGTTCTTTATCCGGAAAATGAGACCGGCCAGGTGGTTCTGTCGCTTAAGGGTGAAGCCCTTTCTTCCGCTTGGAAACATTTGCTGAAAGCAAAAGATGCCGGTGAAGAAATTTCCGTGGTTGTTAAAGAAACCGTTAAAGGCGGTTTTTTGGTCAATTCTTTCGGGGTGGTTGGGTTTCTGCCGACTTCCCAATTGGGTGAAGCGCTTCAGAAAAAACAAAGCGATTTGGAAGGGAAAAATCTTAAAGTTAAAGTTATTGAAGTTGATAAAACTCAAAACCGGGTGGTTTTTTCCGAAAAAGCCGTGTCCGAAAAAGAAAAACTGGAAAAAATTAAAGGTTTGATTGCTAAAGTTAAAGAAGGGGAGATTTATGAAGCGGAAATCACCGGTACCATGCCTTTTGGTGCCTTTGCCAAAATTAAAGTTGATAATCATGACGTTGAGGGATTGATCCATGTTTCGGAAATGTCCTGGGAAAAGATTGATAATCCCGAGGGTTTTTATCGGATCGGCGATAAAGTTAAAATTAAAGTCATTGGTAAGGATGAATCCCAATCCCGTTTGTCTTTTTCCATCAGGCAGTTGACCGAAGATCCTTGGAAAAATCTGATTGGTAAATATCAAGTTGATCTGCATGTGGTCGGCAAGGTTTCCCGATTAGTCGCTTCCGGTGCTTTTTTAGAACTTGAACCGGGACTTGAAGGTTTTATCCATATTTCCAAAATTCCGGTGGAAAAACAGATTAAAGTGGGTGATAGTTTGGATTGTTTTGTGGAAGCAATTGAACCGGAAAAAAGAAGAATATCATTAGGGTTGGTATTAACAGAAAAACCAGTAGGATATAAGTAAATTTGAAATTTGAAATTTTACTGTCATCAGACAGGCTCGTATTTTGAAATCACATGTAACCGAAGTTACAGTGTAAACAAAAGATGCGAATTTTAAATGTTTAAATTTTTAAACATTGAATCATTGAAAATTGATAGCGAATCAGAGATTCGATATATCAGAACTTTGTTCTGCTCTGAAAATTTGGTTACTGTAATTGCTGAATTGTTTTTACTACTCCCACCCACCCTCATCACCCCCAATTTTCCGCCATCTGTCAAGGATACTCCTTTCCCCTTATCACTTTCCTGGTTGTGCTTCTGCTCGTGATGGACGGGAGTCTGATAACAAGGGATCAAAATCAGATAGCGGTAACGATCATGTTTATGGAACTTTTTAGTGGTAAACGATCGGACCAGTAAGGCTGAAAGAATGATTGCCGGTAGAACAAGGATGGTATAATATAAATATGGGCAGAATAGAGGCTTTAGGTGATTCTTCTGTTGTTGAGGAAGTTTCTCCGGGTGGCGGGCAAGAAAAAGTCGTAAGTCAGGAAGAATGGAGAAAACGAGCAGAGGAGACGATAAGGCAGATTGAAAAGACTGGAGAAATGATGTTATAAGCAGGGGTCAGGAGGCCGAAAAGGTATTAGGTCGTTTGCCTGAAGAAACGGTTGAATGGTTGGAGGAACCGGTTGGAAGAGGAAGCAAGGAAAGGAGACTTACCAGGATTCTTGTTTTTCTGGGTGACGGACAGTTGCCGGAAGATAACAAAAAAGTTATTTTTGAGCAAAGACCGGCCGGAGAGGAAAAAAGAGAAAGAGAGAGACTGTCGGCAGGAATGAGAAAGCATATAAGACGACAAAAAGCGGCAGAAAGAATGGGGGAAGATTATCCTTGGATAAGATCCTCATATAAGAAAAATTAAGACATGCCAAATAAACCTGCCCAAATAAACCCGTCAAGGATACTCCTTTACATATCATTTTTATAGCTTCGTTGTAGTCTAGTATATTTAGTATACTAAACCTTAATTTCTATTTTTAGCAATTTAACAATCGTAATAATATAACAATGGTTTTCTCAGTGAAAAAGGGGAAACCAATTTGCCGCATATTGATTTCCTCCTGGAACTTTGGTACTTAGTACAGAGAGCCAGTCGTCATTCAACCGATGGTTGGATTATAGATCGACACCTCTCTTTAGATCTGTTACTTAATAGCTTTTAGGGATGATGATAGAGTTGCAGGAATGACAGCCCTTAACCTTTTAAAGCGGGGTTGAGGCCTTTACAAGCGTTGGGATCGTTCCCAAGTCTACAGTCGGTTACTTCTACCGTCAAACTCATACGTTGGGATAAAGGAATCTTTCTTTTCTTTCCATGTATACACCAATCGCAATTGTTCACTTCTCCCTCCTTTACCCTGAATCAGAGAATTATAATTTTTTTCTTCGCATGAGCTTCTTAATGATCTTATTTTCAATCTAACAATTTAGCAATCTAACAATATAACAATCGTAATTTTTAATGTTATAATCTGTCTGTGCCAAAGTCTCACACTATTTTTGTCTGTCAGCAGTGTGGATACGAGAGTTCCCAGTGGATGGGAAAGTGTCCGAGCTGTGGAACCTGGAATAGTTTGGTGGAAACCCTCGTGGGAGGGGAAGCGAGAAGCGGGAAGCGCGAGGCGGGAAGCGGGACAGCCAAGCTCCAAAAACTTTCGGAAATTAAAGAAATCGGGAGTTCCAGAATTTCAACCGGAATGGAGGAATTTGACCGGGTGCTCGGAGGCGGAATTGTGGCTGGATCAGTGACTTTATTAGCAGGAGAACCGGGAATTGGGAAAAGCACCTTGTTATTGCAGGCAGCGGCGAACATTGCGCAAGAAGTATCACAGGTAGCACGAGTACCACAAGTACCACGAGCAAAAGATTCCCGTGATACTCGTGATACTTCAAATTCCCGTGGTACTTCTGTCGTATACGTTTCCGGTGAAGAATCTCCTTCTCAAATCAAAATCCGTGCCCAGAGATTGGGAATTAAATCAGAAAATTTGTTATTTTTAAATGAAACCGATGCTGATTCCATAATTGATACCATTCAAAATCAGAAGCGAGATCCCGCATCTACACTCGTTGTGGTTGATTCGATCCAGACCCTAACCACCGAAGATCTTACTGGTACTGCAGGCTCGGTCGGTCAAGTCAGAGAATGCACCAATCGTCTACTCAATATGGCCAAATCGCAAGATATTCCTTTGTTTTTGGTTGGTCATGTAACCAAGGAAGGGTCAATTGCCGGGCCAATGGTTTTATCCCACATGGTGGACACCGTTTTATTTTTTGAAGGAGAAAGATTTGCATCCTTAAGAATGCTCCGGTCAATGAAAAATCGTTTTGGCCCGACCGATGAAGTCGGGGTTTTTGAAATGATTGAAAAGGGGTTGAATGAAATTGATAACCCATCGGAAATTTTTCTAGGAGAAAGAACAAAAGAAGTATCGGGGAGTGTGATTACTTGTCTTATGGAAGGAACAAGACCGCTTTTAGTGGAGATTCAGGCTTTGGCATCCCAAACCCAGCTTCCAATCCCGCGCCGCGTTGGTCAGGGGATAGATAATAACCGCCTTCAGCTGTTAGTGGCCGTCTTGTCGCGTCGTATCGGTTTGCCCACCGGCGGGTTTGATTTATTCGTTAATGTGGCCGGCGGAATTAAAATCAGCGAACCGGGAGCTGATTTAGCTATTTGTTTGGCGTTAGCATCGGCGATTATGGATAAACCATTAAGTCAAAAACTTTGCGCCATCGGCGAAATCGGTTTGTTAGGAGAAATCAGACGGGTAGGGGGATTGGAAAAAAGAATTAAAGAAAGCAAAAGGTTGGGATTTACTAAAGTTGTCAGCGCCAATGATTCTTCAAGTCTTCGGGAAACGGTTAGGGAATTGTTAAAATAATTTCTTCTGTCATTCCCGCATAAGCGGGAATCTATATAAATAAGGTAAAGAATATCAGTTGATCAGATCATCAGGGTAAGAAATCAGAGATCAGAAACCAGTAATATTTACTGATATACCGGTCTCTATTCTCTTAACCCGATCAGCTGATCTACTGATTTACTTTTCCCCGAGTTATCAACAATTCCCCAAACGAGTTAATTTTAATCGGAATTGGCTTCATTTACCTGGAGTATCTAATTATAAGATATAGGTTTTTTTCAGTGACTTTTATTATAGGTTTGACATACTTGACAGGTTGTGGTATATTGGAAACATCAATGAGTAAGCGTTTTTTATCCAACTTTTTCAAACGAAGATTAAGCCTTAAGGTTTCCGGAACTAGGGCCAGTTCAGCGTGGGGGAAAGAACAAATAAAGAAAATTGGAAGTTTAGGTCAATCGCTCATTGTCATGCAGGTTGGTTGAAGAATTACAAAAGAGCATCGCTAGCGCTACTCTCTTTTAGATCAGGGTACGCATAGTAATGCTCTTTAAACGGTTCCGTTTGGACAGAGAACTAGAACCATTTTGACATTAACATTAAAAAAAATAGTTGTCAAGACCCGTTGATAATAATAAGAATATCAGTAAATCAGAATAACTGGGTAAGAGATCCGAGAACAGAAATCAGTTAATATTACCGAGATTCCGTTCTCTGTTTTACTTAACCTGATTTTCTGATCTACAGATTTACTATTGTGTTTCTCTTTAAGTGAGGAGTGGTATGCTCGCACTAAAAAATCGTCGACACGATTTTTCAGTGTAAAGGCAGGTTTAGCCCGTAAATCGCGAATTATAACTTCGGCTTTAACGGGGAGGGTGGTGTGTAGGGCAGGCGCACTACCTTCCACATTGAAGCAGAGTGCGATTTTACGGGCCGTGTTGCCTCTCACCTAGAGACAAACAAAGTCAGGGCTTGACCCCAGTAGAACACTTACTTGCTCCCAAATACTACGTGTTTGCGTCGCAAGAGCGTGTCTACGGGGCTGCGCAAAGAAGTCGGGACTTGACAACATAGGTTAACTCTTGTTAAATAAGGTTAGTTAGTTTTCCTTCGTTTCCATGATTCTTAATTTTCCTTTTATTTAAATGGTCGTCAAAGCAAAAAATACAGATACTCCTACGGTGGAAGAAATTACCGGCAATCCCGTTCCCGCGGGTTTTAATGGTGTGGTGGACAACCGGATTATTCCGGATGCCGATTTACCGACCGAATATGTTGAAGGCATTTTAAGCATTGCCGATGAGGGTCATGGCTATTTAAGACCCAAATTTATTCCCGGTTTTAATGATGTTTATATTTCTTCTTCCCAAATCCGCCGTTTTGGTTTGCGGGTGGGTGATTTAGTGGGGGGACAGGCAAGACAACCGAAAGACAATGAAAGATATTTTGGTTTATTAAAAGTCGAAAAAGTTAACGGCGAGCCGATTGATTCGGAATTGATAACCAAAAGACCGTATTTTGACGATCTTCTGCCGATTTTTCCTCAACCGCAAATAAAACTGGAGACCGAGAAAGATGTCTTAACGACCAGAATGATGGATTTAATATCACCAATTGGGAATGGTCAAAGAGGGTTGATTGTTTCACCGCCAAAAGCCGGGAAAACCTGGCTTTTAAAAGATATCGCCGCCGCGGTTTCCAAAAATTATCCCAAAATGCATTTAATGGCAATTTTGATTGGGGAAAGGCCGGAAGAAGTGACCGATTTGGGCCGTTTTGTCAAAGGCGAAGTGGTGGCTTCCAATTTTGACGAAGCGCCGGAGAATCAGACCAGAACTGCCAATATCGCTTTGGAAAGGGCCAAAAGACTGGTGGAAATGGGGAAAGACGTGTTTATTATTTTGGATTCGATTACCCGCTTGGCCCGGGCTTACAATTTGGCGATGCCTACCTCTGGCCGAACTTTAACCGGCGGTTTTGATCCGGCGGCGTTATTTCCGGCCAAGCATTTTTTTGGCGCCGGAAGAAAAATTGAGAACGCGGGAAGCTTGACAATTATCGGTACTTGTTTAATTGATACCGGTTCAAGAATGGATGATTTGGTTTATGAAGAATTTAAAGGAACCGGCAATATGGAACTTCATTTAGACCGCCGGATGGCCGAACGCCGGATCTTTCCGGCCATTGATATCCAAAGATCGGGAACAAGGCAGGAAGAGCTCTTGTATGACCCGAAAATCTATCCCAGAATCGTCACCATCAGACGGGCGATTGACGCGGCCGATGCCGAAAATAGAACGGAAGATTTCATTAATAGTTTAAAAAAGAGCGAAACAAATGAAGAATTTTTAGCGGGTTTAGGAAAAGGGTGACTTCCTAACATCCTCTAACAATCCTCTAATGTCCCTTAAACTTATCGGCAATTCTGGCTTGTTCCACTTGGTAATACTTTTGGTCCTCCGCCAACTTTTTCTCCAAAGATTGGACCAAAACTCTTAAGAGATAGTCTGTTTTATTAATAAGTTCTATAAAAATCTCGTAAGTTAGGTTTTCTGCCTTAATCTGAGTTAGAGGAGGGTAGAGGATGGTTAAAGGACGATAGAGGAATTTACCATTCTCTAAATTTCCTTTAACCTCCTTTAAGGCCGTGTTTAGATCTTTTAGATTGATCCCAATTCCTGCTAAACTTGATTCTGGCTTACTTGGTAAAAATCCATCCTCCGCCAGTTCTCGAACGTCTCCTTTGATTTCTTCCAGGCTTCCCGGAGAAAATCCTACAAACTCGATGTATTCCGAGGTGGTGCTTCTCTTGAAACCTTCTTCTTGATTTCTGACATTAGATCTACCGGCATCATCTAATTGCGCTTTTCTTCGATACTCTGATTTTGGTAACGAGATCGTATAAAGCCTTATAAAATGTCTTAGTAAGACAGAGTTTGACCAGGAAGTTAGATATCTATATCCTTCCGGATCTTTCCAAACTCTTGAACTTTGAACCGGTTTTTTAGGAGTATTTAGTTCTCTCATCGTTTTTTCCACTAGTTCCTGAATTATTTCCTGTTGAGTTTTGTCTGGCATATTTCTATATTATCATTTTTTCCTTTACGATCCTCTATCGTCCTTTAGCGTCCCCTATCTCTCTTGGTCTTGCTATCCCATAATATGTGTTATAATTCCTCCAGTTTGGGAGCAATCCCAACTGGCAGTCTTAACATGTCGGGTTCTACTATCCAAAACGGGCCAAAAGTCAAAAAGTGAAATGTAAATCTCGAAAACGGACTGCGGCCAAAAAGTTCGACGCCTAAGGAGGGCGAAGATGGATAAGAAAGTAGAGAAAGGTGTCCCTGGGTGGATGATGGTGGTGGTGCTTGCGGCACTGGCTCTTTGGGCAGCAACGTTGATAGTCTTGGTGCCTGATGAACTACGCGCAACCGTGTTCAATGCCTGGATGACCGTTACTATATGGTCATCATCGGCGGGGCAACATGCTTTGCCCTCGTGGTTGCCGCGATGGACAATCTCCGGTCATGAATGCGATTCAGGATTCAAAGAGACTGAACGAAGCGCTTTAAAACGCGTTTTTCATTCTTCGTTTTGTGGATCCTGCGGGAGTAGCCGAGTTAGTTAAAAATACCCGGTATAACTTCCGTAACGCTGCGATAGGGGCAGGTTCGAAGCGAACCTTGCTCAAAGGGGCTGAGAATCTTCCCCCGGAAATCCTTTTGCAGAAGATTGAGCTAGGTTGGTTGTACCTACCTGATCAGAAGTAGTAACAAGCCTGATTAAAGACTGCCAACTGGCGGAGGAGTGTCAACTCATGTAACAATGTTTATGAGAAGATGCCCTCCGCCTTTTTGGTGGAAAAAAATACATCATTAACAGTAAATCAGTAAAAATCAGAAAATCAGGTTAAGATAATCAGAGAACAGAATATCTGTAACAAAATTACTGATTTTACTGATCTCTGTTTTCTTTTCCCGATATAACCGATATTCTGATTTACTTCTTTTGTGATCTCTTTTGATATATTTCGATTTGTTTACATTTATGACTAATTCTGATACTGTTTAACAATCTAAAATGAAGAACCTGCGCAAGGATCTGTTGGCTTTCTTTCGTCTCTGGTATTTTTATTTCTACAAAAGATTGCGGATTGCTTTTTTGCGGTTTGAAACCGGCAAAAATTCTTTGGTTGAAAAAC
>Ga0066635_10000628_pt1 | contig 10607 bp, 7 predicted proteins | sample CryGeyCG2014_300_2_FD_59503 | JGI IMG/M metagenome (GOLD analysis project Ga0066635, IMG submission 59503) | Groundwater microbial communities from aquifer - Crystal Geyser CG06_land_8/20/14_3.00 | ecosystem: Environmental > Aquatic > Deep subsurface > Groundwater | place: USA: Utah: Grand...
AACAATCAACCGGTGGATACACCGCCTTTTCCTCTAAACACAACTTTTAATTATAACTCGAAATCCCCCGCCCGATAGCGACGCTGATATAGGTCAGGATGAAGATAATCGTGGAAAGCATTTCAGAGCATTGGGCAATGCGATTCAGAAAACATTCGGGTAGGGAAAAACCATGATCTGAGGCGGGGATGTTCGCTCGGGGAATTCCGGTTTGGTCCCTTTTTGGGGGTTTATCCGAGCATGGATGGCGATATCAATCAGCGCTTGTAAGCATCGCGACAAGGTCTTTTCCAAGATCGCGTCGCAGTTTATCACCTTCGAACAGTTCAAGAAATACCATTCCACAGTTATGGTTAAAAGATGGCTGAAGCGCTTCGCCCTGTGAAAATTTCCCTCGAACGTCCGCTATGTTGCCGACTTTCGGGTAGAGGAGAAAACTCCGCCGAGCACCGAACTGGACGTTGTATGCGTGCATCTGCTGCAAATCAGCGTCGCCCGGTTTACCATTGTTTGGAATTTTCCATTTGGTGTCCATGACGACCCGCTCGTGATCTGGACCGGTACCGATCTGGGCCATAATGTCAGGACGGATGGACTTTTGCATACCATCTGCAGACCAGAAGCGGCGGGGTACTTGAGCCCTGAATGAGATCCGGAGGAACGCCTGTTTCGCTTCCGACCGCTTAAGCTGAACGTAGACATAGCGTTCAAACAGGGAATTCATATCGAACAAAATCGCCAGGACATCCTCCCTGCCGCCACGAACATCGGGGCTATAGTTTAGTATGATCAGGCGGGCGAGTTGCAGCGCCCTGCGGTAGCGTTCAGTGTTCCGGTTGTAAGGGAGGCGGCTGAAGGTCTCTTCTGTGACTTTAACGGCATCTATATCCTCGAATAAAATAGCGAGGCTGCGTGTAAGGGCTATGAGATGCCGATTCGACGAGACCCGAACGAGCCTATCCAACGCGACACGCAATACCTGGTTGAATGGGTTGTTGCGGTCATAGAAAGCGTGAGTTGTGAAAAAACGCTCGCGATGGACAATGTTTTTCACAAGGTGTCGATGAAAGAGGATGCGCCCTTTCAGGGTAGGAAGATTCCCACAGGTTTGCCGATATTTACGAACCAAACCATGATGCACGATCTCATCGACTTCCGCCAGAAAGGATTCGAAGAAGATATCGAGCAGCGAGGACGATCTCAATCTTAACCGGGCATCGGACATTGATTCCACCCGGATAAATCCGGATTGTCGGAGCATTTCGATCAACGCCTTCTGCCATTTATTCTTCACGGTTTCTGAGTCAGGATCCTTATCCGCCTTCGGCAGAATCTCAATCGTTAGGTTTCCGACTTGAATGACTCCCACATAGTTTCGGAAATGGATACGGTTCAGCCCGACTGCAAAATACCGGTTGCCATGGCGTTCGTTGTATCGCACCAAAGACCGAAAGTGGGATTCTTTAAAACCACCATCCTTCGTGGACAGCGTCGTATGCTCGAAGACCTGGATTCTATTCCTCATAGACTGAACGGAAATCCTCAATTTTCAGTGTCAGGGGATTATTAACGGCATAGACGCGTCGTTCATCGTAATCTTCCGAGCCCCAATCACCCGCCGCCCACGAAATCGTTTCGTCCTTTCGTGTCACAAACCGCTCACCCAGAACCATACCGATCTTGGCCGGATCACCGTAGAAGTATTCCTCCAGCAGGGGTAGAATCCTCGTTGCAAAGATGTTGCGCAATTCGACAAAGGGGTCATTATTCTGAGAAATACCCATGAAATAGGAATGGCCGATGCAATGATCCTTGTCCAACAATTTCTCTATTCGCGCGTTGATTGTTATGAGAAGGCGTTGGAGTTTCACGTCCAGATTGTCGGGTTGTTGAATGAGTTCGGGTTGCGGGGGAATAGCAACGAATGTGAAGCGACGACGCAGGGCAGTATCGAGCGCCTCCACACTTCGATCTGCCGTATTCATGGCACCGATGATGTAAAGGTTACCGGGGTACCACGAATTCCTGTCGGGAATAGGGCAGTTGCGCCTGGAGCTCGTTTGGAGCTCCTTTGCGTTTGTCCTCTTCGATCAGAGAAATCAGTTCGCCAAAGATGCTGGCCACATTGCCGCGGTTGATCTCATCGATTAAAAGTGCGTAGTTGTGGCCGGGATCATTCAAAGCCAGCTGGACCATCCTCTTGAAAATCCCGGTTTTAACTTCATAGGTCAGCGTTTCGTCCCCCTCTTCGGACATTACGGGTTTGATGCCCTCTACAAAATCTTCATAGCAGTAGGATTGATGGAAAGTGATGTATTCAAAACGCCTGATCTCCTTGGAGATCGGCTTGAATTCTCGGAACTTCTTAAGTTTGGCGATCAATTCCGGAAGTTGTTCGTCAACCATATCTCGGTCGATGGTCCAGACTGCTTTTTCGTCCTTGGAAAAGATCAGCGGTTCATCCCGCTGCGCATGTTTCACGTTCGGGCAGTCAATTTTGGTGTGCCGCTGCAGCCAGGCCCAGATTGTGTTCTTCGGGGTCTGATTTGCCTGGAGACGAATTTTTGCTTGCAGCAGGTCGTGCTCAAAGATGTCGGGCACCTTTGCCGGCCCCAAATCATAGAGAACGATGGTAATTACCTGCAGCCAGGTCAGCTCCCCGGCGATTTCCTGGGCAAACTGCTCCCGAGTCACCATCTGGCTTTCAGTAAAGCGTTTCATGTACTCATTGCGGAGGGCGTATGTCTTTCCAGTGCCTGGGGGGCCGTATAGGATCGTGTTGAGTGCCGGTCTGCTGGGTGGGGGAACCTGTATGCCGATTAGTTTTTTGAGTTTTTCAACATACTCCGGATATTTCGTGATGTCGGTCAAGGTCTTTAAAACGATAGGCCCCCCAGCCTCACTCCATTCCCCTCTCTTTACCCATTTTATGGATCTCACATTACGATATGTGACCCGGCTGGTATCATAAACGTAGGGGCCTGTTACGATGCCATAGCCTATGTATTGCTTTCTGCCTTTCTTGGCGATGATGACATCGCCTGGTTTTAAGACATGGGAGAATTCCCAAGCAGCACGAGCATCGTTTGTTGGTCTCGTTTTTAGCCCCAATGCTTCTTTGAGTGCCTTTTCTATGGCATCTTTGCTTTCATATGTCTGTAAATCCACCAATGGATCTGCTCCATACACCATTATTTCCTTCTGCCAGCACTCATCCCAAAACTTGGCGTTCCGTCCTGGGGCATAAAGCCAGTAATGCAAACTTGCTGTTTCTCCAGCAACCTTTGTCAATATATCCTCAACCATCTTCTGCCTTTCCTTATCGCCAACGAAAAATTCGTTCAACGCGTCGGTTTGATAAAAATTTTCAAATTGAGGAAACCAACTCATGATTTGTTTTTGCGCTTCTTCGACTGCCTGGTAACGTTTTACTTCATTCGATGGGAGCTGAATATCGAGCATCGCCAGCGAAGTGGCGACTTTGTTGTTAATGATGGGGAAACGCTTCTTATCTATCCGGTTCAGATAGATGGTTGCCAGACCGATGCCGAAATTTTTAAAGGCTTTCGTCCCTGCGAGCCATTTTTCCACATCGAAATCCGAGTCGAATGGATTCAGAACGAACTGACGGAATTGGTCATATTGAGTCTCGATAGTCTGCCGGAACCGACTGCTTGTCCGATAACCACCACTTTGCACTTTACCGCCTTCATGAGCGAACTGGTAAAAGAATTCTATGAACTCGGATTTGGACAACCCAGACAGATGGTTCTTTGTAATTATTTTGCTATAGTAGTCTTCGTTCTTAGAATGGGGATCGTTCGAGTACCATTCAAAGAATGCATCGACCAGTTCTTGAGGCGGCTTTTTCATGGGTTATCCTCCGAATCGAGTGTCCAAAGTCGATATCCTCCAGCCAGTCGTTGATCATCTTTGGGACGGCTGTTATGCAACGGCTTCATTTCAAGGATCTTTTTCACTTTAGCGACCGGCGGTGAAGAAATTAATCTTCATTTTGAACGAAACGCTGATCTTCATTACAAGCCTATAAAAAGATTCTTTCCTCTATCTTGCTCTCACAACAAAAGCATCAAGTTCCTGTTTTAGTTTATCTCTCAGGTCAAATGCAGTCTCATATGAAATATAACGATAGGGTGTTAGGTCAAAATGAACTTTGTTGCCCGGCGACGATTCCCGGTCCCATGGTGGCTTATCGTCGGGCGTCCTTTTATGGAAGGTCAAGATAAATGGGATCCCTTTTGACTTTGCGTAGCCGACTTCACAGTAAACGTTCGGCCGCTCATCGGTCAGATCTGCAATGACCAACCTGCTTTGGTCGATTTCTGAGAATATCCAAGCCGGAATTTCATAGCTTGCGCCCTTTTGTTTGTCTGCACGCCTTGGTGCGAGTGGAGTATTTGGGTGTTCAGTGTTGAACCGATCAAGCGCCTCATCAATTGCCGTTCCTACATCTTGAAGATTCCGTTCGCTACTAAAGGATATAGCAATAAAGACCTTACCCGCTCGTTTGTCGAAATCACGCTTAAAAATGGTCCAGAGAATGGAGGGATCGGCTGGCAAGGGCATGTCTGTGCCTCCGACATTTTCAAACCAGCGGGCGAAGTCTCGTAGCCAGCGTTCTGCGCGACGGAGGCGCTCGACTTCCGTATTCGCTCCTTTTGCAGGATCGACTTTCGAGTAGCGGGTATAGATCTCGGCTGCGACAGGGAGGAATGCATAAGAATGTACGAACTTATCATGGTGGTCACTTAACCTCACTGCCAGATCATACAGTGGGTCAAAAAGATGCCTTGCTTCGGTTTCCATGCTCTGCCGAGTTGACTTTGAGATCCCATCAGGACGGAGTAACACGCCAGCCGCGCAATGCAAGCGAGTCATAGGATTGTCTCCCATTGCGGTGTAGAAACCATTAGGCCAGTCCCTGACTTTGTCACATATCCAACGTGTCAGATACACTTGAGGGTCCTCAACGAACCGTTCGGTGGCGGCTCCTTCATCGCGCATCAGAACCGAAAGGCTGTGTTCTGAAGCGATGGGCAGGGCCTTGCTGTTAATCAGATTAAAAAGCATGGCTTCGGCCAACTCGTCATCCTCCGGCCTATCCGAGTTCAAGATGACGAAGCAGAAAGGGGCTTTGGTGAAATCCTTGAAGGAAGCAGACCGCGTCTGCTCTTCTAACAGGCGCCTGGCTGCCTCCAGACGGTGGTTACCGTCAATCCTGCGGATTCTCGTGAAGCCATCCTCACGTAGCGCTTTGAGTCCCACAGAAACCCTATAGGCTCTGTCTCTCGGTGACGATCTTTTCTTGTCATAAGAAACGATTGGGTCGTTCGCCCCTTTGCTCCTGAGGCTAAGGACAATCTCGGGGAAAAAGCGGTAGCGGCCCTTGCTTAGAAACCGTTTAATGTCTTCAACATGTTGCTCGTCGAGCTGTCTCTGATAGCCAGTGCCCTGACCATTCATAGCTCCTTGGTAGGGCATAGCAACTGAGACCTCATTGAGATCACGGAGGTCAGCAAAACCACGTATCACAGTAAAAGTTCCGAGGACGTTTTCCTGCAAAAGGCCTTCAAACGATATTTTCTGGCGACCACGACTCATAGATCACTCGCCTTTTTCGTACCTAAGATTAGGGCTTCTATTTCGGTTTCGATTTCGCGGGCGATTCGATTGGCGGTTTCCCGTTCGCGGGTGATTTCTTCACGACCTGCCGCCACACGTTCCATGATTTGATTTTGCATGCTTAGCGGCGGAAGTGGGATCTCAATTTTCTCTAATTCATCTTGGGTGATCGCAGGATAAAGCCCTCCAGTCATTCTTTGCTCCATTTGTTTGAGTCCTCCCTGGGACTTGAGGAAAAAAAGCAAGTATTTTTTGAGGATAAGAGTATCGTCAACGGAATCGATCAGCGCAAAGCCGCTTGAACAAACATGATTATTATAAGCTTCTGGAACGATTGCTATAGCTCCAAGATATGGACGGGTTGTAGAAATAATCAGGTCACCATTACAAATAAGGGTAGTGGCGCGACTCGGGGCTTTTTTAAGCCCAACTACTTTTGATGAAAATATACCATCTTCCTTATTCACACTCGAAATCTCAACATACTTGAAAAAACCGTCCGGAAAGCTTTCGTGCTTCCAAGGCCTTGAAATGAAACTGGCAAGGTCGCCCAATTTTTTTCGGTTAATCCGTGCAAGTGAGTGCTTGAGAGCAACAAAGTCTTTTCGGTAAAAAAAAGTATCCCACCGCTCAAGATCACCCCAAAATAATGCAAAAGCTCCCCTTTGTGGGGTCACTGGTTCAATTTCCAATCCGATTTTGTTCAGTAGCCCATGTTCGAGTTCTAACGTAATTGATGCTATTTTTGCTTTTGTGGAGGCGATTTCATCTTGTGCCTTGCACCAGCGTATTATGATATCTTTCTGCTCTTTCAGTGGAGGAAGCAAGATTTCAAAATTGAGGAACTCCTCCTCCTTGAACCGATTGCGGCTTACGGCAGAAGAGCCAGTCGAGGCGGTGTTTACAGCACGAATCGTCGCTTTACGTGTGCAGAATAAATAAAGATACTCGGACAGAATGCGCGCTGAGTCCGGGATAAACTGTGGAAACTCGCTCGAAACGTAGCAATCTGCAAGCTCAGGCGGAACAACGGCAAAGGACGCCTTCCAAGCAAAGAGACGGTTATAAATCAGGGCACCAGCAACCAGCGGTGTGACTTGGTTGGCGCTCATGCCGTCACCTCGCACGGTTTCACGGTGGAAGACACCCTCGCCATACCACCTTACGCCCGCCATCTTGTATTCTTTCTCCGGCTCGGCTTTGACCCGCTCGGTAACATGTTGCACGAGCTTTCCAATCCGAACACGCTCCCATCCCTTGGGAAGCGATTGTCGTAGGATGAGGCTTGTCGGAATCACCCAGCGTTCCAAATCCTTCCACCAGACAGCAAAGACATGGGGTACAATTGCGTTCGTTGTCATCATTCCGTTGCCTCCGCGAGAAAGAACGGCTCGGGGTTACGTCGGAACTCCTGATAAAGCTCCAGGCATGTCCTCGTGATGCCCTGAGGCTGGTTATCGTTGGGAATCAGTTCGTTTTGGTCCTGTTCGCCCGTGGACGTAATGCCCACCTTCTCCGCTTCATAGAGAAAGATGGGATAGGGAAATCTCTCTTTGTGCAAGGCACGGGTTTCTTTGGCGATGGTTTCTGCCATCCGCTTCTCATAGTTGATCAATTCCTTTTGCAGTACCTTTCGCTTTTCGGTATTCCGCTCTGCTTTGGCCGCCGCTATCGCCGCCTCAAACCGCGCGGTCTCAGTCGAGATGGCTTCAGCGTGCTTTGCTTTAACTTCGGCATTGGCTCTTGTGTGCTTGGTGTCGAAGTCGGACCGTTCCTGCTCGGTGAACTTTTGCAGGAATAGCAGCGATGCCTTCACACTCGCGCCGGAGGAAAAGAAGGTCTCCTGGGGTAAACTCACTACGGCACGGATGAAGGCACGGTTTTCGCAGAACTCACGTACGTAGGCAAGGGAGGGATTGTTGAAGATACCTTCGGGCAGAACGATGCCGAGCCGCCCGCCCGGTTTCAACAGGGAAAGACAGCGTTCAATGAATAGAATTTCAGTTTTGATTTTGGCCGACTTGACCCGTTTGTCGCGTTCCTTTTCGGTGCCGTTGCCTTTGGGAAGTTCGAAGAGGCTGGCGATAGGTTTGCCCGCGGCGGCGTGAACACGCGCCAAAGCTTCCGTATAGAGATCGCCGAACTCTTCGGCGTAGCGTTTCTCAGCCTCGCGGCTCACCGTCGCATCGGATTTATGCACCACGTCTGAAGGCTCGACGTTCGCACCAAAGGGCGGATTCGTGAGAACGATGTCGAAGCGGCCTTCGAAGATGCCATTAACATTCAAAAATCCGTCATGGTAATGTACGCCGCCGTGGCCGTCGCCGTGCATGATCATGTTCATCTTGCTGGTGCGCGCCATGCGGTCGTTTGCGTCGGTGCCGAAGATGCAGCGGTTGGCCAGCTTCCAAAGACGAGAGATAGGTTTGTTAGGGTCAAGGGTTTCTTGGATGGCGTCGAACTTTTCCCGGAGCATGGTTGCCTTCTTGGCAGGCGAGAGTTTCTTGTCGGCCTCAACCTTGGTCTTGAATTCCTGATACTGGCAGTCGGCGTCGGCTAAAATCTGCTGCCGCACAATCTCGAAAAAACGGATCAGGAACCCTCCGGAACCACTGGCTGGGTCGCAAATCACATCCCCCTCCCGGGGGTCCACCATGCGAATCATAAACTCGACAATTGTGCGTGGAGTGAAGAATTGTCCTATCTCTCCCCGAAAGGTGCGGCCAAGAAAGCGTTCGAAGGCAATGCCTTTGATATCCTCGCTGGTTTCGGAAAGATTGTAGCGTTCCAACAACTTGACGATTTCCCGACCCGTAGCGGGTTTGAGCCGGATTTCCTCATCGCTCTCAAATATCTTGTCATCCGCGTAGGCATCTTTGGTTTGCCCAAAGAGCGTGTTGAGCGGGTACTTGCCAAGCTGGTCGTCAAGATACTCGACGCTAAAGAGGTTTTTCCGCGAGCGTTTGGCCCGAAGCTCCCGTTCGACATAGACCTTTACAAAGAGAATCTTGGCGATTTCATCAAAAGCGGCGGCGGGGTCCAGTTTCTCGCGATTACGGATGACGTTATGGCAGTCGTGTAACAATTTTGCGAATTCATCCTCCTTAAAAACCTTCAAGCGTGCCAATAATTCGTTGATCTCCTTGTCTGTAGCGTCCGCATGGGGAATATTCGCGATCTCATCGTAGTTCGGCATCCGCCGGGTGTCATCCACTTTCCAGTACTTGGTTTCGCGGTGATTATGGGTGACAAAGAACCGTGAATGTTCGTATTGGGCATAGTTCGCGCCCTGCACGTAGTCTTTTAAAGAGATGGTTACGTTGTCAGCCTTGCATTCGATCACAATCAGGGCGTGTTCCTGTTTCTGTTTGGCTTCGGGTGTGCGCCAGATTAAGAAGTCGGCGCGGGCATCACCACTGCCACGGCCTGTTACAGACACTTCCTCTTCAATCTGCTCCGGCTTGTACCCATACTCTTCGATCAGACCACGCAGGTACTCTTGGCGCACTCGCTCCTCGGGGGTGAGTGCGACCCACTTCTGGCGAAGAATACTAAAAATCTGGTTCCCGCGGATCTGGATCTGATCAGTTTTTGCGTAGGCTTGCGGTGTTGGTTGTTTCTTGGCCATGCGGCCTCCTTTATCCGTTCTCAAGTTCCTTAAGCCGACCGGAATCGGAGTAGCTGTAGTGTTCGTTTTCGCCGACAATTACGTGATCAAGCAAGACCAAGCCCACCAGTTTACAGGCGCGAAAGAGATCGTGAGTTGTTTCGTCATCACCGGCTGAGGGATCGGGGTTGCCCGATGGATGATTGTGAATTAGGACGATAGCCGCAGCCGATAAATGGAGGGCTTCTTCTAGAATGCGGCGGATATAAACGGTGGCTTGGGTCGGCGTCCCTTCGGTGATGTCCTTCTCGCCGAGGCGCTGGTTCTGGCCATTCAAGAACACGGCAATCACAATCTCATCACGCTTGCCGGTGAAACGCGGACGAAAATGGTTGGCAACGGCCAGAGAGGATTCGAAGGCGGGTGCTGTGAGTTTCCTGGCGCACACGCGTTTCCCGAGTTCAAATGCGGCCTTGATCTGAGCGACCTTCGCAGGCCCGAGGCCGGGCACCTTCAGCAGGTCATGAATGCGGGCGCGGTCGAGGCCGCGAAGACCTCGGAAACCCTTTAGAATCGAGAGGGCAGCTTCATAGGCGTTCGTCCCTGGAACACCTTCCTTGAACGTTCCTGAACCGATGCGAAGAATGATGGAGAGAAGATCGGCATCAGTCAGGCGTTCCGGGCCTTCGGCAAGAAGTCGTTCTCGCGGGCGTTCCTTTGTCGGCCATCTCTTGATTCGTTCAGAAATCATTTTACATACCCTATTTCATTAATTTGATTTGAATGAGACCGGCATTCCGGATCGATGGCGCCTCCGTGTTCTCAGTTATCCATAGTTCCAGGTGTCGCGGACGTCTGCAAGGGGGATCACCCGGATCTTTTCGGTGAGAGGATAGGCCGCTTTCCCGGGATAGACGACCCACAGCCGCTCCAATTCAAGGTCTTCAACCGCCGTCTTTATGGATCGGGTTAATCGGGGGGCGTCTTCATACTTGAATTCCACTCCCCAGTTTTGTCCGCGCGCCCGCCAGAAAAGATCGAGTTTGGCGCCGGCGTGGGTGTTCCAGAAATAGAGGTCCCCGTCTTCCTTTCCCAAGGTCCGGCAGACGCAATCCAGGGCAAAACCTTCCCAGGAGGCGCCGAGCCGGGGCGAAGCGTGCAGTTGCTCCGTGGTCTCAATGGACAGCAAGGTATGGAACAGCCCGGAGTCGCGCAGATACAATTTCGGCCGCTTCACCAGACGTTTCCCGATGTTGACATACCAGGGCTGGAGGATGCGGACCATAAACGTGCCTTCCAGAATATCGCAGTACTTCCGGACGGTCATGTCGGAGACGCCGAAGGAACGGCCCAGCTC
>Ga0066635_10000651_pt1 | contig 10508 bp, 4 predicted proteins | sample CryGeyCG2014_300_2_FD_59503 | JGI IMG/M metagenome (GOLD analysis project Ga0066635, IMG submission 59503) | Groundwater microbial communities from aquifer - Crystal Geyser CG06_land_8/20/14_3.00 | ecosystem: Environmental > Aquatic > Deep subsurface > Groundwater | place: USA: Utah: Grand...
TTAGGAGCTGTTTGGTGATGGCACCGCACCGGGCCACGGAATTATGAATGGCGTCCACCAGCCCCGTGAGTTTTTCGTCTTTCGCGTATTTATCGCTGAACTGGAAAATATCTTTGATGAGCCCTGATTTTTCATTGATGATGGCAAGGGGGTTATTGATTTCATGGGCCACACCCGCGGCGAGCCGCCCGATGGACGCCAGCTTGTTGGAATATTCCACCTGATGCAGGGTTTTAATCCGTCGCTGGTCGGCGATATAAATATTGTTGACGAAAAATGTCGCGAACCCGATGACCCCCACCATGACGATCAGAATACCCACGGAAAGAAAAATGAGTATTTCCACCCGGGTCTTATGCCAGGATTTCATCAGCTCGTTTTTATTTTTGGCGATCATCAGGATAAAGGGCGTATCCGGGACATAGGCGTATCCGATGATAAAGTCCCCTTCATAGGGGTCATGATAATCCAGGGTTTCGGTTGAGGGTGAAAATGGCGGGATGGGAATGGCGATTTTTTCGAATGTCTTTTCGTGATGCCGGGCCGGGATCTGCAGCTCGCCCTGGGTATTGATGATAAAGGCATTGCCCTGGGCGCCCAGTTCAAGAGTCGTCATCTGATCATTCAATTGGTCCGTATCAATGGCGGTGCGTAAAATATAAAAGGAGCCGTTCGGCAGTTCATGGGAGATGGCGATTACCAGATGGGGCACATTCCGGAAACCGAGAAACACCTCACTGATGTAAATACCGCGGTCAACGACCTGGCGGAACCATTCCTGGCCGCTGTAATTTTTGTCCGTCAGGGAATAGGGCCCTACATAGGCGATCTGCCGGCCTGTGGCGTCGATAACGCCGATATCGCTGATGCCGCCGAAGGATTTTTGCAAGTTTTCCAGTATTTTTTCAAGACGCGCCGGATCGATCAGTTCCTCAAAAGTGTTATCATGGACGATAAAATCAAGGGCGGATTTCCGTTCCAGCAGAAACCCCGAAATGGTGCGTTTGGTATTGGAAACCGTCCGGGAAGTCCGGGACATGGTGTCGGATTCCACGGCTTTTCGGGTGACGTTGTAGTCAAACCAGGTGATGGCCAGCAGGGGCAGAATGGCGGACAGGGCGGTCAGCATCACCGCCGACCGCCACAGCTGGCTGTAATTGAACATGTGCTGGTAGAGCGGGCCTTTGCCGGAACTCCCGCCCCATAAAAATTTGGGATAAAAATTTTTCAGCAGTTCTTTCATAGGATGATGGGCGCAACCATAGGGTTTCCTGTTCTGGACATTGCCATAAATCAGTCTGTCGCCGCGGTTCTGGCCTGTTTCTGTTTTTGAACTTTTTCATTGGCCTGTTTTAAGGTGACGCTGAGCAGATCAATATCCACGGGCTTGTGCAGATAGGCGAACGCCCCGAGTTCCATGCAGACCTTCCGGTCGGCCTCGGATCCGTGTCCGGTGAGGATGATGACTTCAATTCCCGGTCGGCTGGCCTTGACTTTGCGCAGCACCTCTATGCCGTCGATGCCGGGCATTTTCAGGTCCAGAATCATGACTTCCGGTTCTTCCTCATCCACCATGGTCAGGGCGGACTCGCCGTCATAGGCCACGGCCGATCCCATATCCCGCAGGATCAGGCGCTCGGACAGGGTCTGGACAAACTCCCGCTCGTCATCCACCAGAAGAATTTTCGACGGCATCTGAAAATCGTATTTCCGATAAATATCCGGCTTATAGAAGGTTTGCCCCACCGTGGTTTCGATGCCGGCAACGCCCGGAATTTTTTCCACAATCTGTTTCAGCTCCTCTTCCAGGCGGGAGAGCATGAGCACATGTTCATTGATGGTGATGCGCACCGTGCCGTTTTTGGCGTCAACGCTCACATCGTGTCCGGCGTTTGCCAGGGCTTCTCCGGCTTTGGCCGCCAGTTGGAAGTCGGCCACGGCCTTCTTTGAGGCCGCCGTCGCCTGCACCACGGGTGAAGCCGCGTGCTGGGTGATGAGTCGCACAGATTCATCCACGCCCATTTTGTCCGTGGGGATCATGATGTCATAGGCATCGGCTGCCCAGGGGTCGCCGGCGCCGAGAACCGTTTTGACCCAGGCGCTCATGTTTTCATCCTGTTTGCGGATGAGAGAGGCGGCTTCTTTTTCGGAAATTTTTTCCGCTTTCTGGGCCGCTGCTGTCCGTGATTTCATGTCCGCGATCAGGCAGACCCGGAGTACGTGGCTGATGGTTTTCGGAATCAGGATCCCGGATGCGCCGGAAATGATCAGGTTATCGTTATTCAGCAGAGATGAAACGGCCAGGCGCAGATACGCTACGGATCGCTCTTTTTCATGGGTGAACTGGTTGAAAATCGATGTTTTGGCGGAAAACGCCCCGGTGATTTTTTTTTCCGGAAGGCCCGATATCTTTCCGGCTTCCGACAGGATCCGGGCGTCATCAATGACCGGGTATCCGGTCTGCTCCCGGCATTTTTCGATGATCGGAGCGCCATCGCAGAAAGCGCCGCTGAAGAATGTGATAATGGACATGGGGATTCCTTTCCGATTGAGGGTAATTAATTTAAGCAATCCGGCAGACGGTTGTCAACGGGCAGTTGGCTTCGTTGCCGTCCTTATGAGCCCTTTCATGCACCGCGCAGATGGCTTTTTCCATGGTCGGATAAATATTTTCCGGCCGGATCAGGGCCTTTAAGTGAGTGCGCTCAAACACTTTCATGACCGATTCATTGACGCCGGAAAAGGAGATTTCCACGCCCGCGCTGCGGACATTTTCAATGACCAAAGACAGCACTTCCTCTCCGGAGGCGTCGATATCGTTGATGGCGTTGGAGACAATGATGATGTGCTTCAGATTTTTGCGCTGCATCATGCGCTCGTTGATCTTCTCTTCCAGGTAGCTGGCGTTGGCGAAAAACAGCGGGCCTTCGAACCGGACCAGATCGATGTATTCGCACTGGGCCAGTCCGTGGGTCATGGCATCTCGAAGCGCATCGTCTTCATGCCGGGAGAGAGAGGTGACGGTTGGCCTCATGCTTTTGTATAAAAACATCCCCAGGGAAAGCAATACGCCCACCATAATGCCTTTGTCCAAGTGGGGTGCAAAGGCCAGGGTGCAGAGAAAAGAGATGATGGAAATGGCTCCGTCGTACCACTGGACTTTCCAGGCGTGAACAAAGCCGCTGATGTTGATCAGGCCGACAACCGCCATCATGATTACCGTGGCCAGAACGGATTGGGGCAGATGATAGAGCAGGGGGGTGAAAAAGAGCAACATAATCAGTACCGCAATGCTGGTGAAGGCGCTCGCCAGACCGGTCTTGGCCCCTGCCTGGAGGTTCACGGCGGAGCGGGAAAAAGATCCGGAAACCGGGTAGCTTTGGCCGATAGCCCCGATCATGTTGGCAAGTCCCTGGCCGATGAGTTCCTGGTTGGGATTCAGCCGCTGACCGGTCTTGGCGGCCATGGCTTTGGCAATGGAAATGGCTTCCATGAATCCCAATAGGGAGATGATGGCCGCTACCGGAAACAGGTGAAGCATTACCTTAAAATCGATTTTCGGCAATGAAAACGCGGGCAGACCCTTGGGAACCTCGCCCACTACCGCACCGCCCCCGGTCATGGTGATTTTCTGCGGATCCAGGGCCTTGTTCCGGACCCTGATTCGCCACATCCGGCCCTTTTCCCCATCCTTGACCGATGGGTCATTCTTGGACCGGAACGTTATTTTCCCGTCGCCCATATCCTTTTCATAAAACAGTATGGATCGAAGCTGTTCGCGGTTTTTCGCGGCGTCTTCTTTGAATCCGTCGAGTTGATAATTGATCATGCTGATGTCGTGTTCCGCATTTAGAATTCCCATTCCGTTATGGCTGGCTTTGGCCTCATCCAATATTTTTGTGATTCGGGTGCGCTGCTCTGTGGCATTGTCAATGGATGCGATGGCCTGGTTAAAATCGGCGATCAGTGTCTGAACCTCCGAGACCTCGATGGCGTCGGCCGCTACTTTCGTGTTGTGTTCGAACCCGCTGAACCCGGAAATGGTGGTGGTGACCACCACCGCCACCAGCACGTTGGGGATGCGCGGATTGAGACGCCGGAGACCGTACATGATGGCAAAAGCCAGTACGCCCATGAGGAGCGTCGGCCAGTGGGTATACTGGAACGCCGCTTCGCATACCCGGATAATGGTTTCATAATGATGAGTCGCCTCGTCTACATCCACTCCGAACATCTTGGAAAGCTGGGAAGTGGCGATGATGATAGCCGCTGCATTCGTGAACCCGTTGACTACCGGATGGGAAAGAAAATTCACGACCACGCCGAGCCGCAGCACCCCCAGAGAAAGCTGGAAGATGCCCACCATCAGGGCCATTAGAATGGCATAGGCGATATAGCCTTCGGAGCCCGCGCTGGCCAGAGGCGCGAGAGATGCGGCGGTCATGAGGGATACCACGGCCACGGGACCGGTGGCCAGTTGCCGGCTGGACCCGAACAGGGACGCGATAACGGGCGGGAGAAACGCGGCATACAATCCATAGTAGGACGGCAATCCCGCAAGCTGGGCATAGGCCATGGACTGGGGAATCAGGACCAGGGCCACCGTCAGCCCGGCCATGGCGTCCACTTTCAGTTTTTCAACATTATAGTCCTTGAGCCATTCGATGAACGGGAAAACCATTTTGATCATTGAACTTACCACCTATGTTATCTGATTCTGGTTGGCCGCCATTCGTCGAATGGTGGCGATCAATTCATTATAAAGGGCCCCGGCGTCATATAGGTTGCAGTTTTTAAATCTTACGATGCCGTCCACGGTCGAAAGAATGAGCAGGGCGGTTTTGCGCGGGGACAGGGCGCCGATGGACCCGTCCGCCTGGCCCTGGACCAGGGCTTTTTCAAATATATCCACGAAGCAGTTGTAAATATCTTCCAGGGATTTACGGCAGGCGATGTTGTCTTTGGCGAGTTTGTAAGGATAGTAGCGGTGGAGCAGCAGAAACCACTCCGCCTTGTTCCCGGCCAGATAAAGATAGAAAGAAACCGTGGCTTCGAGCATTTCCAGGCCGTTTACGAATTTTTTCTCGCCGAAATAATGAGAAAATTCTTCCAGGATGCCGTCTTTGACGTTGCTTAGAACGGACAGAAACAGTTCTTCCTTGCTTTTGAAATGATAAAAAATGGTGGCGCTGGCAGCACCCGTCATGCCCGCCACTTCCGCCATGGAAGTGTCTTTAAACCCATTGGTGGCAAAAAGAAGGGTGGCGGCGTTTAAAATGTCTTTTTTCTTTGACATAAGACGGTATGAAAATTTTTCAACATTCCCTGACGTTGTGGAAGTCTAAAACTGACTGATTGATCAGTCTTAATTTATTGTTTTTCGCGTGTCAAGAATTTTTGTATTTTTCTTTTGCATGATGGGGGGTTTTATGAATAATTAGGCAGTAAATTTAGTGACAATGAAAAAACGGGAGACGAATTTCATATGGGTGGATTTTTCGGGTGTGTGGCCCGGCGGGATTGCACACAGGATGTTTTTTACGGAACGGATTATCATTCCCATCTCGGAACCAAGCGGGGAGGGCTTGCCGTCGGCAACCGGGAAGGGATCAAAAAAATCATCAAAAACATCGAGAACAGCTATTTCCGGACAAAGCTGGAATCCGAGATCGCGGGTCTTTCCGGCCGAAAAGGCATCGGCGTGATCAGTGATACGGACTCCCAGCCCCTGATTATCAGTTCGCATCTGGGGACCTTTGCGATTGCCACGGTGGGGAAAATTAAAAATTTGTCTGAAATCGCTCAAAACGCCTTTCATGATAAAATCAATTTTTCGGAATCCGGCGAAAACGGCATTAACCCCACGGAACTGGTGGCCATGCTGGTCAGCCGGGGAAGCTCCTTTGCGGATGGCCTTAGCCATGCCCAGGAAACCATTCAGGGCTCCTGTTCCATTCTGCTGATGACGGAAAAGGGAATTTTTGCGGCCCGGGACCGGCTGGGCCGGACCCCCATTGTCATCGGCAGGAAACCTGAAGCGTGGGCCGCGAGTTTTGAAACCTGCGCGTTTTTCAATCTGGGGTATCAGATCGAAAAATATCTCGGCCCCGGGGAAATCGTTTTTTTTGACGCCGATGCATGCACCCAGGTGAAAAAGCCCGGAGACCGGATGCAGATCTGCTCTTTTTTGTGGGTCTATTACGGATATCCGGCTTCCGGTTATGAGGGGATCAATGTCGAGGAGGTGCGATACCGGTGCGGGCAGGCCCTGGCCAGAAAGGACACGGTGGAGATCGATGTGGTTTCAGGAATTCCGGACTCCGGCATCGGTCATGCCCTGGGCTATGCCAATGAGCGAAAAGTTCCTTATTGCCGGCCTTTTGTGAAATACACCCCCACCTGGCCCCGCAGTTTCATGCCCCAGGACCAGGAATCCCGGGACCTGGTGGCCCGGATGAAACTGATTCCCGTCCGGGAGCTGATTGACGGTAAACGGCTGCTATTCTGCGATGATTCCATTGTGCGGGGGACCCAGCTCAAGGACAATATTCAGATGCTGTTTGATGCGGGAGCAAAGGAAGTGCATATGCGCACCGCCTGCCCCACCCTGATTTTTCCTTGCGAATTCTTAAATTTTTCCACCTCCCGGTCCACCCTGGACCTCATCGGGCGAAAAGTCATCCATGAAATTGAGGGCCCGGACTTTCTGGAAATCGGAAAATACGCGGTTTCCGGATCACCAGAAAATCTCGCCATGGCGGACCGCGTCCGGGACCGGTTGAAGGTGACCTCCCTGAAGTACCAGACCCTGGAAGATCTCGTGGCCGCCATCGGCCTGCCCAAGGAAAATTTGTGCACCCATTGCTGGGACGGCACGAGTTGTTTTTAAAATCCGGTTTGAAAATCCCCACGGATAGCTTGTGGCTGGAGATTAGCTATTTCAAATGGCCGACCCAGAGAGGGATGAGAAAAATATTAACCATGAGCAACTCGATCCAATTCTTCACGGATTACTTGACGAATAACTGCCTCATCGAGCGATTTTTCGTTTTTTGCGAGATATTCTCTAAGTGCCTCGTTAATCATTGTCTGGTATCCATAGCCTGCTTTATCCGCTCGCGCACGGAAATCATCAAGAATGTCCGCATCCAGGTACATTGTAACTCTGGTTTTCCCTTTTGTTGGAACAATCGGGCCTCTTTTGGCGTTTTTAAAATTATATTCTTTTTTCATATTGTTTCCTTTCCGCTGGTGTCGCTTTTCTGGCTGAAATCAAACGTATGATAGAAACATATGCATATATTATATGCATATGTCAATTATTTTAAATTTTGCAGCATCCATATACGCAACATATTAAATTAAATAATAAAAAAACTCATAAGGAGAAAGAATTCCATGCCCCGGTTAGAGGATATTAAAAAGGTAATGATCATCGGGTCTGGACCGATTATTATCGGACAGGCCTGTGAATTTGACTACTCCGGCACCCAGGCTTGCAAGGCCCTGCGGTCTCTGGGATATGAAATCGTGCTGGTGAATTCGAATCCGGCCACCATTATGACCGATCCAGGCATGGCCGATGTCACTTATATCGAGCCCTTAAATCTCCAGACCATGATCTGGATCATTGAAAAAGAGCGGCCGGACGCCCTGCTGCCGAACCTGGGAGGCCAGTCGGCCCTGAACCTGACCGCGGAGCTTGCCACCGCCGGGATTTTGGAAAAATACGGGGTCCGGATCATCGGCGTGAACTTAGGCGCCATCGAGCGGGGGGAAGATCGCACGGCCTTTAAGCAAACCATGGAGAAAATCGGCATTGACATGCCGAAAAGCAAGGCCGTGAACACCGTGGAAGACGCGGAAAAAGTGGCCGAGTCCCTGGGGTATCCCGTGGTGATAAGGCCCGCCTATACCATGGGCGGCACCGGCGGCGGCCTGGTCTATAATATCGAAGAACTCCGGAAAATCGCGGCCCGGGGGCTCGCCGCCAGCCTCGTCCACCAGGTTCTGGTGGAAGAATCCGTGCTCGGATGGGAGGAGCTTGAGCTCGAAGTGGTGCGGGACGCCAAAAACCAGATGATCACCGTGTGTTTTATTGAAAATGTCGATGCCATGGGCATTCATACCGGCGATTCCTACTGCACGGCCCCCATGCTGACCATATCCAAGGAACTCCAGAAGCGCCTTCAGGATTATTCCTACGCCATCGTCGAAGCCATCGAGGTCATCGGCGGCACCAACGTTCAGTTCGCCCATGACCCGGAAACCGGGCGGGTGGTGGTCATTGAAATCAACCCCCGGACGTCCCGGTCATCGGCCCTGGCATCCAAAGCCACGGGCTTTCCCATCGCCATGGTGTCCTCCCTTCTGGCCGGCGGCCTGACCATGGATGAAATTCCCTACTGGCGGGATGGGACTTTGGAGAAATACACGCCGTCCGGAGACTATGTGGTGGTGAAATTCGCCCGATGGGCCTTTGAGAAGTTCGAAGGGGTGGAAGACCGCTTAGGCACCCAGATGCGGGCCGTGGGGGAGGTCATGAGCATCGGCAAAAATTACAAGGAAGCCTTTCAGAAGGCCATCCGGTCCCTGGAAAACGGACGGTATGGCCTTGGATTTGCGAAGAATTTCAACAAACTTACCCTGGATGACCTGATGAACCGGGTCGCTACGCCCACCAGCGAGCGGCAGTTTATCATGTACGAAGCTCTGAGAAAGGGGGCGGATGTCGGCACTCTTCATGAACTGACCCATATCAAGGTCTGGTTTATCGAACAGATGAAAGAGCTGGTGGCCCTGGAGGAGAAAACCCTGGCCTTCAAGGGAAGCCTGCCGCCGGACGACTTGCTGGCCGATGCGAAAAAAGACGGGTTCGCGGATAAATACCTTGCCAAGCTGCTGGCGGTTCCCGAGAAGGAAATCCGTGAGCATCGGACGGCCCTCAGCGTCTGCGAGGCATGGGAGGCGGTTCCGGTCAGCGGCGTGAAAGACGCGGCCTATTATTATTCCACCTATAATGCCGAAGACTCCGTGCCGGTAAGTAAAAACCGGAAAATCATGGTGCTGGGCGGCGGACCGAACCGGATCGGGCAGGGGATTGAATTTGATTACTGCTGCGTGCACGCGGCCTTCGCCATCCGGGAAGCGGGACTCGAGTCCATCATGGTCAACTGCAATCCGGAAACCGTGTCCACGGATTATGACACATCGGATAAGTTGTATTTTGAGCCCCTGACCGTGGAAGATGTGCTCTCCATCTATGAGAAGGAAAAACCCGAGGGCGTGATTGTTCAGTTCGGGGGCCAGACACCCTTGAACATCGCCAAAGAGCTTGAGGAGGCCGGGGTCCGGATTCTGGGAACATCGCCGGACACCATTGATCTGGCCGAGGACCGGGATCGGTTCCGGCAGGTCATCAAAAAACTGGGCATTCCCCAGCCGGAATCCGGCATGGCCCATTCCGAAGAGCAGGCCCTGGCGGTGGCCGCGCGAATCGGCTATCCGCTGATGGTACGGCCGTCCTATGTGCTGGGGGGCCGTGCCATGATGGTGGTGTCGGATGAATCCATGCTGAAGCATTACATGGCCGCTGCCGTGGATGTATCGCCCGAGCGGCCGATTTTAATTGATAAATTCCTTCAAAACGCCATCGAGTCGGAAGCCGATGCCATCGCCGACGGAACGGATGCGTTTGTCCCGGCGGTCATGGAGCATATCGAACTGGCCGGTGTGCATTCCGGGGACTCGGCCTGCGTGATTCCGCCGGTGAGCATCCCCCACAAACATGTGGAGACCATCATTGAATATACCCGGAAAATCGCCATGGAGCTCAAGGTCGTGGGGCTCATGAACATCCAGTATGCTATTGCCGATGACACGGTGTATATTCTGGAGGCCAATCCCCGGGCTTCGCGCACCGTGCCCCTGGTTTCCAAGGTCTGCAATATTTCCATGGCCAGCATCGCCACCCGGATCATGCTGGGCAAGAAGCTTTCGGAATTTGATTTAAAACAAAAATCCATTCCGCACTTCGGGGTCAAGGAAGCGGTGTTTCCGTTTAACATGTTCCCGGAAGTCGATCCGGTACTGGGGCCGGAGATGCGGTCCACGGGCGAGGTGCTCGGGCTGGCGGATTCCTTTGGCCTCGCGTATTTCAAGGCCCAGGAAGCCACCAAGCTGGGGCTGCCCCTGGAAGGGTCCGTGCTCATCACCCTGGCGGATGCGGACAAAGCATCGGCCCGGGAGACGGCCCGGCTGTTTAAGGAACTGAATTTCAAAATTTACGCCACCAACGGCACCCATAAATTTCTGAAGGATCAGGGGATCGACTCCGAGCCCATCAAAAAACTCGGGTACGGCCGGCCGGATATTGTGGATGAGATCAAAAACGGCAATATTTCGCTCGTGATCAACACTCCCAGCGGAAAAGAAAGCCAGGACGATGATTCCTATATCCGCAAGGCCACCATTAATTACAAGGTGCCCTACATCACCACCATTGCCGC
>Ga0066635_10000659_pt1 | contig 10484 bp, 10 predicted proteins | sample CryGeyCG2014_300_2_FD_59503 | JGI IMG/M metagenome (GOLD analysis project Ga0066635, IMG submission 59503) | Groundwater microbial communities from aquifer - Crystal Geyser CG06_land_8/20/14_3.00 | ecosystem: Environmental > Aquatic > Deep subsurface > Groundwater | place: USA: Utah: Grand...
GATGATATAAATTTCTCCGCAGCCTGAGGGTGTCCACGAAAAAGCGGGAAACTTTAGTTTCAAAATAAGACCTGCCAGCCACCATCAGGATCGTGTTGTGATCGGCGCCTTCGATAATATGAAGCTTTTTTCGTGGGGCAGGGGACCGTTCAAACAGATCATGGGCGTGGTTCACCGGAATAATCTGGTCGTATTCTCCGTGAAGAATAAGCGTGGGGCCGGAAAACCGGGCAAGGGTGTCGGCATTTGAAAATCCCCGGGTGTTCTGACCGCCAAAAGCCGCCGGATGGAGTCCCAGGCGATGGAGCAAAGGAAGGGTATGGGCAAACCCGCTTTCGATGATCAACCCGTAGGTCTTGTCCGGAAAAGCGACAGCCAGATCAATGGCCGGCGCGCTGCCCAGGGACCGGCCCATGATCCACAAAGGTCCGGTGCGCTGATTTTCGGTCATCCATTTTAAAAAATATCGCATCACCCCATGGGCATCCGAAAACATGGATAAAACGCCGGGACTGCCGGTACTCCTGCCATAGCCGCGGAAATCCGCCACCAGAAAATTGAGTCCGAAAGCATTATAAACCGGACCCATATCGTCATAGTCCTCGGCGATTTCACCGTTTCCATGAAAAAACAGGATATGGGGCAGGGCGGCATCGGTAAGATAGAGCCGAGCCCCGATGCGGATGCCGTCGCCTACGTCGATATCATGGATTTCCGCCCTTGCCGGCGGGGTGTGGCCGGAATCCTTCCGGGGATGGAATAAAATGCTTAACACCTCAGGCCTGTCGAAAACCGAAAAGTCATTTTCCCTGGACATCCTTTCACCTCTCCTGCAGTGACTGTGCGCCATGCCCTTTAATTCACAAAAAAGCTTGAATTCCCAAGATTCTTTCGATAAATACAGCTTGAGGTTAATTCATATCACTTGTTTATTCTTTTTTCCACCCTATCATTTGCACAGGTGCCGGCATATGTTGAAAAAAAATTCCAGACCGATCTTTTCCGACAGAGGCTTTACATTAATTGAACTGATGGTGGTCATTGTTATATTAAGCATTCTGGCGGTCTGGGTGGCCCCCAAAATCATGGGTCGGCCGGATCAGGCTAAACAGGTCAAAGCTCAGGTGGACATCCAGGGGCTTGAGACCGCCCTGAAACTTTACAAACTGGATAGCGGCATGTATCCCACCACCGAACAGGGCCTTGAGGCGCTGGTGACCAAGCCGGATGCCGGTCAAGTGCCGAAAAACTGGCGCACCGGAGGATATATTGAAAAAGGCAAAATCGCCAAAGATCCCTGGGGAAACGAATATGTGTATATCAGCCCGGGGATGCACGGGGATTTTGATATCACTTCCTATGGGAGGGACGGAGAACCCGGGGGCGAGGAATTTGACAAAGACATCAATAACTGGGAAATCGAATAACCGCGCACAATTGTCGAAAAGCGTCCTTCATATGAAATCCCCTGGCGATCGAGGGTTTACCCTCATCGAACTCATTGTCGTCATTTTGTTGATCAGCATTTTGATGGTATTTGCAGCCCCCCGGCTGGATGTTTCGTTTTTTACCGACCATGAGCGCAAGCTCTCCGCCTGGATTCTGCTCACTGTCAAAACATTAAAGGAAAACGCGGTTAAAACCCAGACGATAAACACCCTCCACATTGATCTTGACGCCAATCGCATGTGGACGTCCGCCGGGGAGGTCACGGATGAGACCCCCAGGGAAAATGAATATGTCCTGCCCTCCGGATACCGCCTCCTGGATGTTGAGTTTCCGGACATGGATAAAATTACCCGGGGAGCCGCTGCTGTTCAATTTTATAAAAAAGGCTATTCAGACAAAGCCCTGATCCATATAGAAGACGATGATGATACCCGGTCGTCTTTCCTGATCGAGCCATTTCTCCCTCATGTTAAAATCAGTGAAACCTACATTGAATTCTAAGCTTTTTTTAAAAGATGGCGACCGGTCCGATACGGGATTTACCCTCCTTGAAGTCATGGTGTCGGTTTCCATTATCGCCATCGTGCTGGTCAGTATTTTAAAGCTCCAGGGCCAGACCATGACCATGAATGAAACCATCCGGTTTTATACGCTCGCGCCCCTGCTGGCCGACGCCAAAATCGCGGAAATCCGACTGAATCCAGAAACCTTCGATCTGTCTTCATCCGGGGATTTCGGCGAAGATTATCCAGGATATTCCTGGGAAGCCCGGATTGAGGAAGTCAAAATCGAAGTCATGGAAAGCCCGGAGATCCATCTTAATAAAATTGACATGGCAATCCAGTTCAATAAAGGCGAACTGAATTTTTCCGTCCGGCATTTTCTGAATGCGGAATCCGGAGAAAAGAATGAATAGGCTTTTTCGCCGGATCTGCGGCCCGGGCATCCGCCCCCCCGAAAGAGCCGGATTTACGCTCTTGGAGATTCTGCTTGCGATTTTTATTTTCGCCATTGTGATGTCCACCATTTTCGGGACCTTTAATGCCGTGGTGTCCCGCACGGACGCCATTAAAAACGGTATGGGCGGATATGAAATGGCGCGAACCTGCTTAAACCGAATCACCCAGGATCTTACCACCGTTTATGTCGATCAGAAACCCTTGTATGCGCCCCCGGATGTTGACGACAAGCCTGATCCCTACCGCTTCTTGGGCAAAGAGACGTCTGCGGGCAATAAAAGTTTCTCGTGGCTGCGATTTGCCGCCACCGACCATCTTTCCTTAAACGGAAAGGCGGAAACCGGGATCGCGGAAATCGTCTATTACGTCAAAGAGCAGGGAGACCCGGAGTCCGAATTTGTTTTAAAACGCGCAGACACCGCCTATCCCTATGATGAAGATTATGAATTTGAGGAAAAAGAAAGCGATCCGGTCCTGTGCGAAGGCATTGAAGAATTTTCGCTTGTGTATATCGACGCGGAAGGCAATGAACTGGAAACATGGGATTCGGATGCCGATATTTTTAAATACGCTTCCCCCCGGGCTGTTTTTGTGAAACTGAAAATCAAAAACCAGGAATCCGTCTACGCGTTTGAAACAAAAATCATCCTTCCTGTTTTCAGGGAAAAGTTTGAATAGCGCCATGGGAAACCTCCCTTTACGGAACAACAGGGGCATCGCCCTGATCATCACCTTGTCGGTGATTGCCATTCTGGTCACCATCACCTTTGAGCTCAACCGCCAGCTTCAGGCATCAGTGGTCAATGCGGCCATGGTCCGGGACCAGGCGGTTATTTCCCATATGATTGCGTCGGGGGTCGAAATCGCTGAAGCCATGCTTATCAAGGACAAAGCGTTTTTTGATATGGATACGGTTCAGGAAGACTGGGCAAACCCCGATAAGATAGCGGCCTATCTCTCCCAGGTGCCGTTTGACGCCGGAGAGATCGGACTTTATATCAGTGATGAGCTGGCCAGGATCCAGGTCAACGCCCTGGTCAAATTTCCTGAAGGCAGGGAATTTAATACGCCCCAGCGGGATTTATGGTTCCGGTTTATGGCCCTCCTTTTGGCCCAGCAGGAAAGTCTGGAAGAAAATGCGGCGCTGCTTGAAGAAATAGACGACCCGTCCGCCATCGTCAATCCCATCAAAGACTGGCTCGATTCCGGCGATAATGACGCCATCACCGGCCTGAACGGCGCGGAAAACGAATATTACAAGGACCTCGACCCGCCTTACACGGCCCGAAACGGCCCGTTGAGAAACCTGGAAGAACTGATCCGGATCAAGGGAATCACGCCGGAACTTTTTTCTGCTGCGGATGCGCAGGTGATGGGAATTTCCAATTATATGACCGTCCATGGAATTTCCAAGTTAAACGACAAATTCACCTATGCCGGAAAAATCAATATCAACACGGCGGAACTGCCGGTGCTTGCGGTCCTCCTGCCCATCGGCCAGGAATTTCTTGCCACTGAGATTTACAATTACCGAATTGAAACCGCCAACGGCCAGTTTGTTTATGATCTTGCCGGTCCGACCTGGTATAAAGAGGTGCCCGGATGCGGCGATGTGGATATCGACGCGGAACTCATCACCACCCAGAGTGATATTTTCCGCATCGAATGTTTCGCCGCACTTGGGGACATCCGGAAAACCGCCCTGGTGATTGTCCTTCGGGAAAAAAATGAAGAATCCGGCAAATGGTACTGTAAGGTGTTGAACTGGACGCATGAATAGGGTAGAGTAACAAATTAATGAGCCGAAAAATTCTTTCCATTGATATCCGGGATGACGGCATTTTCGCATTGCTGGTTGAAAACAGCATCAAGGGAAACCGAATTTCCGCCCAGCGGTTTGCTGCGTATGCGGACACTATCGATGATCCGGAACACGGCGGAGGGCATGACATCTCCCGGACCCTGGCCGAAGTCATCCAGGACATGCACGTCAGCGGCACGGAGCCCATTGTTTCGATTTCAGCGGAATTTGTTTCCTACCGCAATCTTCAGGTGCCGTTCAAGGACCGGAAAAAAATCCGTCAGGTTCTGCCGTTTGAACTGGAGCCCACCCTCCCGTATCCGGTGGATGAAGTCACCATGGATTTTGAGACCATTCAACAGGCGGGGAAAACCGATATTCTGGTCGGTGTGGTCAAAACATCCGAGATTCGGAAAATCCTTGAAGCCCTCAAGGAACTGCATATTGAACCGTTTATTATCGCCCCCGGCGGTTTTTCTTCAGTGGTCTGCCTGTCAAAATTTATAGAGCCGGATAAAGACTTTATATTCATTGACCTGGATGAAAAATACATCACTGTTTTTACCGTAAAATCCGGTTATGTTTACAGCGCCCGGTCCTTTTATTCCCCCATTAGCGATCCGCGGTTAAAAGCCGGAAAACTTTGCAACCAGATCATGCAGGTGATAGCGTCTTTTGAGTCGCTGTTTGCCACGGATTTTGAGCCTGTCCGTCTTTTCCTGTCCGGAAATAGCGCTGGCAGCGGCGTTCTGGTCCAGACCATCGAAGAGACACTGAGTGTTCCGGCAAGTTTTGTGGACATGTTCGCGGTTGTAAACCCCAGTCTCACGATTTTAAGCGAACTGCCCCTGGACGCCTCCCGGAGCAATAATGCCTTGGCCCTGGCCGCCATCGAAATTGCCGGGCTGCGCACGATTAATTTTTCCGAGGAACGCTCCATTGTCAAAAAATACTGGGAAGAGTATAAAAACGAATTCATCCGGACCGGACTTCTCGCTGCGTTTGTATTTGTCCTGGTGATGTTTAATGTGCTGTTTAAAGCGCATTTTTTGCAGAAGGATGTCAATGCCTTAAACCGCCAGATTGCATTTATTTTTCAATCCACCTTTCCGGATGTCGAAAAAATTGACGATCCCTTTGCTCAGATGAAGGCCCGGATGGCTCAGGAACGCGAGAAAAACGCCTTTACCGGGGATATGGCAACGGAAATTTTAAACATCGACATCTTAAATGAAATCAGCTCCCGGATTCCGGATCAGCAGGATGTGGAACTGACCAGCTTTGTCCGGGGAGACGAAAGCCTTATAATTTCCGGCGACACGGATTCCTTCAATAATGTCGACGACATCAAAAACCGACTGGAAAGCCCCGGCATTTTTAAAAATATTACCATCAGTTCGGCAAATCTTGAAAAATCCACCAACCGGATTCAGTTTAAACTGAAAATCGATTTATAACGGGTAAGCGTGACTATCGGATGAATTTGAATCTCAATTTAAATCAGCGGGAAAAACTGGCCGTCAGCGGGGCTGCGCTGTTTTTATCGGTTTTTTTCATTGCGCAGTTTATTGTTTTCCCTGTCTTTGAAAAACGCGATGCCCTCCAGGAGCAGGTCTCCGGCAAGCAGGCGATGCTGCTGGATATGAAACTGCTGCGCGCCGAATACCTGGACATGCAGGAAAAACTGGAATCGTCCCAGGAGGGGCTGCGGAACCGGGCCGCCAATTTTACGCTTTTTTCCTTTCTGGATCAGCTTGCCGGGGACACTAATCTCAAAGACCATATTGCCTATATGAAACCTTCCTCCACGGTAAAAGAGGATTCCGGCTTAAAAATTTCACGGGTGGAGTTAAAACTTCAGGAAGTGACCATGAAGGATTTGATAGCCTATTTATTCAAAGTGGAAACCGCAAATAACATGGTGATGGTCAAGCGGCTGTCAATTACCCAAACCGGCAAGGACAGCGGCCTGGTCACGGCCGTGCTTCAGGTGGAAACCTTTGAGTCCTGAAGTGCCATGTTTTGAGGCAGGAAAAACGCATTGATGAAAAAGAAGATTGCCTATACCGCTTATATCATCGCGATTACGTTATTTTTTTTGTATACCTTGTTCCCCGGGGATGCCGTCACCGCTTATATCAATCATCAGGTCAACAAGATGTATCCGGGCATGACTCTGTCCATCCAGGACCTGAAACCGGGTTTTCCGGCCGACTTGAAATTGTCCGCTGTGAATATAAGCCACCACAACCAGCCCTTGGTGGGAGCCGACCGCGTCGCTGTTCGTCTGGCCCTGCCGTCGATGTTCTCAGTGCAAAAAACAATCATCATCGCTGGCAATTTCTATGGAGGGCACCTGGATTCCACCCTGCGCATTGCAGAAATACGCATGAGTCCGAAGTTTGACATAGAAGGACTTCTCAGCGGCGTTCAAATCGGAGGGATACCGGCAATTCAGCGATTTGAAAACTATCAAATATCCGGTACACTCGGCGGAAACATGATTTTCAGCAACACGGAACCCGCCGGTGGAAAAGGAAGCGCCACTCTGACGGTCAAAGACAGCGCCGTTGGATTTACGCCGGCGCTCTTCGGGCTGGAGCGGCTGACGTTTGAGACCATTGACGCGGACCTTGAACTCATCAACCAGCGGCTGATGATCAAACGCCTGGAAGTGGAAAGCCGGGACGTGTCCGGCACCGCCACGGGATCGGTTATGCTTCAGAATCCCGTTGAAAAAAGCACCATCAACATCCAGGGGGAAATCAAGCCCCATCCTTCTTTTATCAAGCAACTGGGCAGTATTTTCCCGGTGGAGTTTATGGCAAAAAACAAATCCAAAACCGGCGGGATTCCGTTTCGCATCACCGGTTCTCTGGAACAGCCGAATTTTTCGTTGAAGTAGACATCGATGCTGCTCCGGGTTTTTTTAAAGTGATTTTTTATCCTTCTTTTTTGATGGAAACATGTATAAAAACCTATTTTCAATAATCAATCTGGCGTTGGCGACGGTTATGGTCTTTTTCAGCGTCGCGCTTTTCTACCAGATTCTTTCAGCAAAGATATCGGATATCGCCGCCCCTGATCTGACGGACCTTGTCGCCCCTGAAGCCGGGGCCGAACCCGAGCAATCACCCGATACGCGCCAGAAAATCGGGAATATGGACGCCTATCAGTCCATTATCACGCGGGATCTGTTTAAAACCCGGGAAGACGCCAAACCGGAAAAAGCCGCAACAGACATTGAACTGGAAAAGCTCCAGAAGACCAGCTTGAAACTCAAGCTCTTCGGCACCATAACTGGCAGAAGCGATGACGATTATGCGGTTATCGAGGACTCCCAGAAACGCAAACAGGGCCTGTATAAAAAGGGCGACACCATTCAAGATGCCGAAATAAAGCGGGTGTTGCGAAAAAAAGTGGTCTTGAACGTTAGCGGGAAAGATGAAATTCTTCTGATGGAGGAGGATAAATCTCCTCAAAAAGGACCTGACCGGGTGCTGAATTCTCCCGAGGAAACGGAGATGGAAGAGCCCTCCCTGGAGCAACCGCCGGAGGAGCCGGCAGGTGAAAACGTTAATATCGAGCGCGAAACCATAGACAATTCTCTGAAAAACATTAACCAGCTCATGAGCCAGGTGAAAATACGGCCCCATTTCAAGGACGGAAAGCCCAACGGCCTCCTGCTCAGTCATGTCCAGGAAAAATCCATCTTCAAAGACCTGGGGCTCCAGAACGGCGATATCGTCAAAGGGGTTAACGGCAAGGAAATTCAATCCGTGGATGACGCCCTGAAATTCTATGAGAATCTGAAATCCTCATCATCTGTTGAGCTTCAGATCGAGCGGGGCGGCGATCTTTTGTCCATCAATTATCAAATCCAATAATCTTTAAACTTTCAGGATATGGATGATTCACATGCAAAAATTACCAGGAATCCCCAAAATGCTTCTGTGCGCAGCCTTCGTTTGCCTGATTTCCGGTTTTTTCGGGCCTTCATCCGGCCGATGCGAAACCGCCGAGGGGCCGCCCGTTCAAGAATCGCCTGCACCGCTACCACCCGCCCAGGCACCACCCGCACTAAAACCACCCGTCCAGGCGCCATCCGCCCAGGTACTACCCGCAGGGGCCGGGGAGACGCCCCCTTCGGAGAGCTTTATCTCCATCGACTTCAATGATGTGGATATTAAAGTGTTCATCAAGTTCATCAGCGAGCTGACCGGGAAGAATTTTATCATCGACAATCGGGTCAAAGGCAATATCTCCGTCATTTCTCCCACGAAAATTTCCGTGGATGAAGCCTATAAGGTATTTGAATCGGTCCTGGAAGTGCATGGTTTTGCCGCCGTGGATGCCGGGGAAGTCACCAAAATCATCCCGTCCCCTTATGCCAGGACCATGAGCATTGAAACCCGTTTGCAAAAAGAAGCGGATTCCCCCAATGATAAAATCGTCACTCAGCTCATCCGTTTGAAGTATGCGGACCCCAATGAAGTAAAACAACTGTGCGCTCCCCTGGTCTCCAAAAGCAGCGTGGTGCTCTCTTATGCGCCCACCAACATGCTCATTATCACGGACGTCTATTCCAATATCAAACGCCTGATTCAGATCATCGACGCCATTGATGTCACCGGCATCGGCCAGTCCATTTCGGTTCTGCCCGTTGAATTCGCCGATGCCGAGGAAATGGTAAAAATCATTGATTCCGTGTTTAACGCCTCATCCCCTGCGGAACCGCTAGGCAGAAAAGGCCAGAAGGACGTCACCCTGGTGGCGGACAAACGCACCAACATGATTATTGTCGTCGCATCGGAAACCGGGGCTGAACGGGTCCGCAAGCTGGTGACCCTGCTGGACAAGGAAATGCCCCGGGGCAGCGAAAAAATCCATGTGTATTATCTGGAAAACGCCAAGGCCGAGGACCTGGCTGCCGTGCTTCAGGAATTTCCGCAAAAAACCGGGGGCGGCGGCGGAGCAGCCGCGGATCCCAATGTGAAGAAAAAATTCGCCCCTATTTTGTCCGAGGATGTGAAAATAAGTGCGGACAAGGCCACCAACAGCCTGATCATCGTAGCGGAAAAAGATGATTATGAAGTGCTCCAGGAAATTATCGCCAAACTGGACATAAGGCGCTCCATGCTGTTCATCGAATGCCTGGTCATGGAAATCAACAAAGCCCGGTCGCTGAATCTCGGAACGGAATGGCAGGTCGGCGGCGAAGGCAGCTATGGCCAGTATGACGGGGCCTGGGGCGGCGGTTTTTCCGGCGGGGCGGCTGGCGGTGATGCCGGACGCTTGTCTACGCTTTTTTCGACGGCCACGGGGCAGCCCGCCATTCTTCCCCCAGGAGTTTCCCTGGGGGTTTTCGGAGAATCCATCACCCTCGGCGGCGTCACCTTTCCCACCATCGCCGCCGTCATCAACGCCTATAAAAAAGATACGGACGCCCATATCCTGTCAACGCCTCAGATTCTGACCACGGACAATGAAACCGCCAAAATTACGGTAGGGAAAAATGTGCCCTATCTGACCAAGGCCAGCAGCGGAGACACCAATTACAGCAACTATGAATACAAGGACGTGGGGATCAGCCTGGAAGTCACGCCCCAGATCAGCAAGGACCGTCAGATCCGCCTGGAAATTGTCCTGGAAACCACCAAACTGGAATCCACCACGGATCAGTTCCAGCCCACCACCTTAAAACGCACGGTAGACACGACGGTGGTTATAAATGACAACAACACGATTGTCATCGGCGGTCTCATCGACGACGCGCTGTCTTCCACCGACTACCGGGTCCCCTGCCTGGGGAGCATCCCGGTCATGGGCTGGCTGTTCCGTTCCGTGGGCAAGGGCAAGGAGGAAACCAATCTTTTTATTTTCCTGACGCCCCATGTGCTGGAAGATGAGGCAGAAGCCCAAAAAATATATAAAGAGAAAGCGAATCAGATGAACAAGCTGGAAGAGGGCCGGATCCAACTGTTTGATGAAGAATCCTTTTTATCCGCGCCGAAAATGCTGCTCAACGAATAGGCGTTAAAAAATGCGCAACCGTCTGTCACAGATTTTATTTCAGGAATTTGATGTTCCCGAAGAAACGTTCAAGGAAGCCCAGCAGACCTGTATAGAACAGAATGGGGTCCTGTCCGAAATTTTGATCAAGAAAAAAATTATCACCGAACATCAACTCCTGGAGGCTTTCAGCCGGCTCTATCACATTCCGTTTCTGCCGAGAATCGCCATCGACGATCTGGACATGGGCTTTACCCAGCGGG
>Ga0066635_10000690_pt1 | contig 10289 bp, 7 predicted proteins | sample CryGeyCG2014_300_2_FD_59503 | JGI IMG/M metagenome (GOLD analysis project Ga0066635, IMG submission 59503) | Groundwater microbial communities from aquifer - Crystal Geyser CG06_land_8/20/14_3.00 | ecosystem: Environmental > Aquatic > Deep subsurface > Groundwater | place: USA: Utah: Grand...
TGTAAATACCTTCAAACTAAAGAAAGACACTAAAAGAAGAAAAGTATATATCTTTATGATATGTTTTTTCATTTCAACAGCAATATGGTGCCTAATAAAGCTTTCGAATGTTTATGATGCAGAAATTAAATATCCTATTAAATTTATTAATATTCCTGAAAAGAAATTGATTGTCAATGAGGTGGATTCTTTTATGGTAATACAAGTTAAAACTACTGGATTTAATCTATTAGAATATACCTATTTTAAAAAACCATATCTAGTTTCCATAGATTTAACAAAGCTTTACAGAAAAACCAACTCAAATAACCAAGAATATTATTTATTAACCTCCTTGTTGCAATATCAGATACAGCAACAAATTGGAAAAAAAAACCAGTTAGTTTCAGTGAAGCCTGACACTCTTTTTTTTGTGTTTGAAAATTCTTTTTCCAAGAAAGTTCCCGTAAAACTTAACCTAGACCTTAGTTTTAAAAAGCAATACGCCATATACGACTCTATTAAGTTTGTTCCTGATAGCATTATTGTTTCAGGTTCTTATAATTTATTGAAAAATATTGAATTTATTGAAACAGAAAAAAAGAATATTAATAATTTATCTGCTAACACTGAGCTTACGCTTCGTTTATTAAACAATTATCCTAAAAACCTTATTAATTTTGGTGAAAAAACGGTTAAAGTAATTTTGCCAGTTGAAAAATACACAGAATCTTCTGTAGATTTACCAGTAGATTTGGTCAACGACAACAACCATCCTTCTATCAAATTGTTTCCCAATAAAGTAAGTGTTACTTTCTTAGTTGCAATGAAAGACTTTAAGTTTATAAACAACGAAGAGTTTACTGCAGTTGCCGATTATACTAAACGAATTGATAACACTTTGAAAGTTTATTTACTCCGGTATCCTTCAAAGGTAAGGATTACAAAAATTGACCCCGATAGAATTGAATATATATTAATAAAATAATGTTAAAAGTAGGTCTCACCGGTAACATTGGAAGTGGCAAATCGACCATTAGCAATATATTTAGCATTCTTGGCGTTTCAGTTTATAATGCAGACAATGAAGCCAAGAAAATACTCGATTCACCAAACACAATTCCAGAGCTTCTTAAAAATTTTGGTATAGAAATCGTTAATAGTGATAATACTATTAATAAAAAAAAACTGGCAGAAATTGTTTTTAATAATAAAGCTAAACTAAATAAGCTAAATGCAATTATTCATCCATTGGTGATGGATGATTTTAATAAATGGTGTCTACAATTCACAGATGCAGCTTATGTTATCAATGAATCTGCCATTTTAGTTGAAGCAGGATTATACAAGCAATTTGATAAACTTATTACCGTTATTTCTCCTGAAATAATGCGTATAGAAAGAGTGATGAAACGCGATAGTTGCGAAAGAGAGAAAGTGATTGAACGCATTAACAACCAATTGAAAGAAGAAGAAAAAATGAAAGTATCGGATTTTATTATTAATAATAATGAAAAAGACCTGGTTATTCCCCAGGTCTTATTGATACATAAAGCATTGTCTTTCTAAATTTAGCTATTCATAGAAAGTAAAAACTCTTCATTTGTTTCTGTAAATTTAATCCTTTCTTTTAAGAATTCCATTGCTTCTATGGGTGTCATATCGGCTAAATGATTTCTTAAAATCCAAATACGCTGTAAGGCTTCTTTGTCGAGCAATAAGTCGTCTCTTCGTGTGCCTGAAGCAACAATATCAATAGATGGGAATATTCTTTTGTTGGTAAGCTTTCTGTCGAGTTGAAGTTCCATATTTCCAGTTCCTTTAAACTCTTCAAAAATAACTTCATCCATTTTTGAACCAGTATCAATTAAAGCAGTAGAAATAATTGTCAAAGAACCACCATTTTCAATCTGACGTGCAGCTCCAAAAAAACGTTTTGGTTTGTGCAAAGCATTAGAATCAACGCCTCCCGAAAGCACTTTACCTGAAGCTGGAGCAACGGTATTGTATGCTCTTGCCAATCTGGTAATAGAATCAAGTAATATAACAACGTCATGACCGCTTTCAACCATTCTTTTAGATTTCTCCAAAACAATATTGGCTATCTTAACGTGCCTTTCTGCTGGTTCATCAAATGTAGAAGCTATTACTTCAGCTTTCACACTTCTTGCCATATCTGTTACCTCTTCAGGACGTTCATCTATTAATAAAATAATTAAATAAACTTCAGGATGGTTGAATGCAATAGCATTGGCAATTTCTTTCAATAAAACGGTCTTCCCTGTCTTTGGTTGAGCCACTATCAATCCACGTTGTCCTTTTCCAATAGGAGTAAACATATCAATAATACGTGAAGACATTGTTGCAGAAGGATGTCCTGTTAATTTAAATTTATGCAAAGGAAACAATGGGGTCAAAAAATCAAAAGGAACTCTATCGCGAACTTCAGCGGGGTCTCTCCCATTAATCAATTCCACTTTAATAAGCGGAAAATATTTTTCTCCTTCTTTGGGTGGACGCACAGAACCTCTGACTGTATCGCCTGTTTTTAAACCAAAGAGCTTAATTTGGGATTGAGACACATATATATCATCAGGCGAATTAAGGTAATTATAATCTGATGAACGCAAAAAACCATATCCATCGGGCATCATTTCTAAAACGCCTTCGCTAACAACAGCTCCGTCGAATTCGACAATAGTTTCATTAATCTTAGCTCTTTCATTATTAAATTTAGGTTTAAAATTCACCTCTTTCCTTTGATTGTCGTGCTGAAGCGGTATTTTTTTTACTTCAGGAACCACTTCTTTTTCTGTTGGAACCTCTACACTAACTATTTCGTTTATTTCCTTTTCAATAGTAACTTCAGACTCTGGCATTTCTGGTGACAATGATTCTCTAGTTAAATCGTCATCTAATATCAGCGGATTAGCAGTTTCCTCGAGTTCTAATGATTTTGATGCAAGGGTTTTTATAGGATTATTAGGCTTTATTGGATTCTGTTTGTGAGGTATATGTTTTACTTGATTTCCAGTTTTTATTGGGAAATTGCTTTTATCAATGAGTGTGGGCTTTTCATTCCCCTCATTTGCAGTTGTATTTATTGGTTTTTTTTGAATAATAGGAGCATTTGGCTGAATAGGTTTATGAATTTTCTTAGTAGTTTGAAGTGGTTTTGTGTCTTTATTAATTGAAACATTAGATTTTTCAATCGGTTTTGGCGCAATAACCATTTTTTCGGAAGAAGCAACGATTACTTTCCCTTTACTTTCTTGCGAATGTATTGGTTTAACAACTTCTCTTTTCCTCTGACGAGGAATTTTCTTTTCTTTTTCGAGGTCTTCAGGTGTTGGGTTCAATGCTTGATGATCAAGAATTTTATAGACTAATTCTTGTTTTTTAAAAGTATCGTATTTGGGAATGTTTAATTCTTTGGCAATGTCTTTAAGTTCATTTACCAATTTATTGTTTAATTCAATAATGTCGTACATTAAATGGTTTTTAAGTTTATATTATTTATGATTTGTAATCAATTACAATTGAAGTAAAAAAAAAGATGACATAATTAGTATTGAAGAATGGATAAAATTCTACGGTATAAAGCAAAATTAGTATAACTCAGAATATTAAAAATTTTGTTTTTTTGATGATAATGAATGATTGAGAAGATGTTATCTTTAGAACTCAAGTACAAAAGTATTAATAATTTTATTTGAAACAAAATTTATTTATTTATTTTTGAAAATAATCATTTATTGTTTTTTATTTCAAGCGGACAATACTTTATTTAAACATAAACCTCTCTCATTCTATTTCTTAGGTTTATCATCCCATTCAATAATAAATTTATCATCTTCTTGCTGTTCTATTTGCGTTTTATTGAGGGTAGTATCTTTTTTCATCCATTTAAACTCTTCTTTGAGAATTGTTTTAAGGTTTTGCCTTTCTTTGATTACGTTTAAAATTATTTTGTTTTTCAAACCTTTGGTGTCGTATTTAAATTCAGGATTATCGACCGTTCCAGTAACAAGAATGTACAAAGTGTATTTACCAAGTCCATCATCTTCAACAACTCCAAAGTCTTCGTTCTCTTTTTTAGCATTCTTTGCTTTTTTAGCAAGTATATCCGAAAGTAACAGGCGTAAGTTATAATTAATTTTATTATCGAAAGTATGCGTACCAGAGGCATAGAGGTTAAGAGCACTCGATTTTATTTCCATACCTGGAAAAGTAATCGTTTGATTGGCAATATCTATTTGATTTTTAAGCGTAGCAAATGTAATGTGATTGAGGTCGGCAAGTTTAAGAAATTTTGAAAGCCCTTGCATAGGCTCATAATCATTCAATTCTCCATTTTCGATAGTAAAATCAGAATGTACAATTAATTTGTCGTAATCTGCTTCTAAATTGCTGTTCCATAAAGAAATCATTTGAACATTGGCAGTAAGCAATCCTTTTAGGTTTTTATCAGTGATGGTGGTTTGACCAAAACTATTAAATTGATAAAACGCTTTGTTAATATCTAATTTGATAAAGGCTGCATCGCATTTGGTATTGAGTTTTCCATTAATTGTATTGTCAATAACTCCAGTACCAGAAATAGAGCCATCCATTGCATTAAAAGAAACATTGTTGGCAAATAGTTTGCGTTTGTTAATTCTAATACTTCCTTTGATATTTGAGGCTTCAAATTTATTAAACTTAATTTTTGCCGCATTTATATCGAGAACAATATCAAGTTTATCAGATATATTAAATTTATAGGTTGAAGTACCATTCACCGTAGTATTTTCCTGCATCAATTCTGCAATATCAATATAATTTGAGTTGATATCTGCGTCAATTTGCAATTTCTGATTAGCAATGAACAAATAAGGAATAATGTTTCTAAAGTACCCCTTCATAGTAAAATCGGTGGAAGAGACATTTCCAGTAAAATGGTCAATAATAACATCGTTGTTGTTAAACTGAAATGCACCATTCAAATTTTTATATTCACGAGCATCATTTTTGATGCGGAAACTTACATTCTTTAGGTTTAGTTTATCAGAGGTGGTGCTTGTTACAAAATCCTTAGCAGTGAAATGGTTAAAATTGGAGAGTTTTCCTTTATAGGAAATGCTAATATTAGCATCACCAGCAATAGAAGTAATGGTGTCAAGTTTCAAAAAATCCTGAACATCAACCAAATTAAGGTCAGCATAAGCAATTAACGAAACTTCGGGTTTCACAAAATTGATAATGCTCAGGTTTCCTTTAATAGCTCTTGATTTTAATATTGCAGAAAACTCATCCAAGCGAAGAGAATTGGTTTCAAGGGTTTGCATTGCTCCATTGGTATATTCTCCTTTTAAATTTAATTTTTCGAGGGCGATACCTGAGTTTTTGTGAATAAATTCTCCATTTTCAATCTTAAAGCGAGCGACAATACAAGGATAAAAATCATCATTATAATTTCCTTTTATAGTACAGGAAATATCTAAAATGCCTTTGCTTTCATAGTCTTTTAAATATTTTTTGTAAATTTCTGGCATTTCATTGATTAATGAATGGAGCTCAATTTCTTTTCCTTTTATAAGTAAGGACATGTTTTTTTGTTTGCTCGAATAAACAATATTACCAGTTACATTGAATGTGTTAGCTCCTATTTTAATATCTCCTTTGTCAAAAGCATATAAACCTGTATTGTTGTTTACTTTCAGAACCAGGTTTAATTTTGTTTTCTTATTATTAATAAAATTTAATTTCCCTGAAATAAAGTGTTTTATCAGTATATCACCATTCACATGCAAGGTGTAGTCATCGTTAGAAAAAAGTCCTTTCACCACAAGGTCATTGGCATTGAAAGCATAATCTTCACCTGCTTCAAAGTCTTGATAACTAACATAAACATTGTCGAAAATTAGTTTTTGCAAATCAAATTTAAAATTTTTATTTGCAGTGCTATCGGTGGAAGGTTTCCAAACTTGGTAATTGTTGGTTCTATTTTTAAAAATCTTTAGATTTATGGAGGCATTCACCACTTCCACCTTCTTGATACGGTAGTTTTTATCAAACAAATCGAAAATACTAAATTGAAGATAAATGGTTTCAGCTTTAAGCAAGTTCTCTTTCTTTTTATCAGGGACCACTTCTTTGGCAGTAACATCGATAAAAGTTAGCGAAGCATAAGGAAAACGTTTAATCAGCGATAGATTAATCTCCTTCACACTAATTTCGGTATTAAGTTGTTTGTTGATTTGATTTACAACAAAGTCTTTAACTTTATCTTCATAGAAATAAGCAATAATAAAGGCAGTTGCAAAAAGTAAAACAATGAAAATTGCTATCCCTAAGGAGATTCGTTTAAGATATTTGAAAAATTTCTTTTTCACTATTTAAAAAATTTAAAGGCTATTTGTTATGATTGTAATATTATTGTTTATTAATATTATATGTAAACGTTTATTTTTGAGCTTTGTGATTTTTTTATTTAGTAAACAAGTTGACGAGTGAACAAGTTGACAAAGGATAATGAACCATACTATTTCATAAATTAAATCATTTGTTTTGAACCTTATTGGTTTTTTATAAGTTCAAGTGTATAATCTAAAGCTTTTTCTGAAGGGACATTAATATCGGGTATGGTACCATGAAAATCATTTTCTTTTGCTCCTATTTCATACCACAATGTATGAGAAATAGAAAGCGTTAATTTTGAGTTTGGAAGTTTTGCAAAAACAAGGTCTCCATAATGAACCATCCAACCCCCTGTCTCTTCTCCAATAATTTGCCCCATTTTATAATATTTAAAGCATTGGGCAAAAAATGCAGCAGAAGAAAATGTATTTGTACTTGTTAAAAGATAAATTGTTCCACTAAAACGCAGGGGATTTTCACGTAACTTTATAAGAGAATCTGATTGAAATTCTCCTAACCCATCTGGATTATTTAATCTGTATAAAAGCAAACTGTCCTGAGTTTTAGCAAACATCATTTTATAAAATTCCTTCATTAATCTGCTATTCTTTGTTTTCGACTTTGCAACTTGCATAAAATTTTCATGAGAAATATATTGAAAAAATTCATCTCCAATTATGGAATTACCACCGCCATTGTTCCTGATATCAATGATTAAATTTTCTGTTTTATTTTCTTTAATCTGTTGAAAGGCAGAATCAATAAATATTTTAAATATTTTAACATCATTAAAACTTTCAAAATCAATAATGGCAGTTTTATTTTCTTTATTTATACTTAATGAATAATCTTTAGGTTTATTCTCTTTGCTAATTGAAGTATCTCTCTTTTTCATTTTCATCAATGAATCTAGATGAATACAAGAAATATTTTCAGTTTCTGTGATGTTATTCAATTTATATTTAATGGTATAATTTGATTTTTCTCCATATAATCCATATAAATAAAAGAAAAACACATCATTTATTCGAGCCAACCTAAAACTCTTTGATTCTCCACTGCTAAGATTTGCTAAATCATTAATTATTTGGTTTGATGCAATATCATTTATACTAATAATTAAAGCGTTATGAGGAATTTTACTTTTCATTGTTTTTGCAATTTCTCTATCAAAAACTAAATAAGGTTCTTTTGCCGAAAGCTTAAGAAGATAAGGAAAAATAACAGGATTTGTGCTAAAATATTCCTTAACAGGAGGTTGTATAGAAGTATGCCCATCTTCAAGTTTAGCTACCAAAGGAGAAACTAAAAAATAAAAATCAAAATCACTCATAGGTTTATCTATAATTGATTTAATACTATCAGTTTTTTTATAAAATTTGTCTTTTGGGAATTTAAAGAATGCATTCGGATGCACTTCTTCGATATACTTTGTTAGTGAATCCACGTCATCACGTAATTCATTAGCACTATATAATTTTATTTTATCATTTGATTGTCCGAAAGCATTTCCAATTAGAAATATGATAAAAATAGCAATGGTAATGAGCTTTTTCATTTGGTTGTTTTTTTTAATGTTAGCTAACAATTTTCAGCATATTTATTTCTATATCGGTTAAAAAACGGTGTCTTCCGCGAGGTAAATCTTTCTTAGTCAAGCCAGCAAAGTAAACCCTGTCTAATTTTACCACATTATAACCAAAATGCTCGAATATTCTTCTAACAATTCTATTTTTCCCTGAGTGTAGCTCTAAACCTAGTGTTTTTTTATCAGCACCTTCGCCAACATAAGTAATTACATCAACGGTTGCCACTCCATCTTCCAATTCAACGCCTTTGGTTATTTCTATCATATCTGCTTTAGTTAATGCCTTATCTAACTCAACCTGATATATTTTCTTAATATTATGTTTAGGATGGGTTAATTTTTTAGCCATTTCACCATCGTTGGTAAATAGTAATAAACCCGTTGTCATCCTGTCGAGTCTGCCTACTGGGTAGATCCTTTCTTTACAAGCTCTATGAACTAAACTCATCACAGTTTTTCTATTAAAAGGGTCATCGGAAGTAGTAATGAAATCTTTAGGTTTGTTAAGCAATAAGTAAACATTCTTTTCATTTCTAAGGGTTTCGCCACCATAAGAAATAACATCAGTGGGTAATACTTTAACTCCCATTTCGGTAACTACTTTTCCATTGACAGAAACAGCACCACTTGTAATTAACTCATCGGCTTCTCTACGAGAACAAATTCCTGATGTTGCAATGTATTTATTCAAACGAATAGCTCCATCATCGGAGGCTTTGTGTGGCGTAATTGTTTTAACTGATTTCTCAGTAGCACTATAAAACTTCTTTTCATTAACTATTTTTTCTTCGCCTTCACTATTATCAGTATAAGAAGTGCGTTTTTCATTATTGTTTTCTATGTCCTGTTCAAAAGGACTGGCTTTTTTGGTTAGTTTTTTCCTAAAACTACTTTGTTCGCTGCCATATTCGTTATTGGTATCAGCCGATTCTTCTCTATCATAAGATTTTGAATAAGTTTCTTTAATATCCGATTCGTTATGACTTCCTTTTTTTATTAGTTTCTTTTTAAAAGTACTTTCATTTTTGCTATATCTTTCATTGGAATAAGAAGATTCCTTTTTTTCGTATGGTTTTGAATAGGTTTCGTTGCTGTCCGACTCGCTATTACTTCCTTTTTTTATTAATTTCTTTTTAAAAGTCCCATCATTTTTGCTATACCTATCATTTGAATAGGAAGATTCTTTTTTTTCATAGGGTTTTGAATAAGATTTTTCTGTGTCAACATCATTATCTTTTTTATAAAACTTTTTGTAAAAAGGTTTCTCTTTATTATAAGAACTTTCTGATTTATTTTCAGACCTATATTCACCAGGTTTATCACTCTTATAGGGTTTCTTTTCGTATTTGTTTTTATTGCCATAAGTCTTTTCGTCCCTATTGTAAGGTTTTTTATCTTTGTATGGCTTATTGTATTTAGAATCTGCTGATTTGTTTATATTAGAATCATCGTTTGTGTATGGTTTATCATTACCATATTTCTTGCCCTTATATTCCTTATCAGAAGTAGAAGAGTCATATTTGTTATAACTTTTCTTAGTAAGGTATTCGCTCGACTTCTTAGCATATTCTCCCTTTTCAGAAGACGAAGATTTGGAGGTGTAATTTTTTTTGCCACCAAATCTACTACTACTGCTGCTTGATTTGCTATAAGTTCTTTTTTTAGGAGCATTAAACTCCTTATGGTTTCTATTGTCGTTCATTTGTAAATATTTATGAAATTCAAGATATGAAAGCACCATATTATACTATCATAAAAAAGAAAAAATGGAATGTGGGGTTTCATTATATTAGAAATATGGAATTGCAAAGATACGAAAGATTTCGGGGAAAATCAAAAATCAAAAGACATTGATTTTTATATCCTCCAACTTTCTTATAAGGTTGGGTAAAACGCCTCTTCAATATGGTTTATCATTACTTGACCATTAGCAATTACTACCGAAACAATATCAAAGCGAGTTTCCAAATCTATATTTTTCTGTTGAATATATGCTTCGGTGGCTCTGATAAGGAATTTCTGTTTTGTTTTGGTAACAGCTTCTTCGGGTTCACCAAAGAAGTTAGTTTGGCGGGTTTTAACTTCTGCAATAATAAGCATATTGTCTTTTAGGGCAATAATATCTATTTCGTCGCTACCAAATCGCCAATTGCAATGCAATATTTTATAGCCTTTATCTGCCAAATGTTTTTGAGCTATTTCTTCGCCTTGTTTTCCCAAATCATTGTGTTCAGCCATAATTAATATATTTAGAAGTTTATTGTTACCTAAATTCAAGTAATTAATGCAACTTTTAACGAGGAAAACAATTTATTAATATTTT
>Ga0066635_10000692_pt1 | contig 10287 bp, 12 predicted proteins | sample CryGeyCG2014_300_2_FD_59503 | JGI IMG/M metagenome (GOLD analysis project Ga0066635, IMG submission 59503) | Groundwater microbial communities from aquifer - Crystal Geyser CG06_land_8/20/14_3.00 | ecosystem: Environmental > Aquatic > Deep subsurface > Groundwater | place: USA: Utah: Grand...
CAAAAGGAGATGATGGAGAGATATCACTTCCATTAATTTTTTCATCAAGAGTAGAATTATCTATAGTAAAATTAGAAGTAAGATTAGCTACAAAATAATCCCCTTGGTCATAATCAGGAGAAGGAATATCACGCATTTGATCAGAAGCAAATGTAATAACTTTAGTTAAATATGAAGAATCACCATTTCCAGGATTTTTTTCATAATTAATTATTTTCTGAACAGCAGCACTAACATCTGCATGAGTATTTAATGGAATTCTGCCTACAAACACATCTGAGGAAACGTCACCACTACTAATATTATCATGTGAAGGTTCTCCCCAAGCCCCATCATTGTCCAAATCCCAATTTTTATCCATTTCTGAAAAATATAAATCACAAACCAGAAGGTCGTCAAGAGAGACAAGAGAGACATTATAGATTACATTATAATAAAAACAATATCTTATTGGAACAACATCCTCATCTCCACCTAAGAGAACATATTTAAGTCCCTTATTTTGATAGAGCCACTGAATTGCGTGTCGCAACTTTTCAGCATCATCTCTCATTGAGAGAGTAATATTTGGGGGATTAGCATTAACCCAACTAATAAGATTATTAACGGTTCTTATTTTTGTTACTAGCCCTTTCTGACTCTTCCACTCTGCAAGAGGCATAAATTCATCAACAAGATTGTCATTTGTAATAATCAGATAATCTACTTTTGTCACATCAGGGCCAAAGGGGTTTGAAATAATATCGTAAGGCGTAGCAGGAGTTGAACTCAATGTATCTTGTGAATTAGTTTCTTTAGCAATTATTTCTGGATTTGCCAGCAAAGGCAAAATATACTTTGATTCTCCAATTCTTGTAGGCATTGATTCATCTTCCAAATAAAGATTAAAAGTAATCTTGGTTATAATTCGCAGTTTATTCTGCAATGGATTATATCGCACAGGAGAAAACAATAATTGAACCATATTTCTTCCTTGAACTTTAGAATTTGAAGTCATCTCTAAAAAGTTTTTGGGATAAAACGAATCCGCATTATAAACCCCCCCATTAGTTTGAACAATCCTATCAAAATATTGTGCTGTAGAAGTTTGAATTTTTGGTGGAGCTGGAACAACTTGTTTTGAAAGAATTTTTTCAGTATATTTTATGTCCTTTAATTCAAAATTTTTTAATTTCTTTCCAAGAGGGATAACATAGTTAAAGATTTTTTTAGGTAAATTAGGATTTCCCTCTTCTTCCCAAACATTATCATATCCTTTTACTTTTACATCAATAAAACCCTGATAATCTTCTAAGATTAATTTTTCTGAATCAAAAGATAAAGTGTATTCTAACTCATAACACACTCCCTCCTCATCAACACTTCCATCGCAGTCATTATCTTTTCCATCGCAGATTTCTGCTGTTGATACACACGAAGGAGTAGAGGGCAAAGTCTCTGAACCTTGAACAACACTATCCAAAATCCCCTTAACAGGATTTCCAGTTAGTTGTGTATCCATAAGAAGAATTAATTCAATAAAAAACACAGAAGCCAAAACAACAATCAAAACTCTTTGAACCCTGCTTGCTATTCCCCTCTTTTTCATAATTAAATCAAACAAAAAACCTTTAAATATTTAATGATAGTAAAGGTAAACTACTTTCTCTCACCCCCACTTTAACCCTTCAAAATCAAACCTGAAGTCAATGACGCTGCTTCCAAATTTCTTCTTCAGTTCTTTCTTGTTGCCAAAAAATAAGATACTCCCCCCATTTCCAGAACCGCAGATTTTTGCGCTGATTGCTCCATTCTTAAAGCCTTCTGCAATAATCTTTTGAGCTCCTGGAGGAAGAACAGCCTTATCAAGCTGTATTCTATTCTCTGTCTCTTCATTCATTAAAAAAGAAAATTTCTCCAAATCCCTCTTCAGCAAAGCAGATTTCATCTCTTTTGCAATATTTCTAATTCTAATTAAATTCTTTACATACAATCCTCTTTTTATATTATCAATCATATTTTTATTTGCAGTTGATTCAAAATGAGGCAGTCCAGTATAAACCAAGACCAATCTGCCTTCCAGCTCCTTGATAAAATCAACCTTAAGTTTAACAGGAGTCCTGATAACTTTTTTATGTTTAAATTCCCAGAGATTGATTCCCCCAAATGCAGCAGCATAATGATCTTGTTTTCCCCCAACAACTCCCATTACCTGTTCTATATTATAGGCCATGTCTGCCAGTTCTTTTCGGTCTTTTGTCTTCTGGATTAGAGCCAACCAAAGCACATTCATGGCTCCAGAAGTTCCAAGTCCGCTTGAAGTTGGAATCTTGCCAGTGTATTCAAGGTGGGTTTTCTTGCTTTTTCTGACAAGTTTTCCTAAAACATATCTGTCTATGGCAGCATTCAAGACAGCTCCCCCATACTTGTTTGCAAAATACTCTATGTCTGTTGTTCCTCCTGCAAAATCAACTCTCACTGGAACCCTGACTTTTTCTATGATTTTCATTTTTTAACCCCCTAATTTGTTTAACTCTACTCCTGTTTGGTATAAAAATGCTGCAGCATTTCCCCAAACTAAAAAAAGCCATAGAGGAATATTAATGATGTTAGAGATAGAATAATACCATATTCCAAAGTTTATTGCAATTAACTCGGTTAAAGATCCAAAAATTGCCCCAAATAAAAATACCCATAAAGTAACTTTTGATTTCCATTTAATTAAACCTAAAATAGATATTATTCCAACTATTATTGTAGTTAAAATAATGTTTTTATAGAAAATGATTACAATCAATAATGTAAAAAGTGCAAATAAACTATTAAATATAATGTTTTTCCATTCTCTTCTGATTTTTTTATCAAACCCTTTTTTCATCTTCTCACCAGCAAGCTCGCTCCAAGCAACCCAGGATATTTAATTCTGCTCCAAACTATTAGAGTCTTGGATTTGACCAGCGCAAATTTATAAGCTTCTTTTTTTATCTGGTTCAAAAACTTATTGCCTGCTTCTCTCGCCCCGCCCATCAGCACAATAACTTCAGGGTCAAAAACATCAATTATATTTGCTATTCCCTGGCCAAGATAAAGAGAGACATATTTTATTATTTTTCTGGCTCTTTTGTCCCGGGATTTGCAGAGCTCATTGATAGTAAGGATTTTGCCGAAATATTTTTTGGACATTTTTCTGTAATTCTGCCAGTGCGTTTCAATATCTTTGTCGTCATCTATTATTGTGTGTCCTATCTCTCCTGCATTTCCCCTTCCCTTGTACAACTTTCCATTGATTATTATCCCTCCCCCTATCCCTGTTCCCAATGTCAGAATGACAAAATTCTTTTTCTTCACCCCATAAGTCATTTCAGCAAGCGCAGCGCATTTTGCATCATTTTCAACTTCTACTCTAACCTTAAATTTATTCCTCAAAAACTTCTTAAGATTGAAATTTTTCAAAGCTATGTTCGGCGGATTTAATATGACTCCATTTTTTAATGGCCCGGGGCTTCCCATACCTATGGCTTTGACATCGTAGCCAAAAACTTCTGAGATAACTTCTATCAAAACCTTCAAAAGTCCCTCTTTTGTTTTTGGGGTTGGCCTTTTTACATAATTTAAAATATTTCCATCTCTGACTAAAGCAGCTCTTAAATTTGTTCCTCCTAAATCCACAGCAACAACCTTATTTCCGACCATAATCATCTTCCAACCTCCATTTCGGCCAAGCCTGGACGAAAGCGGCATATCTATTACTTTCTACCATATTCATCCTCCAGCCTCTTTTCATCTAGTTCGCTAAAATGCCCAATAGAAATTTCTAAAACTCTGACCTTATTGCCTAAAGAAATAATTCTATGCGATTTTCTCTTTGGAATCTTAACAAGTTCCCCAGGACTTACTTTGATTTTCCTGTCTCCCAGCTGAACAGCAGCCTTATCTAAAAAATACCACATTTCTTCTCTTTTATTATGATACTGGAGGCTTAATTCTTGCCTGGATTTAATTTCAAGAATTTTCACAGTACATTTTTTATTCTTCACAAACTCCTTAAAATCTCCCCACGGTCTATTGACTAGTTTCATAATTCACCCCTATATTTTACAAATCTAAGAAACAATTTTCACTTAAATAGTTTACTCTAACAACCCTTTCAGCTTCTTCCCAGGATTTCTTGCATTAGCAATAGCACTAGAAACAGCAATTCCAGAAGCTCCGAGCCTCATTGTAATCTCAACGTCTTTTTTAGAGTGGATTCCTGCACCAATAAGAAATTTATATTTTAATTTTTTAGCAATTTCCTTAATCAAATTAGGTTTTGCTTGAGAAACAGAAATCTTCCCCCCTACAAGTTCAGGAGGCTCAATAATAAGATAATTCGGTTTTAATCTTTTTATCTTAAAAGCCTCTTTCAGACTCCCAGCAAAAACCGCAGTCTTCAAACCAATTTTCTTGCATCTGTTGATTGTTTTTTTCAAAACATCAAATTTAAGTTTGTGCTCAGAGTGATTCAAAAAACTTCCTTCAGCTCTGTCTTTCTTTATAGCTTCTGGGATAACAAATCCAGTATGTCTTCCAGGTTCAAAATAATCAACATGTTCTGCAAAAACTCTCAATCTTGTAGCTTTCGCAATCTCATAAATATCACTTGCCTGAACTCCAATAATAAATTCCTTTCCAATTTTTTCAATTTCCTTAGCCAGCTTCACAGCCTTTTTTCCCTGCTTGTATGTCTTGAAATTAATTATTATTGTTGGTTTTTTCATCTTTTTCCCCTCTTCCTCTTCTTCCAGTTTAAAATCCATAAAATCCCAATAGCAAATGCAGGCCCTGCAACAATCATACTCCATGATAACTTATATAATTCAAATCCAGGACGTATCAATAATAAAATAATATAAAGCAATCCTCCTAAAATAAAAGCAATTCCTCCGACTATTTCATGTTTCCAAGAAATAATTAATAAAACTATTAAAATAAAACTAGGAATTAAATGAATAAGCAAAGCAAGGAATGTGTTCCAAAATCCAGAATTGCCTTCAAAGACATCCAACGCAAACAAGCTTAAGAATAAAATAAAGATTATGCTTAAAATTCTTGGTGTCCAATAAATATATTTCTTCATTTCCAAATCACCTTTTTTATTTTCTTTGTTATTTCCAAGGGATTTTTATCCTGCCAGACATTTCTGCCAATAGCTAGTCCTATAGCACCAGAACTCATTATTTCCTTAACCTGCTTCAAAAAAAGAATCTTGTCTTTTTTGACTCCTCCTGCAACAACAATTTTTGTTTTTCCAGCAGATTTAACAGCCCATTGGAAATCCTTTACCTTTCCATCATATTGCAGTTTTACTATGTCTGCTCCAATCTCCAAGCCTGTTCTAGCAGCATAAGCCATCAACTCTTTTTCTGATTTCCCTTTGATTCCTTTTCCTCTAGGATATATCCAAGCAATAACAGGAATTTTTTTGGAATGAGCCTCTCTCTCAATCTTCTCAAACTCCTTAAACATCTCTGCCTCATGGATACTTCCAATATAAATTGTGTAACCAACAGCTTTGGCTCCGAGTTTTATTGCTTCACTAACACTGCAAAGCTGGACAGAAATTGGATCTCCTTTAACAAGATTTGTTTTTCCATTTAGTTTGATAATCAGAGGAACCCGCGATTTTTTTATCTCATCCTTGTATTTTTCTGCAATTCCTTTCTGAAAAACAACAGCATTGTATTTTCCCTTTTTAGCAATATCAATGATATATTCTGGATCCACATTTTTGTCATTAAAATCACTCGGACCATGCTCCAGCCCTTGATCATATGCCAAAAACAAAGCCTTTCCTTTGGTAGTGATTTTTTTTAAAGATATCACCTCAACTTCCTCCTCAACAATTTATTCTTTGCTCCAAAATATCTTATGACTGATTCACTCTCCTCTAATCCAAGCCTCAGACTCCAGTCAATGTCTTTTCCAATAATCTGGCCAGCAACAAAACCAGAAGCAAAAGCATCTCCTGCTCCTGTCCTTTCAACAACCTTGACTTTGTGTGGTTTCAAAGAATATTTTTTGTCCCCATCATAAGCAGTAATCTCTTTATCCTTGTCTGTGATTACAACTATTCTTGGCCCTAGATTATAAAGCCCCTCCAACAAATCCCCCCTAGAAACCAGCAATTGTGCCTCTTCTTTATTTAATACTAAAACCTCGCAGTGTTTTAAAATAGAATGAATATTCTTCTTCCTTATCAAATACTCGCTTGGATTAAACGCAATTTTAGCCCCTCTTTTAGCTAGATACTCAACAAGTTTTTTCTGCGTCTCAAAACTCTCTTCTAAAAGAGAAGAAAGATAAAGCCATTTTGTTATCAATGCTCCAGTATTTAACTCGCCCCATTTTATATGGTCATTTGCTCCTTTGTAAGTCAAGATAGTTCTGTCTTTGGCCTTGCTGTCAAGAATAACAGAATAACCTGTGGCGTGGTTTTCATCGACTTTCCCAAGAAATTTCACACTCTCCTTTTCCAGCAAATTCAATATCCTCTTACCATTTGCATCATTCCCAACTCTTCCAATAGAACCTGTCCTGAATCCAAGCCTTGAAAAAGCAACAGCAGTGTTTGTTCCTCCTCCTCCAACATCAAACTTCAAATCATTTATCAATATCTTGCTGCCGACATTGTAGCACACATGGCCTGCTTTTTCTGCAAGATCAGTATACACAAAAACATCTACAACAGCACTTCCAAAAGTTATTACATCAAACATTTTATCACACCTTTTATGATAAGAGTAAGCTTTATCTAATTAAAAATCTTGTTATTGATATGAAAAAGAAAGTCTTAGTCATTGTAGCTCACCCAGACGATGAGACACTCTGGATGGGAGGCCTGTTATTGAGAAACAAGAACAAATGGGACACAACTATTATTTGCATGACTAGAAGGTCTGACAAGGACCGCGAGCCAAAATTCAGAAAAGTCTGCAAAATCCTAGGAGTTAAAGGATTTATTTTTAATCTGAATGACACAACCTTAAACAAGCCACTGAATCAGAGATTAATCTTAAATATCCTAAAAAAATATTCTAATCAAAAGTGGGATTTTATATTCACCCACAACTCAAACGGAGAATACGGCCATCAAAGGCATATTGATGTCCACAAAGCAATAAAAGAAGCATTGAAAAAAAACCTTATTCACAGCAAAAAGGTTTTTTTCTTTGACTATCACAAAATTAACAATAAATATCAAGGATATTGTGTGTATAACTCAAACGCAGATAAACTTATAAAATTAAATAGCGATGAACTATTCATGAAAAGAAAATTGGCAATTGAGGTCTATGGTTACAACAGAGGAAGAATTGGTTTTGAAGAAAATAGTGCTGGCCCTATAGAATCATTTAGCGAGTTAAAATGAAAATTCTTGTTTTATATCCTTATCCCCAAGAAAATGATGGGGTGAGCATTCAGGGTCATTTACTTTACAAGGGGCTGTTAGAGGCAGGAGCTGATGCTATTCCTTGCGATTTCAGAGACAGTATCCAGAAAGAATTTTACCTTCGCCACTTTAAACCAGATGTTTGTATTGGAATAGGGTTCTGGGAAAATGTTCCGGAGATAATAAGAGAGCCTTTAAAATGGGGCGTGAATCCTGTTCCATGGTTCAATGCAGACGGCTGGGTTGCAAATTATCAAGAAGAATTCAAGCGGCTCAAATTAATGTTCACAACAAGCGAATGGGTAAAAAGCATTTACAAGAGAGACGGGGTGGATGTTAGCAAAATAGTTCCTATGCATATTGGGATAAATACAGATGTTTTCAAGCCAAAAAACAATCACGAAAAAAATCTTGCAATAAGAAGGATGTTAGGAGTAAGAGACAAGGAAAAAATGATTCTGACAATTGGAGGAGACGTGACTTCAAAAGGAGCTCAGGAAATGATGAAAGCTCTTGCTCTGGTTGACAAAGAATTTGGAGACTGGAAATATATCTGCAAATCCTGGCCAAGCGATTGTGCAAGCGAGTGGCGTGAAAAAGAAGAGCACCTTGCAAATGAACTGGGAATCAGAGAAAAAGTTATTTTCCTGGATGATGGCTGGTCTCCAGAATTCATGGCAGATGTGTTAAATGCCTGTGATATCTATGCTGCTCCCTCGAGAATAGAGGGTTTTGGCATGATTCAGGTTGAAGCAATGGCCTGTGCTAAGCCAGTGATTTCAATAAATGCAGGCGGGCCATCAGAAACAATTATTCATGGAAAAACCGGATTTTTAGCCAGAGTCTCAGAAGAAATTCAGCTTGAAGAAGAATGGGCATATCCAGGCATGGGTTTTGCAAGCAGGCAGATAATAAAATTCGACAAGCCCAAAACATTCGCATATCGGGCAAACATTGAAGACCTCAAAGAATATACTCTAAAGCTTTTAAACAGCCCAGAACTTTGCAGGGAAATGGGAAAAGCAGGAAGAAAACACGCTGTTGAAACCTTCGATTACAGGATTATCGCAAAAAAAATCCTTGATGTTATAAAGGAAAGGCTTGATTTGGATTAAACCCTTTTCAAAAAATTCAGCACATCCCAGATTTTCATTTTGCTGACTCCAACATAAGTATCTCCCAACCCAGAATACAATAGTATATTTTCTTTGTCTTCTGCTATTCCTGTTGGAAAAATAATTTCTTTTCCTTCAAATGATTTATGATGTTTTTCATCAGGAATCATGATTGGCCTAGAAGAAATTGCAATCAGCTTTTCAGGATTATTAATATCAAGCAAAGCAGCCCAGACAGAATAAACATCTTCTCTCGAATATCCTATTCCCTTATGAACATTAAAACCAAAGAGTTTCTTGATATTATAAGCAAGCCCTTTTTTCTCTTTTGTTGTTACAGCGTGGAAAATAAGCAACCAACCTAAATCTGTTCTTATTGGAGGATGGCCAGCACCATTTCGATTAAATCTCAGATTCTTTGAAAGTTTTATTGGATTAAGTTTTCCCCAGTATTCTGAATCTTTTGAATAAGCAATCCAGATATGTGGGGAAGAAAATTCAAAATTTCCCTCTGGCCTGTCAAAAATAACAAACCTGTCCTTTATTTTCTCAGGAAACAGAACAGCATCTTTATCTTGTTCTCCAAAAATAATTTCTTTTCTCTCCCAATTAAAACAATCCTTAGACACTGCTAGGCTAGTAGAGATGTTTCCCCCTCTTGTAAGCCCAACATAAGCCATGTAATATAAATCTCCAATCTTGGTTATTCTTGGGTCTTCAACTCCAAGCTCAGAATCAGAAGAAATTCCGTAAAAAGAAGGTTTTTGATCAATCCCTAAAATCTTAAATCCTGTTTTATCCAAAAACACTCTTCTGAAATGGCTTATATAAGTGAGTCTTTTTGTTCCGTCCATGAAATTGAAATCAACATCTGTATGGCTTTCAACAGAGCTCTTGGGAAACTTGTCAATAACTATCTCAAAGCTCTTTTTTCCAGCAAATCTCGGAGAATAAAAATATTTTTCACTTTCTGCCTTTTTTAACCTCTCTATCACTCTAACATAAAGCAGGATTTTTCCGTTTGGCAGTCTGGCTGCAGCAGGATTCAAGACTCCTAAAACCTCAAACTTGTCTGAAGATGGTTTGATATCTTCTGGTTTCAAAAGAATTTTTTCTTTGATAATTGGAATCATATATGGTAACCTTTTTTTCTTTTAATTAAGATTATATTCAAAATTAATCCAAAAACAGCAGCTCCAGTTATTAAATAATTATAATTTAAGATATTATTCTGATTAATATGTTTAAGATTTAAAATCATATTTATCAAGCTATAAACACCAGCCCCTGACCAAAAACCTATTCCAATATAATTATAAATTTTTTTTATCATCTCTGCCTCTTTTAGATTAAATGAAAAGGAAGATTTGGTATAAAAGGGTTTTGATAGAAAAGAATTACTAATTTTTATTTTTATAATAAACATAAGATAAAGTTAATCCTAAAATAAAGAAAATTAATCCAATCCAGTTAGCACCACTTTTTGTTAAGCTTCCTATAGCATTGCCTGTAAAATTAGTTGATAAAAAAAATAATCCCCCAACAATTCCAATTATTGCTGATGCACCAGTAATTTTTTCTAAATTATTGCCAGAATTACCTGGATGTTTTTTAAAAAAGTCGTAAATTTCAGCAAATTGAGCACTACTCTTATATCTCTTTTTAAACTCAGGATTATCTAACATATCCTTAACAACACCCAAAACGCGCTTACCCACAAATTTTTTATCAGCCATCCCTAAAGATTCGTAAACCTGTATT
>Ga0066635_10000697_pt1 | contig 10272 bp, 9 predicted proteins | sample CryGeyCG2014_300_2_FD_59503 | JGI IMG/M metagenome (GOLD analysis project Ga0066635, IMG submission 59503) | Groundwater microbial communities from aquifer - Crystal Geyser CG06_land_8/20/14_3.00 | ecosystem: Environmental > Aquatic > Deep subsurface > Groundwater | place: USA: Utah: Grand...
CCGCCCAGGCCATCCAGTTCCCGGGCGATCTGCTGGGCGGAACGGCCGGCCGTGCCCTTGAAGAGCATGTGCTCCACAAAATGGGCGCAGCCGGCCTCCGCTGCCGCCTCGTCCCGGGAGCCGGCGTCGATCCAGATCCCGAGGGCGGCGGTGGCGGAGGGCAGGCGTTCGGAAATGATCCGCACGCCGTTGTCGAGGGTGGTTTTCTGATACATGGAGAGAGGGCTTAGGCCGGTTTTAACTCTGCTTCTGCTCCTCCAGGGCCGCCTTGAGGCTCAAGCGGATCTTGCCCCGCTGGTCGATGTCCAGCACCTTGACCATGACCTCGTCACCTTCCTTAAGCACGTCGGTGACCTTTTCCACCCGGCCGGCAGCCAGTTCGGAGATATGCACCAGGCCGTCGGTACCCGGCAGGATCTCGACAAAGGCGCCGAAGTTCATGATGTTCTTGACCACACCCTTGTAGATCTTACCAATCTCCGCCTCGGCGGTAATCGACAAGATGCGATTGGTCAGCTCGTCGCCCACCGTGCTGTTGGGGGCGAAAACCGTGACCTTGCCGCTGTCTTCCACGTCGATTTTGGCGGTAAATTCGGCGGTGAGGGCCTTGATCATCTTGCCGCCCGGGCCGATAAGGTCACGAATTTTATCCGGGTGAATCTGCAGGGTAAAGACCTTGGGGGCGTATTCGGAAACCGTGGTCCGCGGCGCGGCAATGGCCTCATGCAGTTTACCCAGGATATGCAGGCGGCCCGCCTTGGCCTGGGCCAGGGCCTTGGCCATGATCTCCTTGGAGACCCCTTCGATCTTGATGTCCATCTGCAGGGCGGTGATGCCCTGATCGGTGCCGGCCACCTTGAAGTCCATATCGCCCAGGTGGTCCTCGTCGCCCAGAATGTCGGACAGGATCACGATCTGGTCGGCTTCCTTGATAAGCCCCATGGCGATACCGGCCACCGGACTTTTGATGGGCACGCCGGCGTCCATGAGCGCCAGGCTGCCGCCGCAGATGGTGGCCATGGAGGATGAGCCGTTGGATTCCGTGACCTCGGAGACCACCCGAATGGTGTAGGGGAAGGTGGCACTGTCCGGCAGCACGGCGCTGATGGCCCGTTCGGCCAAAGCGCCGTGGCCGATGTCGCGGCGGCTGGGGCCGCGCAAAAAGCGGACCTCGCCCACGCAATAGGGCGGAAAATTGTAGTGCAGCATGAAGGGCTTGAAGGACATGCCGTACAACGACTCGATGCGCTGTTCGTCATCGCCGCTGCCCAAGGTGGCGGTGACAATGGCCTGGGTCTCGCCGCGGGTGAAAAGGGCCGAGCCGTGTACCCGGGGCAGGGTTGCCACCTCGCAGAAAATGGGTCGGACCTCGTCGAAACGGCGGGCATCGATCCGGGTTTTTTCCTTGACGATGCGATCCCGCATCATGGTCTTCTGCAGATCCTTGAGATAGCCCTTGGCCTCGGTCCTGGCCTCGGGAAACTCGTCCTCCAGGCCGGCCAGAACCCGCTTCTGCATGGCCCGGCCCGCTTTGTTACGCGCCATCTTGTCGGGGGTGGTGATGACCGTCAACATCTCGTCACGGGCCAGTTCAGCCACCCGCTGTTGCAGGACCGCGTTGATCCTGGGCGGCTCGACCGTCATCTTCGGCCGACCCACGGCCTTACGGAATTCATCCTGCGCGTCAAGAATGGGCTGCAGGGCCTTGTGACCAAAGAAGATGCCTTCGAGCACCTGCTCCTCCGAGAGGCTGTCCGTACCACCCTCCACCATGACTACGGCGTTGCGACTTCCCGCCACGATGAGGTTCATGCGGGAATCGACCAGTTGGTCGTGAGTGGGGTTCAGGACGTACTCATCGTTGATATAGCCGACCCGCACCCCGGCTATGGGGCCCTGAAACGGGATGTCGGAGATGGTCAGGGCGCAGGAGGCGCCAATCATGGCCAGCATGTCGGAGTCGTTCTGCTGATCCATGGACAATACCGTACCGATGATCTGGGTCTCATGCTTGTAACCGTTGGGGAAAAGAGGCCGCAGCGGCCGGTCGATAAACCGGCAGGTCAGGGTCTCCTTTTCCGTGGGCCGACCGATCTCCCGGCGAAAAAAACTGCCGGGGATGCGGCCCACGGCATAGAAGCGCTCCTGGTATTCCACGGTAAGGGGCAGGAAATCCACCTCTTCACGGGCGTCGCTGGCCGCTGTAGCAGTCACCAGGACAACGGATTCGCCATAGGTCACTACCACCGCCGCATTGGCCTGTTTAGCCAACCTCCCGGTTTCCATAGTCAGGGTGCGGCCGCCGATTTCGATCTCGACTTTTTTATACATTCGTTTCTCCTCCGCGGCTCATGCCGGAATGGTTGTTGGGTACAGGATGGGCGCATGCAGGGCTTGCGAACCGCTATGGCCGGGCGCCGCACATGTTGCCGCTGCCTGTTCCGGGCGCATCAATCGGCCCGGGGCAATCCCGGGTCGGTGCCACCTTGCTTGCCGGCGTGTTCAAGTCAGGCCTGCCGCTTTTTATGCCCCGGCCCGGGCCGGTGGTCCGGGCACAGGGGCATGGCCGACTGGCGAGGTTGATCTATTTCCTGATGCCGAGTTCCTGGATTACTCGACGATACTTGTCGATATCCTTATTTTTCAGGTAATTCAGGAGCCGTTTGCGCTGGCCGACCAGTTTAAGCAGGCCGCGCCTGGAGTGATGGTCCTTTTTGTGGGACTTGAAATGCTCGGTCAGATAGGTGATCCGAGCGCTCAGCAGGCCAATCTGGACCTCGGACGAGCCGGTATCCGTCGGGTGGGTGCTGAATTTGGTAATGATGTCCTTTTTCTGTTCCGCCTGAAGTGTCACTGGTGTCCTCCTGTACTTCTGGTGCAGCCCCCGTGGCCGCCCTGGTCATGAATCGATGATTATATTGTTTTTACTAAAGCTCTGCCGTTGTCAAGTCATCAAGCACGCTGTCCACCGGTCGCAAATGCCGCAGGAGAAGCGGCCGGGCATGGTCGGTGCTGTACATCTGGTCGCCAGCCAGGGCTTCTTTAACAGAAAACTGGCCATTTCGCAATCTTCTCAATGCCTCAAGATGGGCGCCGCAGCCGATAGCCTGGCCGATGTCGGCGCCCAGGCGGCGGATGTAGGTCCCCTTACCGCACACCGCCCGGATGGTCAGCCGGTCTCCGGCCAGGCTCACGAGGCGGAGGGCATGGATGGTCACCGGTCGCGGTTCCTTTTCAACCACAATGCCACGGCGCGCATAGTGGTAAAGGGGCTTCCCATGGTGCTTCAACGCCGAGAATTGGGGCGGCGTCTGCATGATCTCGCCCACAAAGGTGGCCAGACACGCCTCCACCCGGCTCAAGTCCAGCTCCCCCACCGGCCGCTGGGCGATAATCGTGCCCTCCGGATCCTGGGTGTCGGTCTCGACGCCCAGCCGCAAAACCGCCTCGTACTCCTTGATCCCGCCCATGAGTCGAGCGATGATCCGGGTAGCCGGACGGCCGACACAGATCACCAAAAGGCCCGAGGCAAAGGGATCCAGGGTGCCGGAGTGGCCTACCTTCTTTACCCCGAGCGCCCGGCGGACCAGCCGGACCATCTGGAAAGAGGAGGGCCCGGCCGGTTTGTCGATGAGCACGATCCCGCACGGTGCGGCCGTCTCTTCGTGCCGCTCCGCCAAGGCAACCGGGAGCAGCGTTTCGGCGCAGGCCGCCTCGGGAGTCCCGTGGGGTGCGGTAGCAAGGGGGGGCATCGCCTTTTTCCTGTCCAGGTTGCCCGATACCAGGTCAGACCTGCTCTACGCAGGTGCCGTCCACCAAAGGCCGCAACTCTTCCACCAGCATATCTCGCACCTGCTGGATGGACTTCTCCTGAAAGCGGCAACCCGCGGCATTGCGGTGCCCGCCGCCGCCGAAGCGATGGGCTACCCTGGTGACGTCGCAGTCGCTGCCCTTGGAGCGCAGACTTACGGAAAGGCCGCCCTTGCTATTGGCCTTGATGAACACGGCCACCTTCACCGGGATCAGCGATCTCGGGTAGTTGATGAAATTCTCCGTGTCGGTCTGGGTGGTGCCGGTCCGGTCGTACATCTCTTGGGAGACATGGATCACCGCGACCTTGCCGTCCATGAAAATTTCCAGGGTGGCCAGTACCTCCTGCAGCAGGTGCAGCCGATTCACCGTGAAGTTGTCAAACAAATGACCCGCCACCTCGGCCGGTTTGACCCCCCTGTTCACCAGTTCCCGCACCACCCGGAAGGTTTCCGCCGTGGTGCTCGAGTATTTGAAGGAACCGGTGTCGGTGACGATTGCCGCATACAGGCAATAGGCGGTTTCATAGGAAATCTCGGCGCCCATGGCCATGGCCAGATCGTAGACCATCTCGCCGGTGGCGGCCCGGGTCTGATCCACCCAGTTGAGGTCGCCGAAGCCATCGTTGCCTTTATGGTGGTCAATGACGATGAGCGGGTGGATGGCGAGGATGGATGCCATCGCGTGGCCCATCCGCTCGGCGTCACCGCAGTCCAAGGCCACGGCGCAATCGAACTGCCCGGGTTCCGGTCTGGCCAGGTCAATCCGATCGCAGCCCGGTAAAAAGTCATAAAGGTGCGACACCGGCTCCTCGCCGTAACAGACCACCTTCTTGCCCAACGACTCCAGGACGTTGCTCAAGGCGAGCTGCGATCCCAGGGCATCGCCGTCCGGGAAGACATGGGTGGCCAGCAGCACGGTGCGAGCCTTTTTCAGCCGATCGGCAATCGTGTCAATCAGTCTTGGATCCATCTTCCTGCTCGATCTCATGAAAGAGTCGTTCCATGTCGGCCTGACGCCGCAAGGATTCATCGTACAAAAACAGCAGTTTAGGCACATGGCGCATGGACAGCACGTGGGCCAGATGACTGCGGATAAAGCCGGTCGCCTTGAGGAGCCCCTGACCCGCCTCTTCGGCCGCCGCGTCTTCGTAAACGCTGTAAAACACCCGGGCCATGGCCAGGTCGTCGGTTACCGAAACATTGGTGATGGTGACCTGGGTCAGACGGGGATCCTTGATCTTGCGAAGCAGGAGCAGGGCAATCTCGGTCTTTATGGTATCGGCCACCCGGGCCGGCCGTCGTCTGGGTTTTTCCCAGATGCCGGCCAGGTCTGGATTGGCATGCATCGGTCTGGCAGCCATTGTCGCTTGCGGTGGGCCCGGCGGGGAAATCCGCTTTACAGCACGCCGGCAACCTCCTCCATTTCAAAGGGCTCTATAAGATCCTGAACCTTGATGTCGTTGTAGTTTTCCAAGGTGACGCCGCACTCGAAGCCGGTCTGGACCTCCTTGACGTCGTCCTTGAAGCGACGCAGCGAGGCGATGCGGCCGGTGTAGACCACCACGCCGTCGCGGATGAGGCGAACCTGGGCATTACGTCGTAACACCCCGCTGTTCACATAACTGCCGGCAATGGTGCCGACCTTCGGATGCTGGAAGATGTCCCGCACCTCGGCGGCGCCCAGCACCTTTTCCACAAAGGTGGGTTCCAGCAAACCGGTCATGGCCTTCCTGATGTCGTCCAAGGCATGGTAGATGACGTCGTAGAAGCGCAGGTCGACGTTTTCCTGATGGGCCAGCTCCTGAACCTTGGTGCTGGGCCGGACGTTAAAGCCGATGATCAGTGCATCGGAGGCGGCGGCAAGCAGGACGTCGGAATCGGTGATCGTGCCGGTGCCCCGGTGCAGGATCTTGACCTTGATCGCCTGGGTGGAGAGCTCGTCCAAGGCCTTGGCAAAGGCCTCCAGGGTTCCCTGCACATCGGAGCGCAGCAGGATGCGCAACTCCTTCATCTCGCCCTCTTTCAGTTTCTCAAAGAGGTTATCCAGGGAAATTTTGGTTACGGAACCCAGGGTAGCCTCGCGTCTTTTGAGTTGGCGCTGGGCCGCCACACTCTTGGCCAGTTTTTCGTCCTGCACCACGTTGAATTCATCGCCGGCCTGGGGAACACCGGAGAGGCCGTGTACCTCCACCGGGATGGCGGGACCGGCCTCGGTGACCATTTCGCCATGATCGTTGGAGAGGGCGCGGACCCGGCCATAGAAGTCGCCAACCACAAAGGCATCGCCGACCTTGAGGGTGCCCTGCTGAACCAGGACCGTGGCCACCGGTCCCCGGCCCTTGTGGAGCTGGGCCTCGATTACCCAGCCGCGGGCGTGGCGTTTGGGGTCGGCCTTCAGCTCAAGAATCTCGGCCTGCAGGAGGATCTGTTCCAAGAGTTCCTCGATGCCGATGTTCGTTTTGGCCGAGGTCTCGCAGTAGATGGTGCTGCCGCCCCATTCCTCGGGGGACAGGTCGTATTCGGCCAGCTCGCGCTTGATGCGCATGACATCGGCGTTGGCTTTGTCTATCTTGTTGATGGCCACCACAATGGGAACCCCGGCGGCCTTGGCGTGATTGATGGCCTCCTTGGTCTGTTCCATGACCCCGTCGTCGGCGGCCACTACCAGAACCACCACATCGGTGACCTGGGCGCCGCGGGCCCGCATCTCGGTGAAGGCGGCGTGACCCGGCGTGTCCAGAAAGACCACGTCGCCCTTGGCGGAACGGACGTAGTGCGCACCGATGTGCTGGGTGATGCCACCGGCCTCGCCAGCCGCCACGTCGGTCTTGCGGATGGCGTCCAAGATGGAGGTCTTGCCGTGGTCGACGTGACCCATGACCGTGACCACCGGCGGCCGTGACACCATCTCGCCGCCGATCTCCTGATCCTCCAGGTTGAGGAAGGTCTGCTCCTCGGTAACGCCGGCCTCCACCTCGTAGCCGAAATCGGTGGCTACCAGGGTGGCCGTGTCCATATCCAGGGCCTGGTTCAGGGTGGCCATGACGCCCAGGCCCATGAGGGTGCGAATCAGCTCGTTGGCCTTTACGCCCATGCGGTGGGCCAGGTCGCTTACCGAGATGGTCTCAAACACCTTGATCCGCTTCTTGATGGCCTTGGTTTCCGCCACCCCCTGGCCGTCGGCCTTGCCTTTCCGGGGCTTGAGCCGCTGGCCCCGGCCTATTCTGATCCCGGCGGGCAGCCTGCCACCAAGGGCCGCAACGTCCTCCATCTCGATTTCGGCGCGACCCTGGCGTTTGCCGCCCTTGCGAATGTGTTCCCGAGGCGCCGGTTCGGTATGGAACTTGACAAAACGCTTGCCCTTCTTGCCCTTGGCATCGCCCCCGGCTTCCGCTTTCTTTGCCACGGGGAAGCGTTTTACCACGGGCGCCGCCTTGACCTCGCCGCCTGGTTTGCCTTTGGGCTTGACCGGCCTTTTGGGTTTGGGGGCGCCAGCGCCGAGCTGCTCTATGGCGATGGCGCTCCTCCCGATAATCCGCGCCCGGCCATGATGGGGCTTTTCCCCTTCTTCCGGGGCCAATTCTTCACCAACCTCATGAGCCTCGGCCTGCGGCGTCTGCGTTTCCAACTCCTCCGGCGCGGCCTCGGCCACCTCGGTGGGAGGCATGCTCTCTTCCGCCTCAACGGGGGCGACCAACTCATCGGCGGCCGTGGTCTCTGGCGCACTAGGCATGGCAGGGGGCGCGGCAATGGGCATCTCTGCCGGTTCGGCGGTGGCGGCCATCTCGATTTTTTCCTCGAGTTCATCCTCCCCCTCGGAGGCGGCTTCCGGTTCCGCTGCCATCACCGCACTGGTACGTCTGCGGATAATGGTGGTCCGTCCCTTGCTCTGGATGCGCTTGGTTTCAACCTTGGTCTCAACGGCGCCGAGTTTCATGCGCACCTCGTCGGCCACTGCCGCATCCAGCGAGGAACTGGCGGTCTTGACATCATACCCCAGTTCCTGAAGCCTGGCGGTGAGATCCTTGCTCTCCACCCCAATCTCTTTAGCAAGTTCGTAAACCCTGACTTTACTCATTCCCCGCTCCTGAAAATGGCATGCAGATCCTCGCTTACCTTGAGGTTCTGTCTACGAAATGCCTTATGCAGCTTCTTCGTGTTCCGCAAAAGTCGTTGTATGCAAGCGCTGTCCAGGCAGGCATAAGCGCCCCGCCCGTCCAGCCGATATGCCTTGTCCAACACCAGGACACCTTCCCGGGTCACGGCAAAGCGGCAGAGATCATTTTTCGCCTTTTTTGCATGACAGGCCAGGCAGGTCCGCAGAGGACCGGTCGACCGTTTTTTCAAGGGCTTCGCCGCTGTTGCCAGCATGATGCCTCCGCCGCATAACTAGTCGACGGCGTCGGTCTCCGGTTCCTGATTCTCCGCCTCTTCCTCGGTGGTTATCTTTTCCGGGACCGCCCTGGCCGCCTCGATGAGTTTTTTGGCCAATTCCTCGTCAATATCCTCAAACTTGGTCAACTGCTCGACCTCGGCGTTGGCCAGCTCCTTGGCCGAGGTGAAGCCCTCGTCGTAGAGCAGGTCGGCCAGGGGCTCTTGCACGCCTTCCACGACCAGCAGCGATTTGTAGCCGTCCTCGATAAGTTTGGCATATTTCTGCTCGCCCTTGACGTCAATGCGCCAACCCAGAAGGGCGGAGGCGAGCCGGACATTCTGGCCGCCGCGGCCGATGGCCAGGGAGAGCTGGTCTTCAGGCGCCACCACCAGCAGGGTCTTTTTCTCCTCGTCCACCACCACCATGGAAATCTGGGCCGGTGACAGGGCATTGGAGACAAAGCGAGCCGGGTCGGGACTCCATGGCACGATATCGATCTTTTCGCCCTGCAGTTCCTGCACCACATTCTGGACCCGGGAACCCTTCATGCCCACACAGGCGCCAACCGGATCCACGTCGGAGGCCGAGGAACTCACGGCGATCTTCGCCCGGGAGCCCGGCTCGCGCACCACGCCCATGATCCTGACGATGCCTTCGGCGATCTCCGGCACCTCCATGGTGAAGAGCTTGGTGAGAAACATCTCGTTGGTGCGGCTCAAAACCAGTTGGGGATCCCGGATGGAGGTGTCGCGCACATCGAGCAGCAGGGCCCGGAGGCGGTCGCCCTGGCGGTAACTCCGGCGCGGCATCTGCTCGTTGTGGGGCAGAATGGCGTCGGTGCGGCCTAGATTGACGATGATGTTGCCGCGCTCGAAACGCTGGACAATGCCATTGACGATATCGCCCTTCTTGTCCTTGTACATCTCATAGATGACATTGCGCTCGGCGTCCTTCATCTTCTGGATGATGACCTGCTTGGCCGACTGGGCGGCGATGCGGCCGAGATCGGCGACATTGTCCATCTTACTGCCCAGATCGTCGTGCAGTTGCACCTCTGGATCAAGAAGGCGGGCCTCCTTCATGGAGATCTCGGTCTGTTCGTCCTCCACCTTTTCGACCACGGTGCGGAACTGGAACAGTTCTATCTCACCCAACTCTTCGTTGTAGTGGACCTCCATGTCGCGCCGGGCGCCGAAGTGTTTCCGGGCCGCGGACATGACCGCCTCTTCCAGGGCCTCGATGAGCAGGTTCCGGTCGAAACCTTTATCCCTGCTGATCTGATCGATGATTCTTTTCAGTTCTGAAACCATCTCAAACTCTCCACCATACCTTCCGCATGTCTTTTCAAACCGCCGTTCAGATGACCAGCATCGCCCTGGAAATTCGTTCCAGGGGGATGTCCAACCGTTCCTCGCCTGCCTGCATCGTCACGACGCTGTTGGCCGCGGCCAGGATGGTGCCGATTATTTGGTGGCCGGGCGGTTCCTTCATCGTTACCTGCACTTCCCGGTTCATATTCCGTATAAAATCCCGCTCGGTTTTCAAAGGGCGGTCCAAGCCAGGGGAGGAGACCTCCAGGTGAAATGCCCCCTCGATAAGATCCTCCACCTCCAGGAGATAGCTGGCCTCCCGGCTTACCCGCCTACAGTCCTCTACGCTGACGCCTTTTTCGGTGGCAATGATCAGGCGGAGGACCATGCCGGCTGCCTCCCGGCGGAATTGCACCTCAACCAGCTCGATGCCCATCTCCTCCAGCACCGGCTCCATCATGCGCGCCACGGCCGCGGTTATGTTGGACTGCATGGCCCTGGTCCTTTTCCTTAAAAAGGAAACAAAAAAGCGGGCTGTAGCCCGCTTGAGCACCATCTTTGTGACCCGGAAAAAAAATCCCGGGCCGCTTTTCGGGTTCGCTTCAGAGGCGCGGGTGAGACCTTTGCCCCCAAGGGGAACGCATGGCCCTTTTTAAAAAACCCTCCGAAAAATCGCCCGCAGCCGGACGACGGATACCCGTCGGGATGGAGCGGACAACGGGATTCGAACCCGCGACACCAAGCTTGGGAAGCTTGTACTCTACCAACTGAGCTA
>Ga0066635_10000698_pt1 | contig 10271 bp, 6 predicted proteins | sample CryGeyCG2014_300_2_FD_59503 | JGI IMG/M metagenome (GOLD analysis project Ga0066635, IMG submission 59503) | Groundwater microbial communities from aquifer - Crystal Geyser CG06_land_8/20/14_3.00 | ecosystem: Environmental > Aquatic > Deep subsurface > Groundwater | place: USA: Utah: Grand...
CTTCATTTCAAATGGGGACTTAATGAAAAGAATAGCAGTCTTAACTACCGGTGGGGACGCTCCGGGTATGAATCCGGCCATACGCAGTGTGGTGCGTTGCGGGATTGCCCGTGGCTTAGAGGTAATGGGAGTCTTCCGGGGGTGGTTTGGCCTGATCAATGAAGAATTAAAGGTGCTTGGCCATCGTTCAGTCTCAGGTATTATTAATCAGGGCGGGACAATCTTAAAAACCGGCCGCTGCCCGGAATTTGCGGCTAAGGAGAGCCAGGGGCGCGCAGTTAATACGATTAATAAATTTGGTATTGATGCAATGGTGGTTATCGGCGGGGACGGAAGCTTTACCGCAGCGCATAAATTCGGCACCAAATTTAATGTGCCTTGCGTGGGAATTGCAGCATCCATTGATAATGATATAAACGGCATAGACTCAACCATTGGTTCGGATACTGCCATAAATACTGCGTTAGCTGCGATTGATAATATCCGCGATACCGCAACGAGTATGGAACGTATTTTTGTAGTTGAGGTAATGGGCCGCGACTGCGGATTTATTGCTCTTTCCGTCGCTTTAGCCGGCGGATGCGAAGATGTGATTATTCCGGAGATAAAACCGGATATGGAGAAGATGTGCCATGATATTGTTCAGGGTAATATCCGCGGTAAGGTCAGCTGGATTGTGGTGGTGGCAGAGGGGGCGGGAAGCGCCCAAGATATCGCCAAGCAAATAACCGAGATAACTTCTTTGGAGACCCGCGCTGTAGTCTTAGGCCATATCCAGCGAGGTGGAAGGCCTACGGCTTTTAGCCGTGACTTGGCCTTGCGTTTAGGCGAGGCAGCGGTGGATTGCTTGTTAAAAGGAAAAAAGGACCTGGCTGTAGGTTTATCCGGCGGAAAGGTTACCGAAGTAGATTTTTCAACCGCCATAAAGAAAAAAGACATTAAGCCTGATTATTGGTATAATTTAATTAAGACATTGACATAGTTACGTTTACTGTTAACCGTGTACCGTTTACCGTTAATGTGGTATACGGTAAACCCCGTTAGAGACACCATAGCTTTCCACTGTTTACCTATAGTCTCTAACGGGGTAAACAGCGAAGCGGGTAAACGGTAAACGAAAAATGTAAAAAAAGGAGTAAGGCAATGGGAAGGAAGCCGCTTGATATTAATAAGATTGTAACAGATTTAGTTTTAACTGATGATTCTTCGCTTAAGAAAAAATTGGCTAAGAAGATTACAGATATGGCCTATAAAAAGGGTATATATCCGTCCAGTATTCATGAATTATACTTGGGCTTTGGCAGGGGCGAGATTAGCGAGTTTACGGTCCCGGCAATAAATTTAAGAAGTATGACTTATGACCTCTCGCGCGCTATATTCAGGGTAGGCTTAAAAACCAACAGCGGCGCTTTTATTTTTGAGATTGCCAAGTCTGAAATGGGTTATACCGCTCAGTCTCCTTTAGAATATGTGGCAGTGATATTAGCTGCCGCAATTAGAGAAGGTTATAGCGGGCCGGTATTTATTCAGGGAGACCATTTTCAGGCTAATGCCAAGAAATATAAAGAAAATCCTGAAAAAGAAATAGAAGCCTTACAGGCTATAATCAGTGAATCTATCACGGCCGGTTTCTATAATATTGATATTGATTCTTCGACTCTGGTGGATCTTTCTAAGCCCGAGATTAAAAAGCAGCAGAAGGACAATTACGAAGTTTGCGCGAAACTCACCCAATTTATCCGTCGCATTGAGCCAAAAGGTATCACAGTTTCAGTGGGTGGTGAAATCGGAGAAGTCGGGCATCAGAATTCGACACCTGAAGATCTACGCGCATTTATGGAAGGCTACAAAGAGAGATTGCGCAAGGGCTTAACCGGAATCAGCAAGATTTCAATTCAAACCGGGACTTCTCACGGCGGCGTGGTTAAAGTTGACGGAAGTATTGCTGAGGTTAAACTTGATTTTAATACCTTAAAGATGCTCTCAGGAATTGCCCAGAAAGAATATGGTTTAGGAGGCGCGGTGCAGCATGGAGCGTCTACTTTACCTGAGGAGATGTTCCATAAATTTCCGGAAAATAATACTCTGGAAGTGCATCTGGCTACAGGTTTTCAGAATATGATGTTTGATAGCAAATCTTTCCCTGTATATCTTAAAAACAAAATGTATGAGTGGCTTAAACTTAATGTTGCCAGTGAAAGAAAAGAAGGCGAAAGTGATGAGCAATTCTTCTATAAGGCGCGCAAGAAAGCGCTTGGCCCCTTTAAGAAAGAAATTATGGGTTTATCCCAAGATGTGCGCGATACTATTACCGCCGAGATTGAACAAAAGTTTGATTTTCTCTTTAAGCAGTTAAATGCAGTAAACAATAAATCTTTAGTAGACAAATATATTTCCTTAAAACGCGTGATTGGGCGTAAGCGTAAGAATGCGGCAGGCGGGGTTCATGACGGGGAAGGAGCGGATTAGTTGTAATTAATAGCTATGGGTCGATAGCCAATGGTCGATAGCCAATAGTAAAACCATCGATCATAGGCTATAAACTATTGACCCAATTGCTAAAGGAGACAAACTATGCGTTCTGATAAAATTAAAAAAGGTTTAGAAAGGGCGCCACACCGCGCACTTTTGTACGCGACTGGTTTATCTAAAAAAGATTTAGCTCGTCCGTTTATAGGCGTAGCTACTTCCTTCACTGATTTAATTCCCGGGCATATCGGGATGCGTGATCTTGAGCGTTTTATTGAACGTGGGATTTGCTATGGCCAAGGCGTGCCGTTTTTCTTTGGAGTGCCCGGTATCTGCGATGGCCTGGCCATGGGCCATTTAGGGATGTGTTATCCTCTGGCGCTTCGTGAAATTGTCGCTGACACAATTGAAACCGTCTGCAATGCGCATCAATTAGACGGGATTGTCTGTCTTACTAATTGCGATAAGATTACCCCCGGCATGCTAATGGGAGTTGCCCGTTTAAATATCCCGGCGATCCTCGTTACTGCTGGGCCGATGCTCTCCGGCCGTTTCAATAAAAGAAAGCTGGCTTTTGTGCATGATACTTATGAAGGCCTTGCCCGGGCAAAAAGAGGCGATATCTCGAGGCAAGATTTATCTTGCCTCGAGATGGAGGCCTGTCCCGGGGCCGGGGCCTGTCAAGGCTTATATACTGCTAATACTATGGCCTGCCTTACCGAAACTATGGGTATGTCTTTGCCGGGGTGCGGTACAGCTTTAGCAGTTTCTGCTAAAAAACGCAGGATTACTCAGGCAAGCGGCGAACGCATCGTGGAGTTAGTTAAAAAAGATATTAAGCCGCGTGGTATCATCACCAGAAAATCTTTAGAGAATGCCATTCTCGTAGATATGGCTTTGGGCGGTTCAACCAACACAGTTTTGCATCTTATGTCTATCGCGCATGAGGCAGGGATAGATTTGGATTTAAAGACATTTGATAAAATTAGCAAAACCACGCCTCATATAAGTTGTATTGAACCGGCAGGAGTGCATTTTATGGAAGACTTAGAATACGCGGGCGGAATTCCTGCGGTTTTAAAGAGATTAAAATCAAAATTGAATAATACTTTAAATGTCAACGGCGAGAAGGCTTTTAAAATTGCTGATCAGGCTATAATTTATGACGAGGATGTAATTCGGCCGTTTAATAAAGCGTATCATAAACAAGGCGGCATAGCTGTGCTTTATGGCAATATCGCGCCAAATGGCGCGGTAGTTAAGCAATCCGGAGTAAGCGCAAAGATGATGAAATTTACCGGCAGGGCAAAGGTTTTTAACCGCGAAGAGGAGGCAATGCGGGCGATTTTGAACAATAAAATAAAAAAAGGCGATTGCATTGTTATCCGCTACGAAGGCCCAAGCGGCGGGCCGGGTATGCGCGAGATGCTTGCTCCTACCGCAGCTATCGTGGGTATGGGCTTAGCGGATTCAGTAGCTTTAATTACCGACGGCCGTTTTTCAGGCGGGACAAAAGGCCCTTGTATTGGCCATATTTCTCCCGAAGCTTCAGCCGGAGGGGCAATTGCAATACTTAAAGATTATGATACAATAGAAATTGATATACCTAATCGCAAAATTGAAGCGAAACTAAGCAAATCTGAAATAGAGAAAAGATTTAAAGACTGGATTGCGGTTCTGCCAAAGATTAAAACCGGATATTTATCGCGGTATTCAAGGTTAGTCAGTTCCGCGGATAAGGGAGCCATATTAACTTAATAGGACGTTTAGCTCATAGTTCATAGCTCATAGCAAAAACATAACCTATGAGCCAAAAGCTGTGAGCTAAGAGCTAATAACATGACTGGTGCACAGATTTTAATTAAATGTTTAAAGCGCGAAGGGGTAGAGGTAATATTTGGTTACCCCGGCGGACAGGTCCTGCCCATATTTGATGAGATTTATGATATGGATATAAAATTTATTTTGACGCGGCATGAGCAAGGCGCAGCCCATGCAGCTGACGGTTATGCTCGCGCAACCGGGAAAGTAGGAGTTTGTATTGCTACCTCTGGGCCCGGAGCCACGAATCTTACTACTGGTATCGCTAACGCTTATATGGATTCTATTCCCATTGTGGCAATCACCGGTCAGGTAAAGAGTTCCTTAATAGGCAATGATGCCTTTCAGGAAGCAGATGTTACCGGGATTACCCGCCCGATAACCAAGCACAATTATTTAGTTAAGGACGTAAAAGATTTGAGTAAAATTATTGCCGAGGCTTTTTATATTGCCTCAACCGGCAGGCCTGGCCCGGTATTAATTGACATACCTTCGGATATTCAGCTGGCTGATGCTGAATTCACTTGGCCTGAAATTGTGAATATACGTGGTTACAAACCAACATGCTTTGGTCATCCAGGGCAGATTAAAAAGGCAGCTAAACTTATTGCCGAAGCCAAGAGGCCGATTATTTATGCCGGAGGGGGAGTGATTACTTCCGCGGCGCATTTAGAATTAAGAAAGCTGGCCGAGAAAATAAAAGCGCCTTTAACCTGGACATTGATGGGCGTAGGGGGTTTTCCGGGGACACATGAGCTTTCTTTAGGGATGCTGGGTATGCACGGGACTGCCTACGCGAATCATGCGATTATGGAATCAGATTTAATTATTGCCGTGGGCGCGCGCTTTGATGACCGCGTAACGGGCAGGTTGGATGCCTTTGCGCCAGATGCCAAGATAATCCATATTGATATTGACCCGGCATCAATTAGCAAGAATGTAAAAGTAGATATTCCGATAGTAGGCGATGCCAGGAATATCTTAGGCGAGCTTTTAGAGCAGATTGAGAAAGTTCCCAATACCGTTGAATGGCTTGAGACGGTTGAGAATTGGAAGAAAAAATATCCTTTAAAATATAAAGATGGTGAAAAAATCAAGCCGCAATACGTGGTAGAACAGGTTTACGAGGCTACCAAAGGCGGCGCGATCATCACTACTGAAGTAGGGCAAAATCAGATGTGGGCTGCGCAGTGGTATAAATATGATTCTCCGCGCACATTTATTTCTTCGGGGGGGCTTGGTACTATGGGTTTTGGTTTTCCGGCGGCAATGGGAGCAAAGATGGGGTGTCCCAATAAAACCGTAATTGACATTGCCGGAGACGGCTCAATACAGATGAATATACAGGAATTAGGCACATGCGTTGCCAATAAAATAAACGTCAAGGTTTTTATACTTAATAACGGATATTTAGGCATGGTGCGGCAATGGCAGGAGCTTTTCTATAAGAGGCGTTATTCACAGGTTCGTATCTCAAGCCCTGATTTTGTCAAACTTGCGGAAAGCTACGGCGCCGTGGGTATCAAGGTTACCGGAAAAGAGGAAGTGCGGCCGGCTATTGAAAAGGCATTGAAAATAGACAATACCGTGTTTATTGATTTTCACGTTGAACCAGAAGAGAATGTGTATCCCATGGTTCCGGCAGGCGAAGCGATTAATAAGATTATCGGGGGATTGGCGTAATTTAGCTCATAGTTCATAGCTCATAGCAGAATTTTAGCCTATGAGCTATGAGTTAAGAGCCAAGAGCTGAAAAATGAGACATACAATATCCGTATTAGTAGAGAACAAGTTTGGCGTGCTTGCGCGCATTGCCGGGTTATTTAGCGCGCGCGGCTACAATATCGCATCTTTAGCGGTCTCTGAAACGCTGAATCCTCAGACTTCCTATATGACCATTGTGGTTGCGGCGCAGGATGAAAAAATATTAGAGCAGATTAAAAAGCAGCTGAATAAGCTTATTGATGTTATCACCATTACTGATTTTACCAAGAAAGAACATGTTGATCGTGAGTTAGTCTTGGTTAAAGTAAACTATTCAACAAAAGACAGGGCAGGGTTAGAAGCCATATTTAATAAATACATAGGCAAGATTATTCATCATCAAGATGACACTGCGATTATCGAGGCAGTGGGAGATCAGGCTCAGATAAAGTCGTTGCTTGATGAATTAGATAAGTTTGGGATAATAGAATTGACCAGGACAGGGAAGTTGGCGATTAACAAAGGATAAAAATCGGGGACGCTCCCGAAAGGGACACTCTCCAACGGATTTTGGCTAAAAATTAGCGAAAAATATAAAAATAACCATTTTTTGAAAGTAGAGTGGCACCTTGGGGAGTGTCCCCCAGGGTTAATGAGGGAGGGTTAGAGATGGCAAAGGTTTATTATGATGCGGATGCGGATTTAAATTTGATTAAGGATAAGACAATCGCAATTATTGGTTACGGGATACAGGGTCGTGGCCAGGCAATGTGCCTTAGAGATTCAGGTTGTCATGTTGTGGTTTCTGAAATGCCCGGGATGCCAAATTTTGAACTAGCTAAGCAAGACGGATTTACTCCGGTTTCCGCGGACGAGGCAGCAAAAGCCGGTGATATAATCCAGATATTGACTCAGGACCATGTCCAGGGTAAAGTTTATAAAGAAGATATTAAATCAAACCTAAAGAAAGGTAAGGCGCTTTGTTTTTCCCACGGTTTTAATATTCGTTTTAAGCAGATTAAGCCTCCGAAGAATGTGGATGTGTTCATGGTTGCCCCAAAAGGCCCGGGTGCCTTAGTCAGGCGTATGTACGAAGAAGGTAAGGGCGTGCCTTCTTTAATCGCGGTATTCCAAGATGCTACGGGAGGCGCAAAACAGTTGGCCTTGGCGTATGCTAAGGCAATCAAGGCTACTACCGCAGGCGTAATTGAGACTACTTTTGCAGAGGAGACTGAGACTGATCTTTTCGGAGAGCAGGCAGTGCTTTGCGGCGGAGTAAGCGAGTTAATTAAGGCCGGGTTTGATACCTTAATTGAAGCAGGGTATCAGCCGGAGATTGCTTATTTTGAGGTTTTACATGAATTAAAACTTATTACTGATTTAATTCAGGAGACCGGTATTTCAGGGATGCGCCGGCGCGTTTCCAATACCGCCTGTTATGGAGATTTAACCCGCGGTCCGAGAATTATTACTCTTAAGACGCGCAAAGAGATGAAGAAGATTTTAAAAGAGATAAAATCAGGCAAGTTTGCCCGCGAGTGGATTAAGGAGAATGAAAACGGCAGGCCGAACTTCAATAAACTGATTACTGAAGGAGATAATCACCTGATTGAGAAGGTGGGGAAAGAGCTTAGGGAAATGATGCCCTGGATGCGCAAGTAAGATCCTGCGCGTAGCGCAGGACAAAACTAAAGCAAATCGCCAGAGGCAGCTTTTGTTTTGAATGATGCCTTGGATGAAAAAGTAAAGATTGTAAATTGTAGATCAAATTTTACGGGTCCTGTCTTAGGTATTTTCTTGCGCTGACGCGCTGCGAAAACACCTAAGCCACCCGTAAAATCTAAAACAACAATTTACAATCTTAGGGAGGAGTGGAGAAAGTGGAAAAAATAATAATATTTGATACGACTTTACGTGACGGAGAACAAGCGCCGGGTGGTTCACTAACTGCCCAGGAAAAGTTAGAAGTCGCATTTCAACTTGAGAAGTTGGGGGTTGATGTAATTGAGGCAGGTTTTCCTGTTGCTTCTCCGGGGGATTTTAAGGCTGTTCTAGAGATATCCAAAGCCATTAAGAAAGGCGTAATTTGCGCTCTTGCTCGCTGCCTGAAGTCGGATATCGAAGCTGCCTATGAAGCAGTTAAGAAAGCAAGGCATCCACGCATACATATATTTTTGGCTACTTCTAAAATTCACCTGCAGTACAAATTTAAGAAAGCAGAAGATGAGATCTTAGATATCGCGGTAAATGCAACCAAAATGGCGAAGAAGCTATGTTCAGATATAGAATTTTCGCCTGAGGACGCTACTCGTTCTGAACACGATTTTTTATACCGGGTGATTGAAGCGGTAATAAATGAGGGCGCTAAGACTATTAATATTCCCGACACTACCGGCTATACATATCCGCAGGAGATGTATTCTTTGATAAAAGATATAAAAAATAATGTTCCGAATATAAACGAGGTGGTTATCGCTGTCCATTGTCATGATGACTTAGGGATGGCCGTGGCAAATTCTTTGTCTGGAGTTTTAGCCGGCGCGCGGCAAGTGCACTGCACGATTAACGGAATAGGCGAACGCGCGGGTAATGCTTCGTTAGAAGAAGTTGTCATGGCGATTAAGACGCGTAAGGATGTTTTTGGTTCTCTCTATACCAGCATAAATACCAAAGAGATATACCGCACTTCCCGGATGATAAATAACCTTACGGATTTTGTCGTGCCGCCAAATAAGGCTATTGTTGGAAGGAATGCCTTTGCCCATGAGGCAGGTATTCATCAGGATGCGGTATTGAAGAAGCACAGTACCTATGAGATTATGGATCCGCATGACGTAGGCATTTCTTCAAGCCGGTTGGTCCTAGGTAAACACTCTGGAAGGCATGCCTTCCGCGAGAGATTGAAAACTTTAGGTTTTCATCTTAATGATGAAAGACTGAATAAAGCCTTTACACGTTTTAAAGAGCTCGCGGATAAAAAGAAGGATATTTACGATGATGATTTAAGGGCTATTGTTGAGGACGAAATCCGGGTTATTAAACCCTTGTGGCAGCTAAATAGTTTTGAAGTTACTTCAGGAACCAAGATTAAGCCTCGGGCAATTGTGTATTTGAATAAAAAAAGTAAAAGTTTCAACGTTGTTTCTTCAGGCGATGGCCCGGTAGACGCGGTTTTTAAGGCAATAGATAAAATCACCGGATATAAAGCCAAGCTTAATGATTTTAGGTTAGAAGCAGTCACCTCCGGCAAAGACGCTTTGGGACAAGTGAGCTTAAAATTAAAGATAGGGGATTCTGTAATTAGCGGCCGCGGCTCAAGCACGGATATTATTGAAGCCGCGGTTAAGGCGTATCTGGACGCGGTGAATAAACTTGAGGCTAAATGAGCAAGGTTTGTATCTACGGTTTAATAGGGAATCCTGTCTACCACAGCCTTTCGCCATTAATGCACAATGCCGCGCTAAGAAAGTTAAAGATAAAAGCAAAATATAAGCTTTTTTCTTTAAGGGAGGATGAACTTCAAGGTTTTTTTAGTAATCTTAAAAAGGAAAATATTCGCGGCCTAAATATAACCATCCCCTACAAAGAAAGAATCCTGTATGATGTCAATGGCCTTAAAAATAGCGCCGTATTTTCTATCGGCGCGGCCAATACCGTTGTTGTGGATAAGGTTGGCAGGATAAAATTCTTTAACACCGATTATTTAGGTTTTTTAAGGCACATTGCGGAATTAAAACTTGAACCTTCGAAAACCGCGATTATCGGAGCCGGTGGAGCAGCCAAGGCTTTATGTTTTGCCTTAGGGAAAAAGAAAACACGCGAGGTTTCTATCTACGATATTGATAATTTTCGCTCTTTGGCTATTATGAAGAGGTTTAACGATATCTTCCCTGATACAAAATTTAAGGCAGTGGGTAGTGTTGAAGAGCTAAGTTTAAAGGATAAGGATCTTTTGATTAATGCTTCTTCGGTGGGAATGAAGGAGGAAGACCCACTTTTGGTCAAGCCTCAAATGCTTCATCCGGGGCTATTTGTTTACGACTTAATCTATAATCCTAAAGAGACTAAATTGTTAAAGCTCGCTAAAGAATCGGGCTTAAAGTTTTCAAATGGTTTAGGTATGCTTTTCTATCAGGGGGTTGAATCTTTAAATTTATGGATACGCCCCAAAAAGGCCCCGGAAGAAACAATGCGTAGCGCCTTAGAAAAAGCCTGCCTGCCCCGGCCTATCGCGGGGCCTGCCTGCCCTGCGCCTATGGGCGGGGCCTGCTCCGCCT
>Ga0066635_10000699_pt1 | contig 10269 bp, 3 predicted proteins | sample CryGeyCG2014_300_2_FD_59503 | JGI IMG/M metagenome (GOLD analysis project Ga0066635, IMG submission 59503) | Groundwater microbial communities from aquifer - Crystal Geyser CG06_land_8/20/14_3.00 | ecosystem: Environmental > Aquatic > Deep subsurface > Groundwater | place: USA: Utah: Grand...
AAAACAGTCTACCTTGTGATTTTAGAGGATTAGACCTCCTGACTTTTTGGACAACCCCGTATGTCAATCTGAAAAATTTCAATTCTTTTCAACTAATATCATCTCTTCTGGATATGCAAGATGGGAATCAGTATTACTAAAAGTTCTAAAAAATGCACGAATTGTAGATTCAGCTTTTACCATTGATCTTTTTTCTTTTGCATAGATTTTCTTATTCTTTTTTATAAATTTGGCCTTTTTATGAGACTTGCGAAACATTTGCACATGTTTTTTCATATCCAAAGGCGGGCCCTCAAGAAGCACATCTCCAGGCAACTTATCTATTGAGAGTACAATGGCAATACGCACAATGTGTTTAGTATCATCAGCAAATATTTTTTTTGGCTTGAACTCTTCTAGATGTTTTCCTAATTGTTTTATTAATTTATTTAGCTGACCCCAAAGAACATCATCAACAATGTCAGGTCGTGGCATATATAGAACAAAAACAGAGTTGCGCGTCTTGAGTTTTGAAACGATTTCATCAAATGTTTCTGGGGTTCTAAAAAAGAAATCAGTCGACGGTTTTTTGACAAACGCTTTGCAGAGTGCTATGAATTTCCTGAAACTTTGCTGAGAAACCGCAGCAGCAACATTTCGATTGGCATCAGTTGGATCTATAACTACAAATTCTCCAAAAGAATCCTGTGCAGTAATAATCTGTTTTTTTGTTTTGTGATAATTTTTTAGATCAATAAATAGCGATTGTTTCCATTTGGAAGCTGCACGAATGAGTTTTGAAAATCCATTATAGCGTATAATCATCAATTCACAAAGATATCCTGAAAAACCCTGGGTTTTTATTTCAGCACCATAAAGAGAGTTTGCAACAAGAAATTTTTTCAGCAGAAGTACGTCACCAATATTTGATTTTTTCAGATTCTGATGTACGAATTTTGTATGCAGAACAGAGCGATCGACTGCACTAATACGTTCTGAGGCTTTAGATATCTGATATGCTGGAACAAGATCGATTCTTCGGCCTTTGTAATGAAAACGGATATATGGATGTTCAGCATAACTTAATTGATAGCCAATTGATGGAAATGATTTGTGCATTATGGTTTTGACATGGTGTTCGAGCGTTTGTCTCGCTACAGAAGGCTTGAATAATATGAAAATATCGACATCCTTTTTATCCCGTAAAAATGTTCTTTTTGCCATTGATCCTGTTAGTACTACTTGACATGATGACGGCACATATTTTCGTATATGGCGTACAAGGCCATTCGAAAACTGCAATTCATTTTCTAGTTCTCCCTTTGACGGCCTTATGGATGAAAGGACAGTAGTAAAAATTTTCTGCATGCTTAGGGTTTAAAAAGAAGACTAATAAATGTTTCACATGCGCCGTTTATTATTATTGACCATGGTATTGCTCCTTGGCTTTGGATGTATCCAGGAGAAAACTTTTTCAGAAAACAAAGCCGAAAGCATATTATCGAGACAGGAATATGACATTGACAAGGATGGAATAGCGGATTATATTGTAATTGACTATAGCACAGTGAAACTTCCTGATGCAGAAATGACAATAAAGAGACAGGTAACTATAGCAACACACACCAAGGCTAGGTATACCCATATTAATAGGGATCTTGAAGATATTGACTTCCTTACCGCCGATCAAAGTCTTAGTGAATTTTCAAAATCCAAGGTGCAGGCAGATAGCGCATGTAGTGGTAATATAGGAGTATTGAATGTTGTATGTTCTGAAGTAGAAACATGCACCCGTCTTTGTTCTGCTGCATCCGTTCAATGTAAAGTTATATCCTCAGCATATGGAGAACCACTTACAGACTCTATGCTTTCATACATATATAGGAATAACGAACTCAAATCGCTAATTATTGATGCGCGTAGAATGGTCTTGAACCTGAAGGATAGCAGTGATGATGAAAGAAATGAGTTTTTGATGACGACCAGAGAAGCGATTGCAAAAATAGCAGATATAAATGCAAACCCAATTTACAGCAATCCAGAACTTATGCTTTGTGATTATTCTGATTATGGCGTCGAATATTTGATTGATGCCGCAGGAAAAATAGGGACATACGAAACAGAAATTTCAGAATACCATTATAGAGTACTGGTGACAGTAACGCCAATTGATAATAGTGATAACAATGATGTCGGAAGTGAGGTTGGGGGCATTAACATATTAGATAAAATACCAATTAATACTGTATATGAAAAGGATCAGATCGAGTCATTACAACAAGTAGAAACTAGAATCGATGGCGCGGATATGAAAATAGGATGGTCATCAAGTAAATCGTCAAAAAAAGGATATCTTTTGGCATATGAATTCACAAGCACGACTGCACCAGAAATTGCACTTGTAAATCTAAAAAGTCCAACATTGACGGCTAAAATGATTGACCTTACAGGATTGGTACCAACAAATTATGCAGTTTTGCTATTAAATGACATACTAAATAATTATTATCTTGCATTAGGAATTGCAATAGGACTTACTCTGGCCGCGATATTCTTTTTGTACAATTTAGCGATTTTGATCGTTAATATGGTTCTTCAAATGCAAAAAGGACAACCATGGACTGCTGGGTTTAGAAAGGCATTTGGCAAGACAGATGTACGATGGAAAAATGATGTGATAATCGCCGCCCTATTTCTCGTCGGTGGATTTTATGCATCAGCATTCCTGGCAAGCAAACCAATTGAATTGCCCTCTCTTCTTGAGGCAGGAAACTTCTTAGTAGATGATGAAAAGCGCGTGATTGGTGTTGGTCTTACTATGGTTGGAGTAGTGATGGTTTATCTTGCTTTAGAAAACCTCGCAAAAGTAATAATCCTGGAACGCTCATATGGGATAGTAATAAAAAAAGAAAAGGAATTACTTGCAACAAAAGCAGCAAAAGTAAAAGAAAAGATAGGTGAGCTCCAAAAATTAGTAGACGAATATACAAAGGAAGAGTTTGAAATAGGACGTGAATATGAAGTTCTGACTTCAATACGGCCAGAAAAAATAGATCAGATGCTCCAAAATGCCACTGCACAGAATAAGGCACGGATAGAAGACGATCTTGATAAAGTTGAAAGTGCAATAGATAGTCTTAAGGAGAAAAAACGAATGGCTGAAGAGAACTGGCCAAAATGGAGTGAGAGCATTGGCAAACTTATTGCTGAGCAAAATGAAGTTTCTGCATCCTCACTTCTAACAATACCAGCATCACTAAGAGTATGGGCTTTGAGAAGATATACAAGAGAAACACAGGGAACTGGATTAACAGTTGAAGGAGATTCTGTTAAGAGAAAGCAAGTTACTCCAGGAAAATTAGTACGAGACATGGTAGATCAAGGATTACTAACTGGTGTGATTGTGATACGACAAGAGACAGTTGAGATCGCTGAATTCGCAGGTGGAAATGCAACAGTTATGAAAGCACTTGGGCTAAAAATGAGAGCATATGCAAATGCATTGGCAAAGAATCTAGGACAGCATAATCCTCAGACATTTGCATCTGTTGGCAAAAACAATGTGATCTTATTTATGAGGGTCAAGGACATAGAATCAATATTATTCATGCCAAAAGATAAGTTCAAGGATACCGTAGCCGAATGGAAGGAAAGGATCAAGAAACTGGAAAAAGTATTGCCAGGTTAGCGGTCTAGTTAGGATCGTTTATTTTTCTTATTCTTTTTTCAATTTCTTCAAAATTGCGCCCGGGTTACCAATAAAACTAGATAATGGATTTAGATCGATTTTTGAGTTTTTGGGGATAGTAATTTAAAGGCTAACTGCCATATAAAATAGAGTAAAAAACATGCGTAATTCTATGACGTAAGAAGTGGTAAAATATCAGTAGTAAAAAAAATTGAAATTCTTCGAATTTCAAAAATTTTATTGTACTATATAGGTGCAATAAAATTAGCGGTTGAATGTACAATGAAACCAGGAGATTCTGATTTCAAAATACTAAGCCTATAAAGTAATGATTATAATTGAAAAATAGAAAAAGTAGCGGTTGAATATATGACAAAAGATACTGGTTATACAGCAAAGGACATCCAGGTTTTGGAAGGTCTTGAGGCAGTCAGAAAAAGGCCTGCGATGTACATAGGGAGCACTAATAGGATAGGACTTCATCACCTGGTTTACGAAGTTCTTGATAATTCTATAGATGAGGCTTTGGCAGGATATTGTAGGAATATACATGTACAATTGTACAAAGATGGATCGGTATCAGTTACAGATGATGGACGAGGAATACCTGTAGATAAACATGATAGTGGAAAATCTGCGCTCGAAGTCGTATTGACAGTACTCCATGCAGGTGGAAAATTCGGTAAACAAGCATATGCAGTATCAGGCGGACTTCACGGAGTAGGGGTCTCGGTAGTGAATGCACTTAGTGAGACATTGAGTGTTGAAGTACACCGCGATGGAAAATTATATGCTCAAGCATATAATACAGGCATACCCACATCAGATGTCGAGGTCATCGGTGATACTAATAGAACCGGAACAACGATCAGATTTAAACCAAATACTAAAATATTTGAGACAGTAGAATTTGAGTATAACTATCTCAAGGAACGAATCATGGAACTGGCATTCTTGAATGCTGGCCTCAGAATAAGATTAAGCGATGAACGTGATGGAACAGACAATGAATTTTATTATGAAGGTGGAATCAAAGAGTTTGTTGAGCATATAAATAAGGCAAGAACCAAACTCCACGAACCAGTCTATTCCAAAAAAACCAAAGACAATAATGAGATAGAATATGCATTGCAATATACAGATAGCTATTCAGAAAGCATCTATTCTTTTGTAAACAATATCAAAACAATCGATGGCGGAACTCACGTATCTGGTTTCAGAACAGCACTTACAAGAGTAGTAAATGAGTATATGCGCATAAACAAGGCGCTTAAGAATGATAAAAAGATTTCTGGCGATGATGCCATAGAAGGACTGATAGGTATAATAAGCATAAAAATACCAGAACCACAATTCGAAGGCCAGACAAAGGCAAAACTTGGAAATTCCGAGATAAAGGGTATTGTTGATTCTGTTGTGTATGATTCATTAATGACTTATCTTGAAGAGCACCCCACAGAAGCAAAGAGAATAATGCAGAAGATTATAAGCTCGATGGAAGCGCGTGAAGCTGCCCAAAAAGCTAAAGAGCTGATACGCAGAAAAAGCGTTTTTGAATCAAGTATCCTTCCGGGAAAACTTTCTGATTGTATTGAAAAGGATCCTTCAAAATGTGAAATCTTCGTCGTGGAAGGAGATTCTGCCGGAGGTTCGGGAAGGCAGGGTAGAGATAGAAACTATCAGGCAATTTTACCATTGAAAGGAAAAATCCTGAATGTTGAGAAAGCACCGATGCATAAGGTACTTACAAGCGAAGAGATAAAGGCGATTGTACTTTCTATTGGTGCAGGTTTTGGAGAGGATTTTGATGCGACAAAGGCGAGATATCATAAGTTTGTCATTATGAGTGTGGACTATGAAGAACCGACAGTAGTTATGGAACCAGATGGAACAATTAAACTAGTTAAAATCGGGAAATTCGTAGACGACAATCTAGGCAATGGAAATATAAATAATCACAAAGTTCTTTGCTTTGACGTAAAAACGAACAAAACAACATTCAAACCGTTGAAAAAAGTCATACGCCACGAGATATCTGAACCGCTTTTCGAGATTAAAACAAGATATGGCAGAGTAATAAAAGTAACCTCCAGCCATAGCCTTTTTGCTTACAAAAATGGAAAAATAATCTTAAAAAAGACATCAGAGTTGAAAAAAGGTGATAGTATTGTTGCCCCATCTTACCTTCCTCTCCATGGAGATCAAGATACTTCACTTGACTTATTGGAAGAATTTTCTAAGATAAAAAAAGAACTGGATGTGGATTTCTATATTAGAGGGACAAAGGTATTTGATGTCTGGAAAAGACGTGTATTAGATACGCATGCTAGAGAACAACAACTCGTTGAATCGCGAGTAGAAATTTCTCCTGATTTTAGAGAGGAGATAAAAAATACTAGAATGGAAATGGGATTTTCGCAAATAGAAATTTGTAATGCAATTGGTGTGATGCAACCAACAACATTTTATAGTTGGGAAAAAGGAGCTAATACACCGACGTTAAGCCACTTTAAAAAATATATAAAACTGCTAGGGTTTGAAGAAGAAAAAATCAAAAATAAAATTAGAGTGCTGCCATCCAAATTAGAACAGATATGGGAGATGGATTTCAAAAATAGCCGATGTAACATCGTTAAAGACCGAATAAGATTGAAGGAACTGAAAGAAACAGATCTTGAAATCATTGGAAACGAGAATGTTCGACTTTCCCCAACCCATTATGCGCATAAAACAGTGAATAGATTCGTTCCAATAAATGAGGACTTGATGTTTGTTTTGGGATTGTTTGTCGCAGAAGGTTCTTGCAGTCAAAGGAATGGCGTAAGATTTGCAATCGGCAATAGTAATATGAGATTTGCCGAAGATCTTAAGAGATCACTAGAAAAATTATTTGGGGTCGACGCCAAATTATATTTCATAAAGAACCGAGCAGCCGAAGTAAAGATATTAAACTCAGTTGTTTCAGCATCGTTTAGATACGTGTTTGGATTTAACAATGTTGATTCTTCTTCAAAAAGAATTCCGAACATCGTATTCAATTCACCTAAAGAATTGCAACTGGCTTTCTTGAAAGGGTACCTATTTGGTGATGGAACAGTTAGCAAACGGGGCATCCATTTTTCAACAGTTTCAAAAGAACTAGCTAATGATATCCTCTATCTTTTACTTGCAAATAATATCATGGCTTCGCTTTCGATTTCTGGACCTGACGGAAAGGTTGGGACCATAAGAAACAGACCGATAATAAGAAGATTAGATTCATATAGAATTTCAATTGTAAATAAGGAGGATATTATAAAACTGGAAAAAGTCTGGAAAGAACATCATATTGCAGGAAGATTGAAAGAAAGAATGGAATCCAAAAACAAGATAGGAAAGAACAGAGCATTCACAAGAATATCAGACGATTTGATAGCGCTTCCAATAATATCAAAAAAAGAAATACAACCCACAAAGAGAATGGTCTATGATTTTTCTGTTGAAGCAGACGAGAATTTCATTGCTGGTTTTGGAGCTTTAGCCGCACATAATACAGATGCTGATGTTGACGGAGCGCATATCAGAACTTTGATACTTACGCTATTCTACAGGCATTTTAAACCGCTTATAGAAAAGGGCTACTTATATATTGCACAACCACCGCTTTACAAAATAAAGCGCGGTAAAAATATACAATATGCGTATTCGGATCAACAATTGGAAGAAATGACTAAAGGGATTAGTGAACGGGCAGAAATTCAAAGATACAAAGGTCTTGGAGAAATGAACCCTGAACAGTTATGGGAAACAACAATGAACCCAGAAACAAGAACACTAAAACAAGTAACTATAGAGGATGCAATAGTGGCTGACGAACTATTCACAATATTGATGGGAGATGAGGTCGCTCCAAGAAAGGAGTTCATAGAACAATACGCCAAGCAGGTGAAGAACCTAGATATCTAAGGGATGATTATGTCAGAACAAATCATTAAACGACCAATCGAAGACGATATGCGCGAGAGCTATCTGGATTATGCAATGAGCGTAATAATAGGCAGGGCAATACCAGATGTGCGCGATGGGTTGAAACCGGTCCATAGAAGAGTATTATATGCAATGCATGAAATGAGCAATACGCACGACAAACCACATAAAAAATGCGCAAGAATAGTTGGGGATTGCCTTGGTAAATATCACCCGCATGGAGATACTGCGATTTATGACTCGCTTGTAAGAATGGCACAGCCATTTTCACTTAGGTATATGCTAATAGACGGACATGGTAATTTTGGTAGTATAGATGGGGACTCGCCAGCCGCTATGAGATATTGTATAAGTGGAGATTCATTAGTAGTTACTAACAAAGGACTAGAGAGGATTAGTGAAATATCCAATAATGAGAATATTAACAGGCACGTACTTTCAGTGAATAATACAGTGAATACTGCTTCAAAATGGTTTGATTCGGGAGAACATTCAACAAAAACTATAAGCACATATCGTGGATTTGAATTAACTGGTACGCTAAACCACCCAGTTCTTACATGGCAAAAAAACAAACAAGGCAGACCAAGACTTAAATGGAAACTGATTGAAGATCTGGAGATAGGAGATTATGCAGTATTAAGCCGGACGATGGCACTTTTTCCAAAAGAAGAACCAAATTTGGAGGCATACAAACCAACAACAAAAATGAGAAGATTCAAAATACATAAACTCCCAAAAAAGATGAATAAAGATCTTGCATTTTTGATGGGGGCACTTGTTTCTGAGGGAAGCATTGGAAAAAAACAGATAGGATTTTGTAATGGTGATGACGAATTTTTATCTGCTTTTAAAAAGGCATTTAAAAAGAACTTTCCTGATTGTAGACTCCATGAATACAAAAGAAAACCCAGTGGCAATACAAAAAAACCATATACGTCATTAGAGATCCATGCAATACATGTTATAGAATTTTTAAGAAAACTCGGCCTAAAACCAACACGAGCACGTGGAAAAGAAGTACCAAGCACCATATTGTTATCATCTAAAGAAAGTTTGTCTAATTTCTTAATGGGCTATGCCGAAGGCGATGGAAGTGTTTATAGGTCTGGAGCTCCTGAAATAGCATTTATCTCTCTGAGTGTAGAATTGCTTAAAAAATTGCAGATAATATTGCTCAGATTTGGAATAGATACATCGTACAGATACCAACCATCTAAAAAAATATACAAACTTCTTATCAGGGGAGTTGGAAACTTAAATCAATTTAAAGACCAAATAAATTTCCTGAGTAAAAATAAGATAAAAAAGTTAGAAGAAATATGCAGATTGAATAAAGATGTAAAAATAATGTCGAAAACCGATTTTGTACCGTATGTTGCCGGTTATATTCGAGGTAATGGATATCGCGGAAAAGCCAAAGAATGGTTAATCAAACACAATATAGATAGAATCCCCAAGATTAGATCTTATGAGAAGATTTTGGATACACATCTCAATGAAGCAGATCGATCAATGTATGATGAATTGATCAGAAATAATTACCTATTTGATAGGATAATAGCAATAAAAAATACTGGAAAACAGAAGGTTTATTCTTTAAGAGTAGATAGCAATTGTCATTCTTTTGTTTCCAATGGATTCATAAGTCATAACACAGAGTGCAGGCTTGCAAAAATATCCGAAAACGTACTCGCAGATATAGAAAAAGAGACAGTTGGTTGGACAGATAACTTTGACGGTACAACAAAAGAACCAGTGGTTCTTCCTTCAAAAGTTCCAAATTTGTTGATAAACGGATCAAGCGGAATTGCAGTTGGGATGGCAACAAATATTCCCCCGCATAATCTTACCGAGATAGTGGATGGAACAATTGCAGTGATTGATGGTGCAGACGAACAGAAATTGATAAGTATAGTTACAGGACCGGATTTCCCAACAGGCGGAACAATAGTTGGAAGGTCAGGCATACTCAAGGCATACACAACTGGAAAAGGAATAATCAGGCTCCGAGGAAAGGCACACATCGATGAAAAGAAGAATACAATAGTAATAACAGAGATACCTTATCAAGTGACAAAAACATCAGTGATTGAAAACATTGTTGAAGCGGTGAAGAACAAGAAAATCGAGGGAATTTCTGGCATACAAGATCATTCAGATAAGAAGGGAATGGAAGTAGTTATTGAACTTAAGAAAAGCGCTAATGCAGATGTAGTACTAAATCAACTTTATGTACACACGCAATTGCAAGGCACATTTGGCATCATCAATCTTTCGCTAGTTGGTAATGAACCAAAAGTACTTGGATTGTATGAAATGATCAGATTATTTATAGAATTCAGAAAAGAAATCGTTCGCAAAAGATGCGAATTCGATCTTAAGAAAGCAGAGGAGCGGGCGCATATACTTGAAGGGTTGAAGAAAGCGCTTGAAAATATTGATGAGATTGTTGCGTTCCTGAAAAAATCCAAAGATATTGTGCAGGCACGCGCAGGGCTTGTGCACAAATATTCGCTTAGCGAAATCCAGGCAAACGCGATCCTTGAAATGAAACTTTCAAGGCTTATTGCGCTGGAACGAGAAAAGATTGAAAACGAATATCAGGAACTTTTGAAGAAAATAATGTGGCTCAA
>Ga0066635_10000703_pt1 | contig 10249 bp, 4 predicted proteins | sample CryGeyCG2014_300_2_FD_59503 | JGI IMG/M metagenome (GOLD analysis project Ga0066635, IMG submission 59503) | Groundwater microbial communities from aquifer - Crystal Geyser CG06_land_8/20/14_3.00 | ecosystem: Environmental > Aquatic > Deep subsurface > Groundwater | place: USA: Utah: Grand...
TTTGGCAAAATTTTATATGACAAAATGGAAATGACCAATGTATTGGGTGTTGTGAAAATAAAAGACCAGCAAGTAATACTCGAAAACCTTAAAATGAATTTGCTCAATGGACAAATGACCGTGAGTGGAAGTTATGGAACACAAAATTCTAAACAACCACTGCTGGACTTTATGCTCGATATGAAAAACTTCGATATACCGCAAACATACAAGACCTTTGTTACTTTTCAGAAGCTAGCACCCATTGCCGAGAAAACTACCGGTAACTTTTCTGCTAAATTTACTTTAAAATCAGCTTTAGACGAAAAAATGTCGCCTGTATTCAATACGATGAATGGAGAAGGTGTTTTAAGCTCTTCGCAAGTTAAAGTACAAGGGTTTGAAGTGCTCAACAAACTTGCCGATGCTTTGAAAATGGATAAATATAAAACAATGATGCTTGATAAAGCTAGTTTTGCCTTTAGTTTTGAAAACGGGATGGTTACCATTAAACCTTTTGATATAAATTTCGACAAAACAAAAGCCAACATCAGCGGCACGCATTCAATTGATCAAAACATCAACTATGTGATGCATCTTGATATTCCTAAAAACCAATTTAGCGGACAGGCGAATACTTTACTTAATGGCATGGTTTCACAATTAAATACCAAAGGAGGTAATGTGAATGTCAGCGACCCTGTGAAGATGGATGTTATTATTGGTGGTACTGTTAGTAAACCAACCGTTAAAGTTGGATTAAAAGGAGCAATGGACAATGCCATCGAAGACCTTAAAAATCAAGTAAAAGATGAACTCAATAAAAAGAAAGATGAATTAGAAAATAAAGTGAAAGATGAGGCTGACAAACTAAAGAAAGATGCCGAAGAAAAGCTTAAACAATCGCAATTAGAAGCCGACAAAAAGAAGAAAGCCGCCGAAGACAGCATTAAAAGAGAATCAGACCGCTTGAAAAAGGAAGCAGACGAAAAATTGAAGAAAGAACAAGAAGAATTGAAAAATAAAATTAAAATTAAACTAAAAAAGTAAGAGTTAGAAAGATAGAAGTAAGAAGTTATAGCTTTTTTTGTTTAATTCTACCATCATATCGTTTCTACAAGAGGAATATAAGTTCCGTAGAAAAGATATGATGGTAGATAACTTTTATTAAACTGCTGTATGCACTAATTTAGTAGGCATTTGTAATTTTATGGGACAACTATATAAATGAATACCTAAAAGAAAGAGATTATGAAAAAACAAATTATGATAATTGTAGTTTTATTCTTTTGCACAATAACAGCATTTTCGCAACCTAAAACTGCAAGTTCAGCACAAAGCAATGCAGTAACTGTATTTTCCGATAATGGCTATTATGTAAAAGCTAAAAACAATAATGCCAAAGCATATCGTTTTTCTTTTAAATATGAAACCACTGAATATACAGTATCTACTGCTGCTTGGGCAAAGTATCCAGTTTATACACCAGTAAGTACTACCACTGATGTTTATGAGAATGTTTCTATTGAAGGCAATGAGGAAAGGAATCTTTTTACTGCTCCTGTTGCCAATGATAAGAAAATAGAATATTATATTAAAATCATTGAAGTTTACAATGTGCATGCAATTTCTGAATAATAGCAGACAATTGATTGATAATAAAATTTCTGATTCAGCATAAAACCATCAACAATAAAACATTTTGCTAAAAAAGCAATTATTTATGAGATTTCCACTTAATCACTTTTTCGTATAGTTTTTCGGAAGTAATTGGTTTAACCAAATAATCAGCCATGCCAACAGGCATAGGGTCTTTATCTTTATCAAAAACAGTAGCACTCAAACCAATGATAGGGGGTAATATTTTATGAGCAATGTTTAGCTCTTTAATGGCAGTAATGCCATCCATAATAGGCATTTGAATATCCATAAATATTAAATCATATTTGTTTTCTTCAAACATATCTAAAGCTTCTCTGCCATTATTGGCAATATCAACGGTACAACCAACATTTTCGAGCATCATCGATATTACTTTTTGATTGATGAACTTATCTTCAACAATTAAAACTTTTATTTCCATTACTAAATCGTCGTAATTTTCATTTTGTAATTCATCAAAAAGCTCATCTTTGTAACCAATTTGCTCTGCTTCAAAAGTAAACCATATTTTGTTCCCAATTTCTTTGTTGCACTCCAAACCCATCTCTCCCTTCATTAAAGCAACAAGGTCTTTTGCAATTAGGATGCTTAAACCAGATTCATCGTAATCGAAATCAGCAAAAGAACCAAAAGTATTGTCTTTTAAAAAAAGATTTTGTTGTGTTTTAGCATCAAATGCTTTGCCTGTATCTACAATTTCTACTTTCACCATCACCTTGTTGGTGTACATATCATTGATTACAAAATTAACCGTAATACTGCCACTTTCGGTATATCTTACGGCGCTTGAAATAAGGTTGCTGAATATTTGTATTAACTTATTTTCGTCAGTTTTAATACTATCAGGCAAATCGTAAGCAACATTGGTATATAAATTAAGGTTTTTATTGGTATCATTAAAAACATTAAATAAGCCGATAATTTTATTGCATAAATTTTGAAAACTAAAGACTTTTACTTTAACCTGTTTATCGTTTGCTTCCATTTCAGAAATATCAATAATTTCTTTCATTAGATTGTAGAGCATTTCTGATGAATTTTTGATGGTAAACAAATAATCGAACTGGGTCGCATCGAGGTTTGTTTTTTGTAAAAAGCCAACCATTCCAATAATACCAGTAAGAGAAGTTCGCATTTCGTGGCTAATATTAACCAAAAATTGCTTTTTAATTGCGGCTGTTTGTTTAGATAAATCGTTTTCTACTTTGTATTCTTTAATTAATTTTGTTTTATCTTTATTTGCTTTTCTGTCGCTAATATCTCGAATAACAATAAAATAACAAGGTTTTTCTTGAATATTTATTTTCTTTCCAACCATTTCCATTAATAAAGTGTTTCCATCTTTTTTAACACCAATGGTCTCAAAAGTTTTTATTTCGTCGAGCGATAATTTTGTAAGTATCATTTTGTGATTGGTTTGGGGAACCAAATCTATGATGCTTTTCCCAATAATTTCATTAGTTAGATAACCAAAAACTCTTGAAAAAGCAGGGTTTATTTCAACAATTACTAGGTCATCTAAATCAAGCACAATAATAGCTTCGTTAGAAATTGAATTAAATGCAGCATATTTTAATGCATTGTCTTGTATGTTTGTTGTTGTCGAAATATTTTCCATTGTTACATTATTTTAAATTCTTCTTTAACAAGCTTTTGACAATCATAATATACTTTAGCCATAAAAGGGATATAAGAAATAGCCTCCAATGGTTTATCTTCTTTTAATAAGAGGTCAATTTGTTTGGCAACCCCATGAAGTTGCATCGCCCCTATTGTTGCAGAAAGCCCTTTGATGGTATGTGTTAAAAATTTTAATTGTTTATAATCTGAAATGGATACCGCTTCATTAATTTGATTAATCATATTTTGTACTTCGAAAACAAAGGATTCAAAGATTTCGTGAACTAACAAATTGTCTCCTTTTGCTTGTAGTATTATTGTGTCGATTGTTTGTCTGTTAAGAATAGGAATATCTGTAAGGTCTATCATAAGTTTATTTTAATAATGGAGCTATTAACAATCTATTAGACTATAATTTATTTCTTTCTATTATACTATTAGTTCACTACTTCTAAATGTATATAAAAGAAAGATATTTTTCTCAAAATTACAATAAAATTTTAATTATTAAATAGAGATTTATTTTGGAAGTGAATCAACAAAAGAAAAAATAATTACTTTTACAAAAAATATGTTCAAGTGGATGTTAGCAGACTTTTCAGAAAGAAAACCATTGAGAGTATATTAAAGCATTCTGAAAATGAATTAAATAATGAGGTTCATCTTAAAAAGAACCTGAATGTACGTGATTTAACTGCCTTAGGAATAGCTGCTATTATTGGTGCTGGTATATTTAGCACTATAGGAACTGCCGCTGTGAATGGAGGACCAGCAGTATCGTTATTATTTGTATTTACTGCCATTGCTTGTGGTTTTTCTGCGATGTGTTATGCTCAATTTGCTTCTTCTATTCCTATTAGTGGAAGCGCATACACTTATACTTACGCAAGTTTCGGCGAATTGATAGCTTGGATTATTGGTTGGGATTTAATTATGGAATATGCTGTTGGCAATATTGCCGTTGCTATTTCGTGGTCCGATTATTTTACTGCTTTATTGAATGGTATCAATATTCATTTACCAGCTTTTTTTTGTACGGATTTTTTAAGTGCTTCGAGAGGCTACGACAAAGTGTTATTGTTGCTTCACCAAGGCATCCCTTATGCAGAGATTTCGGCTAACTTAAAAGAATCGTATAATGCTTGGTTATCAGCTCCTCAAATATTTGGTATAAGAATTATAGCCGACTTGCCTGCATTTTCTATTGTAGTTTTTATTACTTATTTGGTTTATGTTGGCATACAGCAAACAAAAATTGCAAGCAATTTGATGGTGCTTCTAAAACTAGCAATTTTGCTTGTTATTATTGGAGTTGGCTCTTTTTATGTAAACCCTGATAATTGGAATCCATTTGCACCCAATGGTATAGCTGGCGTTTTGAAAGGAGTTTCGGGCGTGTTTTTTGCATACATAGGGTTTGACGCTATTTCTACTACTGCCGAAGAATGTAAAAACCCACAAAAAGATTTACCAAAATCAATGATATATTCGTTGATAATTTGTACCATATTGTATGTGTTAATTAGTCTTATTCTTACAGGAATGGTAAATTACAGCGAATTAGGTGTTGGCGATCCATTGGCATTTGTGTTTCAAAAGCTTCATCTCACACGTTTGTCTGGCATTATAGCCATAAGTGCCGTAATTGCAATGGCAAGTGTATTGCTAGTATTTCAGGTTGGTCAGCCCCGTATATGGATGAGTATGAGTAGAGATGGTTTGTTGCCTAAAAGATTTTCTAAACTTCATCCTAAATATAAAACACCAGCATTTGCAACTATTTTAACTGGTATTCTTGTAGCAATTCCCTCACTTTTTCTTAACTTAACCGAAGTAACCGACTTAACGAGTATTGGAACCTTGTTTGCATTTGTGCTTGTGTGTGGCGGGGTTTTAATATTAGACAACAACAAGGGTAGCAACAAACAGACAAAAGGCAAATCATATAGAATTCCTTATTATAATTCGCGATTTTATTTGCCACCTATCTTATTAATAATTATATTTTTATTGGTTTATTTCAAATTAGATGATTTAAAAGTTTTCTTTTCTTTTGAAACCAATAATGTGGGAGTATGGAATGTTTTTAAGCACAAAATACCAATGTATGGATTTATGATTATTTCATCAATCATTGTTTACTTTAGTATTAAGAAAAAGTTTTCTTTAATCCCTGTATTAGGCTTATTAACCAATCTATATTTAATGACAGAACTCGGCATCACCAATTGGTTGCGTTTTTTAATATGGTTGGTGATTGGACTCATTTTATATTTTACTTATGGAGTAAGGCATAGCAAATTGATTAAAAAATAATTCAAAAATTGATTAATTAAATAAAATTTGGTATTTTTACTTTTTCAAACAAAAGATATTTTTTAACGTTTAATAATTATTTATTTCCCAATTAATGTTAAAGAAGTGGTTTAGTTTCTTTTTTTTTATTTTATTTGCGAGTTTAAACATATCTGTTTTCGCTCAGGACAGCATTGCTTTTTATGAAAGTAAGCTCCCTAAAGTAAAGGGTATTGAACGAGCTGCCGCATTAAACAAATTAATCTTTTTTTATCAAAATAATTCGTTAAAAAAATCTATTAAATATGCCAATCAAGCTTTATTAGCAATAGATTCTATAAGCAACAAAACGCTTAAAGCAGAAATATTATATCATACTGCCACTACTTTTCGATTGATTGGTGATACTAAAAATTCTTTAAAATATTACAAAGCAGCTTTTTACTTTTATACAGAGGTAGATAATCCTATAAAAAAAGCCGACATCATTAATAATATTGGTGTTATCAATAGATATATGGGCTTTTATGATGTTTCTCTTAGTTACCATTTAAATGCCCTTAGCATCTTTAGCAATGCAAACAACAAAGTTGGAATAATCTCTGCTATTAATAATATTGGTATTATTTATAGAAATTTAGGTCAAAATGACATCGCTAGAAAATGTTATATTTATGCTTTAAATCAAAACCAATTACCGAAAAGCAAATTTGAGCAATCCATTACCTTAACCAATATTGGAAATTTAGATTGGTATGAAGGCAATTATATTATTGCTCTTGATAACTATTGGAAAGCGCTTGACATTTCGATTGAAATAAACGATAATAATAAGATTTGTGGTTTATTAAATAACATTGGTAATGTTTTAAGAGATTCTGGCAACTTATCTGGCGCCATTATAAACTATAACAAAGCCCTCACAACCAATGAAAAGATTGGCGATAACAACTTGAAAGCAGTAATATTAAAAAATATAGGAACTACCTATTATAAAAAAAACAAAATTGATTCAGCTTTATTTTTCTACAATCAAAGCCTAGAGTTGGTTTTACAAGGAAATCTAACCCGTTATGAAAAAGATATTTACTTAAATATTTCTAATTGCTATAGTGCTTCAAAGAATTATGAAAAATCATTAACTTATTTCAAACTTTACACGGTATATAAAGACTCTTTGCTTAACGAAAAAACTTTTAAGGAAATAGCAGGTATTAATCAACAATTTCAAATACAACAAAAGGAAAATCAAATATTCAAGATTGATATCCAAAAAAAACAATTAACCATCTATCTGTTCCTATTAATTATTGCAATTGGTCTACTTCTTATTTTTATAATATACAGGCAGTATCGACAAAAGAAAAAATATAACCATCAATTATTATCGGAAATAGAAGAAAGAAAAAAAGCCGAGCATACCATTCAATTGCAAAACAAAGAAATACAATCGCAATATGAAGAATTAGTATGCACTAATGAAGAATTGCAAAACATCAATGCAACCATCGAAGAAAATAGTCTTAATTTAAGTGAGAATGAAGAACGATACCGCCAATTATTTGAGAATTCTTCGGATGGCTTATTAATAATGACCGAAACAATTTCCGATTGCAATATTCAAGCCTGCAACCTGTTTGACTTAAAAAAAGAAGAAATAATAGGAAAAAGCTCTGCAGATTTATCACCTGCCAAGCAACCAAATGGCAGAAATTCTGAGGTAATGGCTACCGAATATATTAACAAAGCTCTTCGTGGTAGCATACAACACTTCAATTGGAAACATAAACGAAGAGATGCTTTGCTCATTGATTGTGAGATTACATTAATACCAGTTACGCTTCATAACACTCAAGTTGTATTTACCAAAATTGTTGATATTACTGATAGAATAAAATCGGAATTAAAACTAAAAGAAAGTGAAGAAAAGTATAGTTCTTTAATTAATCAGGTTCCTATAGGTATTTATCGTACCAATAACCAAGGCATTTTACTGTTTGGAAACCCCGCTTTAGTGAGAATGCTTGGTTATGATAGTTTTGAAGAGCTTTTTAATATTAATATCAAAACATTATTTTTCGATAAAGAAGATAGAAACAAACAAATAGAAAACTGGAAGAGAAATTCGAGCATTATTAGCTCTGATGAGGTAATGTTAAAACGCAAAGATGGAAGTACAATATGGGTGAGAGATACAAGCAATGCGGTAATAGATAAATATGGAGAAATAGATTATTTTAGTGGTATTTTTGAAGATATCACAGAACAAAAAACAACACAAAATAAACTTGAAAGGCTTATTGTTAATATTCCAGGAGTTGTATATCATTGTTTGATGAATGGTGGCTTATCTATGCAGTTTATGAGTGAAGAAACCAAGAACCTCACTGGTTTTGAAGTAAAAGAATTTGTAGAAAATAAAATGCTATTTTCTGATATTATTCACCCCGCTGATAGAGATAATGTATGGGAAACTATCCTAAATTCAACAAAAACAAACAAAAGATATGTTTTAAACTACCGTATTATTACTAAAAACGGACAAATTAAGTGGGTTTATGAACAAGGTTTTGCTGTTAGTGAAGGAAATAATAATATTTTTGAACTCGAAGGCATTATCATTGATATAAACGAGAGAAAACAAGCCGAAGAAATATTGAAAGATAGTGAAGAAAAATATAGGTCTTTAGTTGAAAATATTTCGGAAGTATTGTTTACGCTTACAACTACTGGATACTTCACTTACTTTAGCCCCAAAATTGAACAGATTACAGGTTATAATGTTAAGGAAGTAATTGGTAAGCATTTTACTGAATTCATTTTCAAAGAGGACATTCCAATTTTAAAAAACAGCTACCATAAAACAATTTCGGGTGAATATCAACCTGCCGAATTTAGAATAATTGACAAAACAGGCAGTATAAAACATGTTAGTACCTCGAGCAATGTGATTTTAAAAGATGGAATTGTGCATGGAATATCTGGCATTATGACCGATATTACTGAAAAGAAATTTGCAGAAAAAGTTCAAAATTTGTTATTTAATATTTCTCAAGCAGCTAATTATACAGACACCTTAGATGAATTTTATATTACACTTTTTGCCAACTTAAAAGAAGTGATTAAAACAGAGAATTTCTATATTGCCATGTATAATAAAACCAACGATACTATATCGTTCCCGTTTTTTGAAGATACCAAAGACAAGAAGCCTGAAACTAGAAAATTTGGGAATGGACTTACAGAATTCGTTATTAACAGTAAATTGCCCCTGCTCAAAAATGAAAAAGGGATAAAAAAAATGTTCGAAAAAGGAGAATGCGAATTGGTTGCTTCAATGGCAAAAAGCTGGTTAGGAGTTCCATTGAAATCGCAAGATGAAGTTATTGGCGTAATGGCAATTCAAAGCTATACCGATGAATTGAAATTTGGCGAAATTGAAAAGGACATTTTAACTTATTGTGCAGAACAAGTAGCCCTTGTACTTGAACAAAAGCATAACGAAGAATTAAAACACAATATTGAACTTGCCGAAAAAACCACCCAAATAAAACAACAATTTCTCGCCAATATGAGTCACGAAATGCGAACTCCTATGAACGGAATACTGGGTATGGTCGATTTCCTTTTGAAAACAAAACTTGATGAAAAACAATTAGACTTTGCAAAAACTATTAAAAACTCCTCTGAAACCCTGCTTAATCTTATAAACGACATACTCGATTTATCAAAAATAGAAGCGGGCTCTATGAAAATTATTCCTAACGATTTCAATATTCATAAGCTATTAAAGGAAGTGATTAGCCTTTTTAAAGCCTCTATTGACCAAAAAGGATTATCCGTTAAACTATTCTATTCTAATGATGTTCCCGATTATATTATTGCAGATAAAAACAGAATCAATCAAATAATTAACAATTTAGTTTCTAATGCCATCAAGTTTACTGATAGTGGAGAAATTTCTATTTCAGTTTCTAAAGTAAACCAATTAGATGAAAAAGAAACGATAGAACCACAAGAAGCAAAAAAAATAAAAATAAAAATCGAGGTAAAAGATACTGGTATTGGCATTAGCCACGAAAATAGAGATGACTTGTTTTTATCATTCAGCCAAATAGATTCTACTTATACCCGAAACTACGAAGGCACTGGACTTGGATTGGCAATATCAAAAAAATTGGTAGAAATGTTGGGTGGCGAAATAGACGTCTTTAGCAACCCTGGCAAGGGAAGTAACTTTTGGTTTACTTTTGAAGCAAAGCCAGCCACCGAATCGTCCGTAAATAAAATATGCAAACCAAAAGCAGATTATACTAATCTTAATTTTGACATTACTGTTTTGCTGGTTGAAGACAAATTTATCAACCAAAAAGTAGTGTGTATGATGTTGCAAAATGCAGGCTGCAAAACCGAAATTGCTAACAATGGAGTAGAAGCCCTCGAAATGTTTGAAAAAGTAAATTATGATATCGTATTAATGGATATTCAAATGCCAGTTATGGATGGCGTTACTGCCGTAAAGGAATTGCATCGAAAATACCCCAAATTACCACCCATCATTGGTTTAAGTGCCAATGCTATGGAAGGCGATGCCGAAAAATATATTGCTGAAGGAATGGATGATTATTTATCTAAACCTGTTTCTGCCGAGCAATTGTATGATAAAATTATTAAATGGCTGGCTAAAAAAAAG